>SDBU01008188.1_pt1 | contig 11936 bp, 12 predicted proteins | sample 2277071 | NCBI WGS metagenome assembly SDBU01 (sample SAMN10397929, study PRJNA504765) | marine sediment metagenome | isolation source: marine sediment core GS08_GC12, 126 cmbsf | place: Arctic Ocean: Gakkel Ridge, Loki's castle | collected 2008
TCGCAAATTCTGCCGCAGCGATAAAGAAGCAGAGGAGCTTCTTCGTTCTGCCATCTCTGAGCTTCGTCTTTCTGCCAGAGCCTACCACAAGGTTCTTAAGATCTCCCGCACCATTGCCGATCTGGGAGAAAAGGAAACAATAAACTCATCTGATGTCTCCGAGGCTCTGCAATACAGGTATCTGGATAGAGACCTCTGGAGGAGATGAAACCGTGATATGACCACTTCGCGATATCCTGCAGCATCGTTTGGGTCTGGGGATGATCCACCACTGATTTACCACTCACTGCGTCAAGGTGATAGACTTCTTTTACGTTCCAGCCTTTAGATTCAGCATAAAAGTGGGCTCTTTTTTCATGGTGTTCTGAACTTTCACCTTTGGCCTGGTCTTCAGTGGAAACCCGGATCCAGATACCTACTGGTTTTGTTTTTTCCATTGACCATCTTCATCAGATTTCTGCTTTAATTTAGTTTTTTGATGAGGATTTGTCAAACATGTGACAATTTTTAGAAATAGAAAGAAGAAGCTGAAATCTCAACTGTAATTTTCTTTTCAGAGAGATTTTCCTCCCTTTTTTTGGCTCCTGAAACAATCATAACCCTAATCAATGGGAATTTCTACGTAAAAAGTTGAACCTTTGCCTTTACCTGAAGACTGAGCCCAAATTCTGCCTTGGTGCAGATCTAAATATTTCTTAGCAATATGAAGACCCAAGCCTGCTCCTTCAGCAGAAAGACTTTTACCTGCCGTCCCTCGGCTAAAACCCTTAAATATATGCTTCTGTTCTTCTTTGGTTAGGCCTGCACCGGTATCTTTCACAGAAATAGTAATACTTCCTTTTTGAGTATAGCGTATGGCATTATCAATCAAATTAGTGATGACCTGCCTGATTTTAAGTTCATCTATGTTAAGCTCCGGTAAAGGATTTTTCGGTTTTTTGAAAATGAACTGAAGCTTCTTTTCCTCGGCCTTTAGCTTCATTTCCTCACAACAGCCCTGTAAAAGATTTTCTATTTGGTTTTTTGTTTTTTTAACCTCCATCTTACCCAGCTCAATCTTTGAGATGTCTAAAAGGTCATTGATTATTCTAATCAACTGTTCATTTAAAGAAAAAACATTAGCTAAATCTTTCTTCATTTCCTTGGCAATCTTGCCGTAGTCACCCCCAAGTATCATTGATAGACACGCTTTAATGGAAGTGAGGGGAGTTCTTAATTGATGTGAGGCTATGGAGATGAATTCTGATTTTGTTTTATCCAGTTTCCTTAATTCTTTATTGGCCTGTTTTGGCTCTCTTGCTTGTTCCCTTAATTTTTTGGTCTGTTCATCTACTTCTTCTTGAAGATTTTCTGATAAGTCTTGAACTTGGTTATAAAGCCAGGCATTTTGGAGGGCAATTGAAGCCTGCGAACTTAAAGTAGTCAAAAGGTCTAAGTCCTCCTTAGAGTAAGGGTCGCCAGAAATCTTATTCCCTAAAACAATCATACCAATAATTTTTCTCTTGCTAAAAAGAGGCAAACAAAGCCCTACTTCTATTCTTTTCATATTCTCTTTTAGTTTTTCTAAATTTCCCTTTTCTTCTTCATCTTTAACAGTCTTAATAGCCAAAGATATTTCTTCAGCTACCAATGGTTCTTGGATTTTTTCAAGGTATCCTGTTAAAGAATTATCCTTAACCAAAGAAATTCCATCTTCCTCTTTAAAACCAATGTTTTTCTGAATTCTATAACCCTTGGTTTCCGGCTCTCTTAAAAGGATAACTATTCTATCTAATTTCATTGTTCTAATTAAGGTTCGGATGATTAAAGAACAAAGCTTGTCCAAATTCAGAACCCGGGTCAACCGCCTGCCCAAATCAGTTAAAACTTTTTGATAAGAATAGAAAACATAATAGAAATACTTGGAGCCAATTCTCTCAAACAATCTGAAAACAAGTTGAAAAAGTATAATTGGAACAATGATTACCCCTGGGAAAAACACATTAAACGGAACTGGCCGCGACAATTGATTATTCAAAAATATCAAACCAAGACCTGCCCCAAGCACTGACAAAAAAGAAAACACATAAACCGCCACTTTGCCCATCACTATCCGGATGTCCATCAAGCGGTGTTTTATGATTGCATAAGCAACCAATCCCATGTAAAGAGTAATAGCCCAATTGCCTACAGGCGGCAGGGGGATGTCGTACCATAAAAAATAATTTGTTATCCCTCCCAAATATCCTATAGTTGTGCTCACTGTGATATATTTTAATTGAGCCTTTTTAATCCCCACAGAAATTGAGTAATGTCTTAATAACAAATATATAGTGTAAAAGGCGTAAAAAGACCACACCAAAAGGAATGGATGATAAAGAATTCCGGGATCGGGCCAAAACACAAAATTTAATTTGGGTCTTATCCCTTTTATAAACCAAGGGGTAAAATTTATTAAAAAGAAAAGTATAAAAATTAAATATCCAAAAAACAGAAACTTCTTTTTGATTTTGCCAACTAATGCTAGGACAAAATGAAAGTAAAAAATAGGAATTAAAACTGCTCCAGCCATTAGGCCCCGCGACCAAAAAAGAGCCATCTTTTCAGTAGTAGAAATTTGCCAAAGAAAATAGGAATAGCTCCAAACTGCTATGGCTAAACAAAAGAGCCCGAAGGTTTTATGAGTAGTCTCCTTAGGGTTTTTGAGATAAACAAAAGGTCCCAAAATAGAACTGACAAGCCCATTTATTAAAGCAATTAAGGCGTAAATCCCCATAAAATTATATATTTATATTTTATCATCTTTTCAGGGACTAAACAACTTCTTTGCCACAGTTAATACATATACCCTCAACGGTTCAACAAATAGTTCAACATTTTCCTTTCGAAACCCGCTTTCCAAAAGCAATTCTTGGACTACAATTGGTTTACGGTGGATCAATGGCCAATTAATATCTTTGGTTACAAAGGGGGTTTCTAAGTTTGGTATAATATTAGAGACAAGAAACCAACCTCCGGGAGAGAGTACCTTATAAATCTCTCTCATCAGTTTCAACGCCTCCTTCTGAGGAAAATAATCAAGTAAACCTACCATTTCTACAATATCCGGTTGAAAATCCTTGTTGCAATATTTCTCTAGGTTCTGAGCCAAATCCCGATGCGCTTCTATATCATTGATGCCATAACTGAGAGCGAGTTTTTTGCTAAAATTAAGAGCTCTCCTGCTCATGTCAATTAACTTAACGCGAATTGGATATTGGCCATTCAAACTATTTATTATTTCGAAAACTCCTCTTGCGCTTCCACTACCTAAACTTAACAAATTTACTTTACTTTTTTTGTGTCCCATCTCTTGAATGGTTTTTAATAACTGCCGCTCAAATAACTTCAATCTATTTCGTATTGCCCGAGCATTATCCAAAAACAACTGCCAAAAGTTATCAGAAATGTTAGTTTCGCCCTTGGCTTTTCTTTCATAAAATGTATACATTCGCTCCAAGGGTTTATAGGTTGCAGACCATCGGCAAGCTATTCTTGCATCACCATTAGGTCCACTGAATGCAAGAAATAAAGCTCGACTTATCTGTGTTGGCAAAGCCCCAAGAGCCCAGACTATTGGAATCCTGACAATTTTAGTAACCCAACTATGTCTCTCAAATTCTTCATCTTTCTGAGTCAATACATATGTTTTTAAGTTTTTGATTTCATTCTCAGTTATCACTAGGATTCTGTGGATTTTTCCTCTCTTTTATTTCCAATAAAAAAGGGGGCACATATCCCTTCCGGTAACCCGCTAGGAAAACCGGTCGAAACTGCCACCCCCTTGCCGTGCCGAAGCACGACAATAGATGCAGTCTCTTCCCTTACTAGCGGGTTAGAGAGCTAAACTCTCTTTAAGGAAAAGACAAAAAGCAGCTTATAAAGATAAGCTGCTATCAAACTTTCTCAAAGACTAAAATAATTCTATCAGTATTAAAGAAGTTGTCAAAAATTGCCAAAATACACTACAGTAAATAAAAAAGACGGCAAAGTGTCGTCGATTTGTAGATTGGGATGTTGATAGAGATAGAGGCTTGGTTAGAGAGAAGTGGTTAGTGGGGGTGTTTTCAGGGAGAAGGACAGAATAGAGGCATTCCTTTCTTCCCAGTAAGAAAAATTTCATCATAAAATAAAGATTTCTTAAATTTCTTGCGTATTCTCACTTCGAATTCATTTTCAAACAACTTACAATAAATCTTTGCACTTCGAATGTATTTCCCTTTATTAAGAAAATTCATAAACCAGTTGTCAAAATAAGAGTTTGAAAATAAACAAGGCTCGATAACTACAATTTTCCCCTCCAGTTTTAGTATTCTTGAGAATTCTTCAAAATAAACTGAGCATAGTTTATCCGGGATATGATGCAATGTAGCAATAATAATGATAACGTCGAAAAACTCATTCGGGAACGTTATTTTTTGATTTTTCATTATCAAGGAAATACAATCTGGCAAAAGCCTCCTTGCGCAGTCTATTCTTTCTATATCTGCGTCAACTCCCACATAGCTAGAAGGATTAAGCATGAAACAGATTCATCCAGTTCCGTAGCCAAAACCAAGGATTTTCTTATTTTCAAAGGTAAGTTAAGATGCAATTATATTTTGGATATGTCTTTTTATCACGAATTTTGGACGGACTATTTTTCGACAAGAAGTCGGGGATAAGCTCAAAGTTTTTATCCGAGTGTATTTCGATTATGTGTTATGGGTTACTCCCCGTTTGTTTAGAGTTGGAATAAAGAGAACAATATATAAACTAATAACCAATGCGATTGTAACCAAAAGTGTCCTCCCTATGAAAGTAGGGATTATGAAGATGGCTGAAGATCCTGCTGCTATTGCTGATAAAAAGATAGATGAAATCTTTATTCTTAATGGGATCCCTCTTCCTTCTAAATAATTCTTGATGTAAGCCCCAAACCATTTGTTATTTAAGAACCTGTTACGTAAAAGCCAGTGGGGAGGTTTTTTCGAACTTCTGGCATAACATGCACTGGCAAGCAAAAGGAAAGGAGTGGTGGGTAAAAGGGGTAAGAATATTGCAATAATTGTAAGCCCTATGAAAAAAGCCCCAGCAATTTTTAATAATGTTCGGACTAATATACTCAGGCTTATATTTGCTTGCTTATTACTTCCTTTTGCGAAGCAGTCAATCTTGTCTATTTTTCCCACCGACGGATAAAAGATTGTTTGAACCAACTGATAAAGTAAGAAACTTACGCAGATTTATCCTGAATACTGTAAGCTTTTGCAGACAGGAAGACATTCCAATATGAAAAGACCCACTTTATTTTTTTGAGTTCTCAGTTTTTTCTGAGCGTTGCGGAGAATTCTTTTTACCGGCAATAGTCTCCATAAATCCCTTTATCAAACCAATATTCTCCATAACTTCCTCCATAGCTTCCCTCATCTCAATGAATTTCTTCGCAGACTCCTCCATAGCTTCCCTCGTCTCAGTGAATTGTTTCATCTCCGCAAATTTCCTTATATTTTGGAAATGTTGAATACTGTTCCGCCATGTGCGTATACCTAGAGGTACGAAAAGAATTATGGACCACATAAGAAGAGGTAGGATTGCATCAAATAGGGAACTGGACGTCGAATTCGAGAACACTTTCCACATATGTACTCCTGTAATCAAAACCGTTGAAAAGAAGAAACCAGTCCCTGTCCAACCCAATATCACGGCCTTCCAAGAGGCATCTTTTTTGAGCAGAAGCCCTCCTAGTATGAAGGCTGTAAGAATAACTGCTATTGTTATCGCTAGAAATGTTACTGGAGTTTTCATAAAGTAAAAAAACAAAGCCACCAACATAGGGATAGACACTATGGGGAAACCCCTTAGTGTTGCTTTTTTTTCCATAGCGATTGTCTCCTTTTCTTTTATGAAATAGAAGATGAAAAGAAAAATTGGCCATATGATCACAAAAAGTAAAAGGATAATGTTAGAGATAGGCATTTTATGTCCTTCTGTTTCTTCTTACAAGCTCACTGATAGCCCACCAGATAAGCACAATAAATAGAAAAAACCAAGTCCCAAATGAATTTAGTTGTGGGAATGTTGTTGGTTCTTTTCCAACTTCGACTAAAATAGCTGAAAGAAAAGACAAATAAAGAGCGTAGCCACCATAAAGGAATTTCTCTGAACCGCGTACTCCAATAGCCTTATTTAATAGAAATATCGTCATAGCGACAGTAAATACAAGTGGAAAGAAAAGCCAACTTTGTTTTCCCTCCACAAATTCAGGAAAGGAAACTGCCATCCAAACACCAAGAAGAGCACCGAAGAATGAATTAACAACGTCCATTTTTACTCTTGTCCAAAATGACTTAAAATCACCTGTGATTTCTCACAGGTGATTTTACTAAAGAATTACTTTCTGGTGTTATTCCTTTCTTTTTCGGCTCCTTGATGCCATTATCCAGCAAGCAATGTAGAGACCAACAAGGACAATAATACTTACTACTACAATAACAAAATTAGTCCAGTGAAAGCCAAATATCAAAGTACTCAAAAACCCCTTCTTCTTTCAGAAAGGGTCTTTGATGAAAACTCGACATGGAGAAATTATCCAGCCCTCATCAAAAACCCCATTCTACCTTTAGGCAGAATTAATTGTAGTTGCTTGATTACCATTCTTATACCTCCCTATTTAAATTTTCTTAAAGAGCGTATTAATTTTTCATATATTTATTTCCATTCTAGCTTTTCAGACACCCCCTGCTCTCAAAATTCCGCCATCTCTCTTTTCAGGTTGCCCCCCTTTTTTGGTTAAGGGAGTTTATGAAGTCTTTATAAGGCCCGCAAACTCTCTCTTTTCTTTTAGAGTTTCCAAACAAATTTTTTCTAACACCTGCCTGATTTCGTCCTAAAATAAATCCTCTTTCACTAAAATGCTTAACTAACCTCACTTTTATAACTTCCTTGTCAGCGAACAATCCATATCTGCTCGTTCGCATTGGCTTTGTCACAATCTGCGGTTTATGTAATTGATAGTGACACTTTTTGGCATTCCTGCCCTCTTTTTGTAGTTCACCGGTATAAGTTGATTCTTCTTGAATTATCTCTTGCCTTCTCTCCATATTTCTGTATTATGTCTCATATATTTACACACTTCATATTAATTGAAAATAAAACTCTGTCAAGCTCTTGTCTTCAGAATTCTTCTGATTGGTTATAATAAGAACAGGTTATTTCTATTCGCATCTTTTTGATTGACCGTTGTTAAGGAAACACACTATGAAAAAAGGGTTTATAATTATCCAAATAGATGCACTTTCGTATAGAGCTTTGAATAAAGCAATACAGAAAGGACACGCTCCGTTTTTAAAAAATCTTATGAAAAAGGAATATTTTAAGATAAATAGGATGTATTGCGGTCTCCCTGCTACGACTTCTCGAGTACAACTTGAAATCATGTATGGAATCGACGGAAATATTCCTGGCCATATGTGGTTTGAAAAAAGCAAATCCCGTTTTTTAAATATGTATGACGGTAGCGATGCAAAATATATAGAAAGTGAGAAATTATACGGAATCCTTAATGGAGGTAGTTCCATTGGTAATCTATTCTCAGGTGGTGCAAGTGAGAATTTTAATTTCGTAGCGACAAATACTGAGTTCCAGTCTTTATTCAAGCTTTTTCCAAAAAGTAGAACATGGTGTTGCATAATGATTGCTCTTTTTATTTTGCCTTTTGATTTCATAATTTCATCAATCGGAAAATTCAGACAAGGATCACTCTTGGGAAGCTTGGCTGCAGGAGTTATGTTTCATAAATACGCGACGGACCTTGTACTCAAGGGAATTGAAAAGAAGCTTTCTTCTGTTTACGTTAACTTTTCTGGATATAATGTAGTATCGTATAACTTTGGATGCGAAAGCATCTGGAGCAAGTTGACAATTAAAAGCATCGATCAAGAGATAAAAAAGATCTACGAAGTTGCAAAAAAATGTAAAAATATAAATTACGATTTATTTATAATCTCAGATCACGGACAGACTGAATCAATTCCATTTAAAGATTGTTTTAAAGAAACATTGACGGATCTTATCAAAAAAGGTTTGAATGACTCAAAGATAGAAGTAATAGAAGGAGATGGATTAAAATATAGAATGGTTGTAAGTCAGGTAAAATCTGTGCTTCGTACAGCAATAGGTAGTATTTTGTGGTCAAAAATATTTCGTGGATTTTATAACATAATAGTTACAAAATATTACAAAATAGCAAATCCTATGCCTTCAAAAGAAAGTGTTGTTATTATGCCACAGGGAGATATTGCCCATATTTACTTGAACATAAAAAAAGACAAAATACTATACGAACAGATAAGGAAATTTTATCCAAACCTTCTAGATACACTCCTAAATCATAAAGGTGTAAGATTTTTGGCACTTTCTTCAAGAAACGGCTCGATAATACTTAGCAGGGATGATGCAGTCCTATTAAGCGGAAAAGAAGGATTGTATAGAAAAGAACTTCTTTTTCCTTTATTTAATCAAGGTTTTTTGTTTAATTCAATAAAAGAAATTACAGAAATGAAAAATTCTGGGGATATAATACTTTTTGGCTCAAATATAAAAGGGAGAGTTATTAACTTTTCGAGGGATGGCAGAGCTGTTCACGGGGGAATAGAAAAAGATGAACAAGAGACATTTATCATTGCTCCCGCATCTTGCAGTTCACTGATTGAGGGAGTAAAAGACCCGAAAGAACTATACTCGATTTTTATGAAATATACACAACCAAAAGAACAATTGCAAAAATCTCTCTAACCCTTTATAAGCCTACATTGTAGAGATATATCGTAAGAACCCACCTTATTTCTAAGATCCTCTCTCTCTAACTTTACGATTAATTAAATCAGACGCCTCTGGTTAGAAGTTCTGTTTGAAAAAGCAGAGTTAAAAAGAATTTCCCTTTCTACTTCTCTCCTTGGCCTTGTGTATCTTACTCTCGATAACTCAATAACTTCCTTTTTATAGGATTTCTTATTTTCAGGCGGAGGAATAGTGATAGCACTGAAAGCCCGTGAGGTCACTCCATCTACCATTAACTCCAGGTAGATGTGGTAGTTGGGAAGGTTAATCAGATCAGTCTCTTTAAAGACAGGGTAGAATTCTTGGGCCAGAAACCTGGCATCCTCAATTCCTACTTTAAAAGAGATAATGGTTCCTACATTGCCAAAGATGGCTGCCCTTATTTTCCCATCAAGCTGCTCAATGTATTGATGAGCAAGAACCAGATTTAATCCATATTTCCTGGCTTCAGACAAAATATCAGCAAAGGGTAAGGTTAAGAAATTATGGATCTCATCTACATACAAATAAAATGACGTCCTTTTCTTTGCTTCCAAATCAGCTCGGCTCAGGGCGGCAAGTTGGATCTTGGTTACCATCATTGCTCCTAAAAGAGAAGAGTTATCTTCTCCAATCTTACCTTTAGCCAAATTAACTATCAAAATCTTTCCTTCATCCATCACCTTTCTCAAATCAAAGGTGTTTTCTCTTTGGCCGACTGTGTTTCTCAAAGGCGTGTTAGCCAGAAACTGGCCTATTTTATTGAGGATGGGAGATATAGCCTCTGACCTGAGCCAGGCTGAATATTTTTCAAACTCAAAAAACCAAAACTGTCTGACCTGTTGATTGGCAATCCCATTTAAGACCCCTTTTCTAAATTCTTTGTCGGTTAAAAGCCTTGGCACATCTAGGAGGGTGCTTTTTGGATATTCCAGGAGTGTTAAGAGAGAATACCTTAAAATATGCTCTAATCTTGGTCCCCAGAAATCAGACCAGATTTTTTTAGAGACAGAGATAAGACCTGAAGCTACAAGATATTGATGGTCAGGATGAACCCGCTCTAAGGGATTGAAGGCAATAGGATATTCAATATCCCCGGGATTGAAATAGATAACATCTTTTATCCTTTTTTTTGGGATAGAATGTAAAATATCTTGGGCCAGATCACCATGGGGATCAATTAAGGCGAGGCCTTCTCCCTTATTAATATCTGAGATCACCATGTTTTCAATCAGGGTGGACTTACCAGCTCCCGTCTTTCCGATGATGTACATATGACCCCGCCGGTTCTTCTGTTTGACGCCAAACCGCTTTCTTATGTCCCGATAATCAGTGATAGCAAAGGGGGTGATCGAATTTTTGGCATTTTTTGATTTGGACATAAGAATTTTCCCCATCATATCCCATTAAAAAGACACTAAAAGAGAGGACTTTTTCTCCTTAAAATCAAATTATCCTTACTTGTTTGGTCATCTAGCAAGGTTAGGCTGAAGGTAGAACCTTAAAAATAAGGAAAGGAGAAGAAAGATGGAGGAAGCGAGATCAAGCTGGAACACAATTTATCAGTCAAAGGAGGGTTTTGAGTGCCAGGTCACCCTTAGGGACGAGAATGAGGTAAGCCTTGTTGGGAGAGCAAGGGAGGTAATGGCTTCTGTGACTAAGTCGGGAGGCATAGCCCTTAAGCGCTGGAACCACATCCCCACGGAGAATAAAGGTGGCATTCCTAAGGAAACAAAGAGAAAGGCAAAATCTGAGAAACCAGAGAAGAGCTATGTTGATAAGGAAGGGGTGCGCTGTTGTAAGCTGAAGCTCAAAAATGGTAAGACATGTGGTCACCCGGTGACCGAGCGGCAGGGAAGGTACGGCCCCTTCTGGAGCTGTCCTAACTACAAGGAACACGCTGCTTGAAGAAAGTTGAACAAGGAAGCTAAGGGGTTGGTTCTTTCACTTATGGAGTGGGAACCAGCCCTAATTTTTACAAATAAGGAGGAGAAAATGATAAAAGGATTTTATTGTCCTGAAGAAAAGAGGAGTTTTTCCTTTGATGAGTGTCTTGCCTGCGCTGCCAGCCATGAGAATCCCTGCCAATTCGATTATCCCATTCTGAAAGCAATGCAGCGCAACATTCGTAAAGCACAGGGAATATCAGTATCCTCACTCCTCAATTGTCTTCGCAAAGTAGTGCTGGAGGCAAGGAACGATGTCTACCTCAATCCCAGCCAGCTTTACTATGCTTTTAGAGGTCAGCTCTTCCACACTGTGGTTGCTCAGGCCCAGACAGATGGTGCCATTTGTGAGGAAAGATTTGAGAGAAGTGTTGACGGGATTACGCTTTCCGGTCATCCGGATGTTGTCTATCCTCAAGAGAGAAAACTGGTGGACTACAAGAGCACCAGGAGGATCCCCAAGAATGGTGTTTCCTATGCAATCACGGTCTCCAGGTGAACTTGTACTGTTACTTGGTGATGCCTCAGTACCAGATAGACCAGTTGGAGATTGTCTACTTTGATATGAGTAATGTCAAAAGGGTGAAGGTAGAGGTAATGGATAAAAGGAAACTCACTGACTGGCTTGTGCCAAGACTGAAAAAACTAAAGGAAGCCTTAGAAGGTGGAAAACTTCCCGAGAGGATAGGGAATGCGGGAGTATGGCAGTGCGATGGTTACTGTCCTTTCACTAAGATGTGCTGGCCCAAAGGGATCCTGAAGCGGGGCTGAATTTCCTGGAAAAATAGAATTGTTTGGAGGTGTAAGGGGTGAAAAAGATATCAGATAATCCCGTATGTTTTGTGATTAACCTAAAGGAAGCTAAGAAATACGGGCTTTCTCTATTGGCTCAACTTCAGAGAAATCCGAAGGCTAAGCTTCTTTTTCCAAAGGAAAGGAAGAGAAATGTCAAAAAAGGAGTTATTAGAGGAGATGAAGAACGAGCAAATAACCAAAAGCAGTCTCAAGAAAGTTAAGGAGCTAATTCAGAATGTCCAAGAAATGACCTCAGAAGAGTTCCAAGAGACCCTAAATAAAATGGTCAGATTCCATCAGTATAGCCTCTACAACCAAATAATTCTTTGTTTCGCAGGTTGCTCTCAGGTAGCCGGTTATAAAAAGTGGAAGGAATTG
>SDBU01008189.1_pt1 | contig 11935 bp, 11 predicted proteins | sample 2277071 | NCBI WGS metagenome assembly SDBU01 (sample SAMN10397929, study PRJNA504765) | marine sediment metagenome | isolation source: marine sediment core GS08_GC12, 126 cmbsf | place: Arctic Ocean: Gakkel Ridge, Loki's castle | collected 2008
ACAATACCTGGCATCTTGAGCAGGGCTTTACCAACGTTTTCTGGTTCGTCAAATGGACCACCGTGGCAGATCACCAGCAGGTCCCTTCTGATCTTCCAGGCCACCTCGGCCATTTCCATCACTTTGTCGATCGCCTGGTCCAGAGTGAGGGCAGCTTTGGTGCCGATCGTTCCTGCGGTGGTCAAACCCACGTGGGATACAGCAGGTCGGCGCCCGCTTCGGTCATCGCCCCGGCTTCATCTACATTGAAAACATACTGGGGAATACCTGCTCTTGCAGCAGCCTCCAGGCGTTGCGTCCCAGCACTAAACACCCCTCCACATACCTCATCTGCCCATTCAGTAGTCGTGATATCCAGCATAATCATCCGCCACCAACGCTTCCATTGTCTGTCCACCACCAGCGTCGCACAACCTCGCTTTTCGATCTCCGATTTAAGGAAAGCGAACTATTGACCTTTGGTATCCAGAGCACCAACGATGGCTATCGTTTTCTTCATCGATCCTCGATCCTCCTGATCTGGCTGGGCAAGTTTCTGTCCATTAACACGCTACCAAAAAGGCATCTCGAATTTGAGATGCCCATGGTGTTTTGACTTTCATTCCATATGATCTATGAGGGTGCCGATTCGACCCGTACATCGGGGAAGAACTGGCGGATAGTCCCTGCGACCCAACCGTGTAATGTGCTTGGCAATAATGGGCAGCCCAGACAGGCTCCCCCAAGCTTCACTTTTACGACTTCACCGTCGAAATCGACCATCTCCACCGAACCGCCGTGATATTGCTCGATGTATGCACTTAACCTTTCGATGAGGCTCTGAATGCGTTCTTCGTCAGTAGCTTCAGGTATATTATTGTTGGTTACTATCATTTATTTCGCCTCCGGATGATCACCGCTGCGTAAGCCATTCTCCAATAATTGTAACACCTGTGGGTGACTGCTTTCCAGCCGCTGGGCGACAACTTCAGCCATCCGATCGACGAACTGATTTCCGGTGTCTGGGTGCTGCGCGCATAGCTTCTGTAGATCCGATCCACGCACCCGCAGCAGCTCGGTATATTCAGTGCATATTGCCGCCGAAGTGTAGTTGCGTCTGCCGATTACAGCGGACCAGCCGATCATCCCACCTTTTTTGATGCGTGCGACCACGATGTCCGTATCGTCCTCTGGTTTGTAATGGATGGCAATTTCTCCAGACACCATCAGGTAAAAATAAACTGCCGGCTCACCCTGTTCGAAGAGAACAGTGCCCGCGTGGCAATCACTAGGCACGAACAACGGGCGAAGCAGAGCTATCTGATCTTCGGAAAACCCGTCGAATAAAGGGAACTGTTCAAATACATCGTTTGACATGGCAACCACCTTATAATCCTAACAATGTATCCTTTCCGGGATTTATCTCCAAGTGGCAAATATCCTCAAACCTAGGACAAATATCACCTGCACGGGGGCATTTGTCTTACCTGATCCAATTTTACCAATCAAACATATTTGATGAGTCTTAGGTTCAGAATCAGGTCAGAAAAACCCGCCCTCTTTGCTAAGAGAAGGCGGGCATAGATAATTAGGTGTATTTGACGATATTAGCCTTGGGACGACTCTACCGATTGGATATTTTCAGCCGGGACGGGTTCGCCAAGTGAGCTAAAGACCAGCTTTTCAGTTTCTTCATCGACATCGACGATGACCGTATCACCGGATTTAAATTCTCCGCTCAACAGGCTAACCGATAGTGGGCTTTCGATATGCTTTTGTAATGCCCGGCGTAATGGTCGCGCTCCGAATGCCGGATCATAACCCTCATTTGCGAGCCACTCGCGCGCAGCAGGAGTCAGTTCAACGGAAAAGTCGTGCTCATCCAGGCGCTCTTGAATTTCTTCCATCTGCAAATCAACGATTTGCTGCATTTGTTCCTTGGACAGCGATGAGAATGTGATGATCTCATCGATCCGGTTGAGAAACTCGGGGCGGAAAGTGCTTTTCAGAGCTTTTTCGATCTTATCGTGAGACTCACGTTCCTCTTGGTCAGCAGAGCTCTGCAAAAAGCCAAGAGCACCCGATTTGTTTATGTATTCAGTACCCAGGTTACTGGTCATGATCAGCACAGTGTTGCGGAAATTGACTACCCGACCCTGTCCATCAGTCAGACGCCCGTCGTCCAGGATCTGCAGCAGAGAGTTCCACACCTCTGGATGGGCTTTTTCGATTTCATCGAACAAGACCACCCGGTATGGGCGCCGCCGCACAGCTTCAGTCAGCTGGCCTCCCTCCTCGTAGCCTACATAACCTGGAGGGGCGCCAAACAGCCGGGAAACGGAGTGCTGCTCGCGATACTCGCTCATATCGATGCGTACAATGGCATCCAAATCGTCGAACATGAATTCTGCCAATGCCCTGGCCAATTCTGTCTTGCCTACACCAGAAGGTCCAATAAAGATAAATGATCCGATCGGGCGGCGCGGGTCTTTCAAACCAGATCGAGCGCGGCGGATGGCGTCAGATATGGCGTGGATGGCCTCATCTTGACCGATGATATTTTCTTGCAGTCTTTCTTCCATGTGCAGCAATTTCTCAGACTCGGTCTCCATCATCTGGTTAAGAGGAATGCCCGTCCATTGGGCAATGACTTCAGCAATATCACTCTCATCCACAACTTCATCCAACTCGTGTTCTGCTTCCCACTTGTCACGCATTTCGTTAAATTCAGACTCGAGCCGCAAACGCTCGGATTTTTTCTCGGCAGCTCGTTCGTAATCGCGCTCCAGACCAGCCTGTTCTTCTCCTGCAGTCAAGCGATCCAGCTCGGTTTTCATATTCTTCAACTCAGGTGGCAGTGAATAAAGTGCCACTCGCAGCTTGGCAGCTGCTTCATCCATCAAGTCGATGGCTTTATCCGGTAGATGACGATCTGTGATATAGCGGTTAGATAGTCGGGCGGAGGCGACCAGCGCTTCATCCGAGAAGCGAACTCTATGGTGAGCCTCATAGCGGTCCCGCAAGCCTTCAAGCATTTTAATCGTATCCTCTACACTCGGTTCTTCGACGAACACCGGTGCAAAGCGGCGTTCCAAAGCGGCATCTTTTTCAATGTACTTGTGATATTCATCCGAAGTAGTAGCACCGATGGCATGCAGTTCCCCGCGTGCCAGGGCTGGCTTGAGCATGTTGGAGGCATCCATAGCCCCTTGGGCAGCTCCAGCGCCGACGACCGTGTGCAGCTCGTCAATGAATAGGATCACTTCGCCCGCAGCTCGTTGGATCTCTTCGATGGCAGCCTTTAACCGCTCTTCAAACTCACCACGAAAGCGGGATCCAGCGATCATGGCACCTAAATCCAGGGAAACGACTTTTTTGCCACTTAGGATCTCAGGTACATCATTGGTGGCGATCTTTTGGGCTAAGCCTTCAACAATCGCAGTTTTACCAACACCTGCCTCCCCGATCAGAACGGGATTGTTTTTTGTGCGCCGGGAGAGGATACGGATCACACGTATGATTTCGCCATCGCGCCCAATCACCGGGTCAAGTTTTCCTTCACGGGCCAATGTGGTCAAATCGCGCGAGAATCTCTCCAGCGTGCGATAGCGGGTTTCAGCCTGAGGATCAGTCACTCGTTGGCCTCCGCGCAGCTGCTTAACGGCTTCGTTTACCCGCTCCCGGGTGACGCCAGCACCTTCCAATAGGCGAGCTGCCGGCGTGCTTCGCTCGCTGAGAATCGCCAGGAATATATGCTCAGTCGATATAAATTCATCCTTCAAACGGTTGGCTTCTTCGTTTGCCAGATCAATAATTCGCTTGACCCTCGGTGTGATGAATATCTGCCCGGCGCCACCGCCGAAGATATTGGCCTTTGGGCTGGTGCGTAGAATGTAATCCAAACGTTCGGTCAGCGCGGTAGCATCTACATTTAGATTCTCTAAAATTTGAGTGATAGCCCCTTCGGGTTGTTCGATTAACGACAATAAAATATGTTCGGAGTCTATCTGGTTATGCCCATAGCGTTGAATGATCTCGGCCGAGCGTTGCGCGGCTTCCTGGGCACGTTCAGTAAAACGATCGAATCTCATCATAGTACTTTAACCTTCCTCTGGTAGAGAAAAACCTACCAGAGGCATTATATCATCGCTAGAATTGAGGGAACTAGTGCGCGGCGTTAGAAATGTATATGAATCAACAACCTGTCAATGTTGGAAGGCACCTTGGTGAGTGCCAGGTAATATTCGGGTTGGTACCAGGATTTAGGGCCTCGGCGTTCTGGATGGTGTGATGCTCGGGGTGGGGGTAATAGTGACGATGGCAGTATACATCTGAGGTACCCACCCAATACGCCCATCTTTATCCTGCACTTCTATCCATACCAAACCGTTGAGGATTTCGGTACCATACAACACGATCAGTGGATCCCCTTCTCGCATCGTGCCGATAATTGGCCCCTCAGGGTATTGGCGCAGCCGCAGTCCGCGACCCAAAGTTTGGGCAACCAGCGCAACCGATGGCGTAGGAGTGGTGGTCGGCGTATTGGTTGCCGTAGGGGTGGCGGTGTTAGTGGGGGTTTGGGTAGGAGTTGGGGTTGCGGTTCTGGTGGGCGTTGCCGTGCGCGTTGGGGTTGGAGAAGGTCCCATCGTGGGAGTGGGAGTCAAGGTGGGAGGCACTTTAGGATCCAGGCGCGAGGCAATGACACTGTTGATCACCAGATCCACCGGTTGCTGTAAGCGAGCCGCAATGGCATCATGGAGATTTATGCTATCCTGATAAAAAAGTGGTCTTGGCGTCCGTAAAGTGATGTTCATACTTAGTGTATCCCCCACATTGTCCACACTTAGTTCCACCAATTCCGCATTTAGGGTTTTTTCAACTTCTTCTTGAACGATATCTTCAATCCGGCCTCTCTCTCTGGCATCCTGAACGAAATTAACACTCAAGTATGTCAATGGCACTATCAAACTCACGGTCAAGACAGCCGCGAATATCAGGCTGCGCGGCAAACGTTTTATGGTCGTGATTGGTTTTGGGCCAAATCCAAGTGAGAAGAAGACCAGGGTCGCTGCAAAGGCGATTGCCACCGCGTTGGTGACGAACAGCAGGCTTGCACCTCCGGCGACATCCATCCGATCCAAGGCCAGCCCGACTCCAATCGTGCAAAGTGGCGGCATCAAAGCAGTCGCGATCGCCACTCCAGGCAGCGCAGCAGATAAATGAGGTTGGGCTAGTGCGTATGCTGCCGCGATCCCTCCTGCAACGGCAATGGTCAAATCAATCGGGCTGGGATTTGTGCGGGCGAGGACCTCCCCCGGTACCTCCTGCAGCAGGATAAATGGCAAATTGCGATTCAGCCAGGTCCACAAGAAGGAAACCACAATTGCTACGATCGCCCCCTGAATCACGCCACTAATTGAATCGCGCAGCAGATGACCATCACCCGTGATGGAGGCCATGCCCATACCAAGAATCGGCGACATCAACGGTGCCACCAACATGGCTCCGATAATAATCGCCACTGAATCGGTAAGCAGTCCCATCGTGGCAATCGTGCCGGAGAGGAACACGAGCAGGAAGAAATCAAAACTTGGGTGGGATGCCTCCCGCAAACGCACCCGAACCTCTCCCTGGCGCTCTTTGTCGATCGGGCGCGTGATGCGGATCCAGAAATAAAGGATTCGCACGCGAAGAGATGGGGGAGGTTGGGAATTATTGGTGGTCATTATTGGACCGCCGTTTATCCGGTTGAGCTGTTCATCGGTGACCCAATACTGGGTGAGGCTGGTAGGGCTCCTGCAAAGTATCGAGCTCTTCTGGGCTCAATTTGATATCTATCGCGGCTATGTCTTCCTCAAGATGGGTCATCTTGCTGGCCCCAATGATTGGGGCGGTTACCTCGGGTTGGTGCAACAGCCAGGCCAGCGCGATCTGGGAGGGAGTCACACCCCTTTGTTGGGCGAGTTCTACTACCCGCTCAACCACCGTGAAGTCACTCTCCTGATAATACATCTGGTGGGCAAATTCATCGCTCTTTGCCCTAGCTGTCTCGCCCCAATCCTTACGCGACCTGTTCCCGCTTAAGAAACCACGCGCCAAGGGACTCCAGGGTATTACCCCGATCCCCTCCGAGCGGCACAAGGGTCCCATTTCGCGTTCTTCTTCCCGGTAGACCAGGTTGTAGTGATTTTGCATCGATACGAAACGGGTCCAGCCACGTAGATCTGCGAGATACAGCGACTTTGAAAATTGCCAGGCATACATGCTCGATGCACCAATATAGCGGACTTTACCGGATTTAACGACATCATGTAGAGCTTCCAAGGTCTCCTCGATGGGCGTTTCCGGGTCCCAGCGGTGGATCTGGTAGAGGTCTATATAATCAGTTCCTAACCTGCGCAGGGAATCATCTATAGCCTGCATAATATGCACCCGAGATAGACCGCCAAGATTTGGCTTATCCCCCATGGGGAAAAAAACTTTGCTGGCGATGACTACCTCTTCCCGGCGAGTGAAGTCATTGAGTGCCCGTCCGAGTATCTCTTCACTGACTCCGCGCGAGTATGCATCCGCAGTGTCAAAAAAATTGATCCCCAATTCTAGCGCCCGCTGGATGAACGGACGAGACTCACGTTCGTCCAGAACCCAGTCCCGCCATTGGGATGACCCGTAGGTCATCGTCCCTAGACAAATCCGGGAAACCTTCAGTCCGCTCTTGCCTAATCTTTGATAATCCATTTTCCTTCCCTTCACACACTCTAATATCGGTTCTCAGGGTGTATTTTCACCCTATATCCAATTCCAGTTCTGAAACAGTCTCCAAGATTAAGTCAACCGCTTGGCGTAATGTGATCTCATCGAAAGTGAACTTCCCTCCAGCAGCGGTATACAATTGGGGTAGAGTCACACTGGATCCTAGTGACAGAGCTTGGCGATAGGCCGTGACTGCCCCCGCCTGATCGTTAAAAGAATTCCTCCAAATCTGAACTGCTCCCAGCTGAGCCAGACCGTATTCAATATAGTAAAACGGATCCGTAAAGATATGCGCTTTGCGCTGCCAACCGGTTCTCCTTTCTTCTTCCAGTCCGGACCAATCTGCGCCAGGCATAAAGTGTTCCCACAACTGCGCCCAACGCGCATCGCAGTTCGTCGGATCCAAGGCGGCTTGCTGGTTTTCATACACCCAATGTTGGAAGGCGTCCACAACAGTCATATACGGCCAGAAGAGCAGCATGCTTTCCAGGAATTGGATCCTTGCTCGTGCAGCTTCTTCATGGCTGTAAAAGCCTCCTTGATCATCTGCCAGATAAGGACTCGCAAGCAATTCCATTGACATGGAGGCCACTTCGGCGAATTCTAAAGGCACATCCAGGAAGAAAAAGGGCAGATGATCACACTCAAAGACATGGAAAGCATGTCCGCCCTCATGCAATAGTGTCTGTACATCGTCGTGAATACCAACCGCATTCATGAAGATAAACGGTTGTTCTGAAGACATATAATGGCTGCAGTACCCGCCAGGAGCTTTGTTAACTCGGTTTTCTAAATCAAGCAAACCTTCTGCGCGCATGATCTCAAAGTAATCCCCCAGCTGGCGATCGACCTGCCGGAAAATCTGGGCTGTTTTATTTTCAAGTTCCTCGGATGTGGAAAATGGCTTCAGCGGAGGTTTTCCAAAAGGATCAACCTCGAGGTCCCAGGGTCGCAAGGATGTCACACCCAGACGCTGGCGGCGTTTCTCATAAATCGATTGGGCGGCTGGTACGATTACTTTTGCAATGGCTTGATGAAATTGATAGCAATCTTCAGGTGTGTAATCGAAGCGTAATAATTCGCGCCAGCGATAAGCCCGGTAGTTCTGGAGATCGGCGTTGGCGGCGATCCTTTGACGTAATTTTAGGAATTTTACCCATAGGTCGTTGAGTACTTCTCGATCAGCTAGCTGACGTTCTGCGGCCAGTCGCCAGGCGCTTTCCCTAATCTCTCTATCAGGCTGTTGATATACCGGCAAAAGTTGGGGCAGGCTAACCTGCTCCCCTTCCCATAAAACGGTTTGTGCACCAATGATCTTGTCATATTCAACCACGAGTTTTTTGTCTTCGCTGAGTGGAGGCAAATTCGCCTCTCTAAATAGATCAGCCTGGGCGCGCAGGTCTCGCAAAGGTACCTCATAGCCATCTGGAGTAATCCCGCTGTTGAGCAGTTTTTCTTTGAGCTTTTGTTCCGCAGACTTCGCCTGGGGTCTGATCTGATCGAGAAAATGCATTAATTTCTCCTCGACCTCCTGGTCAATTGTATTGATTGTTGTTGCATCGTAGAGACGCCAATAGCTCTCATCCAGGAGTTTGCTCAATTCTGACCATTCATTTAACCACTCTAAGATATTGGATTCTGTCAGCGATCGCCGGGAGAGGTTTTGGAAAAACGGTTCGATTTGCGGCCATCTCCACTCGAGAAAATCAACCGCTTCATCAGGTAAGGAGGAATGCATGTCTTTTTTTCCAGGGTTGAGTAAGGCATGTAGGGCACATGTAATCCCCATCAAGTGTAGACAATGGCGGATCGATCAAGATCGAAAATTCAAAGAGCGTGATCCATTTTCGGTTGGCGAGTGTGCCAATCTGTAGCCTGCTGGTAGGCGTGCGCGGCCTGGAGGAGCAGTTCTTCTTGGAAATGTGAGCCCATCAGCTGCATCCCGATCGGCAGCCCTCGATCGTCAAAGCCAACTGGGAAAGCGATTCCAGGCACTCCTGCCAGATTGGCAGGTAGGGTGAAGATATCTTCCAGGTACATCGAAAGTGGATCATCTCCATGTTCGCCGATGCGGAAGGCAGAGGTAGGCGCCACAGGTGCGGCGATGACATCCACTTTTTGAAAAGCTGCTTCAAAATCTTGTTTTATCAGCGTACGCACTCTCTGGGCTTGCCCATAATAGGCTTCATAATATCCAGCGGATAGGGCATAGGTACCCAGCATGATGCGCCGTTTTACTTCAGGACCGAATTTATCTCCCCGAGTGTGTCGGAATATGTCCCACATCTCATCTGCTGGTACTCGTGGTCCATAGCGGATTCCATCAAACCGGGCCAGGTTCGCGGAGGCCTCTGCTGGTGCGATTATATAATACGCCGGCAAGGCTTGCTCTGTATAAGGTAGGCTGATGGTCTTGATCTGCGCACCGAGTGTCTCAAACTCGTCGATCGCTCGCCGGACACAATCTTCGACCTCCGGTTGGATCCCCTCGATAAAATACTCATCAGGTACACCGATTCGTAAACCGCGCAATACCGCTCTTGGATCCGTAGAGGAGAGTTCGATCTCAGGAATTGGTAAGTCGATCGTGGTAGCGTCTAAAGGATCGACCCCCGCCATTACTTTAAACAAGGGGACAATTTCAGCAGCTGAGCGACCAATAGTTCCCACTACATCCAATGAGGAACCATAAGCAACCAAGCCATAGCGAGAGACCCGTCCATAAGTGGGTTTGATACCGGTCACACCACAAAACGATGCCGGTTGACGCACGCTACCGCCGGTATCTGTACCCAGAGCAAGTGGGGCGAAACGAGCAGCGACGGCGGCTGCACTGCCACCGCTCGATCCACCTGGGACATGATCGAAATCCCAGGGATTATGAGTCGGTCCGTACGCGGAGTTTTCGGTGGATGAACCCATAGCGAATTCATCGGTGTTCGTCTTCCCAAGAATGACAACACCCGCCTGGCGTAAGCGCTCGACTGCAGTGGCATTATATGGTGGGGTGAAGTTTTCCAGGATCAGCGAGCCGCAGGTACAGCGGAGATCTTTCACGCACAATACATCTTTAACCGCAATCGGGATTCCAGTCAGGGCTGGCAGATCTTGCCCGGGTTCGCGGCGTAAGTTTAGAATCAGCTTATCAGCCTCATCCGCCTGGAGAAGAGCTTCATCTGGATTTATAGTTAAAAATGCGTGTATTACGGGGTCTAGTCGCTCAATCCGGTCCAGGAAAGCCAAGGTCACTTCCCGGCTGGATAAATTCCCAGCGTACAAGGCTGTGAGCATTTCTCCCAGGGAGAGATCCACTATTTCACTCATCGAGTTGAGTTTACTCCAGAACAGGGGGCACGCGAAATTGATCTTTTTCGGTATCTGGCGCGCTGCCCAGCACATCCTGCAGGCTCAGCCCAGGTTGTGGTTCGTCTGTACGCAGCACATTGCGCGCCGGAAGAACACTGGAAGTTGGGGAGATTCCAGAAGTGTCCACAACCTGCAGCCGGGCAGCATATTCCAGGATATCTGAAAGCTGCTCGCCATAACGCACTTTCTCTTCATCAGACAGCCTCATGCGTGCTAATTCTGCAATATGCTCGACTTCTTCCAGGGTCAATTTCATGGAAGCGATTATATCACGCTGGTCCTACACGACTCACTTTCACAGATCTCTACAGCCGGGATCGTGGATCACCAATTTTGGGTATACCACCGAATGTAATCCTCAACGTGATCACCCCAATAAGCTTCCTCGTGGTACCCAGGATATAAATGCCACTCGTGAGGAATATTTTTCTCAGTGAGTAATTCTTCAAACCAGATCGCAGATTTAGAGATCTGGTGACGGTCTTTATCACCCAGGTCCATATAAATTCGCGGCAGTGATTCATGGGGGATAGCATCCAGCCAGGCTTTGATATCAGGTAAGTCTGTCCAAAAAACCGGCAGGCTGTGAAGACCGATCGACCCAAAGGATTCCCAGCGGGAGAGACCAATGTGCAGCGCCCAACCTGCTCCCCGGGATAGACCACCGATGGCCCGATATTCTCGTATTGGACGAGTGCGATAAATCTGATCAATCCAGGGCAGAAGCAGTTCAGCAACCGCCTGGCCAAACATATCCTCCGTTGGCTGGCTCCAAGATCGATCGCGCGGCATAACGATCAGCAGAGCAGGGATTTCCTCCGCTGCAATCAGCTCATCCGCTGTTTCATCCACCCCCAAACGATCCCATTGATCGTCATTGAAATTCTGCCCGTGGATCAAATATAGAACGGGGTACCGGTTTTCCGGCAGCTGATCATAGCACGGAGGCAGATATACACGGAACCCCAGGGGCAAAGGCAGTATTTTAGTGCGTAGATCTCCTTGCTCTATTCGTCCTCCTTCATCCCAACAAGCCAGGCGTTCTGGAGATGGTATGGGAGAAGGAGTGTGTGTTGGATTTGGGCTTGGGCTCGGGCTTGGCGAGAGCGTAGGAGATGGGAAAAGAGAGGGTGTTCGTGTGGGAGGGTCTGTAGCCAGAGGTGTGGTTGAAACTGAAGTCATACCTTGCACCTGGCTGGTAGACAGTTGAGATGTGCAGGCACCACTAACAACTGCGAGTGTGAAGAGTAGCAGGATCAACCAATACCGGTTCAATGATCACCTTAAAATCTAAAAATACTTTTAAAGTCTGAAAAATAACATATAGCCCTTAAATTATAAGCGCCAAAATAATGGCGCGAAGAAGGTAATCATCGTAATAACATAGCCCAACTTTGCAGGGGAAGCAGGCAATTATGTCAGAGTGATCTATTATGGAAATAAATTCTATCGCTGTTCAACCGTAAACTTGATCGCTGTACGGACCTTTCCGTCAATTTCCACATCTACAAACTCGGAGATGAAGACGACGTCGATGCCATCTTGAGCCAGATAGCTTCTTGAGAGAGCCAGGGCTTTTACAGATTGATTCACTGCGCTGGCTCCGATGGCTTGCACTTCAGCAAATTTGTTTTCGCGGAAAATGCCAGCAATCGCCCCGGCAACAGCGGATGTTCGGGAGGTGCCCTTAACCTTGATCACGTCCATATCGCACTCCTCGTATTTATAGCAACCTTGAGCGAATCCCTCTTTTGAGGAGCAGTTTTTGTACCTGCGCGTAATTCTAATTGTCTGGATCTGATTCTACAAGATATTTGGGTGTGGGGCAAGCTTTCTT
>SDBU01008190.1_pt1 | contig 11934 bp, 12 predicted proteins | sample 2277071 | NCBI WGS metagenome assembly SDBU01 (sample SAMN10397929, study PRJNA504765) | marine sediment metagenome | isolation source: marine sediment core GS08_GC12, 126 cmbsf | place: Arctic Ocean: Gakkel Ridge, Loki's castle | collected 2008
AAAAAATGAATACAAAATTAACATTGCGGCTTGATGAGGACGTAATAGTTCGAATTAAGAATTATGCAGTTAAACATCAACTTTCAGTATCCAAACTTACAGAGAATATTTTCCGAAAAATATTAGATTCAACCGAGGATTATACACAGGATTTACCGCAAATAGTAAAAAAGTATAAAGGAATAGTAAGAGATAAAGGGCCGTGTATAGTCGACTTTAACGGAAATGCGCTTGGCCCTTACTTTGAGAGCGTAATTTTCAGAACATCCACCACAGGCTCAGACGTGTTTGAGTCGGCTCAGGGAACGACGCCGGTAGACAGGATTGTGACTGGCTATGGAGAAACTACCGTTACAGTTCCCTTCACCCGGGAAACGCTTGCAAACCTCGCGATCGTTATTCCCGGCGCATCAGTCTCGACAAGTGGATTGAAAGCAATAGCGAAAGGTGAAATTGGCCGTAGTGAGTATGAGCGGGGCAAGGTACTCATCCTCAAACCTATCGTGGACGGAGCAGCGGATGCGGTTACCAAACACTGGCTCTATATGGATCATGCGTATCCCAGCGCTGATATAGAGATGAGTTACGATGGGGATAATCAACGCGTGTTCAATATTGTATTCCATTGTTTCCCTGACGCATCTACCGGTATCGTATATCACACTGACACCTAAACAAGGAGAGTGAACCATGGCAAGAATGAACATCGATGAAGAAACGGCGAGAATCTTCACGCCTATCGAGATAACCCTTGACGAGAAAGATTACAGTATTACAAAAATCGAAAGTGTAGTTCTGGAATCCATAATCGACAGTGGAGCCAACCCTCGTGCCATGAGGGAAGCCTTTGCTGCCCTCGTCGAGGCGAAGAAAGACGTCTTCAAGCATACAGATACCAGAAAACTCACTCTGGCAATGAAATACATTACAGAAGTAACAAAGGAGCAATTAGAAAAGCTTGACTCAAAAAACGTGCCAAAGGAAGGTGCAGTGAAGAATCAATAATATCCTCCACCTTCCCAGGCAGGTTTAGTCAAGATGAACTTCTCAGCATGGATATGAGGCACAAGGCTTTCTTCGTCCATGAGGCGGACGCTGTTCATCGGCAGGAAATGGCACGTGTTGCTCAAGCTACTGCTGCCGGAATGAGCGATACAAAAGGGTTTAAGGCTTTCATTGACAGTTTAGAACTGTCTGAAAGTAGGGCTGATATGAAGAAGGATAAGATTCTCACAGATAAGGCAATGTCCTTATTGCAAAAATGGAGATAAGATTATGGCGTGGAATTTAGGCGCAATATTAGTCAAGTTTAAAGTTGATACTACTAATTGGGTAAAAGGGCATAAAGTTGTCAAGGCCGATATACGGGCTTTGGGTAAGGCAATAACAGCTCTTGGAGCTGCTCTTACTGGATTTGCGGCTACTACTGTTCGTGAATTCGGAACCTTCGATAAAGCTATCCGTGAAGCTCTCGCCGTATCTGATGTCACGACCGAACAATTTGCCGAAATGAGCAAGATGGCGGAAGATTGGAGTGTCAGGCTCAACAAAGCGGCAACGGAAACAGCAAAGGGCTTCTACTTCCTCGGTTCCGCCGGCCTCTCTGCCACAGAGCAGATGCAGTCATTCACCTCTGTCGTGAAAATGGCGAGAGCGATGACAGTCGATGTAGGGCAAGCGGCAGAAGGTCTTGTCGACATTATGAAGGCGTTCAACATTACTTTTGATGAAAGCACTTCGGTTGCAAATACCCTCGTCAAGACAATTATCACGTCTAATCAGGTGTTCAGCGATCTTGCAAAATCAATGTCGTACGTGTCATCTACTGCCGAACTCGCCAATAATGAAATTTACGAAGTGGCGGCAATGCTCGGTGTCATGGCAAATGCCGGCATCAAGGGATCGTATGCGGGTACAGGTCTAAGACGCTCATTCCTGAATCTTATGGGGCCGACTGCGGACATGAAACGCTTGCTAAAAGAACTCAATATAGAAATCTATGACTCCGACAGAGTAATGAAACCGTACATGATTCTGATGGGTGAATTCGCAGATGCTCTCAGAAATTATTCGGATGAATATAAGGCGATGGCTTTCAAGACGCTATTTGGTGTCAGAGCTGTTGCGGGTCAGATTAAACTATTCCAAATGGGCAAGAAAGAACTTATGGCGTATGCCAGCGAATTAAAGAACGCTGCTGACACAATGGACATGGTTGTAAAGAAGCAAATGGCAGCCCTCCTGCATCAGATGGGTAATGTATGGCGTGAAATACAGAAATTAGCAAGAAGTATTGGAGAAACTCTTGTCCCCAATATTCGCGTCTTTGCCGCTGAAGCAGTAACATTTATCAGAAATCTCGACAAATGGGTAGATGCAAATAAGCAGCTCGTCAAAACAATCATGAAGACAACGGCAGCGGTGGGTGGGCTCGCTCTTGTTCTCGGCCCTCTTCTCTACGTATTACCAAACATGGTCACGTCAGTTAAATTACTCGCGAAAGCCTTTGCAACCCTCTTAATACCAATAGTTAAAATTGTCCTCCCTCTTGCCGCCGCAATCGCCCTCTTCTACGTGTTCAGAGCTATGTGGAATCTGTGGTGGAGGGATACAGCCATGAGGGTTGTGGACAGATTTATCTTCGAGTTTGAAGACTTTAAAAAAACCATATACAATACTTGGGGCGGTCTGTGGGAAGATATGGTAGACATAGTAAATGATTTCACGAACAAATTCAAGGCTTGGTCACAACTATTTGTAGATGATTGGGCAGCTACGATAAAAGACACGAATGCAACATGGGAAGAATTTGCTATAAAGGGATTTGGTGTCTTTGGCAGACTTGCAGTCGCAGCTTCACGATTTGCCGGAGATGTAGGGAAAAGCGTGTCCGCTACCGCGGCTTTCTACACACACCTGATAAAAGGTGAAGCTGAGGAGGCTATGAAGGTATGGGACGTCCCATGGGAGGAAAATGTAGAAGTATTATTTGGAGGAGTAGCAGAAGGGGCGGAGTTCACTAAAAGAAAGGCTCTGGAACTTGGGGCTGTAATGGAAAAAGTTATCAAGAAGGAGATTGAAGGAACCAAAATACTTGGCGGAGAAATGAAAAAACTCGCTATCGAGGACTTTGAAAGAATCAAACGAATACTTACGGACACTTATCCGGAGCTCGCCAAATTCATTGCCAAGATGCAAGAATTACTCTTAGGGCCGGGAATAATACCTGGAATACCGACTCCTCCGGGCAGAGTAGGGGGTGTAGAAGAAAAAGTTGGAGATGCAGGTGCCTCACAATTTGCTAAAACATGGAAGGGCGCTATAAAGGCAGTAATAGAAGATTTCAGAACATTAGATCAGATGATTAAAAATAGTATGGAGGATATTGTCAGCGGGTGGGAATCATCAATAAACGAATTTCTACAACTCACAGGAACCTTCGGTGACAAGTTGAAGAACCTTATGGATGATATTTTCAATGCAGTTTACCAGTCATTTATCAGTACAATATCCGAAATGGCGGCACAAAAGATGTTCCGGGCATTCCTTGGTGGAGGAATTGTATCGTATAGAGACCCAATGCAGGCAACTATAGGTGGTACTACGCACTTTGATGCAGTAACTGGTGCCGGAATCAGTAGAGGAGCGCAGAAAGTCTCAGTAGTTGTCAATAACAGCGGGGAACCATTGAACGTTGCCAAAGCTACTGTTGATGAGAGGAGCGGAATAATCAATATAGTTCTGGAAGCGATAGATACAGATGCAAACTTCAGAGACGCTATAAGAGGATAAGATGGCGGAATCCTACATAACCAGTGTTGAGAATGCTATGACAGGGCGTCCGGGAGGCGTAGCAGGTACCAACATACCAAATCCTACCGTAACCGCATACAGGGATACTGCTGCTTCCGACCCGACTATTCGCACCCCGAAGGATGCAGGTTATGCCCAGACTCGTGCCAGATTCACCAGTGTTCCCCGCGGATACCACGTTCACTATGAGGCAATTACAACCCACGATAAGAATCTCGTCTATACTTTCGAAAAAGACACGGTCAACTTTGGTGCGGAAGCCTTTACCTGGAGACTACCCACTGGCGGAGGCAATCTATCTGTCCGCTTCATGGCGCCAGTCGTATTCACTCCATGGGAAAATACAAACTATAGTCGCTGGAATATTGACTTTGATGTAGAAACAGTAGGGGGTATCTGATGAAGACTCTTCCTGCCAGTATAGTTAGTCAGAAGAATATGATCTCCACTCCCGGCTCTTGGCTCGTCTGTGTCGACATCGCATATCCCAATCTGACAGCTTCTCCCCGTACCCATTACCGCTTCGTAAACAACACGGAGGATGTGGTTCTGGACGGCAATACCTATACGAAATGGGCATTCGGTCTTGGTCAAGTGAAGGAGAGTATCAAGGGGGAATTGCCCCGTATTACTCTGTCCCTATATGACGTGAATCTCACCATGAAGGCAACCCTACAAGCCAACGATGGCTGGTCGGGGGGAGAAGTAAGTGTCAGACGTGTCTATGTATCACTTGCCGGAGTCGTAACGGATACGGATATTCTCCAATACTTTACCATTCTAAGTACGACATGGGATGATAGAAACAACGCCATCAACTTCAATATTGGCGTCAGCACTCCCCTCAGCAAGAGATTTCCACGCGACCGATATGTGAGTACGATTTGCCGACACAAATTCCGTGATGGTTTCTGCCGCTATGGAGAAACTGTAGATGCTTTTGGCAATTATGACGGTCTTGTGGTAGATAAGCAGATTGCACTTTATTCTGCCCCTGCTGCACGCGATTATATCCGCTTTCAATCCACTTTGAATTGGAACCACTTCGATGAAAATCAGTTCGTGACCATCTCAGGCAGCGTGTATAACGACAATACATACAGGATTGAAACCAAGGACGATACAAGCGAATTGAGACTCTATCTCTACGCCGATTTTCGGTTCGACCGGAGTGAGAACAGTCTTCATGCCCTTACTCTCACTGTTACTACACAATGCAATCACAGTCTGACCCAGTGTAGAGCGAACAATAATTCCCACAAGTACGGCGCCAGTCCGGGAGTAAGCGAGGGTCACTATGGGTAGGGAACAGAGAGAAAATTGGAGATTTGCAACCCAGGCAACACTCGGCACAGCAGCCTTTTTCTTCATGCCCCCTGTTGCCGCATACTTTGCCATCGTCGCAGGCAATATTCTCATTACTGCCCTCTTCCCAAATCAGATGGCGAAGGAAGAGAAGGAAAGTCCGTCCTATTCGTGGAAACACACAGCGAATGCGACAGCGAACGAGGACACCCCTATGCCAATCGTGTATGGCAAGGCAAGAGTCAAGCCGGTAATTAAGAATCGCTTCATCACTATGGAAGGGAATAAGGAATATTTGAACATACTGTATGGCTTTACCGGACACAGGATAGATGAAGTGTCCTACAGCACACTTGACAGAGGATTATATTACACACAAGGGACAATACTGAAATCACCAGATGAACAGGGTAAGACCTATATTGCCTTGTTGGAAGATAAAAATGGGCTTTCACAAAACAACGGCTGGAATTATGTATATATCGGAACAATACATGATACTGGAGAATGGGCTGTTTGGCACGGCACTGCTGCCATCACGGATATCCTCATCGATGGTATGCCTATCGACGACTTCATAACAGGGAGTAGTGAGGACATCCGATACGAGACACGACCTGGGTTGGCAGAACAGGTTATCATCGTGGGATTTGAGCGCACTTATTCCAATTTGCCCTCAGAAATTGAAGCGAGAGTAGACTTTCCTTCTACCCCAAACTTTCATTATCGGGTCGCCAATACCCATTTTCTTTATTTTAAAGGAATCCGATACAAGATTGTCTACACGGGAGCAGCGGCAAAATACACCTATTGGATCGAAGGAGAAAGTATATATCATTATACGAGCGGAACCGTGCCCTCTAACGGCTACGTAATTTGCAGTCGGGACTCCACACCACAAATGAACTGGCTGTTGGAAATTCCCAGTTCCGGCGAATGGTATACTACTACATTGAGCAGTACAGTAATACAGGATATTGAATTTACTTTGTATTTCCCTTATGGAATGTATGCGGAAAATCTCTCTGGGGGCATGACCGAAGCTCAATGTGCCATCTTTGCTCAGTACCGGGAAGTAGGGGGAGATCATTGGTATGATTTCAACGTAAAGCTCCATACTCAGTACGAATATGTAACTACTCGATATAATAATATTGCCACTTACACGTTTCCCTGCAAAATAAATGATGCCTTTTACAAAATCATAACCGCTACCCCATTCGGGGGAATGTTAGATGTAGGGCAATACGAGATCCGCTTCTGCACACTTGCCCCAAAAACAGTCCAGCTCGTCAACATTGCTTCAGTATCTATGGCAGAAGCAGATGCAGACGGAGAACTCCGGGGTTTTGCCTATCCGGGCGAATCCCTGCTCGGTCTCAAAATACTCGCTACCGGTCAACTGTCAGGCGACATAGAGGTAACCGGCGTCGTTGAGAGAAGCAAAGTGAAGGTATATAATGAAAGGACTTCCGTTTGGGCAGACAGAGAAGCTGATCGCCATGGCTGGGCAGTGTATGACATGTTGGCCAACGGTCACCCGAATCATCCCGAATACCCAGATATTAGTGCAACTTCGTCCACAATACAACCAGTCTACGGCTGCAGGGTAGACAAGGGCAGATTGGACTATGAGAGTTTCCGCTCCATGGTTCTCTTTGTCAACGGCACCACAACTGCCTCACTCAACCGTAAACTCAATATCGTATTCGATACCTTTACAACTGCATGGGATGCCATTCTCCGAATCTGTCAGGAAGGAAGGGGAATAATTTTCCCTATCGGCTCCAAGTTCTATGCTCTCGCAGATATGGCAGTGGACGATGTGGTTGCAGACGCCACTACGGACGCGGATGTTACTCAACTCTTCTCCATGGGTAACATCGATCTGGAGTCCTTCAAGCAGCAATGGGCGGACAAGAGTAAGAAAGCGAACGCAATCGAGGTGGTTTTCTTCGATGAGGATAACAATTATGAGCGGACACAATTCGTCGTCCGCACCTCCGATTGGGGCACGAGTTCGGATCTGAACAATCCTCTGCAGCTTGTTCTCCAAGGCACGACAGAATACCGACAGGCATTTGCTCAAGCCCTCTACCTGCTCAATTGCAACGAACTCCTGAACCACATTGTCGTGTTCGAGTCAGACATAGAGGCACTCCAGGCACAGGTAGGTGATGTGATTCGGGTACAACATGATTCCATGACAGGAAGTGGTGGTAAGGTAGTCGACTTTGAACGGTTCGCTTCCCCGCCTATAGTACAGCGATTGACTCTGGACAAGACCATTACGCTGGTTAGCGGTACAACCTATGAACTTCTCGTTCAACTATCTGATGGAAGCTTGCGTATGAAATCGATTACAGGTTCCGGCGACTATACTCAGATAACGTGGGACTATGATACTGACTGGCCAACCGATCCGGTTCAATACGACTCGTGGGCATTTGGGGAAGCAGGATCAAGCAGTAAGCTGTTTCGCATCATCGACATTACTACAGGGGGCAGTTACGGTCGCCGCATCACGTGCCTTGAGTATAATGTGGGTGTATACAAGGCAGACCTCAATTCGACCGATACAGTGGCTCAGGCAGCAGAGAAAATCGCCAATGGAGACTATAGTCCCGCATCCGAATTGAGCAATGACAATGTAGAAAAGATCGCGCCCGATCTCGCCATCGATTCAGTCACATTATTCAATACTGCGGCCAATCTCCGTCTGCAGGAAGTGATTAGCCGGAATCGAGCTACCGGTGAGTATGAATCCAGCATCGTCGCAAGCTGGGGCATCGAGGAGGGCGAGAATTGGGGCGAATGGGAAGTCAGTTTCCGTGACGTGGACGGGAGTGATTTGGGTTGGCAAGGCGAGTGGGAAGCAAATCACGGCACCGGTTACAGCATCTACGACAAGGTAGAACGGGAAGGTTTTGCCTATATTTCGATGGAAGACAATAACCTCTCTGTACCATTTTTTGAAGGAGGAGGATAATGGCAAAGACGACAGTGAAATATAGGAAACGGCTGAATCCGAATTGGCGACTTGCAACTCGGGTCAAGAAAAAGAATAAAAGTCGATTTACCACAATGAAGATTGTTTCAGGAAAGAAAAGAGAGGGAGAGACATGGGATACAAGAAAATCTATATCGGACATCTGATAGCGAAAATGCTCGGAATCGGATTCGTCTTTGCCCAGGCAGACCTGAGTGCAAGAGTATTCAGAGCAAATGGCGAAGTGGAAGACCTCGGCATTATCCGTAGCCGGGTAGTTACCGACGCTTTCGTGAATTACATGGTAGATTCGTTGCAGGGAACCGAAGCAGACTGGGTCAACTTTAAGTATCACGATTCCGGTACGGGTACGAATGTGGAAGCGGCAGGTAATACCGCGCTCCAGACTCCCTGCGGTGAAGCGAGAGATGTGGGTACGCAGGTGGAGGGAGCAACTGCGAATATTTACAAGAGTGTTGCTACCAATACCTACGCGGGCGCATTCGCCATCACGGAGCACGGACTCTTCAACGCCGCCGCTGCCGGCACTCTCATGGATCGCTCGGTCTTCTCCGCAATCAACATTGCGAGTGGGGACAAGATTGAATTCACCTATCAACTAACCGTAACTTCAGGAGGATAAAATGGGTTTCATTCATGATATATTGACCGTTATCGCGGCAGTAAAAACCGACACAGCAGATGTGCGCACAGATGTAACCGCAATACACGATACTGATTTACCTGCCGTGAAAACAGTCGTGGATGGAATTACTTCCAGCGACGCCACACTTGCAAAACAAAATGCTATCATAGCTGATACTGAAGATATACAGGGAAATGTAGATAACCTGCATGATACCGATGTACCAGCCGTGAAAACTGATACGGGAAATATAGTAACTGATACAAATGAACTTCAGTTAGAACTTGCTCAGAGAAATACTGGAGTAATTGCTTGGGACAGTAATGCTAACACTGGCAATTATGAGGATATTGTAAGTATTTCCGATAAGGGTGTATTAACTGGAATTTCGTCAGGAAATAACATCGCCGCTACGATGGATATTTTAGTTACAATTGATGGGGGCGCATTAACAGTTATTAATCATGATATAATTGGTGATTTGGTAACCAGTTTTTCATTTAATCATAGGTTCGATACAAGTTTACGTGTCCAACATAAAGCCGATGCCGGTATCATGGAATCGGATGTAATGTATACCACCGATTAAAGGGGGATAGTATGTCTAAAGATCACATAATTACAGTTTCGGATGATGTTGAAGCCGCACTTCAGAAAAAAGCTACAAAAGACGGTATTACAGCCGACGAACTCTTGCAAAATCAACTTGAATATTATATTGGTTGCGCCTTGTATGCTGATTTTGACCCGAATGCGCCCATCAATTGTCCGGGACTAAGTATCACGGAACGGCTTGAGGTCTATGCCGAAGGTGTGAACAAGGACGAGGCGGCAGCAAGGGCGAAAGTAACTGAAATTCTGGCAGCGAGATAATAAGGAGGTGTTATGTCCATATATAAGAACAAAGCCAGTCAGAAGATTGCCGTAATCGCAATCGATACTTCCGACGGCAGTCTGAAGACCGGGGATGCAGGTAACATTACCGCCCAGATAAGTAAGGATGGAGGGGCGAACGCTGCAACAGATGACGCCAACCCTGCCGAGTTGGACAACACTAATCATCCAGGCGTGTACATCTTTGATATGCTGCAAGTGGAAACGAATGCAGATTTGATTGTCCTCACATCCAGTAGCTCCACAGGCAATATTTCGCTTGGTGACCCGATGATTATCTACACCCACATCGCCACAGAGGACATTACGCTGGCAGAGTTGGCTCAGGGAATACCGAGCGCAACTCCCACTCTGAGGAACGCCCTCATGCTCCTTTACATGGCAATGCGAAACCTGACTACTACGAGCTCATCCCTGTTGGAAATCAATAATGATGCCGGAACCGTTATAGCCAAATCTACTCTGGCAGATGACGGTTCTGATTTCACCAAAGCCAAACTTGCGAGCGGGCCATAATGAGCATTCCTACAGACGGGTTGGTGGGCTATTGGCCTCTGACTCAAGCTAATTATGTTGGTGGAGTATTTATCGACGAATCTGGTGAGGGTAACGATGGCACTCCCGCTAATGCCCCTAACTTCGTGGATGATTGGCTTGGTCGTGCTAATCGGGCGACGGTGTTTAATGGAGGTAGTGACTTAGTCAATTGTGGTAATGACGCAAGTTTACAATTCCCTGCCGGGCTCTCCGTTTCGGCTTGGATTAGAACCTCTACAGACGGTTGTATAGTCCAAAGACTTCATGATGTGGTTGATGAAGGTATTTTGCTTTTTAGAGTTATTGCGGGAAAAATACAATTTTTAGTTTCAAATAATAGTTTGGGCAATATTTCTGCTGTTAATTCAACAGCCCCGGTTAATGATAATGCTTGGCATCATGTTGTCGGAACGACTGATAGAACAACAATGAGAACGTATATTGATGGTAGAGCAGACGGGGTAGCAAACGATACTTCGAGCGATACTTTAGGGAGTTCTGCGGAGGACTTATCTATTGGTGTTAGGTTGCCTGCTACTGCATGGTTTGATGGCGATATAACCAATGTCCCCATCTACAATAGAGAATTGACTACTGGCGAAATCAAATCCCTTGCCGGTCAGAACATCGATAATCAGAACAAACGGAGGAGTGCGACGTGCCTATTATGAATGTCCCTCCCATAGCGGATGGTGTTATTTCTACATTCGACAGGAAGCATGTAGCGGGCTTCTACCGTGGTCTGCCTCTTGCCGTATCCCTTGGCGGAACACTCGAACTCAATCGGAGCACCCTCATGGATGGTCTTGTCGGTTGGTGGCCACTTACCGAAGCAAACTATCAGGGCGGAGTGTTCGTTGACCAATCAGGAGAAGGAAACGATGGCACACCGGCGAACGCGCCCAACTTCGGCATAGATGCTTTCCGCAACCCCAATGGTGCAACGATATTTAATGGAAGCACTGATGAGATAAATGCTGGGCATGATGCAAGTTTACAGATTCCGGGTAATATTACAATGGCCTTCTGGATGCTTTCTCCAAGCAGTCTATCTCCAAAAGTAGGAGTATTGAGGTATAATAGCTCAAATGGCTATCTGATACAAAGGTCTGGTTCAGTAATACAGTGCTTTTTTGGTACTAAAAATGTAAATACCACGGGATTTCCTACAGCAAGTCTGTGGGAACATTTTGCGTATGTCTATAATGGCACAGATTTGAAAACGTACGTGAACGGGGTCTGGGTAGCTACTTCCGCTCCGGGAGTAGCCACACCGGTTTATGCCGGAAATTGCATAATAGGAGGACTGGGTGGAGGCGGTTCAACAAGATTTGATGGCAGTCTGTCTGATTTTAGGATTTACAATCGTGACCTCTCATTGGGGGAACTCAAGCTTCTTGTCACTCCCAGCCTCAGTATGCTACTTGAACTTGACCGGGCATATGGAGGCGGCATGACTCCCGCCGCAACCCTTGCCGTACTGGTTACCCCGTTGCCATATCCGGGCGCAATCACTCCTACCGGCGCCGTGGTTCCGGTTCCAATCTATGTGCAGAATATCGGCGGCACCCTTACCATATCCGTCTCCCTCAATGCTGGCAACCCCTCATGGCTGCTCATACCGGACTACCTGAACTGGCAAGGGGTCTGGGTAGCGACAACCTCCTACAGCAGGGACGACCTCGTTCTCTACCAGGATGGTGATCTCATACACGCGTTCGTGAGCAAGACTGATCATAATGTAGGAAAC
>SDBU01008191.1_pt1 | contig 11933 bp, 28 predicted proteins | sample 2277071 | NCBI WGS metagenome assembly SDBU01 (sample SAMN10397929, study PRJNA504765) | marine sediment metagenome | isolation source: marine sediment core GS08_GC12, 126 cmbsf | place: Arctic Ocean: Gakkel Ridge, Loki's castle | collected 2008
CCCGCCCGGCGTTGACTCTTCCAGGTAACACAGCGTCGAGCCTACGGTGGGCACCTTGGCGCTCTCGTTTACGTCGCCGCCTTCTTTGGCAACACGCAGAGTCTTGACCGTTGACTCCAGGTCTTCAATCTTCTTTCGCAGCAGCCCCTTGTTGCGGTTGGCATCTTCGAGCGACACCCGTAGCTCCGCGTTCGCCGTCTTCAGCCCGCACTCCACAGTCTCCTTCATGTGGCAGCCCTTGGGCTGGGCCTCTGCGGGCGCAGTTGCATCGTGCGCGTCTTCTGCTGCCATCAGTCAGTCCTCCTCGCCAGTATTCCAGCCTTCTGCCAGTTTGATTTGATCCATGAGGGGAAGCGGTAGCAGCCATAGCACAGAAGCAACAGGAGCGCAATCCCAAGCACGACAGTTGCACCTACAACCTGAAGCTCATCGCCCGGCATTGGCAGCTGATTGCGGTCTAGAAGCCAGATGACTCCATACCCGAGCCCCCTGAGCGCTGCGAATAAACCAAAGAATCCGCCACCTACTATTACCGGGATAGCTATGCTGATACCGACCTCCCTGGCCTTTAGCGTTATGAAGATCCATACTCGTCGCATCACTGCTCCTTGGTTGGGCGTTTCATTCGCTGCGGCTGCAGTCATTCCGATTCTTCTATGGGTCTGTGAAGACAACGGCACGGCCACATTGTATTGAGCTTGGCAGCTATTCGACCGGGCCACTTGGCCCACCATGCGGGGCGTGGTGCAGGTAGCGGCTTCACGAGGACACTTACCGACTCTGTCAGCTTCACCCATACAGCTTGTTGCTCCGGCGTTAGCTTCGCCTCAATGGACCACGATTGCTGCTTCGGGTGATTCATACCCTCACTCCCTGAGTAGTCTGTGTAGGGACTCGCCCAGTGCGTAGCCTCCGGCACAGACCATGAGTCCGGCCTGAAAGAACGCCGCTGGCTCTGTGATTAGAGGTAGCAGGCACCCGAGAAGCACGACGACGCCTGAGAGGATACAGGGGATCAGTCTAACTGCACGCATATCGCTCATCTTCCATCCACTCCGGCTCATAGCAGGGTGCCTGGGATCACTGTGGCTGGGACCACTTTCCGCCTCTCCTCTCAATCTCAGATGCCGCGAGTATCCCCTCAACTGTCTCCCGCACAAGGCGCTCCCGTAGGCTGCGCCCACCATCACGCCCCTTGAACTGCCCACAGAGGTTGTTCAGTCGGGGCTCCTCTTTGAACATATAGCACCAGCCATCGTGCTTCATGTAGGCGTATCGACAGGACAGACAGGGATCTACTGACCTTGCACTACGGGTCGTCTGGGTCATCTACTCGCCTCCTTCGCGTGTTTCTCCCACTCTTCTCTCGTGAAAGGACCGGCTGAGCAATCTTTGCAATAAACCTGGCCAACAGCTGTGAGTGACCGACAAACCCCGAACAGGTCATCCAAGTCATTGGCCAGCTCACGGGCTTCTGCATCACCATGCTCGTACACAATGGGCCGTAGCTGTGTCCAGATACCCTTGGCACACTCTACACCGTCAAAGGCATCGCGCACGTCCCTTATCACCTGTTCTGAGCGTTCAACTATCGTTGGCGTCATGACGCATCCCCACAACTACACTTGCCGGCGCTGGTCTCGCATTCACACCTACCCCGGGCGTTCGCTGTGTCAGCGCCTCGCCCCGAGCTGTCTTGGCTGTCTTGCTTTGTTCAGGATTGTGGAGAGTTCGAGAGACTACTCGTTGCACCCGCTCCCCTTTGCAGCCTTCAAAAACGTGAGTCTCCCACTCTCTTGGGGTGAAGGGACCGCCTGTGCAGAACTTACACCACCAGATTTTCCCGTCTGTCCCTTGGTCTGTCCCTCTATACTTGAACAGCATGTCCCTCGTCCTGCTGTGTTCGAAGAGCTCGACTGACTCTTTGACCTGCTGCTCCAGTCGACGTAGCCTTCGCCAAAGTCCGTATGACCCCAAAACGTTCAGGACCACGTAGAGAGTCAGCGTCCACTGCCACAGATCCTCGAAGCTCATGCTTGTACCCTCTCGTCATGCAGGATGTCCCGCGCTGCCTCCCTAGCGCGATCACCGTAGGCTTTCTGTCCGAATAACATCTCCACGCGCCGCTCAACCCGCGTAACTCTGAGCCTGGTGTCCATTAGGGCGCATAGGCAGAGCATCAGAATGCACCACGCCAATCCAAGAAATGCTGCCAGCCATAGTTCCATCTCAGTCTCCCTCCTTCTCCATTCGTTCGAGCCTGCGCCGGTGACTCCACATCTCGAACTCATTCAACGCCACGTAGATAGTGACTGCCCAGATCCAAACAGTCTCCAATGCTGTCATGCCCTGTCCTCCTCGGTGCTCTCAGGTGCAAGCCCCTCAAGCTGTCCCACCAGGCGCTACACCCGGGCCCTGAGATTGCGCTCCTGTTTCTTCAACTCCTTGATGTTGCGGTTCAGCATCTTGGATGTCGAACGGTGCCGGTGGGCTGTTGGTTCCGACGCAGAAAGTAAGCTATGACACGAGGTGAGAAGAAACGCCGCTGTGAGCGATGCTGCCGCGCGAGTTCCCGCCATTGCTCAGGTGTTATCTGATTCAACCTTCGCATGTTCCTTGCTCCTCGCTTACCGCCTCCGCTTGAGTGTTGTTCCATTCGTCCCACGCTGCGCCCACAGGGTCGTCGCGGCACGTCGTCCTCCACGAGTAGCCACAGGTCACACAGGTATACCCCATGGTGTCTAGCGACGGCTCCTCCGTATACACCGGCGGCGCCACGGGATTTTGAGAGAGTATCGCCGTCTTTCCTTTGTGCCACTTCACCGTCGCATGGCCCGTGTTAAGCGAAGCAACAAGATCGTAGAAGTTCGTCCCGCATTTCAGACACTCGGTCGGGCGCACGCTCCAGTTGATCGGTCGCCAGTTGTTTGACGAGTCCGTGCGGGCGAACAGCCACCCCAATCTCCTGCGAAACCTCGTCATGTGGCTGTTCCCGACTGGCCCTTGGGTGGCGTCCTCTCGACCTTTGCCTGGACAACAACGGGCGGCGCCGGTGTCGGCAGCTCGGCCGTCAGGAAATAGGTCTTGAAGCCTTCGTCCTGCAGCTCCTGCCGGAGAATGTCCATGGCGTCCCCCATCAGCTCGTCATCATCCACGCGCCCTCTGTTGCCATCCGTCCATGCAGCAGAGCCCTTGGCGGCACTCCATCCTGCTGAGCCCCAAGCACCGCTCTCCGTGACGCACACCGCCACGCGCACCTTCACGGTCTTTGGCTCAACCGGTTGCACCTGGGCGGGGTGAAAGGTCGCCTCAAAGAAGTCGGGGCTGCAGAGGTAGAGGCTGTCATCTGGCCCTTCGACGAGCCAATCGCCCCACAGCACTCCATGACAACGTCCCCTCATCGTCACCGACAGCGCCCCCGTACTTGTCCCTGGGACGGTCGGATAGAGCGAGCCTGGTTCACCCCGCTCCATATTCCACGCCCGATGCAGCCACAATGGCCAGTTTGAATTGTCAGTGCGACGCTCCTCGGTCATCTGAAACGCCTTGACTGTCCCCGGATCCGTCCTGAAACTGTATTGCGTCACCATCAGTCACTCCTCCACCGGCTCGTACGTTGCTTCGAAGATGTCGGGCTTGACTGGGTATCGCTCGTTTTTCACCCCAGTGACAATCCAATCACCGGGGCAGACAATATGCCCACTCTTAAGGGTATCGATCCAACCATGCTCGTGCATGATGCGGCCGCACTTCTCACATGCTTTCAGACAGTCGCACCCAGGCCGACGGTAGTAACGGACGACGTGCCCCTCGCCTTGAAAGGGGCCTTCTCCGGCATCGAAGGTTCCACAGTTATCCTCAGGGTGATCTCCGTTCTTGAACCACTGTGTTGCTTCGATCACTACTGGCTTCTTTCTGTATTGCGTCCCCATCTCGGTCCTCCAGTCTGGGTGTGGGTCAGTTATTCTGAGTTGAATGTCAGACTGGTGATCTGGCGGCATCTGAGGCAGTACCCGGCAGTGACCTCCTCACTGACGTCAACGTACTCCGGCATGTCCGCAGGAGCCTCCTCACCGTCCTCGAACGGCTCGCTGTCAACTTTCCAGCCGTCGTCAGCTATGATGAGAACTACTTGCTCCCCACAGTCCGTACAGCAACGGTAGTAGTTTCCATCTCTCTGCTCCTGGAATTTAACGCTCAGATGCCGCATGTCTGTCTCCTCAGTTCTCCGCAGGAAGAAGGTTCACGCCGTGGGCAAGCCCGTCCAGCTCCCCCACCATCTGCTGAATGATCCGGGCATGGTCCCCCGGGTCTCCGGTCCCTCCGGCCCCGTTCTGGTTGAGCTCGTTCCGGATTCGGATATACTGCGCCAGACGCGCCAGGAGCCTGTCCTGGATGGCGTAGAAGTCCGGGGCCCTCTGTATGGTCCGGCGCTTCAGTGTCCCCTGGGCGCCGTCTCCTGCCTCCTGGGCGCCGTCTGCAGCCCCCCGGGCCCGTGGTGGCCGTTCTTTGCGTTGAGGTGCCATCGGGTTCCCCTCCGCGTCCACAGCAACGTCGTCAACCTCAGTCTCCGTTGCGTACATCCGCATCGGGTTGTATTTCGGGTTCTCCTCCATCTTCTTGATCTTCTCCCCAACCCTGCGCACCTGCGTCCTGATATACCGGATCTCAGCGTCGAGCTGGTATGCCTTCTGATCCTCGAAATCGATCTCCGCCAGCTCCTCCGCCGTGTAGCAAGAAGCGTAGAAATCAGCCGGTGCACTGGGTGCTGAAGGACCCGCTGGCTCCCTTAGTGAGTCCATTGGGCCCCACCCGTCCGGAAAAAGCATGTCCTCATGCCGTTTACAGTACCCGGAAGCCCTCGAATTGCGTATACAACGGGTCTTTGAGGTCCTAATAAGGTACGTGCAGCGTTTCTTGCCGTTTTTGACTGTCCCCAGTGCATTCCCCATTTTTCATAAGTCCTTGGTTATTCGCAGGTTACGGGCCGGATTTTGGCGTCCCCCGCCGTGCCGTTTTGGTGCAAAAAGGCGTTTTTCCCCCTTTTTGCCTCCCGCTATTATTTTCGTGGTTACAAGCTGTTGGCTGGGTGTAAGATAGCGAATCGGGAGATCTGACACCAGCAGGGGGTTGCTGAATTGCCGGGGACAGGTGAAACGACGAGCTGTGCCGTTTTTCCGTGCTGTGCCGTTTCTGTGCCGTTTTTATGGGGCAGAATGGGGGTCTGGGACGGTGTTTTTGGCACGAAAATGGCAGGGGAACGGCGGTTTTGCAGGCGCCGCGAGGGCGCGTGCACATTCTCTGCAGTAGGCACGATAGATGCCGGCAGCCCAAACGACGTGGCCGCACTCCAACAGCACTTTGTCGACGTCGCCAGAGCGACCGCTTTCGACTACGCGAACGATCTTGCGCAGGCATCCTTTGGTCGGCTTCATAGGGCCTCTCATTCGGGCTCATTTTGGCACAGGGACGGTGATTAAATCGAGTGGTTTGGACAGCGTTTTGAGGTGTTGGATGATGGCCTTGGCCTGGTCGTCGAGGACTTTGGCGAGGCAGCCGGTGGCGATATCGATTCCAGATAGCCGGATGATGTATTGGTCCCTGACTGTTGCGGGGACATGGGTTTCTTTCCCAACGACGTGGCCGTCGATGTCAACGGTGACTCTGGCATAAAACACCCCTGGGTCCCAGTCATTGGCGTAGATCTCAGTGGTGCAGCAGGCGATGTTCATGTCAATCTCCGGTGCGGGTTTGGGTAGCGTCAAACACGTACGGACAGGAATTCATCCTCCCAGTAGAAGACCCCGCACCGAATCAGGGTTTTCACCTGACCCTCTGTCAGCGACGCGATCTGCTCCTGGCTGGGGAACAGCCAGATCTGATCATGTTCAGCCACGGTAACCACGTCCCCGTTGCCGGGGAACAGGTGCTGGAGTAGGATGAAGGCATTCAAGTCAGGCCGCGCGTTGGCCTTGGGGGCCACCCGGTAGAACTTCAGATACTCTGCCTTGTGCTTCTCAAACATTTGCTCAACGGTCATCTCTCTTCTCCTTGTCGTTGCCAAGACAGGCGCGGGTTTGGGGGATCTCAGGCACACGAACGGTGGCTGGATCGGGTGATTTGGGCAGCGCAGGTTGGGGTCCTTTACTGGTGCCCCGGCGCATGCCTTCCAGGAAGAAGTCAAAGGCGGCTTCGTGGAGCATTCCGGGGCCGCATTCAGGGTTCCGGAGTCTGGCCCTGCTTTCGCTTTGATAGGACCCGCTTGGCGGCCCGGGCCGCGGTCTTGGCCTGGGCTTCGGTGACGCCAACCAATTGTTTGATCTCGGCAGCCGTGGACTTCCTGGCGATGACGATCTTGGGCTGGCTCAATAGTCCTTGGCCTTCTCTCGAGCGGCGACCGCGGTCTTCCGAATGATTCTGAGGACATTGGCGCTGGATGCATTGACGAGCAACACTGTGCCGAGCCAGATCCAGAAGCTGCTGAAGATGTACTGCAGTATCTCGAGCATGTGGTTTCCTTTCATCCTGGTGTGAGGTCAATGTCTAGGGGCCAATTCTCTTGGCATGCATGTCGGCCCACGGCCTCCTGCAGCCAGCGCATGCCGTGCGCGCTGTTCCCATCGGCCCGGGGTCACAGGCGAGATCGAGCAGCCGGTCGAGGGCTTCCATATCAAGTTTGTCAGCCATCTGGACCAATCCACTCTGGGCCGCCCCACTCTTGCCCATACTCGAGCTGGAAGTCAGTAGCTTCGGGAACTTCACCGTCAGGCCCGTAGATGAAGGCGTGATGGGGACCGGGGTTGCTGCGAAAGGACACGTTGTTGTGGGGGCAGCAGCGCACGATCTCGGTGCGGGTCACTTCGATTCTCTCGAAGTCGACGGGCCAGCGGTTTTCCATATGTTCGCAGAGCCAGGGCCATACCCTCCGGATGCGGACCAAGACTGACCCCCACAAGTGAGCACGGAGGGTCCGCGGGCGTAGCTCATGGCTGGTAGTCACTTCCTTTTTGCCGGCGACGTAGGTGGACAGAGAGAGGACGAGGTCCCCGGTGTAAGGATCAAGAACGCCGTCCAATTGCATGTCCCCGGTGGGGCCATTGCCCCAGTGCTTCAACTCCTCACGTGACACCCACAGCTTCTTTGCGATCTCCAGGCCATCGAACTCGAGGTCAACGAAGTGGTCAGAGGGCATTCTGAACGAAACCATGCTCATCTCCTGTTGATGCGGGGACAGCCAGCGCACTGTCCCCTGGTGCACGTCCGCTTGGGAACTTACGAGGCCGGCCGATTGCTTGCGTACCCCGGCGCGGGGGTTACGGACGTGCTCATTGCGGAGGTCGGCGTTCTGCGCCAACGGGGGGGGGATCGGGTCGCGGAGATCCTTTATGTAGGTGACGAACGCCGGAGCCTGGGACAGGGAAGGGGTCCCGGTGTGCACTCCACGCGATGCGGCCGACGAACCACTCGGCGGCAGCCCTGTGCCCGCTGGTGCGTCGATACACGTCCAGGTAGTGACGCTCGGTCATGGGATCTCCTTGATTTCGAGGTACCATTCACCTCCGGCAGCCCACCCGCCGATGAGGACCCCTGCGATTACAGAGCCGGGGTGTTCGAGGGCGACGGTGACGACAACGAGCCAGAAGATGAACCTTGGGAGTCGGCGCCACAGGGTCATAGTTCCCGGTCAGCCTGGGTCTCAGCGATGGCCCGGTAGGCATCGTCGATGGCGCCGGTGAACTCTACATCCGCCTTGACATCGAGCGTGACGTCCTCGACTTCTACCTCAAATACTGCTTTGACAAGCTCACCGACCGACACGGTGATTGCGATGTTCTTGATGGTCAGCAGCTTCGTGAGGTCAGTGCCGTCATGCGCAATGACCCGTGTACCCACCGGGGTACCATCTGAGATGATCTGACACATTCCCTGCTGTTTACGTGTACACATGGCCTCTCCATCTTGGTTGGGGACAGCAACCGACCGGCCCCGGTGCCTCGACCCCCAGGTTCCCAGGGGACACAGGAGCCGGCCGGATCACCCCGCGCTCGACCTCTCCTCGAACAGACTTCCCTGGATGGGCGTTCCATTCAGGCGCTTCCGGAGGGCGCCAGTCTCCTTTCCGTGGCAGGCGCGACACATGATGACGTAGCCGTCGAGATCGCAGCCACCACCGCCCTCTGACACGGGGACAAGGTGGTGAGCCTCCCATGGGACAAGCTCGACGGTCACGTAGTATGGCTTGCCGTGTGGGACTCGCAGGGGACACGACATCCATATCCCCGACGAGTCCTCAGCACTGAGGGGGTTCACATCCCGGATCTGGCGAACCAGGGCACAGAATGTGCTGCAGCCAGCGCACAATCCGGCGTCGCGCTGCATCAACGCCTTTCGGACCACATCAGGCCTGCCCTGTCGGATATCAAAGAGCCGCATGGCATCGCGGGGACATTGGTTACTCGCCCACCTGGTGCGCCGACCTGTCAGCTCGCCGCCGCAGCCACAGGCGCAGACCTTGTCGGTCCGGGTTGGGAACATGTCCCTCATGGTGTATCCGGGAGTGGTCCGGAGGTATGGATTGATCTCGCTTTGGGGGCGTTTGCGCTCGCGGCGCTGCGCCTGTTGCTCCGTCCAGTCCTCAACCTCTTGGCGCTCTGCCTTGGTCAGATGCCCGAATCGGCTCATGGGCAACAGGGCCTATTGTCCCCGGAAGTGACATAGCCTGCGCGAAGGGATTGGCCCTCCGGCCCACAGGGTGTGAGCAGCGGGGCTGATCCTTGCACCCGGCCTCATTGGGACGCCCAGCCTGCGCCATAGGCGACGCATGCCCTTCTTGCTGGCTCCTCGCCGTATCTGCCGGCGTCCGGAGTTGTTGTGGTGGTGGCGTCGCCTCACCGTTCAGGCCTGCGCTGGCTGACTCTGAAGAGGAGCTTCCCTATCTGACAGCCCAAGAGCCAACAGGAGGTGACGAACAAGCAGCCGCAGCAGAAGCCCAGCCAATAGGCGTTCAGCAGAGTCGGGTCCATGTCACTCTCCTTTCATTCAAGCGCCCCGGCAGTGGCAGTAACAACCGGCCCCGTCTCGTGTGTCCAGGTTGTATCTATCCCTGCACGTTCGAGACACCGCCGGTACTCAAGCAGCCGGCCACTCGGCCACCCGTCCTGCCAGCGGTCGCCGGCCAGCGCCAGGTAGTACGCGTTCTGCTCAGCCGGGGGACAATGCAGGAGGTCGAGAAATAGGCCGTCATAGCAGGGCATGTCCTCAAGGCCCTCGCGCGACCAGATCCTCCACTCTGCGTCTGCCTGGGTAGCGCAGGAGCTGAGGCGCAGTTCAACTGCGGCGTCGCCCTCGACCGGGGCTGTCGGCGACGCCTCATCACAGGCCCCAGATGGCGGCTATGAAACCGACTACGACTACCGCAATGACAACATGTACCGCGATTCTCATGACAGTGGCAGCTCTCATGTTTCATCTCCTTCGAGGAATGGAAACGGTTCGTCTGCGGCGATCTCGTGCTTGAGCTCGGCGGTGAAGACGGCGAACAGGGCGCGCTGTTCCCTGGTCAGGCCGTCTCGATTTTCGTCCACAATGGCCTCGGTGAGTTCGAGCATACGCGCAGTGGCTACGCGAATGGGGGTATTGCGGTCAGGTTCCGTCATCAGGCATTCCTGGTGAGCATCTTGGGGACGTGCGCCATCAGCTCGGCGTTCGCCAACTGCCCTGCCACACGGCCGTCCGGCAGCATCGCGTACTCGAAGAACGCGACCCGCGGACCCTTGATCTTGATGACCATGCACCGCGCCTTCACGTCGTGGTAGATGAACGTTGCGGCTTGCCGACGCTCTGCGAGTTGGTTGCCCTCACATGACTCCAGGACGGGCCAACTGATGCGATAGGACTCGCCCTCCAGCTCGAACCCAAGCATGAACGCAGATTGGCTCCCCTGTCTGCCAAAGGCCTCTTCGTGCACGATCCCACCTACGTCTTCGATCTGGATGCGTGCCTTCTGGATCCAGGTGTCGGGGTCGCTTCGGGACGTCTTCCAGTAGTTGACGTCCTCAGCGTACGGCAGCTCAGTGTCAGGCATGGCACTCAGTCCCTGAAGGGGTCCACGACGCCAGAGGGGGCCATACAGGCACCAATCGGACGCAGTACGGTTCCAACCTCAGCACAGCACCGATGATGCTCCATCACGTCCAGAAGGCGCTTGTACGCCTGCGGAGATTCGTCCAGACCACCGCCCCTCAGGAGGACGCCTTTACGAGCAAGCCATTCAGCCTGCATCTCGGGAGTGATTTTCCCAGCACGTGTCTGCACCCGAACCTTGGGTTGCCCCTCTTTGAGTCGCTTCCACCGGAACTTGCCAGCAGCGTCAGTGCGCGACATCACACGCCCGGCACCATGTGGTACAGAGTAAAGCGCCAGCGCAGCCTCGGGAGTGTCCTTGCCTTCGATGATGTAGCTGTCGTCTCCCATGGATCCACCGATGAAGGCCCGATCGCCGGGGAAAGCTGGGGTGGCGCCCTTGCGAATGACCCAAACCCATAGCTCCTCACTGCCAATCCTGTGCACTTCCCGCCATGCGAAGTTGTGGTGATTGTGCACCTGGTCAACGGCTTCGGCTCCCATGATGTCCAGCACCTTGTCGCAGACCCAGTCGCGACCAGCATAAGCGTACCGGCCGGCGAGCAGCATGGCGGCAATGTACTCCCGTCCTAGCGCGCTGTCCTGCTGCAGCAAGACCGGTGGCTCGTCGATGCCGTCCTTGCCGCCTCCGGCCTTGACGAAGTGGGTAGCGATCTTGTGACCGAACCCGCGAGACCCGAGGTGGCAGGCTACCCAGACCTGATTCATCTCGTCGAGCAGCAGATCGACGTAGTGGTTGCCGGCGCCGATAGTGCCCAACTGGTTCTGGGCCAGACCGCGCAGCTCCTCTACTGCCGGAATGTCCCAGGCAGAGTCATCCTCGAACAGTTCATGATCCGGGGAAGCTGCGTTCGTCAAGCCCATGCCGAAACTCAGGCTGGCGAAAATCTCATCCAGAATGGAGCCCAGGTGGGGCACGACCTCCGCTGCAGTCAGGTTTGTCTGAACAGCTAAGTTGCCACAGGCAATATCGTACCCGACTCCTGACGGCGACACATGCTCAGGATAGGCGAGGACGCCCCCAATCGGCATGGAATAGCCGAGATGATGGTCGGCCATCAGTGCGCCTGCAACTGCAGTCTCAGAGCACCGGAGCAACTGCTCGCGGGCATGTTCATCCACGGGATCACCGTAGATCGGCATGGAAATCGAAGTCATGGAGTCTCCTTGTCAGATTTACCACCTGTATCCTGATTTGGCAACCGCAACTGGTGAATGTCCCCAGTGGGCCGGCTGCCGTAGGCAGAGGGACGAACCGATGACACCGGAACCTTCGACGGCACCGGAGGCTCAGGGAAACGGTGATGGACGATGACGCAAGGCTCGTCGGGCGCCGGCGCGGCGCCAGCCTCAGTGAAACCACGGTCACAACCATCACACCCGGCGCCTGAGCACAGAACGCACAGGGTCATGATCCTGGGCCCACACCGACAGCCGGTGCCGTCAAGGTTGTGGTCATCTTCCGGATTCACGGGATAGACGTGTTGCCAGCAGCCGTGGTAGCTGGACGTACCGCCGGGGTAGTGGATGCGGGCCACGCGGGTCACTCACATGCAGGGGCGTGGTGGATCCCCAGCAGGCCGTCGTCCGGTATGGAACGCAACGGGGGACAGCGGGGGACGCCCATGTCCTTGTGCCGGGGACAGAGGCCGATGAAGATGTCCCAGCCCATGGCGATCGCCGACCAAGCCGGCAGTTCAGCCACTTCCTTGCACTGCGGTGCGGTACAGTACCAGGTGTGGACGCTCGGGGCCTGCTCGACGGTGACCACTGCCGTCACGGCTCGTCTC
>SDBU01008192.1_pt1 | contig 11931 bp, 24 predicted proteins | sample 2277071 | NCBI WGS metagenome assembly SDBU01 (sample SAMN10397929, study PRJNA504765) | marine sediment metagenome | isolation source: marine sediment core GS08_GC12, 126 cmbsf | place: Arctic Ocean: Gakkel Ridge, Loki's castle | collected 2008
TTTGGTTTAGGTGGGCTATTGATCATGCCAATGGTAATTTATATGACATGGCATGAACTTATAAAACCATTATTGGACTTGTAGTAATGTTATGGTGTCATGTTCGGTAGAAAATAACAGAAATAAAGACTAAGAGATGAAAAAATCACCTATTAATATTGCAAATGAAGGGGCCACAATAGATGAATTAGCTCGTGTGGAATATAAGAGAAAACTTGCAAAATCCATTATTATAAAAATTGATTATCAAATAGAAAAACGATTTGCAGGTGTTGCTATTCGGTTGACATATGATGATGCAATAGAATTAAAAATCATGCTTAATGAATTATTTCACCCACCACTAAACAAGTAAGAGATGAAAAAATATATAATTATATTAACTTTTCTACTAGTAAGTTGCTCGCAAACAGAAACTCATATCATAAGAGATTCAGGGTTTTATAAAGTTGAGAGAGAAGAACTTAAATATGTGGTATTAAGGCAATATATTCCAGATGATATTCTTAATAGTCCTGTGAGAGATTCATTTTCTCTTCATTCATGGTGGTATAAAGATACAATTTCATGCTGGAACGATCCTTTAGTAGCTACTATATTCGACGATTATATTGGTTGGGTGGATGTTGTATATCATTTGAAGGATAATGCTATTCAGTATGGAAGGGTAACTATGTATATGGACCCTGATGATAAAAGGATATTGACCATTAATGGGTGGATATATAGAAGATACAATCCAAAAGAGACCCACCACTAAACAAGTAAGAGATGAAAAAATGTGAGTTTATAACCACACTATGTCAGGGAAAGAGGGTTCTGGATATTGGAGCAGCAGAGTATGATTACTATCACCAGCGTCCTGGGTATAAGAATTATTGGTTACATGGGAAAATCTTCCGGACAGCTTATTATACCGTGGGAATAGATATGGATCGTGAGACTGTGAAGATTCTTAACCATGAGGGGTTTCGGTTCTATGTGGGCCATGCTGAGTATCTGGATCGGGTAAAAGCTTTGCAAGGACAAAAATTCGATATCATCGTCGCCGGTGATCTGATTGAGCACTTGGCAAACCCTGGACTATTCCTCGAAGGATTGAAGTTGTTCTGTCATTCGCAAACACAAATAGTTATTACCACTCCTAATATACTTGCTTTCTATTACTGGCGTACATTCATTCGAAAAGGATGGGAATTTAATGCGGATGACCATCTAGTGATATTTACCCCCCGTATCTTGATTCAACTACTCCAAGCCTGTAATTATGAAATACTGGAAAGACGGTTCAACACCACCGAGCAAATTATCAATGGGATCAGACCGGCTATGCGTCGGTTGCTTAAGTGGATTCTACCACATATGTCACATAAAATAATGATCGTATGCAGACCAAAAGAATTGTGAGATACAAGGTATACCTTGACAGAGCACGTATGTACGTCTCCTTGGTACAGTTCTTTATCGTCCTACTGTTGATAACGGAAAATTATCGCCAGACATCCTTTGGGCAATGGTTCTACAATAATGCTCTGTGGACTTTTCCAGTCTTTATGCTGGTGTTTCTGATGATATTTCTTTTTATTGGATATATTGATCGGCGTTTTGTGCGTTCTGCCGAACAAGAAGAGTACGCCATCACAAATCCTGTCCTGATGGACATGAAACATAAAATCGATAAGCTATATGAAACAATTTCAGAGCAAGAAGTTAGGAAGGCCGACACGCTTTCTTGAAAGGATAGTGCCCCAACGATGGAAAAATAAGATATTTCCATACATAGTACGAAAAACCCACCTTACCAAGGTGGCCCTTGAGCCTCTTGCCTACAAGTACAGCAATGATCTGAAAGATATCTCTGAAAAAGATATCGTATGGGTAAACTACCCCGATGAGTGGGGCCTAGGGAATTTCATTAATCTGACCCCCGCATTACAGCTGCTGCATGAATATCTGGGATATCCTATTCCGGTGCTCTTCGGAAGGGATTATATCAGGCGTTGTTATCTCGACTGCCCATTCATTACCATCCTTCACGAGCCCCTCGCCACAAAACCTCTAATAACCCGGCCACCGGTCGATTACTATAACAACTCCCCCGACTATATTTATGCATGTAACCAGATAAGGAAGCGATTTCCCGTACAGTCACATGTGCCACATACATACATCGACAGAGCCTTCGAGCAAAAATATAATAAGATTCTCCATAATGGGATATTGTTCCTGAGAGGGTCAACACAGAATGACCCCTTTTACTTGTCAAAAAAGATCCCGGAGGATAAGTACTATAAACAATATATGAACGGTAACCTATTGATATTCGCGGGATCAAAAACAGACCACCAGCGATCAAAGGGCCTGTTCAAACAAAAAATGGACTATGAGTTCATAGATGAGGATATTCGGTGGGTGCTGGGCTTGATATCCATATCTAAAAAGATAATAGCCAATGACTGTGGGCTGGCACATGCTGCCGGGGCAATGAATAAAAACCTTACCATACTATGGAAAAATACCATCCTGCCCAAAAATGCCACTTCGGGAAAAAATACTAGCTATAAAATGTGTCACGATGAAAATTACTGAAAATGGATTACGCGAGATCCTGAGAGAGAACGCTGTCACGTATTACAATCAAAGAATCATCCAGGAACACCGGTTTGAACATGTTATCCAGGCAATTATGCGTCTGGAGAAAAAAAACAAATAAATTCCCTAACTTTATTCCATGGATTGGTCTAAATTTATAGAGGAAACAAAACCCCTGTTCACCAGGATTGCTTTATCATATACCAAAAGTATTGAAGATGCTGAGGATATTGTCCAGGAGACTTATACTGATATTTTTATTAAAGAATACTTTGATAATCCCACTGGAGTCGGGGTGGTAATGGTAAAGAATAAATCTATCAATCTTTATAGAAAAAAAGGCAAAAAGAAAATTTACGATATAAATTTCCGGGAACTAACCTCTTCTTGTAATGAATTAGATCGGTTCATTGCAATTGATCAGATTGCCAGGATCGAAGAGATATTGGAGCCATTGAGATTTGAACTTCTACAGCTATACGCCAGTGGCTACCAATATAAGGAATTGGTAGATTTAATGCAGATTAAGCTAGGTACAATAAAATCAAGGATTCATCTATCTAGGAAGGTGTTGATTCAAGCAGAAGAAAATAATCAATTGTAACAAAAAAAGGCTACCCTTTAGAGTAGCCTTTCCTGTATCATGAGAAATTCCGTCAATCCTCAGCCCCACTTTTCTTGAGGTCGTTTCGATCCCTGGTTAGTGGCTCATATACAAGGTTGTATATTTTCGCCATCTTTCTCAAATCCATATTTATCTTACTGATAAGTTCATCCATTTCATTATTCATGCTTTGCATGTCCTCTCCAGGTCCAACAGGAATTCTTGTGTAAAGTTTAGATCCTTCCTGATCCTCGTTTGCGGATAATACGGATAACTCTCCCGGAGTCGCAACCACAAGGGATTCTACCACATTCATGGCCGGGCCAATGATGGCAACCGGGGTGTTGTTGATTTCTGGGCTTTCAAGTATATAAACGGTTTCCGTCAATACCTGGTCGCCAATATCCACGTCAAGACGTGGACCAGCGTTCACTGTGAGAAAAATCCCCATCAGTGCACAGAAAAAAATTAATCTTTTCATACCTGTTCTCTTTTTCGGTTTTGTGCAATAGCGCATCTTATATAATTAAGTGAGTACTAAAGTACAACATTCATATCGAAAAAGCAATATGCTGCACAGCATGTTGACTTTAACGATACAATGTTATATATTGCCTTCCAAACTCAAAAACATGCCCAGAGCAGTCTCCTTTGTCGATAAAGACACAATACTTACCGTCGGACACCTTATTAATAAGCTCAAAGAATTTAATAAAGACCTTCCTGTTAAGTTGATTAATTGGGATAATGACCCAACACTGGAAAGCCGGGATATCGGGGATGTATTCTTTTTTGAGAGAATGGACACCCAGGATGGGTATAAAGACAACCACGTTGTAATCTCATACACAAAAGATGGATCAAAGTGCCCTTAAACCTGACAGTTACCGGCAGAACCAGATGCGTATTAAAGGCATATCAACAAACCTCCTGGACGCGAATACGATCTCTGCGTACAGGAAAGTGCGTAGCAGGGACCGGGAGCTCAAAATAAAGTACCTGTGGAAATTTAACAAGGAGCTTCCTGGTATTATTGAATATATGCTGCCAAAGCAAATTGAGAGGCTTGCAAATAGCAAAGAGATCTTGTTTAACGCATGCATGCAGGTTATCGATGGATTTCCCGGTAGCGAACTGTTTGAGATCTACAGTGGAATGTATAAAAAGAAAACCGCTTATAGCAAGATCCAGCATGTTTTAGGTTTTCTGTAAAATATGTTGTACAGCAGAAAATCACCATAACACCGTGTTAATATATTTTGTACTTTAGTGCCAATTAAACCCAAATAATACCTCCAGATGAAAACAAATCAGGTGATGATCCGCAGGATGGGTAGTTACAATGTCTTGCAGCGCACCAAAGACGGGATGTTCAATGCCAGTGATATCGCTCATCAATGGAAAAGAGTTACCGGAAAAGATAAGCATGTTACAGATTTCTTAAGACTGGACAGCACCCAGGAATTCATTAATATTCTACATCAGGATCTTCACAAAACCGAAACCCCTCAATTGTTTGATAATCAGGTATTAGGGATTTCCCTAAAACCTGGAAATCAGGCAGTTAAGGTTTTAGGTATCATTGATAAAACAAGGGCTTACACAAACCCTGGCGGGAAGCGGTTTCCAGGAGAGATTTGGTTTCATCCATATTTATATCTGGATTTTACTATGTGGATGAATCCGTTATTTAAATTAGAGGTTATTAAAATAGTCTACGATCAATTAATTGAATTCAGGCACAAAGCCGGGGACAATTACAAAGGACTATCATCTGCCCTTGCGCGATCCAATTGGCCAAACATAAATTATGCACAAGTGGCTCAGGCAATGAATCACATTGTTTTTGGTATTCATCGGAAAGGACTAAGGCAAGACGCCACCCAGGAGCAACTCAGGAAATTAACTGAGCTCCAAAAACACTTGGCTTTTCAGATAAATATCAGAGATATAAAATCTTACGATCAGCTTCTTATAAAAATGAGAGTTATCTGGAACAACAGACAATTTTTATTCACCTAACAACCATCAGTATGAACACAGACGAATTGAAAAAAGCCACAAAACTGGCTAAGGACATTGTAGAATTAGAGGGATTTGCTGACGATCTCGAAAAAACACACCGATGGACGGGAGGCCGATGGCAAGTTACAGAAAAAACTCCCGAATCGAGATTAACCTTAAACATCCTTAAAGCGGACGGGGAACAACGACGGCTCTTCGACCAGCAAACCATTATTAATAAGTTGACCCTACGTGAAGGGACGGACAATATAGTTCAGATAAAAGCACTAACAAAACAATACCATTTACTGATCATCGCAATGGTTAGTGTAGAACTGAAAATACTGAAAAAAGAATTCCGGGAATTTACCGGTAGTATTGAATAAGAAGGCCCCCGGCTGCGTAAACCCAATAAACGCATTTGTGCCAGGAGCCATTGGAAAGGTTGTTATAAACAAAAATAGATAATATATACCACTGTATAAACCCAAATTACAAATTTCCGAAACTACTGCAATGGAAAAAGAGCTGACATTTACCGAGCCAAGCAAAGGAAGACTGCCTATAAGCCGCGAAAAAGGGAAGATTCACCTACTGGACCACAGCATTAAAAGATCCTATTCTGTTAAAGCAGGAGAGACCTGGTTATGCGAGGTTTTGATTAGCGAGGCAAGTCAATCCATTGTTAAGCCCATTAAAATAGTGCATAGCAAATCTTATAATTCTGCAGCTATGGAAAGCAAGATGTTTGATCTTAAAAACAAATTTAATTCCGAATGAAATACACTTCTGGAGATATCATAACCCTGATTGTCCTTTTGTTATTGATGGCATCTGTAATTATTCTATTGATAAATTGGGCTAAAAACAATTGGACAAAAGTTAAAAGATACTGGAAACCTTCAAAAAAAGATGAATAAATTACTTTATCAATTTAGCGGAGTAGCGGGAATATTTTTTCCTGTTGGAAAGCCGGAGGATGATGGAACTTGTGAATTCGCATCAAATAAATGCCTCTTAGCTTGCGCTGCAATTAATTGTAATCCTAAAAAGGGATTTAAACAAATCAGAAATCCTGATAATGGATCAACAATCCAATGTGAGGAAGGAATTGAAAAAATTGGACATGAGAAGAAAAAAGAATTGTATGATTTTATTATAGAAAAACCAGTTTTTCAAGTATGTGATAGGATTATGCATGAACTTGCGGAAATGAAATGTAATATACTTTATTGGTTTGCTTGCGGGGATTGTATGAAAAAAGACGAAGCGAGAATATTAAAAATAATCGAATATCTTGATAACGAGGGTGTGATTCAATGTGGATTTACACGTAACAAAACTTTTTGGGAAGAAAGCGTGAAATACACAAATTATATCGCTTTAACACTCGAAAGTTATTGGGAGGTATTGAAAAGTCAGACAATGGGATTATTTGCTGTGCCGGATTATAAAAATAATACAGTTAAAATTTATAAGGGGCAAGAAACTTATTGGATTTGTGGAGGTAACTTTACCTATCTCAAATTAAGGGTAAATACAATAAAATCCAACTGTCTTGAGTGTTTCAATAAAAAAGAAGGCTGTTTTACTAAATATTCAAAATAAAATGGAAAAGAAAAATTATAAGTTTATCGGACTACAGATAGAGGGCCTTCGCAAGATCAAGGCTGCCCTACTGGAATTTAATGACAAGGGAATTACTGAGATTGTTGGCAAGAACAATATGGGTAAAACATCGGTTATTGACGCCATTGAGATACTCCTTAAAGGGTTTAAGTATAATGAGAAAGGGATGACCACCACTGGGATGGACAAAACCACTATCATAGGGACAGTGGGGCCCTGGACTATAAAAAGGGTGATAACCGATAAAACGAACCGGCTAGAGGTTGTTAATGAAGAGGGGCTTTCCCCAAAGAAGCCCCAGGACTTCCTGGATACGCTTATCAATGAGCTGACATTTGATCCACAGCCGTTCCTTGAAAAAAACCCAAATGATAAGCTGAAATTTATCATGGATCTGTTAAAGATCGATTTCACAGCGGAGAATGAGCGAGTCCAGGAAAAAGAGGATGAAAGGCTGGAAGTCGGGCGCGATATTAAAAATGCAGGTGAATTTAAGGAGCCTGAGAAAGTAGAACCGGTGGATACCGCCGATCTGACAAAGCAGATTGAAGATATCCGGATCGGGAATGAAAAGGAAAAGAAGAAAATTAATTTAATAAACACCCTTAATGAGAAGTTCGCCACATTCTCTAATTATCATCAGGGCATAGAGGATAAAGATCTTGCAGCGAAAATAAAGAAAGTGGTCGATACATTTGATAAAATGGTCGAAACTCTTCCCCGCCCGAAATACATCTCTTCTGAAGAACTGGATACCAAGCTGGCTAATGCATCAGAAACGAACAAAAAAGCCACCGATTACACCAATTACATCGCCTGGAAAGAAAAAAAGGAGAAGCTTGTTAAGAAACAGGAGGAATTGAAAAATGGAATCCTGAAAATTCGTAATGAAAAACTTCTGAAGCTGGAGAAAATTAAAATGCCAGTCGAAGGATTGAAAATTACAGAAGAGGGTCTTTACTTTAATGATATATTCTGTGAAAACTGGTCCAAATCAATGGGATGGAAGATTGCCCTCTCCCTTTGTGAAACAATGCAACCGGACCTACGAGCTATTTTCCTGGATAATGGAGAATCAATGGATAAAGATACCCGCAAAGAACTGGATAAATGGGCCAGGGAGCACGATATACAGGTTATCCTTACCATAGTGGACGCAATACCCGATGATCTACAGGAAGGGGTCTTTTACATCGAGGAAGGCGGGGTCTTTAATAAAGCCGGGGAGTGTGTCCCTGAAGTAATAGATGAGCCGGAACCGGAGAGCCCGGACCAGGAATTTGATACAAATATCCCGAATATCGATCAAAAAGAAGATCATAGCAACGCTCAACAACCCGACCTCTTTAATTTTGAATTTGAAAATGAACCAGAAAATTAAACCCAAAAACATTATATCATGGAAACAGTAGTAAAAACAGAAAAGCACAACATCAAAAAAAGTGGGATTGATGTATTTATAACTGATGATTATGACATGTTCAAAACATTAAAAGGGAATCGCCCTATCAATGAACCATTAGTTAATAAAATATACGAATCTATCCGGGAAAATGGATGGTTTGAATCCTCTATTATAATCATTGGAGAAGGGATGAGGGTTCTTGATGGCCAGCACAGAATCGAGGCGCTTAAGAAATTTAAAAAGGCGCACGAACTTGGCTATAAAGTAAGATACATAGTTGATAGAAATTTAGATGATCTGAAAAAAGTCCAAGCTTTCAATAACAATAAAAAACCATGGTCTCATAAAGATTATCTTATTAGTTTCATGTCAATGGGAAATGAAAATTATATCCAATATGCTAAATTTTTGGATGAATTTAAACTATCTCACACGGTTGGGCTTGCTTTAACGATGTCTGGAAGGAACCAGCTAAAACACAATCTTTTTAAGTCAGGTAAATTTACTTGTAATGATTGGGGCGCTTCAAAGGTTTATGCGGAATATCTAAACGATGTCAGGAAATATTTTAATCATGCTCATACCGGAACTTTTGTTAGATCAATAATCCTTTTTTGGAGACATCCTGATTTTAAACATAAAGATTTTATTCATAAGCTATCTCTAAATAGAGAAATGCTTTATAGAACAGGGTCAACAGAAAGTTATATTAAGCTGATATCAGATATCTATAATTGGAAAAATCACAACAAAATAAAATTTTTATTTCAATAATAAATATTCCATCGGTGATACAATAAAATAGCCATGGCAATGAAAGAAAAAATCAAGTCATTCACGGTATTTCTATTATACGCTTTATCAATAATAGCATATATTTTCGTCAGTAAAGAATCTGCAATTTATTTTATCCTTTGTGCAATACTTGCCCAATTAATAACAAGAAATAATGAATAAGCCTTTGATTTTTTTCGATCTTGAGACAAGTGGATTGGACATAGTTCTGGACCGGATCGTACAGATCGGAGCCGTAAAGGTTTCCCCGGAAGGGACTGAAGAGATCAGAAATGTACTTATCAATCCTGAGCGACCTATTCCCAAAGAAGCTACAGAAATCCACGGTATTACTGATGCTATGGTAAAGGACAAGCCTACTTTTGATAAAATTGCAAAATCAATGTTCAACTGGTTTCAAGGGTGTGATCTGGGAGGCCATAACTGCTGTTCATTTGATATCCCGGTCCTGGCCGAAGAATTTGCCCGATGTGGAATTAACTTCCCGGATGAAAGCGTTAATATTGCGGACACATTGAAGATTGAAAGAATAATCAATGCGCATAACCTTGGGGCTTGCTATAAAAGATATACCGGTGTGGAATTAGCTGATGCGCATGATGCATTAGCGGATACACAAGCCACAAAGCAGGTTTTTTATGGTCAGCAATTGGAACATGGATTGCCAGTAGATTTAAAAGAGCTAGAGCTATTCTGTAACGATGGAAAGGAAAGAGTGGATTTTGCTGGTAAGTTGATGCGTAATGACCAGGGGCAAATATGCTTTGCATTTGGCAACTCAAAAGGGATACCCGTAAAAGAGGACATCGGCTTTGCAAAATGGATTCTCAGTAAGGATTTTTCAACCAACACAAAAAACTGGATAAGAACAATTTTAAAAACTTCGTAAAATGGCAGATGATAATAGTGTTCAAGTTATACAAGGCGATAATCTTGAATTAATCAACCCGGCTGAGATCGATATGCAGATCAAAACAGCAAAAGCGTATCCGCGAATCATAGGCCAAGTGAAGCAGGATATTATTGAACTGGCCACCTCTTCACAGGAGGTTGCTGAATCATGCTTTTATGAATTACCTGCCCGGTCCGGAAGCAAAAAGATCATCGGGCCATCAGCCAGGCTTGCAGAGATAGTCAACCATTGCTGGACCAACTCAATGTCTGGTACCAGAATCATTGAAATCACACAAAGGCAAGTTAAGGCACAAGGGTTTTTCTTTGATCTGGAGAAAAATACACGGACATATGTAGAAGTTACCAGATCAATTGTCAATAGGGACGGGAAAAGATACCCGGACCACCTGATCAACACTACATGCATGGCTGCTATGTCCATTGCACACAGGAATGCGACATTCAAGGGTATTCCAATGGCCTTTTTTATGAAGGAAGAAAAGAGGATCAATCAGACAGCCCTTGGTAAAATGAAGGATCTGGAAACCGGGAAGAAAGAATTACTCGCTCATTTCAAGAAAGAACATGAGGCCACATCAGAGGAAATTTGTAAATACTTAGATGTTAAATCTGTTGGAGCTATAAGTTTGGATGATCTGTTATCCCTTAAGCGACTGAACACAGCGCTCAATGAGAAACAAGCCAGTGCGGATGAGATATTCGGAAGGAAAGCCGCTAAAGAGCAAACAGCGGCCAGCAAAGCAGCATTTGGAAACTCAACAAAGAAACCGGAACCAGGGAAAGGACCCATACAAACCACTATACCCAATGGAAAACAATCTTGATAATCTTGGAAAAGTACTCAGGGAGTTACGCCAAAAAAGAGATTTAAAAATTTACCAAGCAGCAAACGGTGTCGGCGTTACACCGTCATTTATTGGAATGATTGAATCAGGCAAAAGAAAACCACACCTGGATTTGCTGTGTAGTATAGCTAATTTTTATGATGTGCCATTGGCTACCATTTTCCATATGAACGAGCACTCATGACGAAAGAAAAAACCGATAAGCTGGCTGATATAATAAAGCATGGAGAGCTGAAGTATATCACCTATTCAGAATACCTCAAACTGGTAGGCGATAAAGCGGAATCACATGTGAAGAGTCATTGCGAATATGGTGGCGAGTTGTATTGTTTCAGATTCGATAAAGAGTTAGTTCCTTATACAGAAGTTCAATATCTTCTACATTTATACCATGTGCAAAAATTATCCTCCTTTGTGTTGACAATCCACGATGCGATTAAAGCAGCTAAACTAAGAATGGACTACAGGAATATTAAGAAAATTAAAACCGTGTGATGAATATTTAGCAACTAAAAAATAGAAACAATGAAAACATTCAGGGTAATTCATTTTAAAAGGGGATTCATTGATTTGTACCAATCGCAAGTTAAGACATGGATTGGATGGAGATCATTTTCTGCACACATGGATGGTCGTGTTTATTATCTAGATAATCCAGGAACAGAAAGACAACGGGCGTTGGGTAACATCGAATATTACAGGTTAGGGAAAGGGTTGAACAAAAAAGATATTAAAATAATTGAATAACCAGATTCGAGTCCTTAGCAACTAAAAAATAGAAACTATGGAACAATGTCCATTTTGTGAAAAACATTTTGATTCAAGGGGATTTCCGAATCATGTGAAAATGCATGTAAATAACTGGGATAGACACCCAGATCCAGTAATAGATTTAACTATTTCTATGTTTAATACACAAAAAAGAATTCTCCAAATTAAATCGGATTGGAATTAATAACACACGAACAGTACTTAGCAACTAAAAAATAGAAACTATGAAACATGAAGTATTAATTTGGAGTAAAAGCCAAAGTGGATTCACGAAAATTGAAACTCGAATTGAAGTTAATGAGGAGCATATTGAACAGTTAGCATTGCAGATGTTTGATAGCAATCATTACAGAGATGAGGGAAAATCTTTG
>SDBU01008193.1_pt1 | contig 11931 bp, 12 predicted proteins | sample 2277071 | NCBI WGS metagenome assembly SDBU01 (sample SAMN10397929, study PRJNA504765) | marine sediment metagenome | isolation source: marine sediment core GS08_GC12, 126 cmbsf | place: Arctic Ocean: Gakkel Ridge, Loki's castle | collected 2008
CCTCTATATAGTATTGATATATAGAATATAGATAGCTATTTACTAAAAATTAGCTTCCAATGTTGTTCAGATATATCTTTTCTGAAGTACTTAAGGCAATTTCTAAGTTGAGAATAGTGGTTAGCAGAAAGTGAACTAACCATACGGATTGTCTTAGAAAGACTCCCCTGTAATAAATCTTTTGTAGATATTTCTATTATCTCTGGTAGTTGAACATATGTATCGAGTGGAAAGCAATCCCCCCAGTCAGTAGGTATAAAAAACACTTTCATTTGCGGATTGCATCCTTCTTTTGCCCCTTGATATCGTTTTGATTGAGATGTTGTCTTAAGGACAAGGCTTGGGGTATCCAAGTCTGCTTCAGTTAGGATTATAAAGAGCTTGTTGCCTTTTGAGCCATCCTCAAAGACATAGTCTACGTAGAGAAGTATTTGTCCGAGTTGTGGCATTATGTCCGTGCTGAGTTATTTAGTCGGCTTAATGCCAAAGTTGTATAGTGTTTCAAAATGGTCTTTGATTAACTCTTCCGCTTCATCCAAGTCAATTTCTGACTCTTTATCAATACCAAGAAGATAATTGATAGGAGCATTTTCCCCACTCTTCTTGATAGTAGTATCCCACGGTTCGTTTAAAAGATGGGTAACTTCCGATATCTCCCATGCTTTTGCATCTTTATATATGAAGGCTAAATTACCTAGAATCTCTATTTCTCTAGGCGTAAAAATTGACATATCAGGGGCTTTTATAGCATGAATATCCATTTCCTTGTAACTTGGAGCTAGTTCATCTATTTTCAGTGTTAGTGCCAATCTGCCCTTAAAGTCTTCAGGGACATTGCCATCCTTTATTTCTAACCAGAAATCTTTAGGTACAGGACCTTTCTTAAAGGTATAGTATTGCAATCCAATAGAGGGATATCCTGTCTGCCTAAAATGAGTAAAATCAAGGAAATAAAGGAGTTTACACAGCTTAGTTAAATTCAGTGACCTGGTATTTCTTGCAAAGAACAGCACTGCATTGAGTAGTTTTCTTCGGTAGATGTTGACTTCCTCGTTCAATATAACCTTCCTAAACCTCTATAATTATACTATCATCTGTCAACTAATAGAGTCAACATTGTATTAGTACTAATTGCTATAGCCCGTTAGTAATCCTGTTATGTCTCCTTATCAACTAAAACCGTACAGTATCCGTCCCCGATTTCTTACTTTTCCTGACTTTTCCTCCAACGCTCAAAAAACTCCCCAGCAAGGAGCAAGTCCGCCACCGGAGACAACTACGACTTGCACAAGGTACAATTTTCCTCGCAATTTCCCAAGTGACCCGCGTATCCCACTCAACCATCCCCCAAGAAATCCAGGACTTCCCTGTTGAACCTGCTCCTCATTTCCGCAATGAATGTATGCGATCCGTCCTCCACCTTGACTAACCTGGCATTGGGTATCCGGCTCGCTATCACTTCCGAGGAACGAGGCGGCACGAGTCTGTCCTCACTTCCAGTCATCACCAGGGTCAGGGCTTCAATCAAATGTAGCCTGTCCAGTGCGCTGTGCCCCACAGCAGCTTCGAACTGCCCCAGAAGACCCTCAGTCCCTATCCATTTCATATACACATTGGATAGAGGTAACACGAACATCTTGTAAAGCCTTCTATTGAATGCCGAGGAGTTCAGTGACCTCATCAACTTGTTAATATCCACACTTCTGATATCAACCTCGGCAGAGCCTTCATCGACGCCAGCGGTTCTCAGCAGCTCCGAGGGAACATCGCTCGTTTCATCCGCCCCTGCAGTGGTAGATACCAGAACGAGCTTCCTCATCCTTTGCGGGTAGTTTATAGCAACCTCCTGCGCAATCATGCCTCCCAGAGACACCCCTAGTATGTGAGCCTTATCAATACCGAGGCAGTCCATCAAGCCAATCGTATCATCGGCCATCGTCCTGGTAGTGTAAGATTCGCCGGGCTTGTCGGTTTTACCAACGCCTCTATTGTCGAACGTAATCAAGCGGAAGTACTTTCTGAATGCGCGGATTTGGAAGAACCAACCCCCATGCCCTCCCCCAAGCCCCATTATGAGAACCAGCGGCTCCCCCTGACCATGTAGCTTATAGTACATGTTGATACCATTCACATTAGCAGTCGGCATTCCTCTCCCCCCTAAATGATTCATGCTCGCTGGACTTCATCGCACCGCCCAGACTAGCACCCGACACGAGTCAGTGTCAAGACAGCACGCATGGCCATGAAGCAATCTAACATGCCTCGCTCCTTGTGTGATGTTATCATCCACAGCTTGCTTAAGAAGGCGTAACCGTGCACCTGCGCCTCCCGGCGAAATGTCTACTGACTACCTCCCCATGACCGGTAATTGTGAAAAATCATTGACAGCATTCCTGTGGCCATTTATTATGTCGGCACTGAGAAACCAGCGCACAATTCTCCGAGCCGCAATCAGGCAGCATCCTTAAGGCGATGCGGAGGCCGGCAACCTCGCAATTTTTCGACACAGCCAGTCCAGACCTAGAATGGAGATGGAACACATGGAAAAGGTTATAGTGACTGCAGCTATCACCGGCAGTATTCACACTCCGACCATGACTCCTTACCTGCCAATCACGCCTAAACAGATAGCCGATGAGGCGGTGAGGGCACATGAAGCCGGGGCAGCGGTAGCCCATATTCATGTCCGCAATCCAGAGACGGGGCAGCCAAGCCCTGATATAGAGCTGTTTCGGGAAGTGGTCACCGAGGTGAAAAGCAGGTGCAATATGGTCGTCTGTCTGACCACTGGCGGCGGCGCAGGTATGACCGTCGAGGAGCGGGGGAGGGTAATACCAACCTTCAAACCGGAACTGGCATCATTGAACTTCGGCTCTACAAATTTCGCTTTGTTTCCCGTTTTAGAAGTAATCAAGGAGTTTAAGTACCCCTGGGAAAGATTCTACCTGGAGTTCTCTGAGGATTATATTTTCCCCAACACCTTTAAGACATTACGTGAGTTTTGCCAGCTTTTCGCTGAGAACGGTACCAAGCCCGAGCTGGAGATTTACGATTCGGCAATGATCAACAACGTCGCCTTCATGCTCCAAAGGGAGAAGGAGCATTTTAAGAAGCCTGTTTACCTCCAGTTTGTCATGGGCATACTGGGCGGTATTCCCCCTTCAGCTAATAACCTGGTATTTCTGTACAACACTGCCCGCGAACTGATCGGTGATTTCGTATGGTCCGTATGTGCTGCGGGCCGACACCAGCTTCCAATGTGCACCATGGCCTTAACTATGGGCGGCAACGTCAGGGTCGGCCTTGAAGACAGCCTGTATTCTGGCAAGGGAACATTAGCGAAGAGCAACGCTGAACAGGTAGAGAAAATAGTTACCATAGCGCGTCAGTTGAGTATAGAGCCAGCTACACCCGACGAGGCCAGGCAGATCCTGGGGCTCAAGGGTCTGGACAAGGTGAATTGGTGACAGGAGGCAGTATGAGATACTACGATGACTTCCAGGTTGGTGATATAGAGGTAACCAGGGCGAGGACGATCACCGAAGCCGACATAGTCAACTTCGCCGCCTTCAGCGGGGACTGGTATCCACTTCATACCGATATAGAATACGCAAAGAAGTCCCCCTTTGGCGAGAGGATAGCTCACGGTATGCTGGTGCTCTCAGTGGCCACAGGGCTTATGCCCCTTTACGAGATGGCGATTATTGCCTTCTACGGCATGGATAAGGTGAGGTTTACGGCACCGACCAAGATCGGCGACACCATCCACGTAGAGCTGGAAGTTATTGAGAAACAGGATAAAGGCGAACTGGGCGGCGTTGTCAGTCTAAAGGAGTCCGTTAAGAACCAGAGGGGTGAAGACGTTGCAATCTCAACCATAAAAGTGTTTATTGCCAAGAAGTCCAGCTAAGGACATGAGGAGAGTACAGCTATGGCTGTTAGCAGTGAGGAACTGGGTAATACCGGGACTTTAAAGTACCCCAGCCGCATAAGGCTCCCATATACATGGCACGCAGGAAAGGCGGGGAGCAGATTCTACCAGGAGATAAAGGACCACTGCAAGGTCTGGGGTACAAAATGTCCCCGGTGCGGGTGGGTATATGTACCGCCCAGGGAGACCTGTCCGCGGTGTTTCCTCGATATAGATGAGTGGGTAGAGGTTGGAGACGCCGGTACTTTACTGACCTATACGATAACAAGATATTCTGTGCCCGGAATTCAGCCGCATGAGCCCCCCTACGCTCTGGGCATCATAAAGCTGGATGGGGCAGGCAGCGGCCTGGTACACCTGCTGGGAGAAATCGAGCCGGAAGATATCAGGGTCGGCATGAGGGTGCAGGCAGTGTTCCGGGAAGTACGAGATGGCAACTACCTGGACATCAAGTATTTCAAGCCGCTGAGGTCCTGAGCAGCGCCAATACCGGAGTGACTCTGTTTTAGGGGTGAAACCGTGGATGAAGTGGCAATTATAGGAGTGGCTCAGACCAGGTATCAGAGAGACAATCCCGCATCTCATGCTGAGATGGCATACGAAGTTACTCGCAAGGCGCTGGAAGACGCGGGGCTGACTATCGATGACATAGACAATACGGTCACGGTCTGTAACGATTTCTGGGATGGCCGCACCATCTCCTGCATGACGATTACAGAGGCAACCGGTTCGCATAAGGTCCCTACCACCAACGTGGAGGGCGACGGTACCTACGGCGCATTGATGGGAGCTATGCGGCTCCTTTCCGGCCTCCACGAGGTGACCCTGGTGGTAGCACAAAGCAAGGTATCGGAGGGAATTCCGGCGGTGATCACCAACGCTATGTTTGACCCTGTCTACGAACGCTCCCTGGGGCTTGATGCGATAAACTCCTCAGCTCTCCAGATGAGGCGCTATATGTCCAAGTACGGGATCACCGAGGAGCAATGCGCAAAGGTTTCGGTTAAGAACCACAAGAACGCCAAGTCCAATCCATACGCACATATGCCCCTGGATATCACGGTCGATGATGTACTCAAATCCAGGGTCCTGGCGGACCCGATAAAGCTCCTGGATACCTCTCCCGTCTCCGACGGCGCATGCGCCATTATAATGGCAGTAGACGAAGTAGCGAAGAAAAGGTGCAGCAAGCCGGTTTGGATAAGGGGTATCGGCCACTGCGCGGACGCATATCACCTTGGAGACCGCGATCTGGCTGAGGTAGATGCCCTGGTGTCGGCCGCCAGAAGAGCATACGGTATGGCTGGGATTCAGGATCCGGTGAGGGAAATCGACGTGGCCGAGGTTTATGACGCTTTCTCATATATGGAGCTTATGTGGATGGAAGGGCTGGGGTTCTGTGGGCGGGGTGAGGGTGGCGCCATGATCGATTCAGGCATGACGGGGATGAACGGCGCCTTGCCTGTCAATCCGTCAGGCGGGGTTCTGTCCGCGCATCCGGTCCAGGCGGCCGGGCTGGCGCGGATAGCCGAAGCAGTACTACAGCTTAGAGGCAAAGCTGATGCCAGACAGGTTGAGGGTGCCACCGTAGCTCTGGCACACGGTACCGAAGGCGCGTGCGGACAGGGGCATTGCGTATTTGTACTCGGAAGATAGGGCAGAAGGTGGCAGCGTATTCCACGTAGGGGAGCCATAGTGCGATGAAGAACAGAGTGGGAATAGTAGGAGTAGGGCAAACCCATCACAAGTCCAAGAACACCGACTGTAAAGGCCAGGAATTGATCAGCATTGCGGTTAAGAGGGCGCTGGAGAGCGCTGATCTGACCATGGCGGATATAGATGCCATAGTAATTGGGAATATGGACCATTTCGAGTCGATCAACTATGTGGACATGTGGAGCGTGGACGGTTCCGGTGGATACATGAAACCGATCATGAAGGTAACCACGGGGGGAACGACAGGCAGCGCGGTAGGACACGCCGGATTCTACCACGTGGCATCGGGGCTGTTTGACACGGTGCTGGCCATTGGCTGGGAGCAGAACTCCGAATCCGATACCACTGCGGCGATATCAACCTGCTTCGATCCCATTACCGAAAGGGAGTTCTGCGGCGGAGCAATAGGGCCGCTGGCGGCTCAGTATACCGCATATATGAGCAAATATGGCGCTACCGAAGAGGATGCAGCGCTCGTCTCGGTGCGGGATCACAACAATGCAGCGCTGTACAACCCCTACGCTCACCTCCGCCAGACTATCACGGTGGAGGAGGTGATGAAATCACCCTACATATCCTACCCCATGAAGCTTCTCGATATATGTCCCAGAAGTGATGGCGCCTGTGCCGTGATATTCGCGGGAGAGGACAAGGCCAAAAAGATTACCGAGAGGCCTGCATGGATATTGGGCGTGGGGGATTGCCACATTCTTGTCCATCTGGCAGATGGAATCGGTCTGGCGAACTTGCCATCACTGGAGCGGGCTGCTCGTGAGGCCTACGAGATGGCAGGTATCACCGACCCGTTCAGGCAGTTCGACGTGGCCGAGCTGTATGTGCCCGCGTCGACAGCCGGCGTTACCTGGATGGAGGCGCTGGGACTTTGCGAGGAGGGGGGAGGTCCCCGGCTCATCAGTAGCGGGGTAACAAACATGGTTGGCGAGCTCCCCATAAATCCCTCAGGGGGCGTACTGGCAACCAACCCCATCGGTGCCACGGGCCTGTTAAGAATAGGCGAAGCCGCTTTGCAGGTGATGGGGAAGGCGGAGGAGAAGCAGGTGGAGGGGGCGAGGGTGGCCGTAGCTACCGGTTTCGGCGGTTGTTTCTGGTCCGACGTAACCGTGCTCAGTTCCTCGACCCAGTTGGACTAGCAGGAGGAGACGCTATGGGTGAAGAGAAGAGGGATTCGGGGCCTCTGAGCATAACGTATATGGCCGACATGCCCTATGACTACCACGCTGGTTTCTACTATAGCAGGTTTCTCAAGGAGCTAAGGGACAACAAACGCATATATGGGGCCAAGTGCCCCAGGTGCGGGAAAGTGTACGTGCCACCGCGTATAGTATGTCGCGACTGCTTCGTTACCATGGAGGAGTTCGTGGAGGTTGGTAACGAGGGGACATTGCTCGCTTTTACGGTCACCAACTTCCCTTATACGGACACGACCAGAGGTGAGCCAAAGAGGATTCCATATACGGCGGCATACATTAAACTCGATGGAAGTGACTCCAACATCGTCCACTGCCTCGACGAGACAGATGAAAAGAAGATTAAGGCTGGAATGCGCGTGAGGGCGGTATTCAGCGACACCAGGACTGGTGACTACTTCCATGACATCGATCACTTCGAGATTATCCAATGAGGAGCCTAACAAACCGGTGCATTTCACTCTACTTTCTAGGCGTTCGATTGAACTCTCCTACGACTGCCAGAAAGAGGATTTTACAAATTTCGAGGTTGGTACTACCATATGGCTACTGACTAACTGGCAGTAGTTCACGCTGTAAGCCTATAGGAGGTGGAAAATGGGTGACAGGATGAAGGAGGAGGTCAAGAAGCTTGCAAGCCTCCGTCAGGAAATCAAGAAGATGGGCGGGGAAAAGTCCATCAACAGACAGCATGAGAGGGGGAAACTGACCGCCCGCGAAAGGATTGACCTTTTATTCGAGAAGGGGTCTTTTGTCGAGCACGGAATGCTGGGCAACGAGGAAGGCTCTACCGAGTTGGTTCCTGCGGATGGGGTCATCACGGGATACGGTAAAATTGATGATGGCGTTACTGTGAGAGACGCAGCGGTAGCGGCTTACGATTTCACCGTCAGAGGCGGTTCAATGGGAGTGATCAGCGAGGCAAAGGTGACCAGGATCAGGGAAACCGCCCTCAAACATAGAATCCCTATGATATGGCTGGTGGACTCGGGGGGCGCCAGGCTGGGTAAGGGCGGCTTCAATATCGAAAGGATTCCGTTCTTCGCCGACACGGGCTATCTGTTCAAAGAAGAGGCGCTGATGTCCGGTGTAATTCCTCTGGTCGCGGCTATGATGGGTCCGGGATATGCTGGCACTGCCTACATACCAGGCCTCTCGGATTTTGTGCCCATGGTCAAGAAGAGGTGCGCTATGGGTCTGGGCGGTCCATCACTGGTGAAGATGATGATTGGAGAGGACCTGACAGATGACCAGCTAGGAGGTTCCCGCGTACACTGCGAGACAAGCGGTTGTGGTGACCTGGAGGTCGATTCGGATGAGGATTGTATCAAGGCGATAAAGGAATATCTATCATATTTTCCTCAGAACTGCGATCATAAACCGCCCTGTGGGAAATCACCTGGAGACCCGAATGCGCTAATCGACGACGGCATACTGGATGTAATCCCAGATAGCTCCTCGGAAGTCTTCGATATGCACAAACTCATAGCCTACATCGTGGATGACAAACGTCTATTCGAGATCAAGCCCAAATGGGCACGGAACATCATCGTGGGCTTTGGGAGGATAGGCGGCTATCCGGTCGGTATAATTGCGAATAACCCGATTTTTCTGGGCGGCATACTGGACGTAGACGCCGCGGATAAGGCTGCCAGGCATATCTGGCTCTGCGACGCCTTCAATATTCCTCTCCTTTTCCTCTCCGACGTTCCCGGCTTTATGATCGGGTCTCGGGCGGAGAAGGCGGGCATTATCCGGCACGGTGCCAAAATGGTGCACGCCGTGGCTGAGGCCACCGTTCCCAAGATTACCCTGATTGTGAGAAAATCATATGGTGCCGGATACTACGCTATGTGTGGCAGAGCTTTCGACCCCGACCTGCTGGTCGCCTATCCAGGTGCCGAGATATCGGTCATGGGGGCCGAAGGTATGGTGTCCATCGTCGCCAGAAAGCAATTGGAGACCGCTGAGAAACCCGATGAGATGATAGAGGAACTTGCTGCGGGGGTCAGACCACACATCAGTATTGACAAGACAGCGGGCCTGGGGCTGGTAGACGACGTCATCGACCCCAGGGAGACCAGAAAGGTCCTATTCGCTGCCCTAGAGCGCACGAAGGACAAGAAAATATTCCGGCATCCCCGAAAGCACGGCGTTTACCCCGTTTAGGAGGTCTTGAATGTACCAGGCCATAACCGCAGAGGCAAAGGATAAGGTTGGCAGGATTACCTTATCTCGGGAGGAGAAGAGAAACTCTATCTCCCCGACGATGATGAATGAACTCCTGGATGCGTTCAAGAAATACGACGAGGATCCGAATGTCGTCGCAATTGTGCTGACCGGAGCTGGCAATAAGGTTTTCTGCTCCGGTGCTGACATCGGCGAGTCTATTGCCGCCGGGGCGAGCTTTATTGAACGGCACGAGGAGCAACGGAAATTCGCCGAGCTCTTCAAGATAATCAGGGACTTAGGGAAACCACTGGTCGGCCGTATAAACGGTCACGCTATGGGCGGAGGGCTAGGCCTGGCTTGTGCCTGCGATATAGTCATCGCCGCTGAGGACTGCAAGTTTGGGACACCGGAGATAAACATTGGGCTCTTCCCGTACGTGATCATGGCAACCCTGCTCCGGGTCACTACGGCTCCGAAGCGGCTACTAGAAATGATGCTAACCGGAGGAAGGGTCGATGCCCAGGAGGCGCTGGAGCTCGGCTTGGTAAATCACGTCGTGCCCAGAGATCAATTAGATGCAAAGGTTGATGAGATTGCCCGGAAGCTGGCCAGCAAGAGTCCAGCCACCCTTAGACTCGGGAGAAGGGCCTTTTACACCATGAGGGATATGGAGTACGAGAAGGCACTGGAGTATTTGTCGTCAATGCTGGCGATCAATACGCAGTTGGATGATGTAGCTGAAGGTATTGCCTCCTTCATAGAAAAGCGTGACCCAGTATGGAAAGGGAAATAGCGAAAAGGAGCACATATGGCCATTGAAGACAAAGTAGTGATAACCGCCGCCCTGACCGGGGTAGCAGCCAATAGGAATCAGTGCAAGTGGATTCCCTACACACCACAGGAGATAGCTGAGGAAGCGCTGGCTTGCTACAATGCCGGGGCTTCAGTAGTGCATATTCATGCCAGGGAAAACGACGGCAGCCCATCCTGGAGGGTAGAGGTCTTCAGGGAGATCATGGACGAGGTCAGGAAAAGGTGCCCCATCATAATAAACTTCTCTACCGGTGCCGTACTTGTGGAGAGAGATGACAGAATCGCTCATATTCGTGAGTTGAAACCGGAGATTGCAGCTCTAAACATGGGGACGATGAACTACGCCAAATACAGCCCGAAACGGAAGAATTTCGTCTTCTCCGTCGTTTTCCATAACCCCTTCGAGGATATAATATTCTTCTTGGATACAATGAATCAGCTTGGCATTAAGCCGGAGTGCGAGTGCTTCGACCTCGGGCATCTGGAGAGCATATTCCCTCTGATAGATATGGGGTTGCTCAATAATTTCCAGGTAAGCCTGATCATGGGTGTAGTAGGTGGTATGGCTGCCACCGCAAGGAATCTGGCTCATGTAGCCAGTCTGGTTCCTGCTGGGATAGCATGGGAGGTGATAGGTATCAGTCAGGAGCAATGGCTTCTAGTGGCAACCGCTCTGGCCTTAGGCGGAAACATCAGAGTCGGACTTGAAGACAACTTCTACCTGTCACCGGGAGAGATGTCTCAGGGAAACGGCCCGCTGGTGGAAAAGGCTGTAAGAATGACGCGGGACATCGGCAGGGAGCCAGCAACGGTAGCAGAAGCCCGAGCTATTTTGAAGGTGCGCGAGATATAGCGAAGCTGAAGCTAGGGAGGGAACCATGGACTTCAGATTCACCGCAGAGGACGAGACATTCAGGGAGGAGGTTCGGCAGTGGCTCAAGAAGGAGATTCCACAGAGGTGGATTGAGCTGGATGCCGGAATATGGGAGGAGACAGAGGAGTCCTGGGCACTCTCCCGCGAGTTCCAGCGCAAATTAGGGCAGAAGGGCTGGCTGGCCCCGGCGTACCCCAAGGAATACGGTGGCCTCGAAATGAGCCACATGCGAAGACTCATCCTATCCGAGGAGTTGAACTATAACAGCGCTCCTATAAGCATAGAGGCGGAGATATCAGTGAACTGGGTGGGTTCCGCCCTTATGCTGTTTGGAACCGAGGAGCAGAAGAAGAAGTATGTAACTGAGGTAGCAAAGGGAGACGCGATTTTCTGTCTTGGATACAGCGAGCCGAACGCTGGCTCCGACCTTGCCTCGCTGCAAACCCGCGCTGTAGAGGATGACGATGGGTATATTATCAATGGCCAGAAGACCTGGTGCAGCTACGCCCACTACGCCAATTATTGCTGGCTCGGTGCCAGAACCGACCCGGAAGCACCCAAGCACAAGGGCATAAGTATGTTCGTGGTAGATATGAAGACCCCGGGAATTACTGTGCGGCCCCTGATAAACATCCTCGGTCGCCATTCCTTCAATGAGGTCTTTTTTGACGATGTACGCATCCCTAAAAACAGCCTTATAGGAGAGAAAAACAACGGCTGGTACCAACTGGTGATGGCTCTGGACTTCGAGCGCTCTTTGATAGGCACAGCCGCAGCAAACCAGCGAATCATAGATGAACTGGTGCAGTATATGATCGAGGCCAAGCACAAGGGAGAGTCCTTCGCCGATGACCCTCTGATTAAGGATGAGCTGGCTGAGGTTGCCGTTGAAAATGAAGTTCTCCGCATGATGTGCTACCGCATCGCCTGGATGTACAGCCAGAATACCCATCCCAGCTACGAATCGTCAATGTCATTGCTATTCTGCAGTGAGTTATTGAGACGCCTGGCCAATGTCGGGATGCGCGTTCTGGGGCCTTACGGGCAACTGGACATGGACTCCAAATGGGCCGTACTGAATGCGAGAATAATGCGCACCTACTTGAGCTCACTCTCCATTGGAGTTGGCGGCGGTTCCAACGAGATTCAACGCAACATCGTCGCAATGAGAGGGCTGGGGCTGCCCCGGCAGCAGTAGCTATCATCACATACAAGTT
>SDBU01008194.1_pt1 | contig 11929 bp, 9 predicted proteins | sample 2277071 | NCBI WGS metagenome assembly SDBU01 (sample SAMN10397929, study PRJNA504765) | marine sediment metagenome | isolation source: marine sediment core GS08_GC12, 126 cmbsf | place: Arctic Ocean: Gakkel Ridge, Loki's castle | collected 2008
GGCGCCACTCTTCGATCATCGAGGCAAGGGAACGATGCCCCTTGTCTGTTATGAAGTAGTATCGACGCTGCTGGGCGCCTGTCGCTCGAGTCCATTTGCCCGAGACCAGGTTATCTCGTTCAAGGCGATGCAGAGCAGGATAAAGGGTGCCTTCCTTGAGACGAAAATACCCGATGCTCCGCTGATCGATTTCCTTCACGAGCTCATAGCCGTACATCGGCCGCTCTGCCAATAGGGACAGGAGAAGTGTATCGGTACTACCTTTCAGCAACTCCCTGCGATACATGTCTCTATCCAAACTCAATTAAACCTGGGCCAATTATGTAGCACCCTTTCAAAAGAAGTCAAGGGGTTAAAGGCCCGCCGATGACCAGAGCACGTACGAAGCATCCGATTTCCATTGAACACAAGGGACGCCTATTGTAAAATAGCGCTATCCCAAAGGGAGTCAGATCTTGGAGAAAAGATCAATCCAGCAACTGGCAGGAATGAACGACCTACCGGAAGCGGAGTGCAGCCGCATCCGGCAGGCCCAGGAGAAGCTACAGTCCCTTCTCGCTGTTCACGACTACCGCATCATAGACACGCCTCTCTTAGAGGAGACGGAGCTTTTCCTGCGCAAGGCTGGTGGAGAGATTGGAGAACGCCTTTATACCTTCACCGATCCTGGGGGACACAGGGTCAGTCTGCGGCCTGAGTTCACATCCTCCATCATCAGGTACTATCTGCAGGAAGAGGAAAAGGGGCCGTTGCCTCTTCGCTGGCAGTACGCTGGGCCGGTATTCCGCTTTGAGCCCTTGACTCCTGGGGTGTATCGCCAGTTCACCCAGGTAGGGGCCGAGCTTTTCGGCGCCGCCGGGCCTCAGGCCGATGCCGAGGTCTTAAGCCTGGCGTGGTATGGCCTCTCTGAGCTAGGACTTTCTAACCATCAGCTTCATATTGGCCACATAGGTGTGATTCAGGGGCTCTTGGAGCAGTATCACCTGTCAGAGAGGGCCATCGACTTCCTGGTGGCCAGCATGGCGCCGCTGAGGAGCGGAGATGAAGGTCGGCAGCAGGTCTACCGACGCGGCGAGGAGTTGGGCCTTCTTGGGCATGAGAAGCAAAAGGACCTGGGGGCCATTCTTGACAGCCTGGACAGCGATGCGGCTCAGAGCGTGGTCAAAGCCTTCATAAAAGAGGGGGTGGCCAATGCCATGGGACGCCGTACGGCCGAGGAGATCTTCCAGCGATTCCTTCGCAAGGTGCAGGGAGCAGATGACCCAGTTAAGGTAGAAACTGCCCTGGACCTGTTGAGCCAGCTTTCTCAGGTCAAGGGCAGCCCTCAAGAGGCTCTGGAGACGGCGAAGGAGATAGCCAGAGGTCACGGCCTCGAAAAAGACCCCCTTGATCAGGTAGAACACCTGGTGCAGGCGTTGAAGGACAATGGCCTGGATAGCACTCACATCGACCTGGACTTTGGACTGGCCAGGGGGATTGCTTACTACTCCGGCGTTATCTTCGATCTCTTCCACCCACGGGCGCAAGGTGGGGTATCCCTGGGTGGTGGAGGTCGTTACGATGGCTTGGTAAGAGTCCTGGGTGGTCGCGAAGAGGTGCCCGCCCTGGGATTTGCATACAACATCGAGCGGATATTGGGTGTGCTTGACGACACCGATGGGGGTAGCAAGAGACCTACCTCCACCTCCAACCGCACCCTCCTCGTTCCCGAGACGTCACAGGCTTATCCATGTGCCCTTCGTGTAGCGAGGGATCTCCGCTCTATGAACAGGGTCGTCCGTTTGGGGTTTACCTATGACTCCCTGCATAAAAGTCTGGAACACGCAGAGCTTGCAGGAATGGATGTTTTGGTCGTAGTCGATGAAAAGGGTCAGAGCAAGGAATATCCGATAAAGGCTCGGGCAGAAGATGTTGCGATTAGCCATTCCCAGTGATGGAGAGCTCCACGAGTCCTCTCTCCTTTTCATCCGCTCCTGCGGGATGAGAATAGAGAGAGCCAGTCTCCGCAGCTACATGGCTCGGATACCCTCTATGCCCCAGGTGGCTGTCCTATTCCAGCGGTCTGCCGACATCACCCTCAAGGTAGACGAAGGCAGCGCCGACATGGGGATCGTGGGACTGGACCGTTTCCTGGAGCTGCGCCGGGAGGGCGGCGGTGCGGTGCTGGTCATGGGAGACCTGGGGTTCGGCCAGTGTGAGCTCGTCATGGCAGTGCCGGACTCGTGGGTAGATGTCACCTCCGTGGCAGACCTGGCAGACCTGTCGGCGGAATTCAGGGAGCAGGGCAGGGACCTACGCATAGCCACCAAATACCCTCGCTTGGTGGAGCGGTTCATGTACAAAAAGGGGGTAAACTACTTTACTATAGTTCAAGCCAGCGGCACCCTGGAGGCGGCCCCTGCCGCCGGCTTTGCCGACCTTATCGCCGACATCTCATCGTCAGGTATCACCCTCAAGGAGAACCGCCTCAAGACTCTCGAAGACGGGGCAGTCCTCTCGTCTCAAGCCTGCCTCATTGGTAATCGGGAGCTGCTGGCCCAGGATGGATCAAAGCTTGAACAGGCCAGGATATTTCTCGAGCGAATTGAGGGCCATATGCGCGCCCTGGAGTTCTACCGCATCACGGCCAACATTCCAGGCGACTCCCCGGATGCGGTGGCCTCGCGCCTCCGGTCGAGGGAAGAGTTGGGCGGACTCCACGGCCCAACTATCGCCCCAGTCTACAGCACCGATGACGAGAGCTGGTTTTCGGTTACGGTAGTGGTGCACAAGAACGAGCTTCTCAAGGCGGTGGACCATATTCGAGAGGTGGGAGGAGTCAGCATCACGGTGTTCCAACCAGACTACATATTCCAAAAGGAGTGTCGGGCCCATGCTAGGCTGGTGAAGGCCCTGAGGAAGGAGCCCGTTGCCGAACTATAACGCACACATAGGGATAGCCAAGGAGGCGGCCAGCCTTCTAGGCCATCCCATCCTGGTGGTTCACATGGGAAGCTACCTACTGGGCTCCACCGCGCCAGATATGCGCATCATCACCGGAGGGGTGCGTGAGGAGTACCACTTTGCACCCCTCGGTTTCGAAGAGTTGGGCGCCGGCGTACAGGGCCTATTTAGCGGCCAACCTCACCTGGCTGTTGCCTCCAACCTTCAAGAGCCGGCCCAGGCCTTTTTGGCCGGCTACATTTCACACATCATCGCCGATGAACTCTGGATACTGAGGATGTACAGGCCCTTCTTTGGCAACCGGGAGGTCTTTAGCGACACCGTCTTGAGCAACCTGATGGACCGAGCCCTCCAACTAGAACTGGACCGCCAGGCACGGGAGCGTCTAAATGAAATGAGGGAGATCCGACCTTTGATCGAAAAGGCCCGCAACGGTATTGATGTAGGATTCATCCCGCAACAGACCATATCCCTATGGCGCAACTGGCTTCTAATGGCTATCGATAAGAGGTTCGATTGGACTCGTCTCTACTTCATGGCCCGACGGTTCTCCTCCTCCACCGACGAGGCCACCACTCTGAGAATATGCGAAGAGTTCCTGGAATCGGCCCCCAGGGGACTGGAACGCATCTACGAAGGTGTCCCCAGGGAGAGGGTCCTGGCCTACAAAGAACATACCGTTCAGGAGACCATCCGAGTAGTGGAGAGCTACCTATCATGAGAACAATTGAGGGACTGGACAGGGCTAAGGATGTCCTCTGTAGCCGCCGTGGTCTGGAGCTGGAGGAGCTGCCGCCCCAGGCGCTGGCCAAGCTCCAGGAGGTGTTCGGGGGAACTTTCAACACCTCTATTCAATGGGTAGAGCACATCCTTCAGGAAGTACGTACTCGCGGGGACGCAGCACTACGGGAGATGGCCCGTCTGCTGGATGGCGTCGAGCTTGAGCGCCTGGAGGTGTCGCGAGAGCAGGTTGAAACCGCTTACGACAAGGTGTCATCTGAGCTGATAGAGGCACTCAAGCTGGCGGCTAAACGTATCCAGACCTTCCATGAAGCCGGTAAACCCAAGCCCTGGATGGACCGTAAGGAGGGGTATGGTCAGATGGTGATACCCATCGAGAGGGTGGGTGTGTACGTGCCGGGTGGGACTGCCCCTTATCCCTCCAGCGTCCTTATGACCGCCATCCCGGCCAGAGTGGCCGGTGTAAAGGAGATAGTGCTGACAACCCCGCCAAGAAGCAAGGAAGGGCCCAACCCGAGCATCCTGGTGGCCTCAGATATTGCGCGTGTAGACCGGATTTTTCAGGTGGGCGGCGCCCAGGCCATCGGAGCCATGGCCTATGGAACCCAGTCGGTGCCAAAGGTAGATATGGTAAGCGGGCCCGGGAACATATTTGTCACCCTGGCCAAGAAACTTCTATTTGGCCAGGTAGCGGTAGACGGACTCTATGGCCCTACGGAGACCGTGATCATCGCCGACGAGAGGGCCGACCCGGCCCTGTGTGCCGCGGATATCCTGGCTCAAGCGGAGCACGATACCCTGGCTATGCCTGTGCTGATAACTACCTCTAGAGAACTGGCCCAGGCCGTTGAGCAGCAGGTGGAGGTCCAGCTTGCCCTTTTGGAGCGCAAGGGGATAGCCCAGGTTTCCCTGGAGGAGAGGGGATATATAGTCGTGGTGGAAGATTTGGAAGAGGCCATCGAGCTATCCAACCAGTTCGCCCCCGAACACCTATGTCTCAATGTTGAAGAGCCATGGAGTCATCTGGACAAGGTACGAAACGCCGGTGGAGTCTTCCTGGGGGAGTTCTCCCCCGAGGTAATGGGCGACTACACGGCAGGGCCTAGCCATACCATGCCTACCAGCGGCACGGCCCGCTTCAGCTCGTCATTAGGAGTACACAGCTTCCTGAAGATAGTGCCAGTTGTTGGCCTGGATAAGGCATCCTTCGCCAGCCAGGCGGCTGCGGTCTCCATTATCGGCCGTGCCGAGGGCCTTACCGCCCATGCTAGAGCCGCTGAGTTAAGGGTGGATCTGCTGAAAAGAGGTGATGATGGGGGTAGAGCACCATGAAATCCATCAACATAGAAGAGATGATCCGCCCCCATCTGAGAGACATAGAGGCCTATGAGCCTGTGGACCCCTCGGAAGTCATGGCCCAAGAGGCTGGCATATCCCTGGACAGGGTAATAAGGCTCAACGGCAACGAGAACCCCTTCGGATGCTCACCAAAGGCGGCCCAAGCTGTGGCTTCTATGACCTCCTTTCACATTTATCCCGACCCGCAACAGCGTGCCATTCGGAAAACCCTCTCTAGATATACCAAGATGGACCTCGAATACATCGTTGCCGGCAGCGGATGCGACGAGATCATCGACCTTCTATTGCGCCTCTTCCTGGAGCCCGGGGACGAGGTCTTGGAGTGTGAACCCACCTTTGGCATGTACTCCTTCAACACTCGGGTCAGTGGGGGGCGAGTCGTCTCAGTTCCCAGAAACGAGCTGTTTGATGTGGATGTGGATGCGGTCAGTAAGGCAATAGGTAGCCGGACCAAGGTGGTGTTCATCGCCTCTCCAAACAACCCCACCGGCAACCTGACCTCGGAGGAACATGTCCGGGTCCTTCTGGAAACGGGGATCATGGTCGTTGTTGATGAGACCTATCACGAGTTCGCCAAGGCCACCCTGGCCCACCTGGTGCCCCATAACGAGAATCTGGTCATACTTCGCTCCCTAAGCAAGTGGGCGGGACTGGCCGGGCTTCGCGTTGGCTATGGGATAATGAGCCCACGTCTTGTGAAGCGCGTAATTGGCATAAAACCTCCGTACAACGTCAATGTGGCCGCAGAGGCGGCCCTGCTTGCCTCTATGGAGGATGCGCCAGCCCTGCTGCAAAGGGTAGATGCCATCGTAGAGGAAAGGAAACGCTTCGTCTCTTTTCTAATGGATATGAAACCCGTGGCGACATGGCCCTCCCACGCCAATTTTGTTCTCTGCCAGTTTGAGCCAGGAAACGGGTATAGGGTCTATCGAGGACTGGCAAGCCGCGGCATATTCGTGAGATACTTCAACACGCCCCGGCTAAAAGACTGCCTCCGTATAAGCATAGGCACCAGGGAGCAGATGGATGAGACGATGCGCGCCCTACAGGAGCTGTTATAGGTTGACATAAGGTATACACGAGCTTACACGATAGAGAAAAAGAAAGAGGAGAGAGCCTTTGAACCAGAGAAGAGCCTCACTCAGCAGGGAGACCACGGAGACCAAGGTCTCTGTGGAGCTGGCTCTGGATGGAAAGGGTCAGTACAAAATAGAGACCGGGAACGGCATGCTAGACCACCTTCTGGCGCAACTGGCACGACACGGGCTGCTGGACCTCAAGATATCTGCCAGGGGTGACACACAGAGCGGGTGGCACCACCTGGTCGAGGATGTGGCTATAGCCCTGGGGCGTGCTCTGCGCCAGGCCCTGGGAGAAGGGGAGGGCATTACCCGCATGGCTCACGCCCTGGTGCCTATGGATGAGGCTCTGGCTCAGGTGGCTTTAGACGTGAGCGGTCGTGGTGTAGCTGTGGTAAATATAGAGTTCTCAGGCCAGGACCTGGGTGGCCTGCCTCCCGACCTGGTGCGCCACTTCTTGGAAAGCCTGGCCAGAGAGGCCCGCATCACTCTCCATGCAAGTACACTAGCCGGGATCAACGACCATCACAAGGCTGAGGCCATCTTCAAGGCCCTGGCTCGTGCCTTGAGGCTAGCGGTGGAGATAGACGAACGCCGGGCGGGTCAGATACCCAGCACCAAGGGCACCATCACCTAGCAGGGCCACGCCCTGCACCCAAGCCTTTTTTACGCCAACTCGCCAGGATACTAACCCTGAGGGTATTCTAGGCCCCTCTCAGAGTTTATCCTGAGGAACGAAAAGACTCAGGGCCTGCTCTAAGTAAACCGAAGAGGTGACAATTGCCATTCCGGTCACTCTGAGTGAGGCGAAAAATCTCTTTAAGGCGTATGCTCGAAAGAAACTTAAGCAAACTACGCCTCAAATGTCAAAAGATGCTGGCAAGTTGGGGTATGCTGTTGAGATGAATTTCCCGGAAAGTGAATAGCGGTCGGGTGCAGCGCTTTGTTAGGTTTTGTTATTATGTTCCCCAGTTATGACTACAATTCCCTTTTTGTGTCCTTTTTCAGCATACCGGTGAGCCTCGGCAGTCTGTTCCAACGGATAGCGTCTATCAATGACCGATTTTATCTTTCCCGCCTCAATAAGCTCTTTGAAGAAAATTAGAGATTCGAGACGAGGATTATCGGGCCCCATTAATAATAATTTTGCTTTTTTGCTGCCTGTCTTTGAAGTCCATCGCATATAGAAAAGATTCTGAAAAAAAGAACCAGATTCAGTTGAAACATAGACCCCTCTTTGCTTTAGCGAGCTTCTACAACGTGAAAACGAACTCTTGCCTACCGCGTCAAAAATAAAGTCGTGGGTCTGACCGCTTTTGGTAAAATCCTCTTTGGTATAGTCAATTACCTTATCGGCTCCCAGAGACTTAACCAATTCTAAATTCGGTGTACTGCATACTCCGGTAACTTCTGCCCCATAGTACTTGGCAAGCTGTACCGCAGGAGTACCTATGCCTCCAGAAGCGCCATTGATAAGGACTTTTTGTCCAGCCTGAATATTTGCTTTTCTAAGGCATATAAATGATATATGTGCCCCATAAGGAACGGCGGCGGCTTCCTCATAGGTCATATTAGCCGGTTTTATTGCCATCAACCCTTCCATACATATGTACTCGGCATAAGCACCACCTCTATAAACACCACCAGCAACATTCCAAGCAAAAACCTGGTCCCCTTTCTTAAATAGTTTTACATCTTTGCCGACAGATTCAAGTTCTCCGGCTAGCTCAGCCCCTAATATATTTATTTTTGGTCTTATGAGACCAGCCATAAGTCTAACGATCCAAGGGTCGGCCTTTCGCATGGCCCAGTCCCCCCTGGCCTTACTGTTGTCGCATATACTCTTACCAGTACTTTCATTGTCCTTGGGAGTAGGTTTTTCTACCTCTTTGAGCTGAAGAACATCCGGTGGTCCGTATTTTGTGTATACAATCGCTTTCATAAGTATTCTTCCTAATTTACTTTGATCCGGTCATTTTCATTATATCCGGGATTTACCATATCAACTCTTGATAAGGCTATACCCAGTCCTCTCTGCCGTCTACGCCGACTGTAGGATCCCACGCATCGGCCGTCAATACACTTGGATTCCCGTAAACCGCCCTGCGGCGTTCGCCCCCTTACTGAAATACCCCAAAACCTTCTCTCAGAGCCCTATCCCAGGCCCTCCACCCTCGTAAGAGACAATACTTTCTCCCTTTGTCACCCCACCACCCTGCTTGTCCTGGTGTACGGCTTAACCTGGAGCCAGGCGTAGCCCGGTTATGCGCCCCAGGATGGCAGCAAATAGGTCTCGGGACACGGCCACCTCAGCCAGCTGCCCGATGCGTTTAGCAGAGTTGGACTCCTTTTGCCGGCTAGCCACGCCATGAATGCTTATCAAGGGTTGGCCCAGAATCAAGGCACCAACATTGAACCGCTCTGGTCGGTCCTTATCTTGGCGGCAGGCGCGGTGTTGTCGCTGGGGCTTGCTATCTATCTCTTCAACTGGGACAGCCGAAACGCAACGCGGCGTGGCCATCCCGCGTTCGCAATATTGGCTCTGGCGCCCTACGCCGTCGGAGCAGCGCTGCTGGTGTGACGCGCAAAAAAGTGAATAACGTCGGCGTAAGTAACACCTTGGGTACATACAGGGCCATCATCTTCCAAATGTGCCCCTTTGGCACATAAACGCCTCGACTGGCACTATGCTAGCGGTCTCTAGCGATCAGGTCGCGTGAGTCCGTTTCTGTCCGTTCCAAGCGGTTGTCACGTTACTGGACCTCTTTCCTGTTCAGGGCCAGATTAGCGACGCCGAAAGCCCCCACCGTTACCATGAGGAGCAGCGCTATTGAAAGGGTAGGAGAGAGATGAGCGGTCCTCTCCAGGGATGATGGCATGGCACCAATATCCAGGTCGAAGGCCTCGCCACCCAGGATCGCCGCCAAGAGCACCTCCGTTCCCGCTTTGTAGGCGCCGGTGGTGATCCCGAGCCACGCCTGAGACTCCGGCGTCATCCTACCCGTCTCCACGCGGTCCAACAGTAGCACATAAGCGTTCCCCAGATTGTAGCTACCGTCCACGTAGTATATGGAGTACCCCTCATAAGTATTGGGCCAAACCGTCCTCCACATGGGCCCCACCGCAAAGACGGCGGCCACGATGACCATAAGGATCACGCCGCGAACCACGTCATTGCTGACCAGCGTGGATATGGCGATGCTTAGGGAAGCAAAGACAAGGGTCACGAGAAGCGAGAAGAGGAATATCCAGGGTAAAACGTTCAGAAGCGCAGCGACGATGTCCGGGTCGAGTCCCAGCAGCCCCCAGAACAGGATGACGGAGCCCAGCAAGACGATGGCCTCCAGGAGCAGGGTGGTCAACACCAGTGCCAGGAACTTCCCCAAGAGAAACTGGGTCCTACTTATGGGCTTGCTCACCATGAGGAGCAGGGTGCCTTTTTCCCGCTCCCGGTCAACCAGGTTGAGGCCGGAAGTCCCTACCACCATGTAAGCCAGATAGAACCCTGCCATCCACAAGAAGGAGAACAATATGAAATAGCCCACCAGGAAGCTGGTCTCCATCTCCAGGGACATGGTGCCCGCCTGAAAGGTTTCGCGCCATACGACCATGGGGAAGAACACAGCGGGCGCCAGCCCGCCGATGAGGAGGGCAACGGTCCTCCTGAGACCCATCAAATCTTCGATGGTCTTGGCCATGACCACGTGGAATCTCATGCCCTATTCCTCTTCCAACCCCATAGTTTTACGGTAGATGCTTTGCAGGCTCGCCCGCTCCTCGCTCAGGTGCTCCAGCTCGGCGTTGCTCTGGGCCACCGCCCGCCTGATCTCCCGTCTCAGAGCCGCTCCGTCCGCGGCCACAAGATGCACAAAACCCTCAGCGTCGACCCAGCCTTCCTGGACACACTCCTCGTCTCTCAGCGCCTTCAGCACTGCTTCATTCTGCGATGTCTTGAGAAGGTAGTGGTTCTCGGCGAACCGCTTCTTCAGCTCGGCGATGTCGCCCTGGACCACGATACTCCCATGGTTGATCATGGTCAGGGAATCTACGGCCTGCTCCAACTCCCCCAGGATGTGGCTGCTGAGGAGAATGGTCGTCTGTTTGTCTCTGGAAAGCTGCTTTAGCTTATCCAAGACGGAGAGCCTTCCTGTGGGGTCCATGTTGGCCGTGGGCTCGTCCAGGATGAGCAGCGGGGGTTCGTGAATGAACGCTTGGGCCAGGCAGAGCCTCTGCTTCATACCGGCGCTGAATTTCCCTCCCTTTCTATCCTTAAACGGGCCCAGGTCGAGCGACTCCAGGAGGTAATTGGCCCTCCTTTTGGCCTCTCCCCTCGCCACCCCACAGATCCTGGCCAGATAGACCAGGTAGTTAAAGGAAGTCATGTTGTCATACAGGACGGGGTGCTCAGGCGCGTAGCCTATGAGCGCCCTGGCGGCGGCGGAGCCGATCTCGTGGCCCCCGATCCAGCCGCTTCCCCTGGTGCATCGGAGGGCGCCGATGAGCATCTTCATGGTGGTGGTCTTTCCCGCCCCGTTGGGCCCCACGAAGCCATGGATGCTGCCTTTCTTGACCTCCAAGTTGATGCCGTCTACGGCGGTGAAGCTCCCGAAGGTCTTGGTCAATCCCGCAGTCTGGAGCATTACGCCGTTATCCATGACGCTCCCTCCTCCGCAGGTACGTTGTAACCATGCTCGAAACCGGGAACAAGAAGACTATGGCGATCAGCAGCACCGTCGCCCCAATGGCCCAGACTACGGCAGAGGAGCTCTTCTCCACGGTGAAGCTGGCCGTTCGGTAGACCCCCCTGCCGTATTCGTCGAGGGAGCGGACGGCTACTTGGTGCTCTCCCTGAGCCACGGGCACGGTGAACTCCTTCTCGTTGGTGCGGGCGACCTCTACGCCGTCGATGAACACCTGATTGAAGGCGCCGGCGGCCTCCCCTGTCCACCGCACTGTTAGCGGAGAGGTCTGGATGTCCCCCTCGGCGGGCGAGGTGATCCGGAGATCGTTGGCTACGTCCACCAGGTAGACCTCTCCGGTCAGCCCAAGCACGCCGAACTCGCTGGAGCCGCCCAGGTCGAAGAGCTCGGAGCCTGTCACCCGGAAGTCGGCCACCATCTGCCCCTGGCGAACGTCCACCACCATCAGCCGGAACTCCTTCGTCTTCTCGGTATCGCCCAGGGCGGTGACCACCGCCAGCTCCCTGACGCCATCGCCGGTAACGTCTCCCACCTCCCTCACCAGGAGGCCTGGCTGCCACCTCTGCTCCTGGGGATTTGCGGAGCCTATCTCCTCCAGGACGATCTCCATAACCACCTCGTCACGGGCTACGTCGTAGAGCACCACCTGGGCTCCCGCCTGCCAGACGAGGTTCTGCACCAGGGCCAAGTCGGCCACGCCATCCCCGGTGATGTCCGAGACAGTGGCCGCGGGCACGGGTATGGGGCCCTCCTTGTAACCCTCGCCCGCCCTGCTTCCTTCCTGGTAGGAGGTCTCCCAGATAACGCTTCTGCCCCGGCCGCTCACGACCTGTAGCCGAGGCCCCAGATCGCTCCATCGGCGATACAGGAGGGTATCGGCGATGCCGTCGCCGTCCAGATCGGCGGAAGCCAGGTCCAGGGCTACGTCGTTCCCCTCGAATTCTTCCACCCTCAACAGCTCCCTCCCGGTGGCCGTGGATACGAAAATGCCCGTGGGCCTCTGGCCCTCCTGATGCCTTGGATAGAAGATGTCCCTCACACCATCGCCGTCCAGGTCTTTTACCAGCTTCCCCTGCCTGGGGTCCCAGTCCCCACCCACCTCAATCA
>SDBU01008195.1_pt1 | contig 11929 bp, 13 predicted proteins | sample 2277071 | NCBI WGS metagenome assembly SDBU01 (sample SAMN10397929, study PRJNA504765) | marine sediment metagenome | isolation source: marine sediment core GS08_GC12, 126 cmbsf | place: Arctic Ocean: Gakkel Ridge, Loki's castle | collected 2008
TCTTCCACAACCATTTTGATAACGGCTTTGCACTCATCATCGGACATATTATAAAATTCCCCTGTGCTTCCTAAAGGCGTGAAGATAAAATCTTTACCCATCGTACGCTCAAGCAACCAGCGCGTATTAGCTCGCATACCCTCTAAGTCAAGACTGCCATCCTTATTGAACGGCGTGGTTTGAACAATGTCTACACCTTTCATCGTTTTTTTTAAATCACCTAATTGCATTATCTTCCTCCTTTTTATGCTTTGTTTCCAGAGCTGGGCTCACTTTTTTATGTCGGCCTTTTTTCACTCTCACCCCATAGCGTCCAACACCACCCTTCAATTTCGGATCCAGCAGGTCTCTCATTGCATCGCCAAATATATTTATACCATAGATCACGATAGTTAGGGCGAGACCGGGCCATATAACTATCCACGGCGCTATGTACATATAGTCGCGCGCCCTTCCACTAATCATGCCTCCCCAGCTAGGCGCCGGGGGAGGAATACCAAAGCCAAGGAAGCTCAGGCTGGCCTCAGTTATAATTATCGCTGGCATTATGAAGGTAAATATGATAATTGTGGGCGCCATAATATTAGGCAAGATATGTTGAATTATTATTCTTCGGGTGGAACAACCAATAGCCTCTGCTGCCTCCACGTACACATTCTCTTTGATAGCGATAACAGCGCCTCTTACTATCCTGGAAGAGCCGATGCCGAAGCTTAGCCCTAAAACAATGACTATCTGCCACATACCTACCCCAATCAGAGACATTACGACCATGAGAAGAACTAGACTGGGAACGCACATCCAGGCATCAACGAACCTTTGCACTACCAGGTCAAGTTTACCGCCGATGTACCCGGACACGGTACCTATAACTAAAGCGAGACTCGTAGCAATAATAGCAGCAGTCAAACCTACAATCACCGAGATACGAGCCCCGAAGATGACACGAGAGAGTATGTCTCGCCCCACGTTATCAGTGCCCAACCAGAAGCGGGCTGATGGTGGAACCATCATATCTGCCGTGAAAACTTCGTTATATCCATAGGGGGCTAGGAAGTTAGCAAAAATGCCGGTGAAAAGCAGGAGCAGAGTTATAATCCCACCTACAGTACCCAGTGGCTTCTCTTTTACCAGCCTTATCAAGAAATCAACCAAGAAGGAGTGTCTCTTTGTCTCTGCTACTTTCTCTGATGAGCTATCAGCCACGCCATTACTCCTTTTTTTGATTTTTCCTTTATTTATAACGGACCCTGGGGTCCAAAAAACCATAGGTCAGGTCAACTATTAGATTGATTGACACTACCCCCAATGACAGAATCAATATTGCTCCGCTAACTATCGTGTAGTCTCTTAGAAGGATAGCACGTATTATCAGGCGGCCCATCCCAGGCACGGCAAATATCTGCTCTATAATAACCGTGCCCCCAATCAGGATAGGCACCTGCATTCCTACTATGGTGACCACCGGAATTAGTGCATTCTTCAGGGCATGCCTTAGGGTAATCACATTCTCCATGAGCCCCTTTGCCCAAGCCGTCCTGATATAATCCTGCCTCAGCACCTCCAGCATCATGGTGCGGGTCATCCTCATAGTTCCCCCACACATAGCCATACCCAAAACCACAGCCGGTGTTATGAGCTGTTGCAGGTTACCTATTGGGTTCTCGGTGAAAGGGACAAGCATTATGGGTGGCATATAGCCCCACCATATTGAGGGAAAGACTATTGCCATCGTCCCCACCCAGAAGGCAGGGATGGAGATACACAATATGGCAAAGCTACGGCCTATATAGTCACCCCACTTATCCTGCCGTATCGCTGAATATACACCTATAGGCAGTGCTATAAGTTGGGCTATTATCATACCCATGAGGCCAAGCTGAAGGGTTACTGGCCACCTCAACGCTATGTCCGTAGCCACAGGCAAGCCTGACCGTAAGGAATTTCCGAGGTCGCCTTGAAGAATACCACTGAAACTGCCATCCGCCTGTGGAATAACTCCCATCCAGCGCCCATACTGGTGCATGAGTGACACATCCAGCCCTAGGGCTTTCTCAATGGCAGCTCTGTCTACCTCTCCACCCCCTCCTGTCGCCCCCATCCCACCCCCCATCTCTATCACCATCAGGTCTATTATGTTGCCTGGAATGAGGCGTATCAGGAGGAAGATTATGAGACTGACTATAATTAAGGTGGGTACTAATAGCAGTACCCTTCTGATTACATAATCACGCATACTATTTCCCTGCGGTCCTCGAGCAGCCTGCTTTATCCGTTTAGGTTATTTAGGGTGCCCTCAACAATCATAGCATCGAGAGAACCACACAAAACTTTGACTGTCTGGTCAATATCTTCTTCAGTGTCGGCTGCTGTGCTTCTCCGCATTTTTTATCCTCTTTCAAATAATTTTGCTAACCTTGCCGCGTTCCAAACTGATGTACCATCATGCCAACGGGGACCTTATCGCCTACTTCATCAGAAACCTTCTTGGTCCCCTCATAACCAAAGCCGCTACATAGCTCGATGAAGATGGCCCCTTCTTGTTGAGCAAACTGTTTGGCTATTTTGATGCCTTCTTCTACATTATCAACACCGACTACGAGCAAATGGGAACTTGGGGTGTCTATTACGGCTCTATGCTTTGTTGAATCTGCACCTGGGCTCACAAATATATATATGTACTTTGGCGTCATGATAAATCCTCCCAAGTATAGAAATATTCACTTGGCAGCTCGTCCTTTATAGCTAACATACCTGCCCTTACGATTTTCGTCATTTCGGCAACCCGCTTACCTAAGTTCTCTGCGCACACCATTCCTTCCCTGTCATATAATACCAGATCTTTACTTTTGGTCTGCTCAGGGGAGGGGCCGCCAGTATAACCGGCGGCCCCAATATAATTACCTAACATCGTATCTCCTGACACTACTACCCCATTCATGATTAAGGAGCTATTCACCAGAAAACTCATTACCAGGTCCTGCCCACCGTAGCGATCAGCACCTACGGTAAGTACGCCACAAACCTTACTAAACCTGGGAAGTTGTTCACCCCGCTTTGCAGAATTACAAAGGGTCGAGTTACCGAACCTATCTATGGCCGCTTTCATTGAAGCTGGAACTGCCATGTGATACACTGGGGCTCCCCATATTACACCATCAGCTTCAAAATACCTTTTCACAAAGTCCTGGAAATCGTCTTTAAAGACACATACTCCAGTCTTGAGACAATAAGAACAACCCATACAATGATGGAATTTCTTACCAGCCATCTCATAGAATTCTGTTTTAATACCGGGAACACTCATAGCGCCCTCAAGTGCCTTCTTAACTAATTTCGCGGTATTAGCATTTTTCCTGGGGCTGCCCACGATACCCAAAACCTTTGCTTTCTGCATTTAACCTCCTAAGAAAAGGGGTGCGAGACCTGAACAATGCTTTTATTGAGCCCTTCTATCCTCTCAGAACCTTTATCTGTAACTATATACTGGTCTTCAAGTCCGAATTTGCCTGCTCCCACTTCTAGTGCGAGTACCATACCTTCTTGAAGAAGCATTTCATTGGTATTGTCTAAGGAAGGTGGCTCGTGAATATCCATGCCTATACCGTGTCCTGTCATGTCAGGCAGCCTGGTGATGCCGGCATGTTGGAGTGGTTCCACTGCTGCCTTATAAATTTCATTAGCCTTTACACCCGGCCTTATCATACCTGCCGCATTATCGATACATTCAACAGTTAGCTCATAGTCCCTCTTTAGGCGGTCGGGTATCGGGCCAGCTCGAAGTATCCTCGTTATATCAGACCAATACCCCTTATGCTTATGCTGTAAATCAAGTGCTATGTGGTCGTTGTTGGTTATCATGACGTCGTCGAGGGCCAGGCAGTCGTATATGTGCCCTTTTTGGGTGGATCCGACATGGCCAGCTATTATTGTATCTCCCCCACGAAAGTCCCCTGACTCAACTTGCACCCTGAGTATTATTTTGCCAACGTCCATCTCAGTCATCCCCGGTCGGTATTGTTCGACAACCGCAGAGTAACATTTGGCTAGTACTCCACATGCTTGCCTTATTCTATCGACTTCCAGAGGCGATTTTATCATCCGGCAACCCCAGATAACCTTATCACCATCCACAAATCTAGCATCTGGCAAGGCTGCTTTAAAGGCTTCAATATCATTTAATGGTCTAGGTATCCACATACAACCCAGGAAACCCATTTCCAGGGCAATATTCTTCTGCCCACAACCTATTTCCTTGATGATAGTGGCTACTTCCTTTGGTAATGCTCTTTCTTCGGGAACTTCATGTGCCCTCTCTTGGTATCTTATATTCCTTGTCCAGCAAAAGCCTTGCGCATTGCCCACAAAAAGGGTGGGCACTATAAGAAGTGGCTCACCATCGACTGGAATTATGCCAACAGCCGGTTGTAAGCTTGGAATCCCCCAGTGCCCCGTTTGAAACCCGAAAAAATATCTGACGTTTTCTCTCTTCCACACTACAAGCGCATCTATTTCATTTTCACTCATCAGTTCCTTTGCTCTATTGATTCTTCCTTTCCATTCAGCCTCCGGGAAATCAGGAAATGTCGGAACATCAATATAATCCTTTGGTTCGAGTTTTACTAAAGCCATAGTTCTACCTCCTTTTTAATACCGGGAACACTCATTGCGCCGTCAAGCGCTTTCAAAACTAATTTCGCGGTAGTGGCATTTTCCCTGGGGCTGCCCACGATACCCAAAACCTTTGCTTTCTGCATTTATAACCTCCTAACAAATGGGGTGCGAGACCTGAATAATGCTTTTATTGAGCCCTTCTATCCTCTCATAACCTTTATCTGTAACTACATACTGGTCTTCCAATCCGAATGTGCCTACACCACCTTTTCTTTGTGGGCCTGTGGTGGATCCCCACACTTCTAGTGTGAATACCATACCTTCTTGAAGAAGCATTTCATTGGTAATGTCTAAGGAAGGTGGCTCGTGAACATCCAAGCCTATACCGTGTCCTGCCATGTCAGTCGGTCTGAGGCCGGCACGGTCGCGTGGTTTCATTGCTGCCTTAAAAACTTCATTAACCTTTACACCCGGCCTTATCATACCTACCGCATTATCAATACCTTCAGCACATAGCTCATGGTTCCTCTTTATTTCGTCGGTTATCGGGCCAACTTCAAATCTCCTGGCTATATCAGCCCAATACCCCTTATGCTTATGCTGTAAATCAAGTAGTAGGTGGTCGTTCTTGGTTATCATGACGTCGTCGAGGGCCAGGTTGTCGATTACTCCCTCTTTTTCAAGGTTGCATGCGATATAGGCACATATTGTTGTATCTCCCCCACGAAAGTCCCCTGCCTCAACTTCCACCCTATGTATTATTTTGCCAATGTCCATCTCAGTCATTCCCGGTCGGTACTTTTCGACAACCGCAGAGTGACATTTGGCTATTACTGTACATGCTTGCCTTATTCTATCGACTTCCAGAGACGATTTTATCATCCGGCAACCCCAGATAACCTTATCACCATCCACAAATCTAGCATCTGGTAAGGCTGCTTTAAAGGCTTCAATATCATTTAATGGTCTAGGTATCCACATACAACCCAGGCGACCCATTTCCAGTGCAATGTTCTTCTGCCCACAACCTATTTCTTTGACGATAGTGGCCACTTCCTTTGGTACTGCTCTTTCTTTGGGAACTTCATGTGCCATCGGTTGGTATCTTATATTCTTTGTCCAGCAAAACCCTTGCGCAGCGCCCAAAAGAAGGCCGGGCACTATAAGAAGCGGCTCACCATTGACTGGAATTATGCCAACAGCCGGTTGTATGCTTGGAATCTCCCAGTGTATTGTTTGAAACCCGAAAAAATATCTGACGTCTTCTCTCTTCCACACTACAAGCGCATCTATTTCATTTTCACTCATCAGTTCCTTTGCTCTATTGATTCTTCTTTTCCATTCAGCGTGCGGGAAATCAGGATATCTCGGAACGTCTGTCATATAATCCTTTGGTTCGAGTTTTACTAAAGCCATAGCTCTACCTCCTTTGGTAATAGTCTTTTATCATCCGGCAGCCCCAGATAACCTGATCACCATCCGTAAACCTAGCGTTCCACTTTTCTAAGCATTTTATCCTCCTTACCTTAAAGGGGGTGAGGCGAGTTCCTCACCCCCTTTTGCTTCTCATGCCACTAATCCCACATCGGGAATTGCCGAAGCTCTTTCGGCGGTGGCTGTTGCTACTTAATATCCCATCTCTGTCTTCAGGACCTGGTCAATCCAGATGAGGGCCTCTATCCTCTGCGAGTCAAAAGCACTTGCACTCGTACCCTCACCATAGTAATTCTTTACCCACGGCCAATGACTGTACAATAGCTTACTAACGCCTATGGGTATTGCGATAGCTTGGTCAAGAACATAGACAAGCAGCTCCTTAGCTACGGCGTTCCGCTTAGCAGAATCCAGTTCTTCCAAAGCCGCCGCATACTCCTCAAAAAGAGCCTCGGGCGGAGTATAGACCATAAGGTTCGTTGGGTCGAGGAACCTGTTCATTCCCGATAGTCCCAGGCCGAGCTGCGACCAACCTACCATAGCATCCCCGTATGTCACTGGGTATGTAGTAAAAGCTGCTTTAGAGACTCTATCCTTCCCTATCAATGAAACCTCAATGCCAATGTCACCCCACATGGCACTGGCCATAGATGCGGCATCGCCCTCACCGTACCAACCTGGAGTGTAAAGAATATCCATCGGAAAGCCATCGGGGTAGCCAGCATCTGCCAGCATCTTTTTTGCCAGTGTCGGGTTATAGTCAAATAGCAATCTGGTTTCCGGTGGAAGTTCGTCCATTGGGGTGTAAATGTCACCATCATAAGGACTCGACGGGTAGGCATATACTAGGCCCACAGTATGCGCGGCCTTCATTATGGGTTCTAGATCTAGGCCAATCATCATAGCTCGCCGAACGTCTACATCATCGAAAGGCGGCCGGTCAGACCTAAGATTAATGATCAGTGCATAAGAATAGAGTACCTCGGTTTGTATCAACTCAGGACTTGTTTGCTTTAAGGTGTCCGCATACATTTGAAATACCCCAAGCATCACGTCAAGCTTCCCCGTCCGCAGGGCGGCTATTCGGGTAGCTGGGTCTGGAACGAGGGGCTGCACAACCGTGTCTACAAATGGTATTTGATATTCCACGCCGTCGATAGTTGTCCTTTCCCTGTAGTTGGGGTTCTTGACAAGGGTTATTGAAACGTCGGGGACATGATTCTCCAGCAAAAATGGGCCAGTGCCAACGCCAATATGATTCCTCCAATCAGAAGCACCCGCCTCATCCACTTCAGGAGGCTGTATGCCAGTTATGCCAGTAGCTTGGCCCAAACCAAAAGTATCTTTCCAACCAGCGTCGAAACGGCTAGTTTCAAAAACCACAGTGTATTTGTCCGGAGCGATGATATCGTCTATCCAGGCAACCTTAGTCGGAGTACGAACCCTTTGGTCTTCCAACCATAGCCCCATACTGTGGACGATGTCATCGGCAGTTAGCTCCCGTCTTTCCATTACGGGGGACTCCTCCCACATAATTCCCGGGCGTATTTTGAAGGTTACCGCCTCGGCAGTAACCGTCCAGCTTTCGGCCAGGGCGCCTGTCACGAACTCTTCAGGGACTACAGGAGCGTGAAAATCAAATTCACCGGTGCCTCTTGGCCCATACTTCTCTACGTCTCCAATTAATAGGCTCTCTAGACGCGGCCCAGAAAACGGGTACGGGTTAAGAATGCCGTGTATGTCCCAATCTACTGGCGAAGCGGCGTAGTCATACCCGTACCAAGTGAGCGTCCCGCCGTATTGCGGCCCACCTGCTGCAGGCTCTACCACCTCCTCTTCTTCTTCCTCCTCCTCCTCTTCTTCCTCCTCTTCTTCTTCCTCCTCTTCTTCCTCCTCTTGTTCTCCCGGTGCTACTGCTGGACCGCAAGAGGACAACACAAAAGCGGCCACTATCAGCCAGCTAAGCATTATCCAGATAATTCCTTTTTTCATTAGTTTTTTCTCCTTATTTTGGTATTATGCCTCTGCCACATCCTCACCAAAAGTTTTGCTCCATAGGCATCAACCTCCTTCAAGGGCAGGGTACTGACCCAGATTACAGTCATGGCACCGCACTGGACGGGAGGTGAACGGGGAAATTTTAAAAACCCGACCATGATTTCCCGAGCACCCCGCCCGAAAATTATTAGAACTTTTCACTGTCTCCTCTGACCTATGCCTAGTACTTTAATAGGTATATATTCTAAATTGAGTGAATTAGCTACAGCCTTACAAGTTAGATTCCCCTTAAATAAATTGACCCCCTTTACTAAAGGTCCAATAGATACCATTGCCTCTTCAAAACCTAGATTTGCTAGTTGTCGAACATATGGGAATGTAGCATTGGTCAGAGCAAATGTCGATGTTCGAGCAACAGCAGCCGGCATATTGGCAATGCAACAATGAATCACGCCATCAAACGTAAAAACTGGGTGGTCAAAATCAGTGGGGTGGCTAGTCTCAATGCACCCTCCCTGGTCAATAGCAACATCTACAACTACAGAACCCCGCCTCATTTTTGAAATCATATCTGTAGTCACCAATTTGGGAGCCGCGGCTCCTGGTATTAGTACTGCTCCCACAACTAGGTCTGCATTGGCTACAGCGTCCTCGATAGAATTATCATTCGCCATTGAGGTAGTAAGAGCACTGCTAGAAATCTCGCTTAGGTGCCTTAACTTACTCACATCTATATCTAACACAGTTACATTGGCACCCATACCTAAAGCAATCTTGGCTGCATTGGCACCTACAGTTCCAGCGCCAATAATGGCAACATTAGCCGGACTAACACCAAGCACCCCACCTAGGAGAACACCACTTCCACCATTGTCCTTTTGTAGATAATGGGCACCAACTTGAACAGACAACTTACCAGCAATTTCACTCATAGGTGCATTCAAAGGTGCATAACCATTTTCTAATCGAACACCATCGTAAGCAATTGCTATCACTTTCTGCTTCAACATAGCTTTAGTAAGGTCTAACGACGAAGCTAGGTGCAGATAGCTAAACAAGATTTGGCCTTCATAAAGATAATGGTATTCTTGAGGAAGAGGTTCTTTCACTTTCACGACCATTTCAGCTTTGTAAACACACTCGGGAGATTCTGCAATTTCTGCTCCTTCGTGAATATATTCTTTATCAGATATGCCACTTCCTTCTCCAGCCGCCCTTTCCACAATTACCCTATGACCACAGTTAACCAGAGATCTTACTCCTCTAGGTACTATTGCTACCCTGTATTCCTGGTTCTTAACCTCTCGGGGTACACCAATTATCATTTCCTGCTCCTTCCCTACATATTGGTTTAGCTAATCCTCTGAAACATAGAAAAGGTCATCAAGCTTATATCCGGGAACGGCTTTTGTTGCCCCAATAATAAACCTTCCGCTAATGTTATGCTCTCCTCTTTCTACCCGGTAAATCAGGTCTTTTGATATTCCCATCACCGGGCTAACTCAACCCGTTACATAACTCAAAAACCCTTGTTTTCAGTTTCATTGCTCTCTCATCTGTTTTCACATTTTATTCTCTAGCGGGCCCTGCCGCTAATCCCGATTACCCCCAGGGCTCCGGTCACGGGAGGGGTGCGTACTCTAATTAAGCTGGTGGTAATCAGAAGAAAAACCCCAGCACCCTGGTTCCCCCCGACAAGGCCCGTTTTTCTACTTGGAGCTACTTTTACCCCCTTCTTTTCAGGAGCCTCGGCTATCTTTGTCTCAAGAGGCTCAGCCGCCTTTTTCTCAGCACCTTTCGCCTCTGGTTTTGGTCCTAACGTTGCTTCTGCATACCATTTGAAAAAACCCTTAATCTTGTCCAGCACTGTCATCACTCATCTCTCTTGCAGCAGGGTGCTGACCCCGATTACAGTCATAGCGCCACACGGGACGGGAGGAAGAAGAGGAAGATCTTCTAAACTTGGCCATGATTTCCCAAGCACCCTGCCGCAACAAAATTAAAGGGCTCAGAGACCCCGACTGTGGGTGTTCTCCGAGCCCTGTTGCTTGACTTATGTTTGGTATTTGTTTTATAATAAAATTAGATAAACCCATTATCTAATTACCCCAGAAAGACCTGCTGACACAGGTCTTTTCTATTCTGGATTGATATGAAAAAGCCTATCTATTTCACTTTGATTAATACGCCATAATCTCCCGACTCTCACACCCTTTAACTCGCCACGGGCTAACATCCGCCTGACAGTAGTTTGAGATACTTTCAGAATTTTCGCTACATCTTTTATACTTAATAACTCGGCCATTGCCTTGCTTATACATTAGTAGCCTTCATTTGTCAACCCCTCTAATCAAGAATATTTACCACTTATGGACACTGAGAAGAAGATAATGGCATTGCTCGCCTTTAAAAGGTAAATTTTTTCTCCTTCCTTCCGTCGCTTGCAAAATAAAACGCAAGTTATACCTATTCCCGGAAGTGATTTTGTTCATACTCGTCTAACTCATAGTCTGGAAACATTTTGTGTAGGTCGTTCATTAGGGCAAGAGATAGGAAAAGAAATATGTAATAAAGGTGAATTCGGTGTTGATCCCGAGGACATAGCTTCTATAGTTGCTACAGCTTGTATAGCGCACGACATAGGAAATCCTCCATTAGGTCATACAGGCGAAGACATTATTTCCGAATTTTTTAAATACAGAGGGGAAAAATACATTAAAGACTTAGCTGGTAAGTTCCAGATGGATTTGACTAATTTTGATGGTAATGCGTTAGGCTTCCATATACTTTCACATAGTCTACCTGGGCATACATCAATAGAGGGTGGACTCAGGCTAACATATACAGCTTTAGCTACTTTTATGAAATATCCTAATGATTCTTCAATAAGCAGTAGATACAAACAAAGGGAAAAACATAAATTCGGAATATTTCAATCTGAAGTTGAAACATATAAAGCTATTGCAGAAAAACTAAGGCTAGAGCGTGATGTCGACGTGAATAATCAATGGTGTCGTCATCCATTAGCTTTTTTAGTCGAAGCGGCAGATGATATCTGTTATCATATCATTGACTTTGAAGATGCGTACAGGATGAATTTGGTAAATTTCAAAACAGTTAAAGACAGATTCTCAAATATTGAAGCTGTAGATAACAAAAGGTTGAAATTGATTAAAGATGATGGTGAAAAGATTGGCTACTTAAGGAGTAGGGCGATTAACTCATTAATACAACAAGTGTCACGGTGTTTTGTTGATAATATTGATCAGATTATTAAAGGGGAACACTCTACACCCCTTATAGATACTATAGAGTCTTCAGTAATATTAAAGGACATTCTAGCTATAACATTGAAATGTATGTATAACAAAAGAACCGTTACAGAAACTGAGACAGCCGGATTTGAATATATTCAGGGTTTGCTCGATACATTTATTTCCGCAGTAGTAAGTGAGGAAAAGTTAGCATATCATAAGAAGATTATTTCTTTAATACCTTCTCAATTCTTGAACAATAAAGGTCTCCCTTCTAATGATCCATATTCCGATATATTGAACATTACTCATTTTATTGCCGGTATGACAGATACATATGCTATTGATACGTATAGACTAATAAAGGGAATAGATCTACCGAATTACTAGATTACAGTAGTCGTAAACATTTAACTATGTTGAAAGGAAAAGTAAACAACCAATGCAAAGACTCATAACCGATTGGTTGTAGATCGATATAGGAAAGCATTTGTTCGAGAATGTTGTTGACGTTTACCGTAAAATAGTAGTAAAATCAGGGTGTCGGTGGACCTAGTGTCTTGACACCCTGATTCTCTTCAAAACTCCCCGGCAGGGGCGGTCTATTTAGCTTTGTAGGCCGTACAGGT
>SDBU01008196.1_pt1 | contig 11929 bp, 18 predicted proteins | sample 2277071 | NCBI WGS metagenome assembly SDBU01 (sample SAMN10397929, study PRJNA504765) | marine sediment metagenome | isolation source: marine sediment core GS08_GC12, 126 cmbsf | place: Arctic Ocean: Gakkel Ridge, Loki's castle | collected 2008
ACAATTCGAGTTTCTAAAGAAAACATATCCAGATTGTCACTTTGACCTTTACTGCGAGTCTGGACAAGAAAAGATATGGGGTACTGTATTTGATAGAGACGAAACGCCATACGACCATGTATTCCATCTAAACTTTCCAATGTCTGAGGGTAGTGACTTACGCAAGGCTGAGAAGTCTGCGTTAGAAGAGTTGGGCTTAACACCAGATCAGATCGCTGAGATACCTGAATTAGCAACTATACCAGCATGTCCTGCGCCTGGTCATTGGGTTGACCTAATACCTAACTTAGTTGGTGTTCATTATCATGGCACAGCTTTACCAAATTCAGTAGGCTGTCCTGAGCCAGTTGCTAAACAAATATGGGAAGAAGTTAAGGAAGCTGGCTATATTCCAATAGAGACACATCTAATTCACAATTTTCACAATCCAGTCAACGTTCTATACGATTTCGTAGACTTTCACATGCGCGAAACAACAGCCACATTATCGAACCTATTTGGCTTACTACAACGCCTTCAAGCCTTTATTGGCGTAGCAAGTGGGCCTGTGGTTGCGGCAATGTCTATCATGCCAGAACGTACCATGTATTTAGAGAAACAGCATCCATTAAAGACTTATATATCAGATAAACGTGTTCAGTCTGTGAATGTTGTAGATTATAAGGCTGGTAGTGTTTGTGAGTGGTTGGGGGGGTTGGAATAGTGTTAAAATATGTAATACAGAAAGAAATGACTGTCGAGCCTAAATGGTATTCATCCTTCGCTATTATTGAACAAGATATTGATGATGCTAAACGTTATGTGCGCGAACAACATCAAGCCGACCCAACATTATTAGTTATGGGCCAAGACGTTGCTCATGCAGTAGGGTGTTGGATGAGAGCGCATGGTTTTGGAGGCGATACTACTGGCGGTTTAGGCTTTTATCTATATCGCCATCAATTGCCACCACGTTTCATGGATATGAAAGTATTAGTTATTCCTGTAGAATTCTCATTTATGTTTCCTGAATTAGCTAATGATGTTTGGGTTGTATATGAACAAGATGTAGTTGTGTTAAAAGGGGTTATAGATGTCTAAATATATTGTAACAGGCTACGCTGGCTTCATAGGCTATCATTTAACCAAACGCCTTTTGGAAGAGGGTCACGAGGTAGTTGGTATTGATAATTTCAATGATTACTATCCAGTAAAAATGAAATGTTATAGACTCCAGCAATTAACTCAATACGAGAATGAAGATAAGCTAATAAGGCATCATGGGTATCAAAATAAGGTATTGAAGCATACTGTAAATATACTCGATGAATCTGATTTAAGACAAACTATGTGTCCATGTGATGCTATATTCCACCTTGCGGCAATCCCTGGTGTGCGTAAGAGCTTCGAGAATCCTGCAATGTACGTTGAGAATAACATAACGGGGTCTATAAACGTCTTGAAAGCTGCTGGTGAGTATGGTATAGGGAAAGTTATTTTAGCGTCTTCTAGTAGCGTCTACGGCGATCAGGGACGCGTTCTACCTATCAGTCAGATTAAATACTTTCGACCATCTAATGAAGACGATTGTGCTGCTCATCCTTATTCACCATACGCAATGACTAAACGAGCTATGGAAATGATTAGCTATACATACCATGACCTCTATGATTTAGATGTAATTATACCTAGATTCTTCACAGTCTATGGGCCAGCAGGAAGACCAGATATGGCATACTATAAATTCACAAAAGCTGTATTAGCTGGTGAATCTATTGATGTATATGGCGACGGCGAACAGGTTAGAGACTTTACTTATATTGATGATATTGTAGATGGTTTGATGGTGTTGCCTGGGCTTAGTGGGTATGATGTTGTGAATTTGGGTTCAGGTAATCCCATATCTATAAACACTTTGATTCAGACTATCAGCGAAGTAACAGGTAAGGATATTCAACGCAACGAGTTAGAGCTACAAGCAGGAGATGTGAGAGCTACGTTTGCAGATAATTCTAAGGCTAAAGAGTTACTGGATTGGGAACCAAAGTGGAACTTGAAGGATGGGATAGCTGAAACAGTTAAATGGTTTAGGGAGACTGAATTGGAGGTTGATAAATGAGAGAGAAAATTTTAGGTATAATGATTCCATTGGGTCATGATAAGCATGTTTTGTCAGATACTATAATAGCAGTAGAACCTTTACCAAGAAGTGTGTTTTTTGGTACTGACCAGCATGGCAATAAACTACGTTCCAGAGTATTGATCAATCATGCTGAGGGTGAAATATTGGCTAGTCGTACCGCAGGGACGATCTTGAAAAGCATGGTTAAGCAGAATGGCAAGGTTTTAGAAGATGGTCGCGAAGTTTGGAAGTGGAATAAGCGTGATGAAATGTCTGAAAAAGATGTAGTGATTCATGCCTTAGTCCATTATTCAACAGTAAAAGATTCTATAGAGTCACTACCATTTGGAGAGACTAAGTATTACCAGTTAGTCAAACAACATAATATTGATGTAAAAGCGTATCTTGAATCTACTGATGATCCAGAAGCATATCATGACCAGCATAACGATGATGGACTAGCATAAGGAGATATATAAATGCCTGATAAAGAAAACGCAATAGAGTTAGTCGAAGAAGATGTAATCGAATATCCTATATCCAGACAGGAGCAAGTGGAACTATATCGCCGTTGTATCGCAGACGCAGATCAGATTGTACAGGAATATGATCGTAAGCTACAAGTCGCAAGCCAATTCTTTAGTTATCGTATTGGCGTGTTATCGAATAGAGTTCTTGACCACAATATACGCGAAATGAATGATGAAGAACTTAACGAATTATTGGAGAATAAGTCTTGAGAGTACCACAAAGAGCGCAGGTCGTCATAGACCTAATCAAACAAAACAAATACAGACGCATAGCTGAAGTTGGTGTATGTAAAGGCGAAATGGCTATGCCTATATTGAAAGCGTGTGATTTAGATTATTACGCATTAATTGATCCAGCCTTGAATGATTCGTTAGGACTTTACAATTTCATAGCCAGTTATCCATCAGTTAAACTATTCGAGATGACTAGCAAGGAAGCTGCTGTTTATTTCTCAGATGTGATTGAATTGCTAGACTTGGTTATTATAGACGCACTTCATGATGAAGAATCAGTTGATAACGACATACACTTATGGACACCAAAGATTCGCAAAGGTGGAACAGCGTGTGGTCATGACTATGATAACAAGCGATTCCCAGGAGTCAAGATAGCTGTAGATAGGTATTATGACGTTGAGAATGTTAAGACGAAGAAAGTAAAAGCGTGTTCTATGTGGATCGTGAGAATTGATATGTTGGTCACTAATGTCTAAGGTGGTGATGAGATGTATTATCCTACTAGACCTGATACATTTGGAATAGCTATTTTCATATTGATGGTCTTGTTCGTAATCGTTATGTTGGCTAAATCATGGGTATCAACACAAATGCAGTCAGTGGTTGAGTCGCGAAGTCAAGAGGCTTTGGTTGTGCAGGAATTTCATGGAGGTAAGTAGTGAAAGCACTAAGCATAAAAGAACCCTGGCTTTCAATGATAGTTGATGGTAAAAAGACAATAGAGACTAGGACGTGGAAGCCTCGTTCAATTACCAAATATCGTGATTTATTGCTTATTGGGTCTAAAAATCCAAAAGGTAGATATTCTGGCAAAGCGGCTTGTATTGTTAATGTGGCAGATTGCTATATGATGGGTAAGCGAGACGAAGAAGCTGCTTGTTGTGAAGTATATTATGGTGCATGGGCATGGTTCTTGGAAAATGTTCGTCCTGTATGGCCCGTGGCAATCAAAGGTCAATTACGAATCTATGATGTGGATGATGAATTGGTTAGAATGATGGGCGATGAAAGTCTTGAGAATATATTGGATTGTGAACGCGAATGGTTTATTAAGCATGGTTTTATTAAAGATGGGCAGTATGAGTTAGAATTGGGGTGATATGGATGGAAGATATTGGTAATTGGGGAAAAGACCATTGGAGTCTATTAGCTTACGTCGAAACGCGCTGTGTTGATTTTGGTGGCAAGTTAGACGCAAAGCATTTTCGTTGCAATCCTAAAAATCATAATGGGTATCAGATTTATAATACGCTACTTTGGGATAATAAGTACAGCACACGACTCAAGGCTAGAGAAACTATTACAGGTCATGATGATTGGGATTGTCTTGACGATCTCGAAGAAGCTGGCTTTATTATCATACAATCTTTAGCTAATGGTTTTGTATCTATGACCAAAATGGGTATGCGATTAGCTGGTAAGTTGCGAGAGCATAAAACCTGTGGTGGAGTATTTCATACCTTTCATCCAGATAGTATAAGTGAAAAGATTTGCGAAGGTGTTGAATTGAGAAGGTTTCTAAATCCTCATCATAATGGTATTGAGGGATAAATTATGAGTAAAAAATACGCAATAATTTGTACATCTGACTTCAAGTTCATCGCCGGGATTAATGCGATGCTTAACGCCATGAAATATTATGGGCTTGATAAGTCAGTAGAATTTCACCTCGTGCATACCTTCCCCGACAATGGCTACATCCAGCGCGCTCAAGAAACCTTTGGCTCATGGTTTCATCCAGTCAACTTAACGCAATATTACGAAGAATGTAGACCTGAATATTGGAACGCACAGCTTAAACATAGCAAGTCCTCAATGAAATTTGCGCGCTGGTGGTATCCAGTAGATAAACTCTCATCCTATGACGCCCTGTGCATTCTGGACGCTGATCGTATAATCACTAGCAACTTCACGCGTTGGTTTGACATGATTGCCAGATCAGACATGATTGGTCTAGCAGCTAACGACTGGTCAGACGCCATGTGGTTTAACTACAATGACAAACGTGCTATGCTCAAGAATCCACCTTTGTATAGCAATCCATATTTCATAACAGGCAGACGCGCTAAAGAGCTATTCCCTTTAATACCAGAATACGCTATGAATCCAAACAAGTATTATCCTGAATACACAGGGCGTGGTAATCCACCATACACAACAGGCGATATGCACCCGGTTAATCTCGCGTTGCTACAAACAGGCATGATTAACGATTTAATGCCATTACCAGCAACGCAATGGGTATTGGTAGAGACGACACACGTTAAGCTGAGAGAGCGTATTATTAGTGGCAAGAAGCATATCGCAATTCATGGTAAAGGTGATTTAATCCATACTATCCATAGGCGTTATTGGGGGCAGCGTAATTGCGAGAGACAAATGAATGGTCATGATGAAGTTGGTTTTGATAATGGGGTTAATAACGTTAAGCTTATATGGGATTTCTACAAGTTTTTCAACACAGAATTGTATCTCAAGATAGATTGGATTTGGGGTGAGTTTCCTGAGATACCCAAGAATCCATATAGGGGTAAATAATGCACTTAGTATCATGTAATGAAAAACAAGAGCCATATATTCATAGAGATTACTTTAAGGGGATACATAGCCCATTTCGTGGCCCGATTCCTTCAACTAAAATAGTCTGGACTAATGGCGTCTTCGATATACTTCACCCAGGACACAATCATCTATTTCGATTCTGTAAACAATATGGCATAGTAGTGGTAGGCGTGAATAGTGATGAATCAGCTAAAAGCCTTAACAAATCACATCCAATTATCAACAACGAAATAGACAGAGCAACGATGGTTATTGAGAATCAGAATGTTGACTATGTTGTGATATTCGATGAACCTAATCCAATAAAATGTTTAGAGCTAATCAAACCAGACTATTTTATCAAAGGCGGGGATTATAAGATAGAAGACCTACCTGAAAATGAGAAAGCTGTTGTTGAGTCGTATGATGGTGAGGTGTTAGTTTCTGGTAATGTTGAGGGGAAGTCTAATACAAATATCTGGAAATATATGGATGCTTATTTTGCTATAGCAGGTAATCATATTGAAGGATCACACGAAGTATTCATGGAGGTTTTTCATGATGCAAAGAAATGAATTGCGCGAAGTTATAGCAGGGGTGGCTCATAACAAATGGGTAGAAGAACGACAAACTAAAGGTCTTGTCTGGGGCGAAGAGCGTACTAATACAACGCATCCTCATATGAAGCCCTGGGATGAATTACCAGAAGACCATAGAACCAGCGATTATCTAGCTGCTGACGCTGCTATCGAAAAGCTAGACGAATTAGGCTTGTTGATTAAGCCAGATTTCACACAAGAGTTGCGCGACAAAGCTGTTATGTTTTCAGTTGAAGAGCGCGAGAATCAGTTTGATGTGAGTCAGTTTGCTCAAATGAATTGGGATTCAACCAGTAATGTTTCAGAACTTCTCAAGTCGTGTCCAGATATTCTAGCTGGTAAAGACTTCAACGCTCTTGTAAACGCCATAGTTAGCGCATACAAGCAATCCAAACCGGTTATTCTATTTATAGGTGGGCATGTGATCAAGTGTGGCTTAGGGCCAATCCTCATAGAGATGATGAAGCGTAATGTAGTAACACACATAGCCATGAATGGTGCAGCAGCTATTCACGATATAGAATTCGCTATGTATGGTCATAGTTCAGAGTGGGTTAAGGACTTATTACCAGAAGGTAAATGGGGGATGTGGGAAGAGACTGGTGATTTGATACATAAAGCTATTAAAGAAGTCTATCAAAGTGGGCATTGCATGGGTGGTGGATTATCACAAGCAGTATATCGCTTGGGGGAAAGTTGTTATGATACGACTCCATCATTTTGTAGAAGGTCACATAGTATTCTGGCAGGTTCAGTTGAATGTGGAGTCCCATGTACTATCCACGTCGCAATAGGCTGTGACGTAATACACCAACATCCTCAAGCTTGTTTTGAACACATAGGCGCAACGAGTGGCAGAGACTTCTACAAATTGGTTGTAGCTGTATCAGGTCTTAACGATGGCGGCGTATTTATCAACATAGGTAGTTCAGCAATGGGGCCTGAGGTGTTTAGCAAGGCGTTGAATTTGGCGCGTAATACTGGTCATGAAGTCAAGAATTTTACGACTGCTAATTTTGATATTATAGAATTACCTGAGAGACTATCGAGAGCTAAGAAGAATGTGATAGATCGGCCACATATTGGTAGTGATGGGAAGGGTTATAATTTCGTAGGTAGCCATGAGATAATGATACCTTTATTGTGGAATAGTGTAATGGGGAGGTTGTAATGGATAGAAAAGAACTTGTTAAGCAAGCTTTTATAGAAACATGGGAAGGTTTTGCAGCAGCAGTGCTAGAAAAAAAGCCTGGTCTCATAGAAGCAGATATGTTAATACCTCTAGCTGATTTATCACCAATGGCTGCTCAGATATATAGACAATTATCATCTGTAACTTATATAAAAATGCCGCCACAGTCTAGTCGAAGCGATTATGATCTGGTCGCGGACATTATGGAAGAATCTGATATAAATGCTGTTATTTTACCACAAGATATTGAAACAATATCTACAGAAGCAGAGGATGAATAATCAGGAACTATCGTAGGTTTCTATGGAATACCAATATTCCACCCCTTGCCTCCTGCGATAGTTCCACTTTAGAGAGTCGTCAAGATGGGAATATACCTCCCATACCGCCGCAAATCTTGGCGACTCTCACCTATTGGAGTTGGTGATGATTCCATATTTTAGAAAATACCCTTTACATGTCACAAGGACTATGTTATAATTGTAACATGAATATAAATAGGTCATATAGATATAGAATATATCCAAATAAAGAACAACGAGAGATATTTGCCAAGCATTTTGGTTGTACTCGATTTGTGTATAATTATTTCCTTCGCCAGCGAATTGATTGGTATGCTGAACATAAAGAAGACGCCAAGAAAGGACTTACCTATCATGATACTTCCGCCATGCTTACTCAACTCAAAAAACAGCAGGATTATAGCTGGTTACGAGAAGTAAGTTGTCAATCACTACAGCAGAGTCTTAGAAATCTTGATCGTGCATATAATAAATTTTTCAATCATTACACTAAGTTTCCACAATTTAAGAAGAAGCAAAACAAACAATCATTTTCTACTCCTACTAGATGGTCATTATTGGATGATAAACTTAATATACCTAAGTGTAAAGGAATTAAAATTATTATTCATCGTCCTATTCAAGGAAAAATGAAATCAATTACTATTTCTAGGAATACTGCTGGTAATTATTATGCCTCCATTATGTGTGAAGTAGAAATACCTGAACCAGAATATATAGGCAATGAAATTGGAATTGATTATGGCGTCAAGACGTTCATTACCACTTCTGATAATGGAACAATCGCTAATCCCAAACACCTTCGTAAATCTGAAAAACAACTTAAACGCCTTCATCGTTCTATATCGCGCAAAGTTCTTGGTTCTAATTCGAGACGCAAGGCTGTTCAACGATTGGCTGCGAAACATGAAAAGGTTTCTAATCAGCGACGTGATTTTCTTCATAAAACGAGTCGAAGACTTGTAAGCGAAAACCAAGCTATCCACATTGAAGACCTCGCGATTAGTAACATGGTTAAGAATCACAAACTTGCTAAATCTATCTCTGATACTGGATGGCATACATTTACTCAAATGCTTGAATACAAAGGAGCGTGGTATGGCTGTCATATCCATAAGATTGACAGATTCTTTCCATCCAGCAAACGTTGCCATAAATGTGGCTATATCAACAACAATCTGGCGCTCAGAGATAGAGAATGGCAATGTCCAGAATGTGATATAGTTCATGATCGTGACCATAACGCCGCAATCAATATTTTGACGTTCAGTAGGGCAGGAACTGCCCGATCTCAAGCCAGTGGAGAACGCTAGAAGTAATAGCCTCTGTGAAGCTGGAAGCTTTATTTGATATGGAAGTAGTTCACGACAGCAGATTCTCGCTACTTCGATTTTTAATAAGGTAGTTCACGACTGCTGATTCTCGTCTAAATTTAGTAGTTAAACTAAAGGAAATAATTATGTGTAAATATGCCTTGATCGTAACTGCCGATAGTCGCCTACTCCCTGGCGTCCACGCCATGCTTAACGCTAGTAAATACTATGGATTTGATGATATTGAATTCCATTTACTCTATTGGCCTGGTAAAGAAATGGAACAGTTTTTAGCAGAGATGAAAGACTCTGGGCATTATCCTAACTTCAAGCCTGTTAATTTGGTAGAATATTATGAACGCGAAGGTGAAGGCGAATTAGGATATAAGCCTAAATACTATCTTAAATTCTATCGCAGTCTTTACGCGTCTCGTATGGTAGATTTTGATGCGGTCGGTTTCATGGATGCTGATATGGTCATTGTTGGCGATATTAGTCCCTACTTTAAGCTGGCTCACGAAGCTGATCGCGTCTGCATGGTTGACTGGAAGTATAATCAAAAGCGTGTTGATTCAGGTTGGTATAAAACACAAGGCGCAGAGCCAGGTGTGCATTGTACTTCTGGCTGCCCTTATGACCCATGCGCTACATTCTTCCCGCCTAAAACGTGGGGTAAATACTTTGTAAAGATTCGTGATATAGGCAGACAGATTGGACGTAGCGAAATGCCTAGTATGAACTATATGATAATTCATGATAACTTACTGGAAGAAATTATTAGACTACCTTCAATAAGGTGGACACAGAGGCATTGGGGGGAGGTTATGACTGAGTGGGTTGATGTTCATGGCAAATATTTTATGATGATTGATGAGCCGCCTATTAAAAATAATATAGACTTTTTTTGTGCGAAGTTTAAGGATAAACTAGCACAAGGTATTTGGTATGATTGGAATCGTGGATGGGTATATAGAAGGAATGAAATGCTCTCAATTCATGGCCGCTGGCACTTTCGTCAAGTATTACAACAGAAACCATGTCAAGGTCAAAACTTACAACGCCACAGAGCATTAGAACAGAATCAGAACATAGCTAATATATGGAAAGCGTTTAAGTTTTTTAACTTCTGTTGTTATACGCGACTGAATCCCTGGAAAGAAGAGTGGGGAAGTCCAAATGAATATATCGAGGTTGAGAGTGGGTTATTGTTGAAGGACGAATCGAAAGAGGTGGTGATATAATGATGAAAGGGAAAACGAAAGAATGGCTTCGTGACGCCTTTGCCATGTTCATACTATACGGCGGGGCTGTGTTGATATTTTATCTTGCAGTAAGGTATTTGTAGGAGAAGCACAAATGAATTTCTTATGGCTAATCTTTGCTCATTATATTGGTGATTGGGGCTTACAAAACCCCTGGGTTGCTACAAATAAAGGTAAGTATTGGATGGTAATGTTAGGCCATTGTATGGTCTGGACTGCATGTATGGCTGTTTGTTTGGAATGGCTAGGAATATTATCATTATGGAAACTTGGCTTTCTTGTCAGTACACATTTTATCGCGGATGAAATGAAATGTCATTTAACACCAGAAGGCAAATGGTGGACGATATATCCAGATCAGATTTATCATATTATTCAATGTTTGATTGTGGCGATTTATTAAGAGGGAGTATAATGGATATAGAATATCTAGCAAGACATATTCATGAAGTATATTGTAAATGGCATTTAGATGTTAAAGGTGAGGAATATTGGACTAAAGGCGACTATGATTTATTGGATGAAAAAACCAAAGAAGCTGATCGCTACATGGCTAGATTTATTCTTGATAATTTTGATCCAAAAACCAAATTGGTGACGATATAATGATCAGATGTAAGAATTGTAAATGCTGGCACAATAGACCACTCACTAAAGAATATGGCGATTGTGACAATATCAATATAGGCTTTGATTGGTCAATCGTAGTTCATGGATCACCACCAGAAGTAATCAATACAAGCAAGCAAGCTATTGGACATTCAGAAGGTGTTGATATTCATTTATGGACTGGCGCAGAATTTGGCTGCATACATGGACAGGGAAAGGATGATAATGAGCAAGAATAAGTTATCAAGCATAGAAAACAATCTAGCAGTCATGGTTGCTTTAACTATGGCTCAAGTTGATACGATGGAATCCTTAGCAAGCCAGTATGAGAAACTAATGGAAGTGAGCGGGGATTTTGAGGCGGCGCGTGATGTTTGGAAACAATCTGCTTTAGATACTAAGGATGCTGTAGAGTTACAAATGGCTGGCTTAGAGGCGTTTGATAAGCAAGGTAAGGTTAAGGCGTTTTTAGGGTCTCATAAACGTGAGGCGAGGTGGGTGAAGAAATGAATCAAAAATGTGATTGCTGTCATAAAGCTAGAAAGAACTTACGTCATGAACTTATTGGTGGGGATTTTGGTTGGGGGGCTGGGCCTGCGTGGGTGTATCGTTGTAGTTGGTGTCGTTTTAGGGCAAGCTATCTGCCTTCCTGTAAAGTTATAGGTCTTATTGGAGTTATTGGTGTAGTTATGTATTTATGTGAAAGATATATAAAATGAATAAAAACTCTATGCTTTACTGGTTTCCTAAGATTAAAGACCTTCCAATACCACAACCACGAACTGAGATTGTGGAACTTAAAGCTGATTATTGGGAGTTGTTATCAGTATTAGATGGCGTACTATGCGAACCTCTTGAGAATCAGATAGAGGAAATTAAAGAAGCTTGTACGAAGATAGGATTGCCAGCATTTATGAGGACTGCTTATACTTCTGGTAAGCACGATTGGAATACAACTTGTTACGTTACAGAGATAGATAAAATCAAGTGGCATATATCAGCATTGATTGAGGATAGCGCAATGAAAGAGATAGAAATAGATGCTTTCGTGTTTCGTGAATTTATAGAGATGGATTCTAAGTTCACGGCGTTTTCAGGTGCAATGCCTGTTAATCCTGAGCGTAGATACTTTATTAAAGATGGCAGAATACAATGCAAACATGCGTATTGGATCACCGATGCTATCGCAGAAGGGGATGAGGCCTGGGCTGCGCATGGTATGTCTAAACTACCTGAGAACTGG
>SDBU01008197.1_pt1 | contig 11929 bp, 23 predicted proteins | sample 2277071 | NCBI WGS metagenome assembly SDBU01 (sample SAMN10397929, study PRJNA504765) | marine sediment metagenome | isolation source: marine sediment core GS08_GC12, 126 cmbsf | place: Arctic Ocean: Gakkel Ridge, Loki's castle | collected 2008
GGGCTACGAGGTGTTGAACTTCGGCACTGGGTGCCCGGTGTCGATCCGACGGGTTATCAGCGACATCGAAGCCGCGCTTGGTGTCAAAGCCAACATCGAACGGCATCCGGCCAACGCCGCCGATGTGCCGCGAACATGTGCTGACATTCTGCGGACGCAAGTTCTGTTGGGCTACGAGCCAAAGATCGACTTCAAGACGGGGTTACAGACCATTATCGAGGAGCGCCGAGTATGACGAGGCATGTGCTGACATTTTGCACCAAACACACATTAGCCGATGGCTACGCCGACGAAGACCGCGTTGGCCAACTGGCGATAATGGCTAAGTCGTTGCGGGTGATTGATCCGGCCCCGCAACTGGCCGTGTTTACCGACACCGTGTGCTGGGGGGCTTTGGGTAACGCCGTGCCCGATGCGTGGATTCACCCCATACAGAATGCCGGTAACGGGAACTTCTGGGCCGATACGGTGGTGACAATATCGCATAACGCTGCCACGCTCTCGGAGGGCGATCAGGTATTCATGGTGGATATAGACTGCATTGTACAGGCAGACATATTCGACGCCTTTGAGGACGAGTCCTTTGACGTTGGGCTGACCACTCGGCATTATCGGTATCCCCAACCAATCAATGCCGGTGTTTGGTGTTTCCGCGTCAACAAGCGAAGCCTGTTGTTTCTGGGCCGGTTTGCGGCAGAAATGCAAGGTAGTGCCTGGGCCACCGACCAGTTGGCCCTTTGCTCCGTATACGAGGCGGCGGCACACCAACTGCCGTGCTGTGTAAAGGATATTGGCTGGCGATACAACTACTGTCCACCAAGCGACAAGGAATGGCTTGGGCCGGTACGGGCAGCGGAAGAATATCGCCGTGCGTTCAATGACCCGGCATACAAAGTGTTGCACTTTAAGGGGCGCGAGATGAAGCCGGTAATGACGGAACTGGGAAGGCAACTATGAACAAGGTTACGTTGGTCTTGTCGCAGTTTGGGTCGCGTGCTCGGGAGTTGGAGCCGGGACTGTCGAGCTTCCGGGCCGCGTTCCCAGACAGCCGCATTATATTGTACAGCGACAACCCAAGCCCTGTTGGTGACATTGACATAATACATAAACCCCGCCCACCGTTTGACCGAAATCACCCCCGATATGGACACCGCGCTGCTGATTATTACAAGTTGCTTGGCTTGTTACATTGCACTACCGGCGTGGCCATAGCCTTTGATACCGACACAAGAGTTGTCAATGTTGAGGCATGCCGCAATCTTGTTCCCTTAGCTCAACGGTTGGGTTTGTGCTTGCCCGCGAACTCGCGTCTGCTAGTGCGGCACGATGCAGAAATTGGAGCGGAGGGGCGTCGGGGAATGACCGAGCCGTGGGGCTGGCTGCACGCGGTAAATATGACACCTATAGCATTCGACACACAACACGCTTTGGCGCGTAAGGTGTTGGAAGTGTTTTTGGAGCAACAACTACAAGACCGCGTGCGCGGGCCGCTTGCAATGTGGCGTGCCTGCTGGACGGTGGGTTTTGCACCCGCCATTCTTCCACAACAATGGTGTGTGTGCTGGCCGGATATAGGGTGTGGCAATGAAATCATTTTGCATGTTGGACATGAGAAAGTGAGGACATCGTATGGCTTATAGACCCAAGGTGGCGTTTGTCTATCGGCCGTCCTGCCGGTTCCTGACAGGCAAGCACCACGATAACAACTACTATCGGTTTTTTATCGAACACCTACCAACGGTTGAGCGTGTTGACTACCAATTAGTGCCGGTGGAGGGTGTGTTGGTTGCAAGCGATGTAGCTGGTGCCGATGTGGTAATAGTGCCGTGGCTGGCTGACTGGGCCATCCCGGATGTGTCTGTGCTATACGACATGCCGTGTGTGCGAGCAATAATGGCGCCAGACCTGCACGATATGACAAGCAAGTGGCAAGCGAGTGTCGAAAGACTGGGAGCGTCACTGGTATTCGAGCGTGGCGCGCCACGGCTGGCAACACCGAACATTCCAGATGGCGTTGCTTACCGGCAAGTATGGCTCGGGCTGCACGATGTGCCAGAAGTGCCAGATTGGGCGGATAGGTATTTCTTGCCAATAGTGTTATCCGGGGCGATGGGACATCCAGCCTACGCGATGCGCCGAGCCTGCGACACACACGTTGCCACCCAGCACATCAGCGGTTTTTACGGTAACGAGTTTCCAATCCTTCTCAAGCAATACAGGGCCGGAATAGCCGCGTGCTCTTCTGTTGCTGTGCAGAAATATATCGAACTTCCCAACTGCGGAATGCTTACCTTTATGGAGGTAACCCCCGAGAACGGGTTTGAGTCGTTAGGGTTTGAGGACGGGGAAACGTGCGTGGCTATGACAGACCAAAACTGGCATAGTCGCTTTGACGAATACGTTGCCACTCCTAACGACCCGCGCTGGCAGAAGATTGCCGATGCTGGACGAAAATATACACAGGGCCGGTATGCGATGCCGGTTCAGGCCGACATCCTTTTTGATGCGATAGAGGAACTGCTATGAAAATCACAGCGGCGAACAGTAGCGGGTGCGATCTGCAACTACCGGACGATATTCTGATCCGTAAGTTCACGGTGCTATACGAATGTGAGATAGGCGCGGGCACACACATTGGCAGTCACTGCACAATTGGCCGGTGCAAGATTGGTAAGCGGTGCAAGATACAGGACGGGGCGGTAATCTGTGACGGCAATGTAGTAGAAGACGAGGCATTTATCGGCACCAACGTTACGCTTTGTAACGACCGCTATCCCCGCACCTGCAACGACGACGGCTCAATGCTTGGCGACGGTGACTGGAAATTGGAGCCTGTGACGATTAGGCGCCGCGCCTCTGTCGGCTCTAACGCTGTTATTGGGCCGGGCGTCACCATCGGTGAGGGGGCCATAGTTGGCTGTGGCTCAGCGGTGTTCCATGATGTGCTTCCAGGAACTACCGTGCTTGGCAACCCGGCAAGAACTATAAGGTCTTTGGTTTAGAATGAAACTACTCCTCCTTTGTGCCCATGCCGATGACGAAGTAATCGCGCTCTGGCCTGGCCTATTCAAGGACGATTGCGAGCGCGAAATCCTGTGCGTAACGAACGACTACGGCAACCCCGAGCGGCGTTGGTGCCAACACCGCCGCGATGCATTAGCCGAAGTGGGCAAGCACTTAGGCATCAAAACGACATCACTGGGCTTTCCGTCGTGCGTCTACCGGCTACCGACCCGCCGTGCCGACTTCGTGCTGGCAGACTTCATCAAGATTGTGCTGGACGAGGTGGCGGCCCACGACTGCGATGCGGTTATGACGCATAACCCGATGGGCGAATACGGGCATCTCGATCACCAGCTTGTCCACCAGATAGCGCTCCAGACCGGTAAGCCGGTGCTCTATACCGACATCTTCATACCGAGCAACTGGTGTCCGTGGACAACGCTGTCAGACGCCTACAAGGCCCAATACCACCGCAACGAATGGCTCGACCATGGGCCTTACACGCTCGACGCTGGCCGCTACGCGGCTGTAGAGGCGATATACCGCAAGCACGGCGTGTGGACGTGGAGCAAGCCGCCGGTCGAGACGTGCCGGGTTTATGAGGCTGGTGAAATACAGGAGAACAACAATGTATAATGGCTGGCAAAAGGGCGGAAAACCGTGGACGGCTGATGGCCGATTGGTGCCCACACAGGAGGAAATGGGCGCCCGGAACAATGATTCTGGCAGGCCACATCGGTGGATTTACCGCAACTACGTGTTGCCGCTTGCTAATGCTCTCATGAAGCCACGTCGCGTGTTTATATTAGGGTCATGCACGCCTAATTGGCGTGGGTCTGGCCCGCGCGGCGATTATGCTAGCAAGTTTCCTAACGCCACGGTGGTGTCAATGGATATCAGTCACCGACCCCAGATATGCCCGACGTGGCATGGTGACGCCCAAGACCCGCCTGAGAAGTGGACTGGGTACCAGCAGGAAGACCATGAATCGTTCGATGTCGTGATCTATATGGGCGTAATCGAACACATCTGGAACAACGAGTTGGCTGTGCGGAACGTCCTGTCGCTGTTGCGGCATGGCGGAATGTTCGTAATGGGCGGCGTGTGCATCTACGATCATGGCGTGTGGGCCACCTTCTGGCGGATAACGCCCTGCGGCATTTTGGAGATGTTCAGGCGGTGCGGACTGAGCGACGGTAAAATCATCACGGAAACGGACATCGGCTCGTTTGGCATCGCCACTAAGCCATAGGGGTCGCCATGCTACGTAAAATCAAGCTACGGCTACTGTTGGGTAGCGGGCTGATATACCGGCTGTGGATAATCTGTGTACAGACGCTGTTCTTCTGGGCCTGCACCGGGCAGTTCACGCTGGCGCTGAGCACGTCGGTCGTCTGGAACTGCATCAATATGTGCTGCTACTACCTATACCACTACTGGTTCGCGCGGCTATTCAACCTGGGCCGCAAAGAAAACCCTTGACTCCGCGCCGCCCGCGTGGTAGAATGCCTGTAGAGTGAAGCCCAGAACACCACTCTGTAACCGTTTGGGCCAACCCGCCATGCTCGGTAGCCTTTCTGGGCTTCACCGCCGGGATGGCGGCGCGGCCCGTTCAGTGTGGGATAAAGTAATGGCTGGTTCGGTTCGACTGAACGCGAGTTTTTGGGTAGATACCTGCGATATGAGCATTGCAACACGACTGCTCTATCTCTGGTGCTTCTCAAACTCGCACGTGAGTGGCATTACGGGTATAGGACACGTCCCCGACGTGATTATCCGTGGCGAGACAGGAATGTCAGCAGAAGAGCTTGCCGACGGCAAGCAAGCACTACAGCAGGCGAATGCCGTGCGGTGGTATCAGAAGGACTGGTTTTGGGTAGTTAAGCGAGCACAGCACACCTGCGTGCGGGCGGCGGGCACCCCCAACCCCAAGTTGCTCAAGGGGGCCAGCCAGCAGATACTGCAAGCGGCTATCCCCCAAGAGCTTGTAATGGCGTTCCGCAAGGAGTATGAGCACTTGGATATGTCTCAAGACGCCGCGCTCAACCGCACGGCACTAGAGCACATCAACCTCTGATACACTATGCATACACTATCCATAGTGTATCGAACCTATACACGTGCGCGTGCGTGAACGGTCAGACGGTAATACGGTAGAACGGTAATACGGTTCAACGGTCTACGGCTTAACGGTTTACGGTAGAACGGTTCTGGGGTTTGTATTGCTGGGTACCCAAAGGAGATTGTATGTGTAACTCTTACAACGAGCTGGACTTAGAGTATGCCCGTCGTGAATGTGAGCGTCTAGACGCCGAGTGGGCTGGAGTCGTTGGGCCGTCAGAACCCGACAAGAAGGAGTCCGCCCATGCCTCACCCAAGGCCTAAGAAGCCAGCCAAGCGGCATACCGACCTCATCGATTGCTCGGAGTGCGGGCGCCGGTGCATGGTGATTTCCGGGCTGACGAGCACGAAGTGCGGTGTTTGTGGTGCACGGGCACACACCGCGTACCTGGAGAAGTATAAGGAGCGACTCAATGGGTAAAGGGCTTAGCGAAGAAGACATGCGACCGATATGCTCTGGTTTGGTGCCGGCGCTGACATGCCCAATACCGGCCTGGGCGTGGGCCTTTACTGCTGAAGATTTATGGGTAGGTTCCACTTCAATGTTTATCCCTGCCAACCGGATGCCCACCGATGCCAAGCTTGGCAGTTATGCGTTAGCCCTTTTGCAGAGACAAATATTTTGTGGAGCAAGACGGTCTAAGGAGCACGCCGAATGAAAGACCTGTGGGGCAACATTGTCGAGCGGGCGCTGAACGTCATCCGTGTGCATACTCCGCCGGAGGGCCTCTGGCTGGCGTTCAGTGGCGGCAAGGACAGCATCGTGATCCACGACTTGGTCGAGCGCAGCGGTGTGCAGTTTGAGGCCCATCACAATCTCACAACAATCGATCCACCGGAACTGATTCACTTCATCAAGCGTGAGTATTCACAGGTGCAGATTGATAGGCCGCCCAAGACGATGTGGAAGCTTATCGAACTCAATGGACTACCGACACGTATATGCCGTTATTGTTGCCGAGAACTCAAAGAGCGCGGCGGGCGTGGGCGTGTTGTCGTCACCGGCATTCGCACGGCTGAAAGCCCGTCACGAGCCAAGCGGGGCCAGTTTGAGCGATGCACCCGTGGCGGTGGCGGTAAGTGGTATTTACATCCGATCAAAGACTGGTCGGACGAAGAGGTGTGGCAGTATATCCGGGGCCGGGGGCTGGTATATCCACGCCTCTATGACGAGGGCTGGAAGCGCATTGGCTGCGTCATCTGCCCGTTCGAGCGCAAAGTCGAGAAGTCAATGCAGCGCTGGCCGAAGATATGGGCTGCGGCGAAGCGGGCTGCACGTAGGTTCTACGACCGCAAGCCCCGCGCATGTCCGTTCGAGACGTTCTGGGCCAACTGGCTGCGGCGGGAAGGCAAGCTCTGGGATGATGACGACACGAGAGCGGCCAGACAGTCCACATCACGATATATATGGGATGAGCTAGAGGATGATGACGATTACGTGCCCGACGATGAACAAGGCACAACGTTGTTTATATAAGGAGCGACTCAATGGCTGACTTGCGTGGAATGGACAGGCGGGACTTGGAGCGGGGCTACGGGCTGCTGAAGGCTGAGGTGGAGGCTCGGCGCTCTGCCGAAGCTGCCCAGATTGCCTTCCGCCACCCCAAACCCGAAGGCGATGTGAAGGTGTTTGGCCGCGCGCTCGACAAGGCTTGGTGCGCCGTGGATATAGCTTACAAGGCCGTGGACAAGGCCGGGCTGCTCTCAGAAAAATAAAGTCCGAAAATCTGGACTTTCCACTTGCTTTCTTACGCCCTATATGGTATAGATACTATAGGGAGTTTACTTTATGGGGCGGAACTCAGTGCGAGATATAGATTTAGGGGCGGTTTCAATGCTCAAAGTAGTTGTTTACCTGACCGTCCTCATCTTCGTGATAGCGGCCCTAACCGGCTGTACCGCCCGCAAGGACGGGCTTCTCTCGGTTAAGGCCAGTGCAGATGCCGCTATAACGCGCGAGAACGCCCTATTCAAGCAGCTTACCGACGCTAACCGCCAAGCGGTAACGTGGTTCGATCAGGACGGTGCTGAGCCGCGCTCTGAGGATACCGGCAAGGCCCGTGACCTTGCAGACGCCATAGTGGGCCATGTAGGCGAGCCTGACAAGCCTATCGACTGGCGGGCGCCGGGCGACTTAGTAGCGGAACTGGCGGAAATGAAGGCCGAAACGGCGGTGAAGGTGCGGAAGTACGAGGGCGAACTGAAGCGTGCGGTAGCCAGCAAGGAAGCGTTGGAGGGGGAAGTGAAGGGGCTACGCAAGGAAAACGCGAAGCTCCGCGATACGAATCTGGTGCTGGACAAGATTGTGAACCTAATCGCCATAATCTTCTTCTGGGCTATCGTAACGAGCTTCGGCCTTGCAGCTATCTACTTCGCAACATTTTACCGGCTTAGGCATAACATAATGGGAATGGTATACGCTGCTGGTGCCCTAATCGCTGGTGTAGCCGCGGGTGCCGTATGGCACCTGTATGGCAAGGTGCTGGTGAATTGGGGGATTGTCGGGGTCGTAATCGGGGCATTCGCCCTTGCAGTCTGGGCAATCCGCGAGCGCGAATTGGCCGTTCGTGGTATGATAATCCTGCAAGATGCAAGACGACTACTGACCGATAACGTGCGCACGGCTCTGGACGCGGCGCTGCGCAGTGTATCGCCTGACTGGTTTGAGCGGCATATCCGCAACCTAAAAGACGCGCTTGGTATCAAGTCGGCTAAGCCGCAGGAGACACCATAATGAAATGTGAGGTTTCACTGTCGTTGGAAATATCCGGGGCGCTAAAATCCTTGTGTTTTAAGGGCTGGCATGAGTGGGATATTTTACCAGACGTTGGTGAGTATGTTATGGTGGGCGGTATGAGTTCTGGAACGGACAACTATAGTTTCCGTGTGACGAACCGTGCATGGACTAGCATCGGCGTGTTTATTATGGCGTCTGTAAAACACATGTTGGCCGCACCGCCGCAAACCTATGCGGAGTTTAAGCGCATTCGGGATTTGGTGCTTGCTAGTGGCTACATTGATGATCCAGACAACCCAGATATTATGGCGCACCTAGAGGCTCAGCATGATGCTTAGACGTGGTTTTTTTGGCGCGTTGGCTGGTTTGGTGGCGGGTTTGTGGGGCGGGCGTAGCTCGTTTGCTGAGTGGCGGACGGAGCCTTATGGCAACTCGGTTGGCAAGTCGCGGCCCGAGCGCGACACCCGGGCCTGCGTGTTCTATGGCGATTATGACCGCAGGTGGTCACGGGCGTGTAACTGGCAGGATGGGCGCAAGCCCAAGTGGGATGATGATGTGATTATCCTGCATGAGCGCGGAGTGATATACGACAAGGACGCCCACTGGCAGAACTCGGGGCGCCTGCATATTTACGCCCCGAACCTCTTAGCTGGCGAGGCGGCTGTTGTGCTGCCAAATCTCAGCTTTAACCTGCACCCCAACGCGGGGGGGAAAGTATCACGCTATTAGTCGTCTACCGCTGCCCGCAGTGCGGGCGCGAACGCGGCTATGTGCGGGAGTTACCGGCGGGCCGCGAAGCAGGATGTGGGATGTGTGGGCTGAGAAGTTATAGGAAAGCCGATGCCGAATAAGCTGCACGAGAAGTTGAAGCGGGGGGCGCGGAAGAAGGGCCTGACGGGCGAGCGTGCGGATAGATATGTGCATGGTACAATGCAGAAGATAAAGAAGCGCAAGAAGAAGTAGCGGCTGGGGGCAAGTAATGGCAGACTGCGCGATACCTGTCCAGTTGCTGGACATTGACGGAAGCGCCCCGGAGACGGATAAATCATATACGTTACGCTACCGTCTCTCCGGCACTGGGCAGTACACTGGCGGCAGTCTGTATCCGTCGGCGTGGGCGGAACAGCGGGTAACCGGCACAGCGGCTACGGTCACGCTGGTGCAGAGTGACTATTACGATATAGACGCACCATGGATGGGCAAGCGGTGGAGCAACAAGGCCGCACCGGCGGCGGCTGTGAGCACGTTTGCAACTTGGGTGGCGTGAGGTAACGAGGTATGGATTTTAAGGAGCGCTATAGGTGCCGGTTGTGTGGTGTATCTTTTGGGCGTGAGCCGGAAAATAGCTGGTTTATGCCTAACGCCTGTCCGAAGTGCGGCGGTGCGGAGATGGATGTGATAACGGTTGTTGATCTTCCTATTGAGAAACCGGGCACACATTGTGTGTTGACGGGGCTACACTAATGGCTGAAAGTCGCGGCCTGACACAGCACGGTGCCGAGTTGCTGGCTAAGCGGCTGGCTGGCGTGCAGGGCACGAAGCGGAAGCGCGAGGCTGCGGCCTCCTTTATGGCGAATACCGGAGCGATGAACGCCGCCGATATTCGCAAGACGTTTGGCCCAGATAGGAATAGATGACCTCATGCCCATACCAAACAGCGCTGACGTTGTGAACCTAAAGCTCCCTGGCCCTCGTCCAGTCACTGAGAAGGCGATTGAAGTGGCGAAGAAGTACAGTCATCTTTTCAGGGGGAGTGTCAGAGCAGCCACGGGACGTATCAAGACCACCCAGAAGCTTGAGGAGATGAGGCGTTGCCCGCTACCGTAAAACTTGCACAATGCTTGGGTAATCAGTGCTGGCTGGCGAAGCACTTGCCGCCTACCGCCGTCGCGGCAGTGCAACGGCAGGAACAGACGCGGGGTAGAGTACTGGTAACTCAACGGCTTCATACGCCGTCCAATGCAGGTTCGAATCCTGTCCCCGTTACCAGAGTAACATCGCCGGGTGGCGCAGTGATAGCGCGCCGGGGGTATAACCCCGGAGGACGCGGGTTTGATTCCCGCCCCGGCCTCAGACGCCAGTGTGGCTCAACGGTAGAGCAGGGTTCCTGTAAAGCTCGGGTTGTAGGTTCGACTCCTACCACTGGCCCCAGGCAATATGGTGCTTGTAGCTTAGCGGTAGAGCGCCCGGTCGTGGCCCGGGTTTGCGTGGGTTCAAGTCCCACCGAGCACCCCAGTTTGGGATATAGCTCAGTTGGTAGAGCGGCGGGTTGTTAACCCGCTTGTCGTAGGTTCAACTCCTACTATCCCAGCCAGATGCTGATGTAACTCAACCGGAAGAGTGCCAGATTGTCGATCTGGAAGTTGCGGGTTCGAGTCCCGCCGTTGGCGCCAGACAACATAGGCCCTAACTTGCATTGGAGTATGGACATGAAGCAAGTAAACGGAATGAAGGTTTGTAGCAAGTGTAAGGAGACGAAGCCAGTGAGTTCGTTTGGGCGGAGTAGCAGGTTGCCGGATGGGTTGCGATGCCACTGCAAGGAGTGTGTGAGCGCATCCAGCCGAGCCTATCACTGGAAGCACCAAGCAAAACAGAATGCGCAGAGCCGTAGGTATAACGCCACACACAAGGCGGGGCGGTCGGCGTATAACGCTGTGCGGTATCGTGAACGCCCAGAGCGCGCTAAGGCACGAAAGGCCGTAGCCCAAGCACTGAAACGCGGAGATATTATGAAGCCTAGTGCTTGTGTGGTGTGCGGAGCTATTGATAGCCCACTAAGAGGACACCACCACAACGGCTATACCGGCGTAAATGCGGTGGATGTGTTGTGGGTGTGCCTATTGTGCCATAAGCAGCTACACCGCGAAATGAACCGCAACGAAGAACAAAGGAGTTATGCGGTGGCTTGACCGAGCGCCCTTGTGGCGCTACACAATCTAAATAGCAGCCCTCGGATCGCTACCGTTCGGGCTTTCAGGCAACGATTATAGGCGGTATGGAGCCATACTCTCCATTCCGCCTTTTTCGTTGCCACACTTTTGTGTAGGTGATATTGTGTCTGGCAGCGTATACATCACAGACGAGACACTCGCCGCCATTGAGCGCAAGGAGCACGATGCGGCTATCGTCGCCGGTATGTCCAAGCGAGCCGCCCGCGAGCACGCTATAGCCGCCCGTGCCCAATACGCCGCCGCTGCCAAGCAATACGAATACATCAAGCGCACCTGCCCATACAAGCTATTCCAGCCATACAAGGGCTGGCAAGAGAACTTCTTCAAGTCACAGGCCAAGATACGGTTGGCCCATTGTGGCAACCAGATGGGCAAGACGGTCGGAGTAGCCTGCGACGCGGTATGGCAGATGTATAAGGTGCATCCATGGCGGACAGAGCATTACAACAAGCCGCAGATGCGTGTTCGTGTTGCCGGTAAAGACCTCACGCACACTATTCAGCATTGGCGTGATACCGTGCTCCCGGCATTCTTACCGCCGTCCGACATGGATAATTTTAGCGAGAGCAAACAGCGACTGGTAATCAAGTCGATGTGTAAGGGCAAGGCCGAGAACCACTACTTTGAGTTCATGACCTACGGAATGGACGCTGCCCAGTTTGCCAGTGTGCAGCGCGAACTGATAATTTTTGATGAGATACCACCGCGCCCTATCTGGATCGAATGCAAGATGCGAACGGTAGCGACTGGTGGGTGTATCAGTATCGCCGCTACACCCGCAATCGAGAGTACCGACCCGACGTGGTTTGCCGACCTAGTCGAAGAGCTTTCCGGCCTGCCGGTATCGGCTGAGGACGCGAAGCGGTTGGGCAAGTCCGATAAGCAGACGGCTGAGATATTCTGCGGTTCGATGTATGAGGCCGTAGCGGCTGGCGTTGTGGACTATGACGAACAATATCTAAGGGACGAAGAGCAACGGATGCCGCACGATCAGGTGCAGTCGCGTATCTACGGTAAGATTGTCAATGTTGGCGGGCTGGTGTTCAAGGAGTTCGTTGACAAACTGTATCCCATGAACGGTCAGTACCTTCTCGAGCCTGTGTTCCACCCCCTGGAA
>SDBU01008198.1_pt1 | contig 11927 bp, 14 predicted proteins | sample 2277071 | NCBI WGS metagenome assembly SDBU01 (sample SAMN10397929, study PRJNA504765) | marine sediment metagenome | isolation source: marine sediment core GS08_GC12, 126 cmbsf | place: Arctic Ocean: Gakkel Ridge, Loki's castle | collected 2008
ATCATGGTATTCTCAGCTTATAAAATCCGTTATTGCAGGGTAATATTACAATTTATTACTCTAATAAAAAGATTCCTTCAGATTCAACTAAGTATTCATTGTCCATTTATTGACTCTTTTATGAACCCCACGTTTTGCCGGGAATTCTGACCAGATTTCTGGTATACGCGGGTATGCCATGTGGTCCGAAGGACCACAGTCGCATGGGTGCGCGTTTACGCGACCCAGGCTTCGCCTGGTAGCGTCTCGGAGACTCAGCGTCTCCGAGGCTGAGCAACCGGTCATTTAGCGCGGGGGTCTGGGGGCGGAACGTCCCGGGAGGATCCCGGGGGCAGGCAACCCCCCAGGGTATGGGAAGTCGAATCGCCCTGTCACCACCCAGGTGTATCAGGGGGCCGAAGGTCCCCTGGTAGGGGAGCGTGTTAACCGAGCTACCAGTTATGAGATGTAAACCCTCTCCTCTATATCAATATTTGGCTCGCCCCCTGAATAGGTGAATGAATAGCCCACTCCACAATGGTATGCGCCTTCGCCAATACATGAGAACAGATGACGGTTGTCAGGGGCAAATGATCGGTTAAGTCCCTTGACTGAAGGGTCCACAAATATCCAACCCTGGTCAAAGTATTCCGCCCATGCATGGCCTGCAAGCTTTGAGTCATTATAAAGCGATCCAGTAACACGCCGAGATGGTATGCCGATGCATCTTGCCATGGAGACAAAAAGATCAGCATGCTCATCACATGCCCCAATCCGCCTTATATAACAACTTTCAGCCCCAAGCTCCTCTTCATTGGCCTCGTATTCTATGTTTCCTATGATCCATGAGACTATGCCCCTCACCTTGTCTTGGGTGCCGGATCTGGTTGCACCGATTGCCTTTGCCCTAAAGCAGATATCATCGGTCATCGGCGACTGGTTGGTGGGAAGCAGATACATCAGGCTGAAGAACTCATCATCTGACATCGCCGGCGGGATTATCATTGAAAGCTCCACGGTTTGAGTGAGGTCGAATTCCCTGATCCCGTAGTTGGGCATCTCGAATCTGTAGACCAAGAACCTGTTTCCCTCTTCTGTTTCATAGGAGGTGTGCGGCCTTGGCGAAAAATCCTCTGCGAGTATGCGCTGATGCTTTGTATAGTTGATGGCTGGAGTCGAGACATTTATTGTCATCGATGATCTTCCTCCATTTGATGTCACTATCACCCTCTTTGTGACATTGAATGTCAGTGTGCAATCAGTATCACAATAGCCGCCGCAATCCACCGAATCCTCCCCCTCATCGTAGAGGAAGTTACTGCATTTTCGGACATTTGTGTTTATCCCGTCTATCATCGAATTGAACAGGATGACGAATTGCTTGTCATTGTCTGTTGAGTCTGCCAGAAAGCGGTTGGCATTGCTTCTCTTTTCAGGTGCGAGATCCTTCATGTAGCGGACCATGTTATCAAGAGACGCCATATACAGGTCGAGACTCCTTTTGAACTTGTCCCTTAATTCTTCTAATCCCTCAGGCGTTGGTGTGCGGACCAACTTTGTCCTTATGACCTCTGCGGTCCCCCATGATGCTATCGCTGCTTGCTCAAGAGCCGATGTATCGCGATCCTCATTGAATGCGATTATCGAATTGGTATAGTTTGATAGCGACACCGCCCACAGGTCATGCATGGAAGATAATTGCCGGATATATATGATCTTGGGATTGTCACAGCTCTCACATGGTCCACCACAGTCGAGTCCTGTCTCACCCTGATTCATCAGGCCGTCCACACAAGTTGCTGCACAATCAAAGGGACATGATGCATGACCTTCCTTTGGCTCGCATACACCATTGCCACAGCATTCAGATATCCTTGCGGGAAGGCATTCACCGAGACTGCATCCGTATTCTGTGCATCCGCCCTGGCCAAAACATCCCTCGACAGGGCCATTGAGTTTGAGATGTTTGCAACTTCCAGAAACGCAAGCATCTGTCGTACAGGGATTGCCATCATCGCAGTTGAAGCAGCCAGGTTGGACACATCCTGCAAAAAGAACAAGGAGTACGATATACTCAATCCTCATTCGGCTCCTCCTGGGCCCTTTGCCGATCGACTATGTCGGCTACATCTATGTATTCTGTTATGAACTGTTTGACCTGGGGAGTGTCTCTTCTGTCTTTTGGCTCATCTTCTTCATTGTCGCATTTATCGTCTGAAGCGTGAGAGGGGAAATTGACGCTCTCAAGGAATCGCCTGTAGGAACTCGCTTCTTTGGTGCCCATCACAAAATCCTGGACAGCCGAGATGCCTGCAAGACATGGATTGAATATGTCGATATCCTCTAATCCATCCTCAATGGGCCTTGCAACACCCAGTAGCTCAAGGACGGTACAAATGTCGCAAGCAGTCTTATCTGAGCCTGAGATGTCTGTCAGCTCCTTTTGGGACATGCTCCCTTTGGCTTGCAAGAGTGCGAGAGCGTTTATCAGCTGTTTAGCCCGCGACCGTGACGCATCCACAAAAAAGAAAGGGAACCGAACCAAATAAAAGGCTTTGCGCAAAATAATGTATATGTCTAAAAAGCCAGTTGATCGCGGCTCAGGGCCTCTCATCAAATTCATGGTCTTTATCTCATTCAGTGCCCTATTCCTTGCGGCAGCGACTCTGACTTATTCGCAAACAGGCTATACGCTCGTCAAGCATCCTGGCATCGAAGGACAGGTCACCATATGCATCGAGGGAGAGGTGGATCCCACCAACCAGACCATCACAGTGATGCATGAGGGGAAGGAACATACACAAGCCCCATGGGTATCGGTCAATGGACAGACCCACCTCATAAACGCATCGATATCCTCAAATGTGACGGTCATAATCGATGATCTCAGGGTCGGCTGCAATGATGTTTCCTACGGCGCAAGCTCAGACAATCAGTTCAAGGTCCGAGTGGGATACAAGAGCCACTACCGGCCCACAATAAAATACCTAGAGATCGGCAATATGAAGGTCGGCCATAATGTGCGCTATTTTTTGGCCACAGAGGACTGGGAGGACAGGCCAGTTGTTATGGGAAGGCTTAATATCACAGACATCACAAGATCGCTTGAAAGGCATGTATTCTATAGCCAGTTCAATGGGTCTGCGACCAGATTCAAGATGGATGAGCCAGGAAATTACAGGGGGACTATACAGGTCTTTGATGGTGTTGTCTGGAGCGATGTCTATGAGGCGTCTTTTCAGTCCCATGTCATTACCACCGATGAGCAGGTGATGGCGACTGTGACCCGGATCCTAGAGGATGATGAACCGGCCTCATATGATGGATATATCCCTGTATATATCAGCCCAGACCTCCACCCCGCAAAAGCTACGGTGAAAAGGACAACCAATGGGGCATACATCCTGACCAAGTCGATCTGGGAGAGCGCCTCATGGCTCATCTCAGATCTTAAGGCCCGCTATATTGACGGTACCTGAATTATATACAGAGCTCATTATATTATCCAATGGACCTAACCGATCCCATGAACCTCGCAAGGTTCCCGTTTCTTGGCCGAGCCAAGGAGTATGTCGCAGGATTGGATATGACATTTGATGACATGCTCGCTCATCCGGTCTATTCGTCCATACTGAGCAGGGGGCAAGAAAGGCTTTTAGCATGCTTTGAGGACGGGTTTGAGCCAAGGTTCCAAGATGAGAAGGAAGCCAGGCTTGTCATTCTCAGCTATCCTGTTGCGAGGATGATGGCAGCAACTCTGGGTTCGCAGGTCATAAAAAAACATGCCCGGGGGGAATCTGAGGCCGCGGCTTTACAGCTTGCAGCCCTTGATAGCCGAGCACTTGCTGAGATATCCTCTGAGCTTGCGGTCAGATCATCAGGGGGAAAGATGCCATTCGCAGACTATGTGCGACTTGCGGCCCAACTGGCTAGAAAAAGCCAAAGATGGAAGCTCGTCAATAGGGAGCTTAGGAATGGGATGGTCACAGTCTCAAATGAGGACCTGCCACACCTGCTTAAGCAGGCCATAGCAGACAGGGTCGCAAAACCCATTGAAATGGCAAAGATACCACAAGCCATCATAGACCGTGCCAATTCCCTAAAGACTGTGCTCAATCAGGGAGCGATCATATCATCTGTTGATGAGCTAGACACTGACGCATTGCCCCCTTGTATGAAGGCCATGATATCAGCCATGGAAATGGGTCACGCATCCCACCAATCCATGTTCATGCTCGCCACATTCCTTTCAAATCTTGGGCTCACAGAACAGCAGATACTCGGAGTCTATTCAAAGAGCCCCAAGTTCGACGCTGAAAAGGCATCGTATCAGCTCAAGTACATCACAGGTGAGGTAAGGGGCACAGAATACATCTGTCCCGCATGCCCTACGATAAAGAGCCAGGGACTTTGCATCGCCCAATGCGAGGTCAAACATCCGCTCCAATATTACAGGAGGCGGGCGAAAAAGGTTAATAAGAAGAAAAAGAAATAACTTTCTATGGAAGACAAGATATTTGCGATCAACCTGGAAAGGTCCAGGGTCTACTGGGACTACTATAAGATGATGTTCCTCGTCTTCTCTCTTTGTTTTATCGCAGGGATGATATGCACCTCCCTCATCTATGCAAATGGCGGTGTTGAGCTGATATTCGCTATCGGGATAATATTGTTGCTCTTTCTGATGGTCATCCTATTGGCAGCGCTTATGAGCCTTTCCATCTGGAGGCATGAGAACAAGCACCTTGATGACCTGATGGAGATTGAACATGAGGATATGGTTGCCGAGGAGGATATGGAGTCTGAACCTCAGGGCATGACCCTGGTCTGAGTGAACAATGTTATAAACATTGTTACAGATTATTATTATGCTCAAGCAAGCCGAATATCTCCTTAAGGAATTTAGATGTGATTACTGCCGCATGCTCATTGAAAAATTCAAAAAAGGAGCTATCGACGATGCCTGGCTTTTGAATGTCAGCTTGGATGTCAAAGACATCGTCGAACTTGAGGGGCTCCTTTCTTCTGATTGACTCACTGGCCCCAAAGCTCGATCGCCTGCTGAAGCTCCTTTGCCGACTTTGCCTTCTCATCAAGTGTCATACCCTCTGTGACCGCATCAACTGCTTGCCTTGCCGCCATGGCCCCCGATGAAGTCCCTCCGGGGTGGCCGTGTATTCCGCCACCTAGCTGGATTATGATATCTTTGCCCATAAGCTCTATCAGCCTTGCTATATGGCCTGGGTGCAGGCCGCCAGAACAAACCGGGAACACCTGCTTCATACCATTCCAGGATTGGCCGAGTCTGCACTCTGTGTCTGGTATTGTGTCGCAGGTTATGGAGTCCCTTATTGCCTGAACCTCTGCTGCCGCGCCTTCCATCTTGCCGACAGCTGTGCCGATATGCAACTGGTCCACACCCATCGCACGATATAGTTTTGCGAGTGCGAGCATGGTTATGCCCATCTTGGAATTTCTGGTGAGTGCTCCGTGCATCGCGCGGTGGGCGTGAAGGACCAGTGACTTGTTATGCTTTCTCACTGTCTGCACCGCAGAAAATCCTAGGGTCACGACGTCTATCATCGCATATCTTCCGCCTGCATCCTTTATGTAATCCAGCCGATCGAGCATTGTGTCGGTCTCTGCGGTGATATTGGCCATGTATACCTTCTTCTCGCCGGTCTCTGATTCTGCCTGGTCTCTTTTTGCCAAGGTCAGCTCGACCCTCTTCTCAAAGTGGTTGAAGGGCTGGCTTGTGAGGTTCTCATCGTCTTTTACGACATCACACCCTCCCGCCCATGCGTCATATGCGACTTGAGCATGTTCTTTTTCAGGAAGCCCTACTTTCGGTTTGACTATCGTTCCGACAAGCGGCCTATCTTGGACACCGACCACTTTTCTCACACCTTCTATCCCGAATTCAGGCCCTGGAAGCTGCGCGAGCATCGCAGGCGGCATGTATATGTCGCATACCCTGAGATTGTCTATGCACTTCATGCCGTAGATGTTTCCGGCGACCGACGAGAGGACCTGGGGGATATTTGAGGGTTCAAAGAGATCGAGGGGATAGGCGATCCTGAACATCCCGCATTTTTCATTGAGGTCGAATGCATGCGGTGACAGCCTTTCGGTGTCAAGTGCTGCTGCTGTGTCTACATCGGTCCAGGTCCCGATGCTTGATTCTCCGACTACTGCATTGACTGCCTTTTCAAATGATATGCCTTTGGCTGGCTCAACGTAAATTAAGGTCGTTAGATGATCTTTGTAATCTGAAAAATCCTTGTCTATGTATCCCCTGGATTCCATGTGAAAAAATGGTCCTGACAGCTTAAAAGGAAGTGATTCCCCAAAGATAATAATGAGCAAAACTCCATCGTATTATGTCCTTTGGCCGAAGGGTTCGGGGAGAAAGCCCCAGAAGCTGACATCCGACTACAGCGGGGGCCGCAAATTCGAGGCGCAGGAGCTTCCTGAGCCATTGGAACTGGGACCTGACAAGATCTCTGATTTCAAGGGGGGAAAAGAGCTTCAAAGGCATGTTGGGAGGAACATACGGATCGCGGCTGTCATGGGAAAAAAGCTCCATATCTCAGACACTGGCCAGTCAGTCATGCTTTCTGAGAACCTTGACCAGGATTCCGCTTTCGGACAACAGGAGATTAGATACCTTGACAGGGTCTGTGCCCATCTTGATCAGGCAAGGAGGAAGGATGTTAGGCAAGAGTTCACAAAGTTAGGGCTGGACCCGTTCCTTTTGGATCACAGGACGCTGTCAAATGTGAGGACCGCATTGGATCAAGACACTCCGCAAAAGGTCCTCGAAGGAGTGGCGTCCATGAGGACAAGGGAGGCCACGACGCTCAATGTGATGCTCAAGCTCTTCAGGAATGAGCTGACCTCGGGACTCAAGATGGCCACAGACTTCCATGACAGGATGGTGCGGTCCACTGAGATGGTCCTGGATCCTGACATGCCGTTTGCCAGGATCCGTCATGCATTCGCGCTGAAGTCCCATGAACTCGATGAGAGATTTGAGTTAATAGATGAGACCGCAGCCAGGCCGGTGAGGAACAACTCAAAAGCTAGGCAGGCGGCTGAGGAGGTGATGGAGCACTATGCAGCAATCCATAAATTCACAGACCCGTCAAAGGATAGGCTCTATGACAGGCTTAAGCCTGGACTCACACATCCAGATCCAGACGTCAGGAGCTATATGGCTGCATCTGTGGTCTTCACAAAGATCGGCAGAGCGGCACCTGACCTTTTTGACCTACTAAAGGATGAGAACAAGGTCGTGGTCAAATCCTCCGTCGCAGCATTAGGGGAGATAGGCCACCCGAAGGCCGCAGGCCCCATCGGAAAGATAATGAGGGCGTCAGGTGATCCTGAGGTGAGGGAGATATGCATCGCATCCCTGGGGAGTATAGGGACCAGGATGGCCCGTGGGATACTGAAGAGGTGGGAGCCCTATGAGACAGACCCGACCTGTTCAGATGACATCAAATTGTGGAGAAAGAGAGAGCCTTGACCCAATGGTTCTGAGATAGAACTTGATCATCAGAGGGTTCCCTTGGTCGAGGGCACATCGTCTGAGACGACCTTGACAGCCTCCTTCAGGGCCTTTGCCAGGGCCTTGAAGGTCGCCTCGACCTTGTGATGGTCGTTTTTCCCCTCGACCTTTACATTCAGGTTGAACTTGCCATTGAGGGCGAAGCTCTCAAGGAAGTGTTCGATATTCTCTTTTGACACATCGCCTACTTTGCGATCTGTAAATTCTGAGAACGGGAGGTCTATGACAGCATATGGCCTGCCGGATAGGTCGATGGCTACCTCTGCTCTTGCGTCATCCATGGGGATTATCGAATGTGCCATCCTTGCTATTCCCTGTTTGTCCCCCAATGCCTCATCCAATGCCTTTCCAAGGCATATGCCTATGTCCTCCACAAGGTGGTGGTCATCGATATCTGTGTCGCCTTTGGCAGAAACTGTGAGGTCGATGCCTGAATGGCGGGCAAGGCCCGCGAGCATATGATCGAGGAATTTAAGGGTTGTTGATACCGTGGCTGCTCCTTTGCCGTCCAGGTCGATGGATAGGTGGATGTCTGTTTCTTTTGTCTGTCTTTCTATCTTGGCGGATCGTGTCATCTTAGCTTCCTCCTTATCAGCTTGTACAAGATGAATGCGAAGCCCACTCTCCATGCTCTCCTTATGATCCAGACTAGGATGACACCAGCTATCACAAGCGGGAGAAGGAAGATCATCCCAAGGCCTGCAGCTGCAAAAAGCGCGATCGCAGCTACTGTCCCTGATGCCATGTCCTTTTTGTCAGGACCTTGACTGCCTGAAAGTGGATTATCCATCATATGCAATTATGAACGAGCATAAATAACGGCTCAGACGCAGCTCCTATCACCTGCACAGGTATCTTAGGATCGATAGGCAGATCTTGTGGCAATGATTGCTCACCATATTGCACCGTTGCACCTGCTTGCCTTGCTATGTGTGCCCCTGCGGCGATGTCATAGGTCTTGGGTGTCATTTCACAACCATTTGCCTGCCTAAGATCCATGAGGATATCCACCCTGCCACATGCCAAAAAGGCGAGCTCAAGTGCTGTGGAACCCAGACATTTGATCATAACATCTTGAGCTGGGGAATGGGATAGTTCAGACAATGCCTGCATCTGTTTTGCATGTGCGGGATATGCAAGTGTGAAATGAGAGCAAAGGCAGAGGATGGCATCGCGGAGATTCTCCTTGGCTGAAACAGATATTGGTTGACCATCGAGGAATGCGCCCTTGCTTGTGGCATAGAATGTCTCATCCACATCGAGCCTTTTTATGAGGGATACTCTGACATCAGAAAGCCTTGTCGCACCAGGTGGGAATACCGCAATTGAAAAGCAAAAGAATGGAAGGCCCCTTCTTGCATTGCGCGATCCGTCAAGCGGGTCGATGAGATATGTGGGCCTTGGGCCTTGGCCGAACTCCACTGTGCCTTGGTCTTCGGTCATCACCCTGGCTAAAAGCCTATGCTCGGTAAAATAGTCTATGACCGCTTGTTCGACACCTTCATCGACCTCGTATGTGACGTCTCCTGTCGCACCTGGAGAAAATTCCCGATCCTCATAGATGCCTATAGATGGAGCAAGGACTGAAGCAATACGCTCGGATAACTCAAGGCATAATTCTAGCTGTTCCTCCTCATCAAAGGCCATGGTAGATGATTGGAGCGATAGGTTATATGCCCAGAGTGGTCCGCTGGATAGGTGTTTATTTAGCTGGCTGCCGAACCTCGAGTTTGAGCCGCGCATTGAACCGGTTTAGGGCGCTTATCATCTGCGCTCCCATCACCTTGATGAACGCCACAGTACCCAATCCATAAGAGATGTCGAACAATAGACCGCGTGCAACGACCGCCACATAGGTCTCGATAGTTTGGGCTGGTGTGAAAAAGAGCCATGTGGAGATATCTGTGACAAGGCCGAACATGAATCCGCAAACAAGGCCCCAAAGGTACAATATCCACATCCGTTTTTTTGGCAGAGTACCTGAGACCCATCCTATCATCCCCAATGCAGCCATCTGTATGGGGGTCCAGGGACCGTGGCCGCCTACGAAGAAATTTGAGACAAGTATGGTCATCGACCCGTGCATGAATCCGGGAACCGGCCCCAGCACATATCCGCAGATGATCGTGAAAAAGAATATCGGGCTCGGACCGAAGCCGTGCATGACTTGCCTTGCGCAAACATTGACTGCAACCAAGATAGCGATGAGGGTTATCATCCGGGTATTTGAATGCATGGATTCAAAGCGCCGCCAGAATGCGATGATCGGTGCGATGCTCAAAAATATGACCGACCCTATGAGACCTGTGCGTCCAAGCCCCGGACCAAATGCCTTTGCCCATACCAGGGCAATGAGTGTTAATGCGCAAGCGATCATTATCCAAGCGTCAGATCTCATCTATTACCCCCATGCCTGGGCATCCGCTCATATGCCTGAGACGCTGAAAGGACCTGTTGGCCGCTAAAGACTTGGGCCATCGAGCATATCGGGCCGGGTCCTGAAGATAGTATGTTCTTTGCCGCACCATCTGCTGTGATCTTTCCTGAGTCCATGACTATAACGCGATCAGCAGCGTATGCCATCATGTCAATATCATGGGTGACTACGACTATGGTCTTGCCCTCATTTCTGAGCCTTTTCAAGATGCCTATGAGCCTGAGCTTAGCTTGCGGGTCCACTCCCCTTGTGGGCTCATCAAGGACCAGGATGTCGGGATCTGCGACAAGGACAGATGCGATGGCTGCAAGCTGCCTTTCGCCGCCGCTCAAGTCTCGGGGATACCTTCCAGAAAGATCGGAAAGGCCGAGGCATTCAAGCGTTCCATCTATGTCGCCTTGCACCCCCTGACATTTCAGGGTGAATTCAAGCTCTTGTCTGAGCGTGTCATGGAACAGATAGCTTGACGGGTCCTGTGACACATAACCTATCATCGGGGCAAGGTCCTCTGGGACGCATGAAGCGGTGTTTACGCCAAATGATATCACTTCTCCCTCATCAGGCACATTGATGCCATTAAAATGAGAGACCAATGTCGTCTTTCCCGCGCCATTGCCTCCGACAATAGATATGAACTCTTGGCGCCTTATGCAAAGATCGATCTTATCCAATGCCTTGGAGCTGCCAAGGCACTTTGAGACTCCCTCAAAGCGGATTATCGTCTCATTTTTTTTCGGCTGACTTGTTGCTTGGCATGGCATCAATTCGATGCCTGAAAATGATTTCCTTGCCTCATCAACTGTGAGCGGGAGCGGGTCCATGCCGACCATCCGCCCAAACTGTGTGTATTGGGGGGGATGTTTCAATCGCTTGGCCATCTCCTTTGGAGTCCCCCAGGACATAAGGTCCATGTCAAACACCCTGTCGGCCCGCGATAGAACACGTTCGAGCCGATGCTCAGATACTATGATAGCGCACCCTGCATCATTTATCGATTCCAGACTATCGAATAGCTTCTCTGCCGCTTGGGGATCGAGTTGGCTTGTCGGCTCATCAAGCACAATAGCTAGGGGTCTTGTTGCGAGCGCTTGTGCGAGCGCGACCCTTTGCATCTGACCTGCAGAAAGCGTGCGGACCGCACGGTCCATAAGGTCATTTATGCCGACGGTTTTTGCGGCCTCGATGATGCGTAGCCTTATCAGGTCAGGCTCCATCTTCTGGTTTTCGAGTGCGAATGCCAACTCGCTTGCGACATCGCTCATGATGAATTGGCTTTCAGGATCCTGAAAGACAAATGATACACTGCGGGCAAGCTCGCGTGTCGGCGTATTCAGTGTATCAAAGCCTGCGACCTCCACCCTGCCTGAGAATATGCCCCCGGAAAAATTCGGCACAAGCCCATTGAGGAGCCGAAGGAAGGTAGACTTGCCAGCTCCTGATGATCCTGTGACTAGGATGAATTCACCGGGGTCTATCTGTGCACTAAGTCCCTCAAAAACAGGGGGCTGGTCGGGATAGGCGAATGTCACATCCTTGATGTCCATAAGTGGCCTCACACTGCGACCTCCAGGGGCAATGTATTTCTTGCAGGCCACCTTAGGCCAGGGACTGCCAAGAGCATGATGGATGCTGCGACCAGGGGATCGAATCCAGGGGCCGTTGTCAATATCTCCTCTATCATCGGAGACTCAAGTGCGCCGGATATCCAAAGATATGAGATGGAGATAGCGCATGATATCATTGCAAAAAGCGATACGATATCGTGCTTTACCCAGGGCATCCTTCTGAAGTCCGTTCTGTCCCGGCCATATCCCCTTGCTTCAAGGGCTTCTGCTAGATTCAGTGACCGTTCAAGTCCTGTGACAAGTGAGGGCATCAGCACCTTCGACCTTGATAGCAGATTCCTGGCCGCACCACCTGAAAGCCTGAGGCCTCTTGCCC
>SDBU01008199.1_pt1 | contig 11927 bp, 10 predicted proteins | sample 2277071 | NCBI WGS metagenome assembly SDBU01 (sample SAMN10397929, study PRJNA504765) | marine sediment metagenome | isolation source: marine sediment core GS08_GC12, 126 cmbsf | place: Arctic Ocean: Gakkel Ridge, Loki's castle | collected 2008
GGCCATGGGTGCAACTGCTTGTGGCGGGCAAGGAGATGGCGTTACTTGCCGACTCGGGAGGAGGGCCGCATCTGATCCTGAACCAAGAGGAATGGGAGTCCATCGAAAACGACCTGGAGATCGTCAGCCACCGGGTTGACGAGTTTCCCACGTGGGGTGGTTTTCAGCCAGTTGATGCGTACAAGGTCAGGACGCTTGCTCTCGGACCGACTGTCCGTCGCAACGCCGTCGTCTGGGTGCGACGCATGTCTGAGCGAGGGCTGTTTGCTTCCAGCATAGGTCTCGGGCCGTTTCGCAATTCAGTTGTCGTCTTCGACTTCGAGCGGTCCAAATTGTGGATCCGCTCTCAGCGCAAAGAAGGAGCCGACTGATACTTCGAGAGCTGACGTCGCTTCCTCCTTTCCTCCTCGTGAGGCGTTCTGCTAATATTACTCATCGACCGGGACCCTCGATCAGGACGTTGTGGGCTGAAGAGGGCGGTTGTCGATGTGTTCCTGAGACGGACGGGCAGGCTGCTATACGAGAGGGAAAGGAAGATTCGGACGTGGAAATCGTCGTGCTGAAGGCGCTCAGGCATCGGCCGCGAGAATGGCTCGCGGAGCGGACGCTCTCCGAAAGGACCGCCCTTTCTCCGGATGACGTGCAGCGGGCCGTGGAGTCATTGCGCCGCAAGGGGTATGAGATCGAGGGCATGCGTGAGTCCGGCTATCGGTTCCTGGGCTGCGGCGACCGGATCGTGGCGTATGAGGTGACGCGCGACCTGCGAACGGAAATCATGGGCCGGCGCGTCATTGCGCTGGAGCGCACTACATCCACGAATGACATCGCCTGGCAGCAGGCCTTCTCAGGAGCGCCGGAGGGCACGGTGGTTTTCGCGGATGAGCAGACGCAGGGGAGAGGCCGCATGGGGAGAACGTGGCACTCCCCCTCGAGAACCGGGTTGCTGATGTCCGTGGTGCTTCGGCCGGAACTCGATCCTCAACAGGCCAACCTGCTCACGGTGATGGCGTCGGTAGCGGTGGCGGAGTCGCTCCGCGAAAGTCTTCGGCTTCCGGCCAGAATCCGCTGGCCGAACGATATCACCATTCGGGACAGAAAGGTCGCGGGACTCCTGGTGGAGGGCCGATCCCTGGCCACCGGCTCCGCATTCGTCCTGGGCGTAGGGCTGAACGTGAACACGCAACGCGAGCAGTTCGCAGCCGAACTGGGGGACTCGGCCACCTCTCTGGCCCTGGAGGCCGGGCGTGAGCTGAGCCGCGTTGACGTCGCGCGCTCGCTTCTGCGCGCTATAGAGAGATGGTACACGGACCTCCGCAGCGGCGACTATGGACCCATTGCACGCCACTGGCGTCGGCTGTCATCCACGCTGGGCAGGCGAGTGGCCCTCACGAAAAAGGACCGGGAGTTTAGGGGGAGGGTCCTCGACCTTTCTCTCGAGGACGGGCTGATCGTTCGGCTCGACCAGGGCGTCACGCGGGTCTTTCATTCCGCCACCGTGACGCTACGCCAGTTGCCCGAAACGTGGCAGGGGATTGATTCTCGCTGAAGAATCGGTAGAATATGTGGTGAGGCCGAGCCGAGCGATAATTGGTCATCGCCGATAGGGCCCTTGCTCGCCGGGGTCGGCAACGGGCGGACGCAGTACACCGAGCCTGCTTTCGGCTGCGACGGGGACCGCGCTTGAACCATTTTGGGGGAGGGAAGAGCATGGCCGTAATCCTACTCGTGGAAGACGACAAAAACCAGTGCCTTCTGTACAAGGAGTGGTTGCACGGCGAGGGGCACGAGGTGGTAACCGCCCACGACGGCCGCGAGGCGGTGCAGAAGGTGGAAGCCGCCAAGCCGGACCTGGTGGTGATGGACATCAGTATGCCGGGCATGGACGGCATCGAGGCCATGAGCCGAATGCTGGCCAAGAATCACAAGCTGCCCATCATCCTCAACACCGCCTACGCCACGTACAGGGACAACTTTCGGGCCTGGTCGGCGGACGCCTATGTGGTCAAGTCCTCGGACCTGACTGAACTGGGAGACACCATCAATCAGGTGCTTGAGTCTCGCGTGACGGCGGAGTAGCCAAAACCCGGGCGCAGCTCCAGCCTACCCTATCCCGCGTCTCCAGCGCTCCCCGGCGCCGGAGATGCATCCGAGGGACGTGTTGAACGTCCGTCCCCTGGCACGACGCTGATAGAAGTCGAAATAACCATGCGTCGGCCGGGTTCTGGAAGACGAAGGCGCAGAGCTACGGGTTCCCGTTACTTCACAGCCGCAGTCTTTTCCATCTCCGCTTTCTTCGGTCAGGTCGCCGATGACTCGCACCTGATCACCGCCAAGGAGAGCGGCCTCTGGGCGAGTCCTCCAAGGCTTTGTCGAGGTCCTCCGGCTCCGGCGGCTCGAAAATGCGGTACCGGTTCTGCCCGGTGATCTCGGCCGCGAACGGCTTCTCGTCGCGTCCGACGAAGACAGCCTTCCCCCCTAAGTGGAGCTGCCGCGCCAGTCGAGTGGCCTCTTGATGCGTTGCCCCCGCGGCCATGAGTTTGGTGATCATCTGCTGGTCGTTGAACCGGAAGCATTCCCGGCTGGGGAGGTATTCCTCCACCTTGTGCTGATAAGCCTTCCCCTTGGGTTGGAACAGGGCGATGAGCGTGCCGATGTTTCCTTTCTTGTCCACGCGGTACATCTTAATGAATAGATTGTAGCCCAGCGAGACAGCCGGCTTGGCCACGCCCATCTCGCCATCGGGAACGAATACCTCCGTGGGATCCGAAAGCGCGGAGCCGACCTCGGCAGGGATGTCATCCATGACCACGGCGAAGAGGGCGCTCTTCTGTGCTTGCTTTATGAAGATCGGAGTACGCCCCCGATAGCCGAGCGGCCGATTCTTCTCGCTGGGTCTGAGTTCGTCCTCCGGCTTCCCCAGGAGCTCCATCACCTTCTCCAGGAACCCCTCTGGGTTGTCTATTCTGCCCGCGGCGATGAATACGCGCAGCCCTGTGGGCACGGATGAAATATAGTAGCCGTCTCCGAGGGAGGGGATGTGCGGCACGCCGTAACGGAGATCACGCAGGTACGCTTCGCCCCGGAAGGTCTTGCCCCCTCCCATATGGCGCGACGCGAATCCGGCTGCCTTCGCCGTGAACCGATGGCAGGGAAAGAACATCTCGATGTCGTCCACGGGAAACTTGCGTTCCGCGAAGGGCAGGCTGAACCACAGCATCAGGAGCATTCCACTGCAGATGATGCCGGTGGCCAGGCCCACAAGCCCTCCTCCCACCAGGTCAACCGCGTGATGAAGCCGCATGGTCTCCGAGCACAGCCACAGGCAAAAGTAGAGAAACACGAAGAAGACGATGAAGAAGGTGCCGATGAGGCTGATGCACTGTCTTGCCGTGAGGCTGCTTTTCGGCGCGATCTTGCCCACCAGCGGCATAATGACCTCGTGGTAGTTGAGCGTCACGAGCACCGCCAGAAAGAAGACCGCCAGCATGTACAACGCCGGATAGAGACCGAGGCTCAGCCCCCGGTATACCCAGTACAGCGTTATGACAATGCAGAGAACAGCAAGGAAATAGCCCATATGCTCAACCTCTTCGGCTCTCGGGTTAGCCGGTCACGCGCAGGACCTCCTTGAGGGAGGTGATACCTTGGATCACTTTCCGCAAACCCTCTTCCCGCAGTGGCCGGAGGCCGCTCTTGCGGGCCTCCGCCTTGATGAGCTGAACGCTGGGATTCGTGCGAACCAGGTCCTTTGCGGTATCGTTCAATTCGAAAAGGCCGAAAACGCCGGTCCGCCCCCTGTAGCCCGTTCCCTGGCAGTCCTCGCACCCTTGCGCCTTGTAGAACCGCAGCTCCGCTGTGGGGCGGATCTTCAGCTTCTTCAGGAAGTCCGGCGTGGGCAGATAGGGGACCTTGCAGTCCGGACACAGCACCCTCACGAGCCGTTGACTAACGACGGCCGCCAGAGATGAGGAGATCAGATAGGCCTCGATGCCCAGGTCGAGCAGGCGGAACAGGGAGGTGACCGCGTCATTGGCGTGGAGCGTGGTGAACACGAAATGTCCGGTCATGGAGGCCTGGAGCGCGACGCGGGCGGTCTCCGCGTCGCGAATCTCTCCCACGAGCATCACGTCCGGGTCCTGGCGCAGCGAGCTGCGCAGGGCGCCCGCAAAGGTGATCCCGGCCTTGGGGTTGATGGCCGTCTGGGTGACGTTGTCCAAGCGGTACTCTATGGGGTCTTCAATGGTAATGATGTTCTTCTGGTAGGCGTCGATCTCCGATATCATGGCGTAAAGTGTGGTCGTCTTTCCGGAACCGGTGGGTCCGGAAACGATCAGCATGCCGTGGGGGAGAGTGAGGATGCGCCGGATCGCCCCCAGAGGTTTGGGCGAGAGGCCCAGCTTCGTGAGCTTGATGAGTCCCACGCTGCGATCCAGGATTCGGATGACCATGGTTTCGCCATGGACGCTCGGGGCGGTGGAGACGCGGAAGTCCAGGGTGTGGCCTCCCAGCCTGCCCATGAATGTGCCGTCCTGGTGCTTGCGCCTCTCGGCGATGTCCATGTCCGACAGGACCTTTACGCTGGACATCATAGGCGCGGCCAAGTCGGGGGGATAGCTGGGCACGTTGTGCAGGATGCCGTCTATCCGAAAGCGCGCCTGGAGCTCCTTTTCCTTTGGTTCCAGGTGCACGTCGGTGGCCCGTGAGAGCACGCCGCTCTCGATAAGCTCCTTGATGGCGGTAACCGCCTCCGAAGGATGGGTTTGACGCTCTTGATAGGGCAGGTCCTCCAGAGAGGTGCCGTCCTTGCGCAGGAGAACGATCTCAATCTGATTCGCCATGTCGGCGCGACTCTGAATCACGGCGCCGGCAGTCCGTCTGAAATGGAGGCGCTCGGCCATGCTCCTGGCCACGTAGCTCAGGTGCTGGGGCGTCAGAACCCGCTGCTCCGGCGGCAGGGCCGAGTTGCGCTTCCACACGTAGATCGTGAAGACGGCGAGCAGACCGGGCAGCGCGGCGAAGAGAAAAACGATGGACACCAGAGACATGAACAGCACGCCGGCGATGCCGATGCCCATAATGATCGAGCACCAGAACTCCTTTGGGCCCTTGAGTTGCTCGTTGTCGCGGCCCATCCAGTCATAGACGCCCAGCCAGAACGCGCAGTAGATGATCAGCATCACGAGCCAGAACGTGCTGAAATACCTGCCGGTGTCGGCCTGAGGAGACGACTGGGCAAGCGACAGCGAACTGGAGAGCATCGTCAAGGCAAAGGCGCTGCACGCTCTGTGTCGCCGGAGAGAACCGGACGCATACAAGGTTCCACCTCACCCAATAATTTGACCCGCGGCCATCGTGATGCCCCGCAGCTCCATTCGGAGCCGCTCAGGGTTGGGCGACATCTCCAGTGCCACCTTCTGCAGGACGAGATCGCCCTTCACCAGCATGGCAAAGGCCGTGGTCATGTCCCGCATGCCTTCGGCCGCGCTGGTCCGTACCACGTCGGGTATCTTTCTTTCCTCGCCGATGGCGATCAGGTTCTTCACCACCGGGTTCGCAATAAGGATCTCCACGGCCGGCACCATGTGCACTCCCTCCTTGCACGAGGGCAGCAGCGTCTGGGCGATAATGGCGCGAAGATTGGTGGCCAGCCCCTGCCGAATCAAGGGGTGCATGTCCGGCGAGAACAGCTCCAGGATTCGGGAGAAGACCTGGTAACTGTTGGACGCGTGCAGCGTGCCGAAAACCAGATGGCCGGTCTCGGCCGCGATAAGGCCCGCTTGGAGCGTTTCCGGGTCGCGCATCTCGCCCACCAGGATTACGTCCGGATCCTCTCTCATGCCGTACTTAAGCGCGGACAGCCAATCCGGCACGTCCAGCCCGATCTCTCTTTGCTCGATGAAGCACTTTTCGTCCTTGAATGAATACTCGATGGGGTCCTCTATAGTCAAGATGTGGCAGCGCCGCGTGGTGTTGATGTGCTGTATCATGGCGGCCAAGGTGGTGGACTTCCCCGTGCCTGTGGCGCCCACCATCAGCACCAGCCCTAAGGGGTATTCCGCTATCTTGCTCAGCGTCGGCGGGAGGTGAAGCTCCTCAAAGCTCGGGACGTTCCTCTGCACCAGCCGGCAGCTCACGCTGGTGTGGCCGCGTTGCCGGTAGATATTGATCCGGACCCGCCACCCCCCCCCGAACTCATGAGCGAAATCGTAGCTCCCCTCTTTCCCGAACTGGGCGATCTGCTTGGGGCTCAGCATCTCGTACGCCAGCCGCTGAATCTGGCTGTCGGTCAACGGCTCGCTCTTCAACGGCCTCAGCACGCTCTTTATCCGCAGGATCGGCGGCTGGCCAAACTTCAAATGGAGGTCAGAGGCCTGCTGGCGGACCATGACCTTAAAGAGCCTCTCGATTCGGGGCTCTGCCTTCTGTCCTGCGTCCTTGTCGGCCAAGTCGTCCTCCTCGCCCTTGGGCCTTTGCCCTTCCTCTGCAGCGTGGGCGTCACGAGCGCCGCCTGCGGCTGACCTTAAACGTCACACGGCAGGCTCACCTTTCTCCCGGCCATGCCTCAAAGAGAGGCTTAAGCCGAATGGCGCTCGAGGCCGCAAAGCGGCGACGAACCCGAATCAGAAATCCTTGTCCGGGCTGCTGGCCTTAGCGTAGAGCCTCCGGGGTATCCGACCCGCCAGGTACGCCAGCCGCCCCGCCTCGATGGCGTGCTTCATGGCCTTGGCCATGGCCACCGGGTCCTTGGCCTGGGCCACGCCGGTATTCAAGAGCACACCGTCCACGCCCAGCTCCATGGCGCCGGTTACATCGGACGCTGTGCCCACTCCTGCATCCACAATAATCGGGACTTTGGCGAATTCCATTATGATACGAATGTTCCTGGGGTTGAGGATGCCCTGGCCGGAGCCTATCGGAGAGCCGGCCGGCATTACGCTCGTCGCCCCGGCGTCCTGAAGTTTCCTGGCGATCACCGGATCGTCGGACGTATAGACCAGGACCGTGAACCCCTCCTTCACCAGGACCTCCGTGGCCTTCAATGTCTCCACCGGATCCGGAAGCAAGGTCCGCTCGTCACCCAGCACCTCAAGTTTGACCATGTCGCACAAGCCCGCCTCCCGGGCCAGATGGGCGGCCCGCACCGCCTCCTCGGCCGTGTAACACCCGGCCGTGTTCGGGAGGATGGTGTACTTGTCTCGGTCTATGTAGTCCAGGAGCGTCTCGCCGGGCCGGTCCTTGAGCTGCATTCGCCTGACCGCAACGGTCACGATCTCCGTGCCGGATGCCTCCAGCGCCTCCTTCATCACCGACAGGGAGGCATACTTGCCCGTCCCCACGATCAGCCGGGAACGAAAAGTTGACTTCCCCAGACGCAGCATGTCCTCCGCCACGGCGCCTCAGCCTCCCCCCACGAACGTGACGATCTCGACGGCGTCGCCTTCCTTGAGCGCCATCTCGCCATGGCGCGACCGCGACACGATCTCCCGGTTCACCTCCACGGCAACTCCGTCGCGCTTAACGGCCAGTTTGTCGAGTAACTGCACGATGGTGGTCTTGTCAAGGACTTCCTGAAGTTCGCCGTTCACAGTGACTTGCATCACGTCCTCACTTCTCGTCCGAGTACACAACCCCATCTATACGGAATTTAGCACATACGCGGGCCGGGAGCAAGCACGCTCTGGGTCGATCTCACCGCCGGCGTTTGGCGTTGCGGTCCGCCGCGCGGCAGTAATTTCAGCCTGCTGTAGCAAACGGGGTCAACAACCGCTCGCAGAAGCAAGAAAGGGCGAAACTCTACAGTCTCACATTCTTCGATCAGCGCATGAGTGATTGCACCCCAGCGGGGCGAGATGGGACAGCCCGGGACAACGCGCGAGAATCCTTGGCGACGGTGGATAGCGCGAACTCACTCGTGCGGCCAGCGGATGTAGATGAATCGGCTGAGCAGAAGAAGAACGACGGCCTCCAGGCAGAGAATTCCTGACAGCAGATAGAGGTGGCCCGGAGATTCCTTCGGCCAGTTGATCGCATGGAAGAGAAAAGAATGGCCCATGGCTAATGCGAAAGAGAACGCGAACCCCGCGGCCATTGCCGTGATCGGACGGTCCAGCAATACGCTGCACAAAGAAGATGCAGCAAAGGCCATCATGCCAGAAGCCAGCAGTAAGCCGGAAACCCCCATCTCTTTCATATAGAGAGCGTGCATCGAGGGGCTCCCTTGGAGCATCAGCACAAGCAAGATGATCCCCCCAGCCAGCGCGCACAGGGGCAAAAGAATCTTGGCAAGCCAGATTCTTTCCCCCTGGACGGGCCGCTCTCCCTGAAAGATTGCCGTGCCTCGAGCTGTCTCAGAAGCGAAGAGCCGCGCGCCCAAGAGAAACCCAGCGAGCACCACGATTGCCCCAAGAATGACCAACACAGTTTCCGGTCGCCATGCTCCTGGTATCAGACACCATGCAGCCGGAGCGGCTGCGGTCAGGACAAGCAGCCACCACGACTCGCGCCATTCCTTCCACACGAGCGCTCTGAAGGGCGAACGCCATCTCGACGGCACCTTTGCCATCGTTTCAAGATTTTGCTGATGTGTTGTCATGAGGTCTTGGTGTCTTGGTGCCTTGGTGGTTTGCCCTTGCTCACAAGCGCGATGAAGATTTCCTCGAGGCTCATGTCGCGCGTCTGGATCGTGGCGTCGGGCAGCTTTGCTTTGAGTTGGGCTGCGGTGTCCGGTTCATAGTTCTCCACGACCATGAGCCATTCGTGGCGCTCCTTGCTGAGCGACAGGATGTCGGGCATGTCCGAGCGATCCGGCGGCTCGTCACTGAACGTGATCTTGATCTCGCGTATGCGCGACTTCAGGCTCTCAGTGTCCTCCACCAGGTGGATCTGCGCGTCGTTCATGAGGGCGACGCGATCGGCCACGCGCTCCACGTCGTTCAGGAGATGGGAGGAGATGAAGACCGTTCGGCCTTCGTCCGCGGCCACGTCCACGATGCTCTCCAGGAATTCCTTTCGGATAATGGCATCCAGCCCGCCCGTGGGCTCGTCGAGCACGAGCAGTCGCGGCTCGTGGGCGAGCGTCAGGGTGAGGGCCACCTTGGCCACCGTGCCGCGCGAGAGTTCCTTGATCTTCTGCCTCGGATCGAGGGCGAACCGGTCCAGGAGCCGCCGGCAGAGCGTTGCGTTCCATGTGGGGTAGAAGGCGGAGCAGAATCGCGTGATCTCGCGAACGGTCATCCAGCTGTACATGTGGTGCGTTTCCGGCACGTAGCCCACGCGGCGGCGGATCTCCACGTGCTGTCTGGCTGAGTCCAGGCCGAGCACGGCGGCCGAGCCCTTGGTGATCGGCGTCAGGCCGAGCAGCATGCGAATCAGGCTGGTCTTGCCTGCGCCGTTCGGGCCCATGAGCGCGAATACCTTCCCCGGCGGCACCTCGATGCGCACGTCGTCCACGGCGAGGAGCTTGCCGTAGCGCTTCGTGAGACCATTCGTCTGAATCACAGCTTCACTCATTGAATTCTCTCCCAACCACGGATGAACTCGGATAGACACAGATGCTTTGTAAGGCATTCTTGATCGTTTTCATCCGTGTTCATCTGTTTTCGTTACTGATTTCTGATTCTTATCCGTGTAATCCGTGTGCATCCGTGGTTCATGTTATTCCTCGGGCAGCAGGCGGCGCTTGCCCGTGCCGTCGCGGTTCATGACCCATAATGCTGTACGGCTTCGAAACAGCAGCCTCTCGTCACCGAGCCAATCGAAGTCCCCGAGGTAAGGGGGCATTTTCCAGACGCTCCACGACTCTCCGGTTTCGACGTCGGTCACGTAGATTTCGGGCAGTGCTGAACTCAGACGTGCTCGCCTTTCGGCTCCGGCGTCTCTGCCGCTTTCGATCCACACAAGCGCGTAACGGCCCGAAGGCGATAACTTCACGGAGCCCAGCGTCCGGCCGGGCACAACAGCGGCGGGTATGGGTATCGTCCTCAGTGCGTGGTCCTCGACCCCAAACAGCGCGAGCCCGTCTCCGTCGGACAGGAGGACCGTCATGCCGTCGGGACGGAATCCATGGACGCGGAAGCGGCTGTCCACAAGGCCCTGTTCTTCCATCTCCGCAGACGCCCGGAGCAGCACTGCCTCTCCGGTTTCAACAGAGCAAAGGTACGATAAGTCTCCGAGAAGCATGTTTCGCGCACGCTGGGCCTCCGCGAGACACCAGCGGCCATCTGGCGAGATTTCGCGAAGCGCGGGATTAGTACCGGCGATTTGCAGGACCAACGCCTCGGCTTCAGAGAGTTCGGGAGCGAATCTCAAGATGTGCAACTCGCTTTTCAATCGTTGCGAATCAGGTGCATCAAGGCTCCCGAAGACAGAACGATCGGTGATCGGCAAGCGCCAGTATCTTATCTTGTCCGACGTGAGGTTCGGCGGGACGGCACAACGGCTAAGACTGCCTTTGGAGATATCCGCAAAGATGACGCTCTGCTTGTCCCAGAGCGCCACGACGTCCTCGCTGAACCAGCCTATGACCGGCATGATGTCCTGGGGGAAGCGCTCGGGCAGATCGGGGCAGAGGGAACGGATGTCTTGCGCTTCCCCCGTCCCTGTGTCTACGACGAAGTAACTAAACGTTCCTTGCTCTGGCCCCAGACCGAGCAAGGCCCCCGGATTCGCCGCCTCGAACGGCCACAGCCATCTGTCCGAGATGAGCGCCAGCAGCTTGCGGCCGTCCGGCGACCACATGCGCTTCCACCGCCAGACCCAGCTTTCGTGAAATCTGCTGAGCCAGCGCCACTCGCCGGTTTCCGTATCAATGATTGCGGACCGGCCAACTCCCGACCAGCCGCGATACCAACCCACCACACTCACCCAGCGGCCGTCAGCTGACGGCCCCCCAGCTTCCCGTATTCCCGCTATGTGAGGTTGCTTTGAGATGAACGCCGACAAGGCGAGCCGCATGCGGGGGCCGAAGGAGTTGAAGATGTGAGGTTGCTTTGAGATGAACGCCGACAAGGGGGCGTAGAAGGTCCAGTAGGCATACGACGCGGCCAGCGGACCGCCCGTGACGGCGGCGAAAACCAGCGCCGGCGCAGCTATTCTCAGCGCCTTAGCCCGCAGCCGCCTCGACACCCTCCCCCAGCACCACAGCCATCGGCCCGCCGAAAGTGCAAGGCCAAGCACGATGAACGACAGCGCCGCGAGCCTCTGTTCTTCGCTTCCGCTGTTGTGCGCAAACCAGCCGATTCCCCGGAAAGGCCTTAGAACAAGCGGCCAAATCCAAAAGAACCCCAATGCCAACGCGATTAGGGTTCCGATCACGCAACCGATCGTGCTGCGCGCCACAACCGAGATCGTCGCGGGAAGCACAGCTACCGTGAAGAGCACGGCGAAGATGAGCAAATGTACAACGAAAGGCATGTCCATGAAACCGTGCTTTCCGAGGTCGCCTCCCCGATATACGAAAAACATGGTCACCAGGACGACCCAGGCGAGCGCGACAAGGGCAAAGACTACACCCGCCTTGACCCAGAACAGCTTGGCCGAACGAGTCGGCAGATTCCCTAGGAAAGTCGCCGTGTTATCCTCGTCCTCGACGCAGAAGGCATTGGCGCCGAGGACGATGGGGATAGCGCACAGGAACAAGGGCGCTGCCCCATAAGCCGCAAACTGGGAAAAGGACAAGAGGCCGAAAAACGCGATGGGCGGCATGGCGAGAAGCAGCAGGAAGATCCACCGCTGCTGGCGCCATTCCTTCCATAGGAGGGCCAGGGTCGGCGAGGTCCACTGTGCGACTTGTCCCTGCATCGTGACAGCGTCTGAGATCATTTTCTGCCGGCCTTCCGTGGCTCGGGCTCGCTTGCGCCCTCTCGGAGCGCCTGATTAAAGGCGTCCCGGAGTTCGTCTCCGGATATCCCGGCCCGCTGGGCCTCTGC
>SDBU01008200.1_pt1 | contig 11926 bp, 15 predicted proteins | sample 2277071 | NCBI WGS metagenome assembly SDBU01 (sample SAMN10397929, study PRJNA504765) | marine sediment metagenome | isolation source: marine sediment core GS08_GC12, 126 cmbsf | place: Arctic Ocean: Gakkel Ridge, Loki's castle | collected 2008
TTAACTCTTTTCGCCTAAGATCTTATACTAAGATAGTATAAAAAAATAAACCAATAAAGTTATGCTTAGGAAATATCATCTTCCCCATTTTCCCCGATATTTGTTGTCTCCCACAGTGGTACTCGTCTTACTGAAGTATTGATTTCCACCAGTCTCGCCTTCATAAAGCACAAGATTGCTATCAATTTTTGATATTTTTATATTTAGGTTCGGAACATCTTGAACACCATAATTTATAGTATCATTAGCTTCGCCAAAAGCTAAAAGAAATGATATTTGTGCAAATGTGAAAAGAATAGAAATTATCAGAAAAAGAATACTTTATTTTTAATAAAAAAAAAATTTATCAATTAAAAGCCACCAATGCCGAATTGATGATTTTAATTTATGAGTAAAATTATAAAGTTAACAAACTCATATGTCCCACTAGCTGTTCTATATCCTCTGTCTTTAATGTCGGAGCGGATAGGCTATATACCATTTCATCTATCCAAACTTCAGCCAAGAGTATGTAATCTCCGTATTTCCTCCTAAGTGCCTTATCCGCACCAGAATCCGCTTTTTCATTCACCCTCACTGGCCAGCTATTGATCTCTAGTGCTATCCTATATTCAGATGTCTCGGCCTCCGCTTTTAGTTCATTAAATGTTGGCGAAATTTCTGATGGTGATGGCGATATCTGAATTACGAACTCAGCAGTTTTGTAATCTTTATTACCCTCAGCGCTATAGACAATCAGAGCTATAAAAGGACTTTCTTTTAGATATATCGCAGTAAGTTTAAAATTGTTAGGCAATTCAGATGGTAGGTATATTAAGTAGTTATAATCGTTGGCGACTTTAACCATGTATTTCAAAGATACCTCATCAGAAGTTCCGTAAAAATCAGCAGGTTCATGAATAATGTCAGATCCCTTCATATTGATAAGAAGCCACGATGCCCCAATGAATAAAAAAACTAGGATCACAAGAGCTCTCATAAAAGATTTATCTCTCCTTCTCATTATAACGAACCTCCATATGCATAAAATTCCCAATGAGACTCTTCAGTTAAATAATAGGGCGAACCAGGAGTCGTAAATGGGGTATGTTGATACCATAAGAACCATTGTTCATTATATCTATCCCAACCGCGTAGGTTACTCAAATGGCTACCATCGATATTTGTTTGTGTTGATTCAGTTTCAACGAATGCTTGAAGATCAACAGGAATATAATATACTACATCCACCAATCGGATCGGTACTACTATTAAGTCACCTAACTGTATATAATTCCACCATTTATGAGAACCATAGCCATCAAACCATATCTTGTATGTATAGGTAAGACCTACAAGTGGGGTCGGACCAGCCACTAGAGTATGTCCAGTATCATCATTCCACTCAAGGTAATGTTGAAATATAGGGATCCACCAAGGAGTGATTTCGAAGTATCCACTCTGTATAAAGTACACCGGCCGATATTTTAAAATTACGGAGACCCATGCTGCAGTTGCACTCCAGCCAGGCTGTTCAAACCATTCAATTTTAATGTTCCCCCTAACCCCCCAGATAGGAGATCCTTCGGAACCATAAAAATAGTATCCCGCATAATATTTAGAAGGAAGAGCATGAACATTTACAATAGGTATTAGTATAAATGATGATATCGTAAGAACTAAGAGAAAATACTTTATATCTAATGCAATGTTTTTTCTTTTAATTTTTATTACACCTTTTCATTTTTTGTCTTTAATTAATCTTACATTTTAGTAAGATTATTAGAAAAAATTAAGACATCTGTGTATATAAATATTTCTTTTTAAGAAATTTACTTCTCCTAAAAAAGCAGGTAAATTTAGTTAGTAATTTAAAATAATTAACTTTTTAATCTTTCCTCATGTGCTATCGAAAAATTACATATAAAGAGAGGTATTTATAATTGACCCTAATTCTGGTGTCTACTTTTAAATGTTTTTGGAGAAGTAATTGCTCCTTAATATAAAACTTAAGGTTAAAAAGGCTTTAAAAATGCGGTTTAAAGATTAAAAGATTTTGAGAGATAAAATAATAAAAATACCCGCACTATAACTAAAGAAATCAGAGTTAATTATCGAGAAATCGGTTTATTTTTACAGTCATAGAATTTCTTAATTCAAATTACGAATATAAAATCATGATAAACATATCTATTTTAAAAAAAATTTGTAAGTTAAAAGGAGTTATTTGTAATCATTTTGATGAAGACTGCATAACATGTATGAAAAGAAAGGATTTAATAAAATCTAAAGACGATCTTCTAGAAATTCATGAATTACTAATTTACCACCCAGTTGAATTCAAACGATATTATAATAGAGAAATTACTAGAGCAGATGTTATAGATATTGATTTAGAGAATTGATTTTGTGACTGATATAGATATTGATTTAGAGAATTGATTTTGTGACTGATTTACCTCCATTTTTTAATTGCCTGGGATTTTTCCAATAGATTGTAAAAGTTCCGAACAAAAATTAGCGATGAAAAATATAACCTGCTCAGGAAGAATATGATTTTAATTAATTGTTCTTCCTTATTTCTAGGTGCTAAGTCTTATTTAGATCCTCTAAGTGCATTCTGGCTAAATCTGTGAGTCTTGTCATGTTATCGATAGTATCCCATAAATTTTCTGACCAAGATTCTGAACAGTATCAGAATTTTTGTTTTCCTTTTTGTTTATATTCTCCTGTGCGTGTCTGCTGGATATGTATGGCATCTTAAACAAAAACATCCAAATGCCTGTGAATATGAATGGACTGAGTGGTCAAACCTCGAAAGACCACAACAAAGACATCTAAAATCGATCCATGTATGTGAAAATCCAGGTCAAGAAATGAATATACTTTCACAAGATGGACTAGACTTTTGGACCCGAAAAGGATCTGGTATTGATGGGCAATGAAATTAATAATATTAACTATTTGTAGGTGTAGTAAAATTATATAATTCTCTTTACAAACTTTTTATTTTTGAATTTGATTAATCCTATTAATATTGAAAGAATTGTTGTTGTAGCACTAGAAATTATTAACCCAATATTGAAATTTGACAGTCTGGATTCGACTTCTAGAAGGTCTCTCAAATAGAACCGTTCGATAACAGCTTCAAACATTTGAGTATTAATAAAAATTTTCATTACACCATAAATAGAAGTATTATATAAGATGTCCCATGTGTTATTGTATAAGAAAAGTTCAGATTGAACATCTTCATTTAGTAATCCTAATTCTTTAAATTCAGTCAAATTATATTTGCCATATATTGAAAATCTAGCAAGATAATAGTTTGGGTCATCATTTTTTGAGATGACAACTAAGAAATTTATCAAATCATCAGTTAAATGATAAGCTTCAGCTACATAAAAAGTAGGAATAAGTAAACCAGTAATATATTCTAAAATATCATACTTTATAAATTGAGAATATCGATCGAATTTAGAGATCATTAAAAATTTTGCAAAAAGCACGTCCGCTCTATAGCTAATCTCTTTTAAAATATACCGTGCTTCAGAGTAGTTTATTTCTCCTTTACTTGAAGATTTATAAATTTCGAAATCTTTCTCTCTTAAATCATACCATAAATCTTCATAAGATTGAGAAATGTCAAATAATGTTTCTTTTACAATGTTGATTTCTGTGTATTCACCTTCTTTATAGAATTTGGTACTGTTTTCTGATAATACAGATCTTGCAAAAATTGCCTGAAATAAAATTGAAATTATTAACAAAATACCTATACTTAAAAACGAAAAATTAGATTTAATGGGGGCATAAATTCTTGATCTTAAAAAACTCACTATTTTTAAAAAATTAATCGTTAAATCTTTCAAAATTGATTTCACTTCTTAGGATTTTTAATCGCTATATAAAAAATAATTAATTATTTGAAATTAATTGATTTATTGTTACCTTAATATGATTATCAGCCAGCTATGTGATTAGATGTAAAAAAATCTTTACCTAATATAATTTAACTAAAAAAATCATTATATTAATCATTCATTCGTATAACATTCTTTTAACCTTAAACTCATTAAGTGCTATCTTTCGTAGAGATTTTTCTACTTTTTTTTGATTAATTAGAATAATTCTCATACATTCTCCTTTTATTAAAATCCAGATAATATGATTATTTTTAACTTTTACTTTAGTTACTAATTTTAATGTCCAAAATCCGATTCCACAGGACAAGATTAGAGAACATTTAAACCCCATACAGTAGACTTAAGTTCCATGTTAGTTGGATATAGCATAAATCTTTATATTTTTGTTTTTTTTAACAATTCTTAAAGGTAATAATAAGTTACAAGAACAGCTTGTAGTAAATGAATAATGGATATAGATCAAATTTTTGCTAACCTGGAATTTTTATCGAAGAGTGAGGATTCTGAGAAGATTAACACGCTTTTTCATAACATTGTAGTTTCATTAAGCAATTTCTTAAAGTTTACCCCTGTTCATAAAAATATAAGAATCTATCTTAACAATAAAAAAACCGGAACAAGCGATAGCCCATTTGATATTGGAGTTATAAGAGGTAATCAAGAAGAAATTATTCAAATAGAGATAGTTCAAGAATATGTTAAATTCTTGCCTTTTATACTTTTAAGGGAAGCTTACTATGCTTTCCTCCCTAAAAGAACCAAATCAGTTGATGTGGCTATAAATTCCATAGTTGAAAAAAATCTAGAAAGTTTAACCCAAATAGATAACTGGAGGCTCATGATCCGAACTTTTTTTATCGATAACACTAAGATTTTGGGCGCATTCGAGAGGCATTTCGCCGATAATGAAGTTACCATCTTTTTCTTATTTAACTATATCAGAAAAATCCCAAGAAACAAAAAGAATTCCTGAACGATTTTTAAAAAGTCTGGATTCTCTCGGAAAAGATGGTGTAATTCTTTTCCAGGACGAGGCGAGTATTCAGTTTTCGCCGTCAATCATCCGAATGTGGTCTGTGAAAGGTCAACAGCCCGAAATCTTAACATACGGCGGTCGACAACGACAACATCTCATTGGTGAAGTTGAGCCTCTAGCTGGAAAGGTTCACGTGGCATTATATGACACTTTAAAAGTATCACATTTCCAACACTTTTTAGATGGGCTCCTTGCCAGGTATAAAAACTCGGGGAAAATCCTCATGATCTTGGACAACGTCCGAACGCACCATTCCAAGGAGTTGAAACCCTTTTTAGAAGCTAATGATGATAAACTCGCGCTTCTCTTTCTTCCTCCATATTCGCCCGATTTAAATCCAATGGAGTGGCTTTGGAAGTTTTTACGTAAACAAGTCACGCATAACACTTTTTTTGACACGTTCAAGAAATTTCAGCGTGCGCTCATAAAATTTATAAGAAAATCTAAATTATCATCAATAGAAATTAAAACTCGCTGCAGTTTTGCGAAATTAATTCCGTCGTTATAAATAGTATTAAGCCTTATATAAATAATATATTTCATATCCAATTAACTTTAATGAATTTTCTTGTAGATTAAATCAATTACATACAATCGAAACAATTTTTTGAAAAAGTTTAAATACAAAAATTGCTTACTTTTTTGTAAATCTTTTTATTGACAAAAATTTCAATAATATATCTGAAATTAAATATGAATTAAAGGGCGAAAATGCCAAAGAAATACATTAATTTAAACACGACTAAGTTAGAAAATGGAATAGGGAAAACAATTCTTCATTTTCTATGGGGCGACGAAGTAGAAATACTAGATGCTTCTAATCCAGCAAAGACTTTAGTTAGAGGGAGAGAAAAAAAGGATATGTAAATTCTACTGCTCTTGGGAATACCCTCCTTCTTAAACTGTGTTTTATTGATGTAGGGCAAGGAGATGGGATATTAATACGAATACCTGATGGTCAGCACGTGATGATCGATAGAGGAAACAGAAGAAGTAAACAAGTTACCGGAAAAAATGCTGCGGATTTTGTAGATTGGAAATTTAAAAAAGATTATTATTTAAATGAAATGGTAATCAATGCTATGATTGTATCACATTGCGATGAAGATCATTACGGAGGATTATGGGATTTAATTAAGGAAAATGAACAAGAAGATTTATATATTTTATGGAAAAACATTAAAATTGAATCATTCTATCACGCAGGGTTAGGACGGTGGGAGACTTCAGGAAGGAAAAAAACTCTTGGAAAAACGGTAAAGGATCAAGCAAGGAGTTATTTAGTACAGCTATTAGATGATAAAGAGAGCATAAAAAAAGCACTTGATGGAGATCAGGGAAGCAAATTATATGGTCCCTGGGCAAAATTTATGAAAGCAGTTTTAAAAAAATTAAATAACAATCAGATCAAGCGCCTCACAAATAAGGACGAATATATTCCAGGATTTAGTCCTAGTGATGGACCAGCATCTCTGAGAGTTTTGGGTTCAATTGAAACAAAGATAGATGGAAAAAATGCTTATTTTTCATGGGGATCAAAAAGTCAAGATTCTAACGGTAATAGTATCCTCCTACGATTAGACTATGGAAGTGTACGAATATTGTTAACAGGAGATTTGAATAAAAAGAGCCAAAAAAGATATTTGAAACATTATAAAGATCAATTACAAGAATTTGCTTGTGATGTAGCCAAATCATGTCATCACGGAAGTGAGGATTACTCTTTTGAATTTCTTTCAAGAGTGAATGCTGGAATGACAGTTATATCTTCTGGTGATAATGAATCGTATGGTCACCCTCGCCCTAGTGTCATTTCTGCTAGTGGTCTATCAGGATATAAAATTCTCAAGAGCGATAAAATCGTCACTCCTTTGATATATTCAACCGAAATCTCTCGAAGCATTAATTTGAGAGTGCTTGATAAGATCGTTAAAAAGAATTATAAAATTAATGGAGATCATGTAGATATAACCTTAACTTCAAAAGATAATCCTGAAATTTATTTTAAAGTAAAGCGAAAGCTCAAAAAAAAGAATTTCAATTCTACCCAAATTGCAGGAGGAATAATATATGGATTAGTAAATGTTCGTACTGACGGCAAAAAAATTCTCTGTGCTACACGAGATGAGAAAAATAAATCGTGGGAAATTGAAACATTCCAATCACGGTTTTAGATGATTTCAAAGTTAAAATAATAAAAATTTTATTATAAAAAACGAGGTGATTATAAAATGAATTATAATAAACAAATGTATGGAAAGCAGGGTCCTATAGATTTGGTACCACCTGATCCTAAAATAATATCTTTAATTTACAAGGAATTTATTGAACTTAAAAAAGATTCTGGTGTCTCATTTAGCCAATATTTAAAAGAAAAGGGTTATTCCAATCCAGCAAGAAGAATTGAAGGAATGGATGATGGTTCTCAAACCCTAAAGAAGATTACTAGTCCGAAGCTTATTTCGATACCATTAAGAAGTATAACTGGAAAGATACCATTAAAGGTGCTATTAATTGACTTTGAGGATCGAAAGGGAAGTTTTCCAAAGAATTATTATGAAGCGTTATTGTTTTCAAAAAATGATTTTCCCACTGGAAGTTTGAGAGATTATTTCAAAGAAGTGTCTCTAGGAAAGTTAGAGATTACTGGTACTGTTCACGGTTGGTATAGGATGCCAAAACCCTATTCATATTACACGAATAAAGAGTCTGGTACAAAATATGAATCATATCCTAGAAATGCTCAACGGATGGTTGAAGATGCAGTGAATTTAGCTATCGAGAGTGAAGTCCAATTCATGGGAGATCTTAATGTTTTAAATAACGACATGATTACAGCTCTATTTATTATACACGCAGGACAGGGTGCTGAAGTAATGCCGCCTAGTCTTATGGGGAATGAAATTTGGTCTCATAAATGGGTGGTTCAGAACCCTATTCCTTGTCCCCCAAGTAATTTATTAGTGACAACTTATCTTACAGTACCAAATAATTGCAGACTTGGAGTATGTGCTCATGAATTAGGACATTTAGCATTTCAATGGCAAGATTTTTATGATCCTAACTATGATAGAGATAACCAGTGGTGGGATGGTTCTGGAGATTGGGATCTAATGGCAAGTGGGTCCTACAATGGCAATGGAGCGACACCAGCTCATCCTGCGGGATTACATAAGCTCCAACATGGATGGGTTCATGTTGAAACGATTGAGGGCGAAACCAAGCTTAAAAACCTTAATTTACCTCCATATACAGCAAATTCTGGAAAAGTTATAAAAGTAAAAGGTTTCAATTACAAGGATTGGCAATATTTAATTTTGGAAAATCGAAATCGAGCTGGTTTTGACTTCAGTTTGCCAGGTAAAGGACTACTAATTTGGCGAGTTGATGAAAAAGGTATGCAAGAAAATCCCAATAATCCTGGACTCATCCTCATCCAAGCAGACGGATATTATAACCTTGAAAATCCTTATGACTATAATCAAGGAGACCCTGGGGACCCCTTCCCTGGTATAACTAACCAAACGGGCATAGGAGATACTGGAAATATAAATACGTCATTTCTCAAACAAGGACAAGGAAAGTCTGGAATATTTCTATCAGACATTCAACATGACTTAAGTTCTGGGAACATAACATTTAGTCTTGAGATAAAAAAACCTTCTTAAAAAATAAAAAAATAGATATGTTTTATAAGACCGGTTAAATAGAGAGGACTTTTAAATTCTATAATTTTTTTTTAGTTTTATCTTAATTTTTTATTTTGAAATTATAATTGTTGGTATGATCATGGAGACGGGAGGCGAAGTAAAGGATATAGTCGAAGCCTCACTTAAAACCAAAGGAGTTCAAGCTCCCGGTGTAGGTATTGATGTCCATTCTGATGTTTCTGATTTGTGGAAATCTCGTATTTTCAGAGAATTGACAGATGTAAATACTCTTTCAGATGATCAAAAGAGTTCAGAAAATTTATATAACGTGATGGAAAGATACCATGAAGAAATAGCTGGGAATCTCTTGATAACAAGCCTTTCACCTCTCAGAATGGGAATAAGAATGATTCAATTCTCACCAAATGATGATTATTCAAATAATGAAATTCGAAGAAGGCGTGAAAATGAGGCTGTCCATAATGAACCAGAAATAGAAATTGAATCATTAAAAAGTCGTACCAAAGTTGTTGAATATTATTATGATAGAATAAAAGCTTGTAGATATTATAAGGGGTCCAACTTAATTAGGCACAATTATGTTATCACTTAAGAAGGCGCGAAAATAGTTTTGAGCTGCAAGGATTGCGAAGCCACATTAGAAAATGATGATCTGACCTTTCTTACTGAAGCCGGGAGAGCTAAGCTGTGGTTAGAGGATCAAAGCAAGGGTCCGGGTGATATCACTCTATACAAAATATCTTGGAGGCAAGATAAAAAAAGTGATTGGCGACCTTTACCAAGTTTTTTCAGCGGACTAACTTACTCTGGTAAATCCCAAGCTACCGCTGAGAAAAGAGCTTATGGTATAAGCGGCCATTTCTACCAAGGATTTAGAAATCCTAGAATTTTAATGGAAAAAACAATAAGAAACCAAGCTAGGAGACTTGGAATAGATCTAAGGAATCCAGATGGTTATAAAGATCCAAGACTAAGGAATTTTTTCAAGGTCGATACTGTTAAAATCATTAAATTTCAGGGGGATTTAGGACAAATTAGAGCTATTACGGATGTAATCATACGTCAGCAGGCTCTGAAAGATGCTGAGGCGAAGACAAGAGATTTAGCCAATTATTACGAAAAGTTTTTTGTGGGTTTATTCCACTCTCAGTTTCCAGAGTATGGGAGAAATAAAGCTCAAGGGGGTGATTTCAGCTCTCAAAAATCTTTTATTCCTATAGAATTCGAACTTATTGAAAATGCTTTCGATAAAATTTATTTCTTTCCCATCAAAATGCTCCATTCAAGGTTTTAGCCGACTTAATCTTTCCAGGCGTAAATTTCAAAAGTAAGGAATCCACATTAACTAGCAACCTAGTGAGCTATTTTGTCAATGAAATACAACCCTTCAGAACAGAATGGCATAGAAGACAAGATGCTTATATAAAGGAGATGTTTGAGAAAGGTTATAGTACAACTAATATTGCGAATGAAATGAATAGAATTGCTCGAAGGGAGCTTGGAGAATATTTCAGGAAACTTATTTCTAGCTGGGGTATTAATATTAGAATTAGAACTATTTATGATGATAGAGGGTTTCCACATTCTCTCAATCCTACAGAAATCCAAAAAGTCATATTGAAAGAAAGAATTACAGCTCTTTACAGTAGATATAGGAAATATGATACTCTTTACCCACACTTTCCTTCTTTTACTTCAGTAGCAAGGTTTAAAGATTATATTGTCAGAAATTATGCTGGACTCAAAGGCTTATTTAGAAATCCTAGCGATTTATTAGCAACTGATGATTTTAGGAGAACTGTTGAATTAATAAGAGATCATGAAAGAAATAATGTAGACTACACCCATACTAGTCTATGGAATGAAATTTTTGATACTACTCACCCGCACTTTTATAAAAGGTTTGGACTTGAATTGGCAGAAATAAGAATATTTGCTATTACTGGTAGGCTTCCACAGAGATTTCAAGGAATAAATTTTCAAATATAAGTTTTTAATTTAATTTATATATTTGTTTTTTTAAATAATAAATGAGAATGTATAAAATAAACAAGTATATAACACTTGATCTCCAGCAAGGAAAGACTAAGATTCTTTTAGAGGGCTCTGAATTTTTAGTTTGCAAGGCTGTATTCGTAGATATTAATAGGAATATGGAAGAGATAATATATAATTCTATTGATGAGGTTGTAGATGATGATGATACAAGAGTTTTTGTGCCAATAAGCCCAGAGGAGGAGTTTTGGGTGCATTGTTCTAACTTACAAGCATGGGCTGAAAACAATTATAATACCGCCCTGCTTCATAGTAATATTGCCTTTCCGTTATTAGAAGAACTAACTAGATTAGGAGATCCCTTGGCTATAAGGGTGTTTAAAGATGAAGTAGTTAAAAGATTAACAAGCGATCATATGCCGACAGTCTTTTATTTGCTTAAGCATTGGTATTTGGATATTTTTACAGAAGAGGAATATGACCTTATATTAGGGATTGTAAAGGAAAAGAGTTATTCTATAGATAAGAGCATTTTAGACATGGTCTTTATTAGCTCTGATTTCGATGAAGTGCCTCCATTAGATCGCTTTCGACTGAAAGCAATTATATTTTTAATTGAACATCCTAAAATTAATCTTTTAGAACTTTTGATTAAATTTGGACAATCCTATATTGAAAAATTTAGATTCTGGATCCTAAATACTTTAAAGCAACTTTTAAAACATCATCCTGATTTTTTTAGAGAGAAAGTAGAATTACTATTAAAAGGAAAGACTCTTCCCTCTCCAAAAGATATCAAAATTGAGAGAGAATTTAATGGGACGAAATATTATGAACATCGGCTAGATTATTCTAATATGAATGAGTTTTCAATATTATTATATCTTAGATATAAATTGAAAATATAGGTTGGTGTCAGAGTTTATTAAGACTCTAAAATTTTAACACACTCGTGAAAGAATCTAGTACCATTCTCTTTATAAAATTTTTTCTTTTCATTTTCGTATGAAATTTTTTCCATTCCTAATCTATATTTACGCCTATCATTAATTAAATCTACAAATGCTTCAATCCGAGTCCTGAATCCACCTTCCGCATCTGCGTGCTCATCAAAAGAAAAATAGATAATCGGTAAGTCATATATTTTCTTAAGTTTGTTAGTTATGATAGTTCGAGAAGTCACTTCAGGCATGCAAGTAAATGGATACTGTAAAATGAATCCATCGAATCCCGCTTTAGCTTTATCAATATATTCACCGAGAACCCATACACATTCTCCCCCAATGTCCATTGGGACATAAGGGTGTGATAAATGCTCT
>SDBU01008201.1_pt1 | contig 11925 bp, 21 predicted proteins | sample 2277071 | NCBI WGS metagenome assembly SDBU01 (sample SAMN10397929, study PRJNA504765) | marine sediment metagenome | isolation source: marine sediment core GS08_GC12, 126 cmbsf | place: Arctic Ocean: Gakkel Ridge, Loki's castle | collected 2008
TTTCTGGTCTTGTCCCGGGGGTGGGTGACCGAGTTGTGGTATTATCAGGCACCCGTTGTTAGGATGCAAGCCCAAATGAGCACCACACTCGCCCGTCGGGCGCCAGGGAGGCTAGCCCGCAAACGCAGCTCGGACGCTATCGAGACCTGGGTCTCGCAGCTCGAGCCCCACACGCGCCGGGCGTACAAGACGGGCCTGCGCAGCTTCGCGAACTATCTCGCCGATGGTGACGAGATCGGGGAGCCAACCATCGAGGCTGCTGGACACTACTTGCTGGGCCTCGACGCGCGGGAGGCCAACGAGGTCGTCCAGGAGTACATCAACGAGCTCGCACAGGCCGACCCGAAGACACGGAAGCCGCGCTATACCCGTGGCACGATCGGCAACCGTGTCAGCGCTCTGCGCTGGGCCGTTCGAGAGGCCCGCCGATTCGGCTACGTGGACTGGTCGCTCGAGGTCGTCGTGCCGAAGCTAAAGAAGGATCGGGCTGGGCGTCTGGTACGAAAGGCCGGCCGTGACATGAAGGGTCCCCCCGAGGCCATCATCGCCCAGATGGTGGCGGCGGCATTTAGCAGCTCGGACCCACGAGCCGCCCTGGTCCTCTCCCTCTGCTACACCGAGACGTTACGCAGCCATGAGATCCGCCAACCGAACCTCGACGAGCTCGACCTTGAGGCCGGGACTCTCATCGTCGTTCGGAAGAAACGGGTGGGTCCTGAGGCCCTTCCGCTCTCACCGCTGACCCAGCGGGCAGCTAAGCGCTGGCTTCGGGTTCGCGGGCGGATGTCAGGACCTCTCCTTTTAGGTGGCTGCGATTGGATCGGCATGCGTCGAATGCCCGACTGGATACGTGGACTCAGCGACAAGAAATTCGACGAGCTTCGCATCAGCGCGAGCGGAATCTCCCGGATCGTTCGCCGACTCGGGCGCGAGGGCGGAGTCGAGACGAGTCCTCACCGCATCCGTCACACGGGCATCACTGTCGGCGACGTAGCGGCAGATCAGCTCAATATTCCCAAGCAGGACCGCAAGGGCCGCTCGGGTCACATCGACGACAAGGCCTACGCGATCTACCTCGATCAGGACACCGCGAATGTTCGAGTGCTCACAGATGCCGTGGCCGCTCGACTCGAGGAACTGGTGGAAATCCCGTGAGGAAGAAATTACCCCGCTCGACGCCCCAGAGCAGCGCAGCATAGGTCGCCGGGGTTATGATCCCGGCGACACCTTTTTTCAAGGAGAGTGATGACCGTCCAACAAGCCCTCGCGCTCCTGTGCCCGCCCCGCGCACCTGAACTTTTCGTCACCATCCCACACGACCAGGCGGTCGCGCTCGCGGAGCTGCTCGAGCGCCTGGCCAACATCAGCAAGATCGCTCCGAGTCGGAGATAGCAATGCCGAAGACAGCCGAGAGAAGACCCAAGAAGAGGCTCAAGAAGAGGACCACGAAGGCCACTGCGAAGAAGGCGGTCGAGAAGGTGACCAAGCGCAAGGCCACCAAGCGCAGCAGGATGACGATGAAAGTCATCAGCGTCTCGTCGCCGGTCGCGCTTCAGAACGAGATCGACAAGGCCAACCAGATCGCTCGCTACCCGGCCCATGTCGAGCACCTCTGCACGATCGACAACGCCCCCTGGTTCCTGCTCGACTGGCAGGAGTGATGGCCAAGAAGGCGAAGACTCAGGGACAGATAGATGAGGAACTCGCGCGCGAGATCATGAGCAAGGTTCCGAAGCTCCAGCTCGCGCTCACACTCATCCGTCTCAAACGCACGGCCTTGAAGTGGCGCGGTCGAGCAAAGGCCGCGGGCTGGAGTCCGGAGCTCGGCGAGCTTTGACCATCCGACCCATCTTCGCCTGGTACGACCTGTGGGTCGGCGCCTACTGGGACCGACGCCGGCGGCGTCTCTACGTGTTGCCGCTGCCGTGCGTTGGTCTCGTATTCGACTTCGGAGAATGACAATGACCGAGAAGGACGATGACCCCTGTACCTGGTTCCCCTGGGCCTACGACGCCAGGGATGCCGCGGCCTATGTCGCGCAGGTCACTGCGCGCACTGAGCCGCTCACCAAGGAGAAGGTGGCCGAGACCGTGCGCCGCCTAAGAAAGGCCAAGCGCGCCCGCGAAGGCGAGGCGCTCGTACGCATGGCCCGTCAGGTCACGGCGCAACGCATGGGCGGCATCGAGGCGTCGCTCGAGACCGACGGCGGCGCGCTGGCCAAGGGCGTCCTGCGCCTGCTCCTCACCGATGACAAGGACGGCGCGATGGGCATGCTGGGCGCCGTCTTCATGCGGACGCTGGAGTTCGACGAGGACGGCCAGATGAAGCCCGGCAAGACCAAGGTCACCGAGGAGGACCTGATCGACGCGCTCAAGGACCTGATCAAGGAACCCCACTGATGGCCGAAGACATCATCCTTTCCGTGCGCGTCTCGCCGCAAGCCGAGATCATGCTCAGGGACCTGCGGGCCACCGGACTCTTCGGCCTGTATGTCGGGGACGTTGTGCAGCGTCTGATCTACGAGCGCTTGCGCGAGCTGGTGACCCAGGGCTGGGTGGAGATCCCCCCAACACCCCAGGACGAGCGCAACGAAGTGCTTGCGCTATCCGTCCACGAGCTCGAGCTGTCGGTCCGGCTCTCAAACATCCTCGACACAGCCGGCATCAAGACGATCGGCGATGTCGTGGACCGCAAGTCGAGCGATTTTCTCAAGATGAATCACTTCGGGAAAAGGACGATGCGCGAGCTCGTCGATGCGCTGAAGACGATTGGGGTCGAGTGGGGATGAAAATCGACGGCGAGAAAATCGAGTCCGCGCTGGACACATGGAAAATGTCGGCCGAGGACGTCGATGCGCGCATCGAGGAACTGCGGGTGCGCTACAAAGATGCCCGAGAGTCGGGGCGCCTCCCTATCACCGCGTCCTACCTCACGAACCGACTTCAGCACCTCCACGATTATCATCCGGATGGGTGCATGCCTTGGTCCGCGACGTGGCTTGCAGTCCAGGTCCTCGCGGCAATGGACGAGGCGCTCGAGTACCACAAGCAGAAAGATGGCGATCGTGGCTGAGCGCCCGGCCTGGACTGATACGGTCCTCGCCAAAGCCAGACGGCTCCTGGAGATCGGGTCGGAGGCCGCGGACGTCCTGGTCCACCTCCAGGACCGCGCCAGCCCCGTGGGCCTTACAGCTGTGGGACTGCGCGTCATCAACTCGGTCCGCGAACATCGAGCCCGGTCGCCTGAGGAGCACTTCGCGAAGTGGCGTACGCTCGAGCTCGGGCGCCTCCGCGACCAGGCGCTCGTGGCCGCCCGTGTCGACCCCGAGGCGGTCGTTTCCGAGGTGCCCGGCATGCATGAGAAGCACCCGGCGCTCATCACCCAGCTTGGTCCGTTCGGATTTGGCTGGGCAATTAGCGGCAGCCTCAAGGATCCCAAGGCCCGGGCCCGGCACTGCTGGATCCATGCCGAGACTGACGTCGACGAAGCGCTCCAGCGGGTGGGCCGTGCGCTTTGGACGGAGCTCGATAGCTCCGAGGGATGTATCGCGACGGAGACGGTCGAGGACGAGGTCCGGCTCCAGCTCGAGGCCGAGGAGCCGGGCGAGACGCTGGCGTCGGCGCGTGGGGATGAGATCTACGAACGTGTCTCGGCGTTTCTCGACAAAGGCGTCCATCGCAGCCTCTTCCTCCTCGGGGAACCCGGCGTCGGGAAGAGCTCGATGCTGCGATACATCGCACAGCGCAAGGGCGGCTTTCGACTCCGGTTTCGCCTGGGCCGTCTTCAGGACGTGCCACCCGCTGCCCTGTCGAAGATCGTCATCATGTTGCGGCCCGATGTCCTGATCATCGACGACCTCGATCGCTACGTCATGGGGCACGAGGGCTACTACGACAACAAGGACCGCGAAGAGAACGCGACACCAGAAGCCAGTGCGATGCTCGAGCCCCTCGAGGTCTTCAATCGATACGTCCCGCTCGTGATGGTGTCTGCCAACTTCTCGAAGACCATAACCGCTGCGCTCCTGAGACCGGGCCGGTTCGACGAGATCCTCACGGTCGACGAGCTCGATCCGGAGCTCTATCGCAAGATGCTCCCGGATGCGCCAGAGAAGATCGTGTCCCAACTCGCGCGAACAAAAACGCCAGTCGCCTATGTCGTCGAGCTCAAAAAGCGCGTCGAGGTCCTGGGCCATGAGGGCGCGGCCACTGAGATGAGGGAGCTCCTCGAGCGTACGGACCGCATCCTTGCTCTCAACAAGCGCCGCACCACCAATCGAAAGCGGAATGTCCTGGTCGGGAAGACGCCGGGACAGCGCGCCGCGATCCTTGATCGACAGGCAGCGAAGCTCGATACCGCTGCCGCGAGACTCATGTCGAATGCGGCGGCACTTCGGAAGAAGGCCGAGACGCGGCGCTCGAATGCCGAGCAAGAGCGCATCAAAGCAGAGGCGCGCAAAAGGAAGGGTAAGGGTAAGTGATCCAGCTCCCAGAGCCGCATGAGACCTGCACGTGCGGGCACAGCGTCTGGATCCTCGACAGGGTCTCGTTCCTGAGCCAGTCGCGGATGACGAATGCGTGGTGGCGCTGCGACTTCTGTCGTCGTATGGTGGTCACCGGATACATTCCGGACAAGAAAGATGCCGACCCCGACGCCCACACCGAAACCGACCTATGACCCCGAGCTCGCGGGCATGGGCCGCAACGCTCTCATCGAGAAGATCCATAAGCAGGACGAGTACATCCTCCACCTGCGCGAGTCATTCGACCGCGCCGAGGAGGAGTGGCGGTCGAACGCCCGCTATTATGCGAGCGAGCGGGAGCAGCGGCAGAAGCTGCAAGTCGAGGTGAAGGACCTCAACGCGCAGCTCGATGAGCGTGATCTCAGGGTGAAGGCCCTGACCCAGCTCGAGTCGTGCGACGGATCCGTGTCGATCATCCGCGGTCCCTCAGGTGAGTTCCGAGTGCGCGTCCTCAACGGCTGCAGTTGGCAGCCCGGCGATCCGGTCAAGTCCACGGTCCTCATGGCCAAGATGGCAACGCCGGCGATCGAGGACGCTGACCTATCCATCGCCATCCTCCGTGCCTTCCATGCAGGAAATCGTCCGTAAGGGCCGCACGTGGCTCGGCCGGAAGGACCATTGGGTCAACTTTCCGTGGAACATCCGGCGCGTCGGCGCTCAGTGGCGGATCTACCGGATCGACGCGAGCGGCCGCGTGCGCAAGCACAGCGACACGCTCTACAACCGGATCCAGGACGCGATGGACACGTGCTCAGCGGCGACGATCGACGAGTAAGGTGCCTGCGAGAAAGGCGACCCAGAAGATCGCCGACATGAGCAGGAACTTGGCAATGATCAAACCGTTCACGTGCTAGTGAGTGGCGGCGTCCTCATGTGCCTGAGCTACGACGCCTTCGGCATCCTCTGCGCTCATCCCCACGACGATCCGGAGGAGCTTCTGGGTGACCTCCGCAGCGGTCGCCTCTGTACCGCGCAGACGCTGCACCTTCTGCGAGAGCTTGTGGATCTTCACCTCAGCGATGTCGGCGCTTGCGGCGTACCAGCCACGGACGTAGCCTCCGACGAACGAAATAGTGGCAGCGGCGACGAGTTGAAACGCATTCTTCATAGCCGCCAGCGTACTACAGGCGCATGAAGCTGCGCATGATTGCCTTCGCTCGGCGCTGGGGATTCTTCCTAGGCCGCTTGCGCCGGTTCTTGAGCTGACCGCCGCCCCGGCGCCGCTGCTCGCTAAGCGGCAAGACCTCCCACCAGCTCGCGCGCTTGGTATACGCGACGACGTCGTCCATCGTGGCGAGCCGGCGCTTCAGGGGCAGCGTCTGGAAGTAGTCCCAGGCAATCGCGCCTCGGCCAGGGATCCCGGACCCCGCCTTCGGGTCTAGCTGCTGCCATTCACGAGCAAGCGTCTCCCGCGTCAACTTCCGCTTCGATTCACCGATCCGCTGTGCCCGCGACTCGAGCATCTTGATCGCACGGAGCAGCTGGCAGGCGCCGTCCCGGTTCTTTTTCCAGGTCGACCAGTAGAGTTCCCATCGGTCGATCCAGTATTTCGCGAGCCACAAGGCGTCCTGCTCGGTCTCGCCGGTGGGTCCGGCCAGCTTGTCATCAAAGAGGCGAAAGTCTCCACACGGTGGCTCGTGTGGAGCCCTCTCGACGTGTGCCCAGTCGTCGAGGTAGGCCAGCCACGCGAACTCAGTCCGCGAGCGGCGCTCGACGTCGATGGTCCACTTGCGATACTTCCAGACGGTCTCGTAGCCACCGCGAGCAGACAGGATGAAGCGGGGGAAGACCCCCCGCTTCCGGACCTGGTTGCGTCGACGTTGTCGTTTGCGGGCCACCTAGAACCGCATGAATGACCGCATGATCGCCTGCTGGCGTGCGACCGTGGTCCCCTTGGCGGGCGCCGGGTTCTTGCGACGCCCCTTCCCCTTCTTCTCCTCACGGGCCTTGACCCGCGCGAGCTCGGCCGCTGCACGGCTCTTGCTCGGCGCACCTGGACCGCACGCGCCGCGCTTGGTCTCGTGCTTCTTGGGGTACTCCCCGCCGTAGAAGCCCCACGCGCAGCCAGCGAGTGACTTCTTCGAAGGCTGCGACTGGCACCGGACCGGCTTGTTCTTCGGCGGGCACCCCCTCTTGGGGACCTTGCGCGCCTTGGCCTTGCGCTTGGCCTTCTTCTTGGGTGCCTTGCGCGGGCGCTTCGCAGTCTTCTTCGCCTTGCGCTTGGCGGCCTTCTTCTTGGGAGCGGCGACACGCTTGGCCGCGATCTTGCGGCGCAGCTTCGTGAGTTGCTTCCCGCAGGTGTCGAGGCTCTTCTTGAGCTTGGTCTCCTCGGCCGCGCTGAGGTCCCCACGCTTGCGAGCGGCGCCCATACGAGCACGGCACGACGAGATCTCCTTGCGGAGCTTGTCGAGGTCGCGCTTGGTCTTCCGCTTGGCCTTGTCGAGCCGCTTCACCTTGTCCTTCAGCTCGGACACGAGGACGTCATAGCGGAACTCGCGCTCGCCCTTCCGGCGAGTCCCGGCCTTCGCGATGCCTACGGCACGGCGCTTCGTGGCCTTCTTGGTCGACTTCTTCTTGGCGTTCTTCTTACCCTTGCTGCGAGCGAGGCCATCCAGCATGCGCTGCGTCGCAGCACGCTGAGCCGGCGACCTGGTCGCCTTCCGCTTGTTCTTCTTCGGCTTCGGCTTCGGCTTCGGAGCGGCGTTGCGCCGGCGAGTCGCCTTCTTCTTCGTCTTGCGCTTGGCCTTCCGCTTCGTCTTGCGTTTGGTGGCCTTGCGCTTCGTCTTTCTCTTCGTCTTGCGCTTGGTCTTTTTCTTGGCCTTGCGCTTAGCCTTCTTACGCGGCGCCTTCTTCCGGCGATGCTTCACGTTCCGGCGCTTGGTCGCCTTGCGCTTGGTCCGCTTCTTCGCCCGCTTCTTGGTCTTCCGCTTCGTGGCCTTGCGTTTGGTGGCCTTGCGCTTCGTCTTTCTCTTCGCCTTCCGCTTCGCCTTCTTGCGCGGCTTGGGGTTGATGACGTGGCGCTCGTAGGTCTTGGTCTTCTTCTTTGTGGCCATTGGGTCGACTCCTACAGACGTTCGAAGCTCCGCATGATTGCGGCGGCTCTCCCGGGATTCTTGGTGGCGGCCTCGGTCTTCTTGGCCTTGGCCGGGTTCTTGGTTGGACGGATGAGGTCCTTGGCAGCGTCTCTTACCTGCTGGGCGATCGACTTCGCTTGGGTCCGAAGTCCCCGATCGTCAGAGCCGCTCGCGTTGGCCAGGGCGGCGCCGGCGTACATGGCAGCGCTCATTGCCTGCTCGAGGCGGTCGGCTGGGTTCTTGAGGGTGAACGCGTGGGCGATCTGGTCGGTCGCCGTGTCCATGTTCTCGTAGGCGAGCTCGCTGAACTCACAGGTCGACGGGTTCTTGCGGGGCCGTGCCCCCTTTCCCCGTTCTGCCCAGTACAGCGGGTAGCGCTTGCGGGAGCTCGCGCGGATCCGGCCGCAGACAGCCTTCGGATCGCGGGCGCCGCGGCGCTTCTGGTCCTTGACACACTGCTCCCAGGGGTAGGTCCCAGGTCCGGTGAGCTTGCCCCGCTTCTTGCGAGGGTCACGGACGGACTTGTGCCTGGCAGCGACCTTGCCTGCGGCGCGCTGAAGGGCCTTGGAGGCTCCCGTCGCACCGGCGCGCGAAGCTTGGCGGATCAGCCTGGAGAGCCGGTCGTGGTAGGCCACCCAGCTCTCTCGCGCTTTCCTCGGCGGGACTTTGTAGTTTCGCTGCCTCATCCAGGCTCCATCACATAGATGCGCATCGGCACACTCGTGGCACTGGTCGGACCGGTTCGGAAGTTTGCGGTGAGGAACGCGCTGTAGTCGTCATCCTCGAAACTGCGCGCGTACTGCCGTATACGGAACACGAAGTCGCGTGACTTACGGGGTATGCCCCCTATGAGCGCGTTGCCTTCACCGGCCTCGACCAACGCCGATGGCTCGAAGCTTTCAGGAATGCTGACGAGCACCTCGAGCGGTAGAACGGAGATCGAGATCGTGGCGACTGGTGGCCGCTTTATGAGTGACACTCGGATATCGTCACTCACGAATCGGGCCGTTGGCACTCCGATAGGATCCTTCGCAGGCGCGACACGCAGCTCAACGAACGGAATCTCCGGCGGCTCGACGATGACTCCCGGTGGCTCCTCGACTGGCTCGACCGGCTCTGGAGGGGGCGCCTTCGCAGGCCTCTTCTTCTTCCGCGTCGCGAGCCAGAGCCCACCGCCCGCGAGACCGAGCAGGAGAATGGTTCCGAGTCCGTTTGGGTTCCTTCTCATCGCCTGTATCTCCCGCCGCGGTCCCGCCGCGACCTCGCATTGCGTCAGCGCTTCCCTCCGACTCGTCCCCGTACCTCCGCGTACCTCCGGTCGATTGCGTACTTGGCCTTCCTGAGCGCGTCTGCCTCGTCGGTCCCGTGCCCTTTTGCGCGATCGATGCCGATGTGGTCGATCGTGAAGTTGCAGCCGCCGGACGCCGAGCGCCCAATCGTGATGATGTAGTCGGCGTGGTAGCGATACCGTAAAAACGGTCCGCGGCGACTCAGCAGGTGTGGCTCCCTATGCACTACAGCCTCATGAAGGTCCGTATGATAGAGGCGGCGTTCGACGACTTCGTGGTCGTTGTCTTCGGTTCGGGGTTGCGCTTCTGCTTCTTGATCCGTTGCCCGGCGCGTGAGCGGGCTGCGACCCTCGACCTTGCCTTGCGCTTGGCCTTGGCCTTCGAGGGCCGTCCCGTCTTCGCCGTCCGGTACCCGCGCCACGTGCCCTGATAGCTTGAGTAGAACGGGTTCTTTGGATTGGTGAGACGGTCGAGCTCCTCGACCTGGGCGCCGTCGAGCTTGGCCGTGCTCGGGTTTCCGACGAGCATGCCCTCGGCGAGCTCGGGCACGAGGTCCCAGCTGCCGTCATCCTTCGATGGCGGATCGAACGAGGGGTTGCGCTTGAAGGATCCCGGACCGCCGTGCTCGCGCACGAGCCAGTTCTTGAGGGTCACCATCCGCTGGCGCTTTTGGCCGGTGTTGATGTTGTGGAGCAGCATCACGCTGCCCAGGCAGCTCCGGTAGCCGTAGCGGCTGACGCAGCCATTGAGGATCCGGTGTTGTTGTTCGACAGACTTGGACATGAACCCTTTTCCTCCGAGCTTTCCGGGCCGCTTGATGGCCCCCTTGATCCACTTCTTGGGTGGGGGGCGGCGGTTCGGTGTGTACATGGGGCCTCGATTGAGTTTACCTGGGTTTGGTGGGAATGGATGTGCCGAAGTAGCGTACGGTCGTGTTCGACGTCTCGTCCAGTAATTCGAGCCGTTGCCGCAATGAAGAAACGGAATGCGCCAACGCGGTCGGAATCTTGACGGAATTCATAGCTGCATGAACCTCCGCATGATGGCTTTGGCGCGAGTTGGGTTCTTCGTTGGGCGCCGCTTCGGCTTCGGGTTGGGTTTCGCGGCAAGTCGGTTGGTACGCTTGGCATTGGCGATCGCGTCGTCGAGCCACTGCAACCTCTTCTTCAGGGGCAGGCTGTCGAAGAAGCTCAGGTCGTAGTCATAACGCGGGCTCCCGCGCCTGCTCTCGAGCTCGCGCGCAAGCGCCGGCCGCGTCACCTTCCCCTTCTCGTAGAGCAGGTGATAGGCGAGCCCCCGGAGCAGGTTGTCGGTCATGTCGAAGACCTGCCACTTCGCAAACGTGACCTTCTCCGAAAGCTCTCCCGAATAGAGGAACCGATCGATCTCGGCTTTGGCCGCGGCCAGGGCGTCGTGTCGGTCGGCTGCCGAGGCCATTGAATCGCGTACGGGCGCGCCCGAGGCGTAAAGGACCTGCCAGACCCACTTGCCATGCTCCCACGGCTTGAGCTCGATCTGGTATTTGCGGTAGGTCCAGATCTCGCCACCAGCGGTAAGGCCCACCAGAAACTTGGGCTTTTGCTTGCTGAGGTAGAAGTTCTTGCGCCTCCTCGGGTTCTTCTGAGCTCGCCGGCGCCTGCGGCACTCGATGACGAGTTGCTCGAGCCACTTGCAGAACTCACGCGATCCGGGAACGCGGGTTCGGAGGTGTCGGGCGCACGTACCGACCTTGTCCCGGCGTCCGCGGGTCATCTTTCCCCACGCCTTGAGTGCTGCTTCGAAGCACCACTCTGGCGGGTGGTCTCGGCGTTTGTTGTCACGCCACACGGGCGCGAGAGTCTTGTCCGAGCCTCAGTGGTTGCGTACGGGCTTCATGCTCCTCTCACGAACGCGGACATGATGGCCTTCGCGTTGCTGGGGTTCTTCTTGGCCTTCTTGGCGCTCTTCTTCGGGTTCTTCCCGATGCGCGCGGCCGCCTCCTTGCTCGCTACCTTGCGCCCCTTCTCGAGTTCGGCGATCTGCTTCTTGATCTCCACGGCCCGCCCCTTCTTGAGCGCGCGTTTCAGTTTGTAACGTCCGATGAGCTTGGTGATCCCGCAGTGCTCGAGGCCGTACTCGATGCCATCCTTGAAGCCTTCGTCGTAGGTCCGTGGGTTCCTCCGGGACTTCCGCTTGGCCACGCGCCGCCCGGTCTGCGCCCGCGTCGTGCGAGCTCGCTGCTGACGAGCCTGGGCCTCGGCGATCGCCGGCCAGTCGGCGATCTCGGCGCCCCACTCCTTGGCCTTCTTCTTGGCCTCGCGGCGAACCTTTGCGAGGTCACCGAAGCCCTCGTCGATCAGCATGGCAGTGCTCGCATCGTAGAGGCGCCAGTGGTACCGCTTGCCGCGGACATGGAGGACATCGACTGCGTACGGGTGGTTCTTACGTCTGGCCATCAGGCAACCTCCTGTGCGAGCTGCTCTTGGATCTTGCGAAGCCACAGCGACTTGAGCTGACCGCTCAGCGCGTGGCCCCCTGAAACCGGATGGAACGAGGCGCCCGTGTTCGCAACCATTGTTGCGGTCCGGGCGAAGGGCACCGTGGCGTCCGCGGTGCCATGGATCGCGGCGACAGGAACATCAAACCGGGCCCAGAGGGACTCGGGGAGATAGCCGGAGCCCGCGACAGCGCTACGGATGAGATTGGGGTAGAGGCGCGCCATGATGTAGCTCATGTGGGCGCCCTGGCTGTGACCTGCGATGACGGGCTTCCCTACCGTCGGTCGACACGCCTGGATCGCACGTAGAAACGGAGCGATCCGGCGTGCCGCTGCGCGCACCTGGTCATTGAACTCGGGGTCGACCGACCGCGACTGAAACCATGCTCGCACCTTTCCAAACGGCTCGATCCCTTCCGGCGCGATGACACGGACGCCACCAGCGGCGCCACGAGCCATCCCGAACACACCTGACGGCCTCGAGCCGCGGCCATGGAGGACGATCAGCATTGGCAGCCGGGCGTTTTCGAGACCGGGCGGGTTGTGCTCGAGATAGCGCACGCC
>SDBU01008202.1_pt1 | contig 11923 bp, 14 predicted proteins | sample 2277071 | NCBI WGS metagenome assembly SDBU01 (sample SAMN10397929, study PRJNA504765) | marine sediment metagenome | isolation source: marine sediment core GS08_GC12, 126 cmbsf | place: Arctic Ocean: Gakkel Ridge, Loki's castle | collected 2008
ATACCGCAGTACGGGCAGGGCTTTTTCCGTCAAGCCGGTAACCACCACTGCTCCCACTTCACCCGGTGCCAGCTGTTTTCCGGTATCCGGGTCGACGATCTCGATAAACTGCTCCTCCATAATATGGAAACCAGCCCTCTCGCTGCACTCGCAGCCCAGGATGAGGCTACCGCGCGTGCCTATGCCATCTCTCAAACTGATACCGTAGTCCTGCTCCAGGGTATTCCTTACCTCGGGAAGGAGCAGCTCGCCCCATACCAGGGCACACCGCAGCTTGAACTCCTGACGGAAATCGTAGCCCAGCTCCTCTGCCTTCCGCACCAGGTTCATCAAGAAGGTGGGAGTGCCGATATATCCCTTAATACTGAGGTCGCGTATCATATTAACCTGAAGTTCAGTATTACCCGCACCCGGGGTGATGGCTATGATTCCGTCAAGTATCATAGCCGCTTGAGTACCGGCTCCGGCGCCAAGCAGCGTGGGCATAGACAGGATGGCCAGGTCGCCCTTTCGCAGCCCGATAGCATGTAACACCTTCCGGGAGCTACCCGCATTGGACTCCATTGACATGACCGGGCAATAATAAGGTCCCGGAGAGTAAAGAACCTTATGAAGGGTCGGGACAGGGACGGCCAGAAGGCCACCAAAGGGCGGATTCGTTTTCTGCAGCTCTATCAGTCCATCCCGGGTAATAAACGGGATTAGTTCCAAATCCCTGGTGGTGCGTATTTGAGATGGCTTTACCCCGGCCTTATCCAGTGTGTCCCTAACCGCCGGGGCATTCTCATAGGCAAATTGAACAATCTCACTTACCTTATCATCGTAGTACCGCTTCCTTTCCTCAAGAGGCATGGCTTCTTCTGACCTGAACAATTCTTCTTTCATCAGCAGGCGCTCCTTAAGTCAATCAAGCCGACCACCTTTCCCTCCGCTTATAATGCTTCCCTTCACGACAGGGCTTTTCCCCACGGCTCAGCGTGTGATAGCAGTAGCCGACAGTATAAAACTCCCTGCGTCTTATGTCAATTGTAATTTCAGCGTAACCGGGCGGGCTCTGTTTCATAAGCCGTGTTCATTATCTTCCGAAATGGTCAATCTGGGAACTGTCCCGAAAGGCTCATGATTTGACCCACGTTGAATTATCTCCCAGCTTTGCTATATAATTTCCTCAAGCAGCTCCAGGGGCAGGTAGATGGGCAAACTGATAGATAAACTAAAGCTGGCTTCCCAGGCTTCACCCCAGCCAATGGGGTTCGGGCTAAGTAAGTCCGCCCCAATGCAACCAACCATGGTAATCATTGCCCGCCTGACCGAGGCCAATGTTGACGACCTGGCTGATTATGTGTCCGGCGCTGATGCCGGGCTGGGGCATGTCCGGGCGGGTTCACAGATTAAGACCCTTCATAAAGCGTCCCAGACCGTGCCTGACCTTCCCTGGGGATGGTGGTGGGGCGACAGCAGCCAGGGAGAAATAGAAAAGATTCTGAAGCTCGGCGGTGATTTCGTCATTTTCCCCCCTACCAGCACCCCGCTGGCAACTCTCCGGGATGATAAAACAGACCGTATTTTACAGATAGAGGCATCACTCAGCGAAGGGCTACTGCGCACAATAGATGCTTTGCCGGTAAATGCCGTTCTCGTCGCCAGTGAGCAGGATTCTCTCCTCACCTGGCACGACCTCATGTTTTTCCGGCGCGTGGCCGGTTTGCTGACCAAGCCCCTGTTAGTTACCGTACCATCAAATGTGGGGGCTAATGAGCTTCAGTCCCTGTGGGACGCCGGCGTGAACGGGATAGTAGTGGAAGTGGAGGTTGGGAAGCCCGCCGGAAAACTGAACGAGCTACGCCAGACAATCAATGGGCTGTCCTACCCCAGGTCACGCCCACTGGGCAAGGTAGAGCCGTTGCTACCGCACATCAGGCAGGAACCAGACATAGTAAGCGAAGACGAAGATGAAGACGAATAATCCGGGCAGAGTTTAGCCTGACCAAACTACGGGCTCACCAGGCTCTTTATGAGCCTGAGCTCGTCTCTGGCCAGTCTGCTGATCAGGAAGTTCCGCTGCACAATCTCCTTGCCCAGCTTGCCTAACCTTTCCCCCACCTCCGGGTTTTCCAAAAGATACACTATCTTCTCAGCACACTCTTCGACGGTATTAACCAGGTAGTCGCTGAGTTCGCCCGTCATTTGTAGCGGAATACCCCCGGCATTACCGGCAATCACCGGCGTTTCTTTCCATAACGCCTCAGACACCACCAGACCAAACCCTTCCCTGATGGACTTCTGGACAATGACATCACTGGCGCGCTGAAAGGCATTGACTTCCATATTGCCCACGCCAGTCAGGTTGGAGAAGATAAACATATCGTCATCTTTAATGGCTTCCGCACTGAGTGCGGCGTGCATATCCCATGCCTCGGGGTCATCCGGGGCGAAGCTGCCGACAAGAGCCAGCTGGAGCCCGGGTATTTCCTCTCTAGCTAACCGGTAGGCAGCAATGGTGCCAAAGGGGTCCTTCCAGCGGTCAAAGCGGGACACCTGCGTAACCAGCGGGCGCTGGGTATCAAAGCCCACGTTCCCTATCAATTCCCGGCAGAGATACCTTTTAATGAACATATTCTTGGAGCTTAAAGGACATATAGCCGGTGTCATAATTGCAATTTTATCTACATTAAGGTCTCGCGGGGCAAACTCCCTGGTGGTGAAAACGGCGGCATCATACTCTTCAATGTAGGGACGCAGGAAATTCCACACCGCTTCATTCGGTTCCGAGCTATCCACATGACAGCGCCAGATCCACTTGGCCGGGCTATCCGGCAAATAGTGGCGTAAAGCCGCTGGCTGCGGATCATTTACGATGAAAACATCATAGTCAAGGTCCAGTTCCCGGGCATTATCCTGATTATTGGCCCGGTAAGTCCCCTTCAGCCTCTCACTCTCTATATCCGCGAAGGCAGCACCCTGCAGGGCATTGTGCAGCCCCTTGGTAATAGTAAAGAAGTGATGGTCACCGCGGATAACCTGCCAGTCAGCTTTAATGCCCACGGCACGCAGCAAAGGGATAAGACAAGCGAGCAGTTCCGCCACCCCGCCACCAAACGGGGTAGAATTGACATGGCATACCCTGAGCCCTTTCAGCTCTTCCCCCAACCTGACCAGCTCATCCAGAACGCTCTTGGTGGCTACCATGCGGTATTTGCTCAGGTCACCTACGGCCAGGGAGATTTTATGGAGCATCAGTACAACCCTCGCCGGCCGATGATAGCTGCCATGACTTACCTTCGGTGGTAATGGCCGGGGCAATTACCATCTCAACCTGGTGCATTTCAGCAATGGTAAGTGCGCCGCAGACGCCCATCGCCGTACGCAGAGCCCCAACCAGATTCTGGCTACCATCAGTCACCGAGGAAGGGCCAAAGAGGATTTGTTCCAGCGTGCCCGTAGTGCCGACTTTTATTCGGGTGCCTCTGGGCAGGGCAGGATGCGGATGGGACATACCCCAGTGGTGGCCCAGTCCCGGTGCCTCTTTAGCCTGAGCAAAGATAGAGCCAAGCATTACGGCATCCGCGCCGGCGGCGAAGGCCTTACACATGTCCCCTCCCTTGCGGAAACCACCGTCAGTAATTATCGGCACGTATCGGCCGGACTCTTTCTGGTACTGGTCTCTGGCCGCCGCACAATCAATAGTCGCCGTTATCTGGGGGACACCTACACCCAGTACTTCCCGGGTGGTGCAAGCGGCGCCCGGCCCCACCCCCACCAAAACCCCGGATATCCCCGTCCTCATCATCTCCAGACAGGCGCTGTAGCTAACACAGTTCCCGACAATAATAGGCATTGACACCGACTGCCGAAGCTCAGAGAAGATTAACCCCCGGTAGCTCCTGGATATATGCCGGGCCGAGGTAACCGTGGACTGGACAACAAAGATGTCGGCCCGGGCTTCAGCCGCTATGGGAGCAAAACGCTTGGTATTGGCCGGTGCCGCCGAAACCGCGCACACCGCCCCCGACTTCTTAACGGCCTGTATCCGCTCACCGATAAGGTTTTCCTTGACTGGCTGTGTATAGACTTTTTGCAGCAGGGAAGTAACCTCGGCAGCAGATACCCGGGCAATCTCCGCCAGTATCTCCTGCGGGTTATCGTACCGGGTTTGCACTCCCTCCAGATTGAGAACGGCCAGCCCTCCCACCTGGCTCATCAAGACAGCAAAGTTGACATCGGTCACCGCATCCATAGCCGCGGCTATGATAGGTATGGAGAAGGTAAGGTTTTCCACCCTGAAATCAATATCTGTCTGGTCAGGATTGATGGTGATGTCTCCCGGCACTATGGCCACTTCATCAAACCCGTAGGAACGCCGAAGTTGTTTAAATTGGGGTGCCGCCATTTTCCTCCTCTTCCTTATAAAGAAAAACTATAGCAAATGCACGTCTTCAAAGTCAAGAAGGCTAATTTTTGGTAGTGGGTCAGTTTGAAAAGAGAGCAAGGCGAATCGCAAGGAGTGTAGACTTTAAGAAGATTGAAAGAGTTGATAGAAGACAGCCCCTATAATCAGGGTTGCAACTGCCCAAAGAAAAAATATGATGAATTGTAGACCTGTTGATTTTGATTTTGCCCACTTTTCCATTATACCGGCTATCACAAGCCACGCTATACCAGACAATACAGCTATTATGACCAAAACCCAATTAGGCATACTATGTCTCCTGGTTAATTGGTTGAGTCATATTTTAGGACTATTCAATTAGTTTTGCAATATCCTCTATCGTCCAGATGCGACCAGCCGCCCCTGGTTGGTTTTATCCGCACGGGCAGTCCCGCTACCATAAGATAAACCTCGTCACAAACCCCGGCCAGCATCTGGTTGGCCTTACCCAGCAAATCACGGTACAACCGGGCCACCTTGCTCGGTGGCACCAGGCCCGTGCCCACCTCATTAGTAACGATAATAAAGCGGGCGTCAACCCGGTTAATACAGTCTATCAGCCCGTTAATCTCCGCCGTAACCTCTTCCTCAACCAGGGAAGCGTCTATCTGCTCTCCCTGTCGGTCATATTGGCTAAAAATGTTACCAACCAGCAGCGTGATACAATCCACAATCACCACTTTAGCCCCGCCCGCCTTTTCGAGAATCTGGCGGCCGATATGTGTGGTAGCTTCCAGCGTGCTCCAGGCGGCCGGTCTTGCCCTCTGGTGCCGTTCAATGCGCTGAGCCATCTCCTCGTCACCCGCCGTAGCCGTGGCGACAAAGAGTACCGGCTCACCCAGCTTCAGGGCAAGCTCATGGGCAAAGTCGCTTTTGCCACTGCGGGCGCCACCAGTGATTAGAATGTTTGGCAACCTCACCCCCCTGATTCCCCCTTAGGTCTTAACTCACACTTCAGAATTTCCCGGAACCAGTACCCATCTCTCAATACCTTTGGCATGCCAATAGCCCGCGACTGCACCTGCAATACCTCGGCAGACAGTCCATGGCTACGTGAGCGCTCGCCGTCCTCGGTTACCATGTTAAGGAGACAACGCACCTTCAGACCGCCAGTCACTGCCCGGTAAAAGGCAAGCGAGCTATCTTTGCCCCCGCTCCAAGAGGCAAAAACCTGAGACATCTTACCTCCTATCTCAAGTGACAAACATCATTTAGCTGGTTGATAATCGCACCCCGCGGGTATGTTTCCAGAATGCTGAGCGACGCCAGATCAAGGCGGAACTGCCGCCAGCGCTCTACCTCCACGCCCAGCAGGTGGCACATCAGTACCCTCAGTGAACCGCTGTGCGCGACAACAAGTAGGGTCTCTTCCGGTGTATGTTTCTCCAGCCGGCTCAGAAACCGGCTAACCCGGCGGTTGAATTCCCTGATGCTTTCACCGTCGGGATATCTCAGGCCGGGGTCCCGCTCAATCCACAACCTGGTTACTTCGGGATAGAGCTGGCTGACCTCGGCAAAGGTCAACCCTTCCAGCTTACCGAAGTTGACCTCCTGCAGCTCCGGGCAGGTGATAATTTCCAGACTGTGCCCGGAGATAATAGTCTCCGCGGTTACCCGGGCCCGACTCAGCTGGCTGGAATAGACGGCGTCTATCTTCTCGGCGGCTAGAAGGTCACACAACCGCTCCGCCTGCCTCAGACCGGCCGCGCTCAGCTTGACGTCAGTACGCCCCCAGTACCGCTGAGCGCTATTTAATTCAGTCTCGCCATGTCTAACCAGAAGCAATCGGGACAACCGCCCCTCCTAACTAGGCCAGCCCTACCCGGTCCAGCCCCAGGATGATAATAAGTACGAAAACCTCAGCCACCTCGTTTACCGCCCCGTAGGTATCGCCGGTGAGGCCGGAGAACTTGCCTTTCAGATAGGACGCCATAGCTACTACTGTAATCCAGATGCCCAGCATCAAGACCAGTCCGGTCAGTTGAAGTAAGACTATAGCCACGAGCACGGCTATGACCGTGGCTATGGTAAACCTCGGCCACCTGGTTCCCCGCTTGAAAGCCTTCCCCAGACCGTCCGGCCGGGCATAGGGATAGGAGAAAATAGCATAGGTCATTGCCCAGCGACTCAGCACCGGCATTATCACCAGCGTCACTATCAGCAAGGAATCCGGTACACTATTCAGTGAAAGGTATTTAACCAGCAGCAGGCAACAGACAGCAATAACACCAAAGCCCCCGGCCCGGCTGTCATGCATTACCCGCCACCTGTCTTCCACTGACTTATGCCCGGCAATCCCGTCATAGGTATCAATAAAGCCATCGAGGTGCAGGGCACCGCTAATCACCACCAGGCTGACAACCACCAGGATATCAACTACCGGCCGGGGTAAGAACAAACCCAGCAGCCAGTGCCCGCCCGCCAGAAGAAGGCCAATGATGAGACCAACCAGCGGGAAATAAACGGCCGAGCGACCCAGCTCCTCCGGGCTAACCTCACGCCGCCACGGTATGGGGATGATAGTCAGGAACCTCAGTGCCGCTAGGAATCCCAATCGCCCGCCTCATCTTTCTCCGATACGCCCGCTTCAGTGAAAGTAGGCATTTCCGCCAGAACCCGGGCGGCCGCCTCGGCCAGGAAGATGCCAAGGGCGGCACCGGTGCCCTCCCCCAGGCGCATGTTTAAATCAAGCAACGGCTTTAGCCCCAGGTGCCTGAGTAACACCCGGTGCCCCGCCTCAGCGGAAACGTGCCCGGCAATAAGAAAATCTACTACCTCCGGTACCAGGGCCGTGGCAATCAGAGCGGCCGCCCCGGAGATAAAGCCATCAATAACCACCGGGATACGATAGGCGGCGGCGGCCAGCATCACTCCCGCCAAACCACCAATCTCAAAGCCACCGACCTTTGCCAGCACGTCCAGGGGCTGCTTGGGGTTAGGGCGGTTCACGTCCAGGGCTTTCTTTACCACCTCCCGTTTGTGTGCCAGCTGCTTACCGGCGACACCGGTACCCCGCCCGGTCACCTCGGCTACCGGTTTCCCGGTTATGACGGCACAGATGGCACTGCTGGCCGTGGTATTACCGATGCCCATATCCCCCGTACCCACGATATCCAGGCCCCGGGCGACCTCGGCGGCAACTATTTCTATCCCGGTCTCTACGGCTTTTATTGCCTGCTCCGCGGTCATCGCTGGGCCCAGAAATATATTCCCGGTGCCAGGGGCAACCTTCCGGGACAAAAGTTGAGCGTCCGGTGCCAGATCAGCCGCCACCCCCATATCAACCACAATAACCCTGGCGCCTACCTGCCGGGCAAGAACATTGATGGCGGCACCACCACCAAGAAAATTGTACACCATCTGCGCCGTTACCTCTTGCGGCCAGAGGCTAACCCCTTCCGCCACCACGCCGTGGTCGCCGGCCATGGTGATTATTGCCTTGTGCTTAATCTGAGGAATTGGCTTACCCTGAATGCCCGCCAGCCTGACGGAAAGCTCTTCCAGCCGACCCAGACTGCCCTGGGGTTTGGTCAACTGGTCCTGCCTGGCCCCAGCTTGAGCCACGGCGTCCCCGTCCAGGGGTCTTATTTTTTCAATTGTGTTGGATAGCAGTTCGGCCATCTCCACCTCCAGTTCATTTGAGTCAACCTTTAGCCCCGGTCAATTACCCTCAGCATTAGGGCAATATTAGCAAAATATCCGTAAATTCTCAATCTCCGGATGGGGCATGTTCTACCTGCCACCAAAGAACTCGACCGAATCAAAAAAGCAAACTGGCCTCTTTCAGAGGAAACAATAACGATAAACTCGGAGCGTGGTTTCCGGAGATTAGTTACCGAGCGGCTTCCCCCTCCGGGGTGGGCGGCTCAGTCCGGTGCAACCGGTCACCACTCTCTAGATGGTCAACGTACAGCACACCGTCAAGGTGGTCAAGCTCATGTTGCAGAGCCTGAGCCATAAGGCCGGTGGCTTTCAGCCGGATAGTCTTACCCTGCCGGTCCTGGCCCTTCACGGTAACGGATTCTGACCGCTTTATCTCCCCGGTATAGCCAGGCACACTGAGGCAACCCTCCGATACCTCTCGCTCCCCACTGCGTTTCACTATTTCGGGATTGATAAGGGCAACAGGCTCTTCATCAGGCATCTGGAGCACTATTACCCGCAGGGAAACCCCTATCTGGGGAGCCGCCAATCCCACGCCGCCGGCCTGGGGCATGGTCTCCAGCATATCATCAATCAGCCGCTGGATAGAACCGTCTAGGCTTGATACCCTCTTCGCTTTCCGCTTTAGCACCGGGTCAGGTAGAGTACGTATTGGCCGAACTGCCATGTCGTTTAACCCCTTCCCGCGCCGAGACCGCCGGGCTGGTCTGAGCTATTTCCTCAAGAAAAGGTCGATACGGCTGACCTCTTCCACCCCCTTGAGACTGGAAACCATGGCGAGAATGACATTGGTGATAATCTTCCTGGGGAAGAGGGTCAACGGTATCCGGACGTCATTGACATAAAGGGAGATGCGCTCCCGCTGCGGCTGAATAAACCCCTTCTCCAGAAGGTCGGCAATACCCTTGCTGTCTGACAGGGAGAACTGCCGCGTATTAATCTCAAGGGTTTCGTCAGTGGCGATAGCGATACGCTTCCTCACGGCGCTCAGGGGCGGGCCGACCTCCCGGCGATGAACCTCTATCTTGGGGGCACCACTGTGCTTGAAGCCTTCCGCCAGGATAATATCATAGTCCTCACCGAGGAAACGAGCTATCTCGTCAAGGGTAAGCTCCTGCTTGAGCGGCTTTACAAGCAACATTCTCTCGGGTGAACACACTGCCGCTACCTCGCTACCGGCGTTTAGGTGTCGCCAGGTATCCTTGCCCCGGTCATTAAAGTCCATTCCCTGGGGAGCGTGCTTGATGGTCGCCACCCGGTATCCCCTCGACTTTAGCTCTCCAATCAGTTTTTCAATGAATGTCGTCTTGCCCGCTTTTGACCTGCCGACAACTGAGATTACTGGAGGCATTTCCCTTCTCCTTGATGCTTAGCCTTTGTAACAGCCGGCTAAAACCGCGCTACCTCTGAGCGAACCTTCCCTCATAATTATTCTACCACAGTAACCCGTGGAGCAACGCCGGGACCGATTTCACTCAGGATTCCCCGGGTCTGGTATAGATTCTGGTTAAGGTTTCATCCCCCACCGTATAACAGATAGTACACCCGCCACACTCTTCCGGTGTTACCTCCTCCAGGTAAACATCAAGGCCTATTTCCTCATACATCTCCAGAATTCGCTTCAGGTGTGCCCCGGAAGTCGTCGACGCCAGTTTCCAGCCCCCCTCTTCCAGCTCTTCTCGGGTCTTGTTAGCCTCTTCGCTCATTTCCCCCTCCCCGAGCCAGTAAATCATCAAGGATTTTCATTATGATGATAATAGCATGTTAACGGGTCTTCTGTTGAGGGTCTGTTGACAACGTTGCTGCTCTGCGATACACTGATACCCCTTATGATGAGGTGTAAGGGCTAAAAGGGTCTGGTAGAAACCCTACCGCAATACATATGCACGAAGCTAACTTACTTTGAATGCCGCTATACCCGAGCTACAATCTCCCGCAGTTCTTGCAGGGCGATAATAACTCCAGATCGCCGGTGAATCATCCGATGGCAATTAGCGCACAGTGGCACGACCCGTTCTACTGCCATCATCAAATCAACGGGTTCACCCTCGCGAATAATCTCGGTGTGGTGTACCTCGATAAAATCTCTTCCCAGTTCTCCATATATAGCTTCAAAATCGAAACCGCAAACGGTACAGAACAACTGCCCATCGTGCTGTTGTCTGAAGACAGTAATCGCGGCATCACGGAGCCTTCGAGACCGGGTATGTTGCTTCACAGAGCGCTGTATAACTGCTCCTTCCTCAATGACCACACCAGCATAGTTGTCCGGTGACTGCGCTTCGCTAGGTGTCTCAATGCCCTGCTCTTGAAGCGCTTGTACGGCCAACTGCAGGTCTTCGGGAGAGTCTGGTTCGTTTTCCAATAGATAATCGAACCCCCTTTGAGTAATCGTCCAAGCTTGTCTTGATCCACCACAGGTAGCTAGTCCTTCACCATCTAGGATGTGATGGGAGCCCAAGAGATTTCTAACGGTTTGGCTGAAGATAGTGTCTGAGCGTCCAGGATAGGATTCTAAGTCACGACCACTCGGCTGCAACTCTTGGGTTAGTAGCTGTATCAATTGAGTGGTGGTCAAGCCTGAGGGGTGGTCCCTTAATAGCCTCAGGGTAGGTAGAACTAGGTCGCTCTGAGAGTAGGACGTCATGCAACTTCTCCTCGGCCTTTCGGCCTAAGTCTCAGGAGAATCTTACTACTCTTTTCGCAGGATTACAATAAACTGGTGGGAAATGTTAGGAACATAAGCATATGGATAACCATAGGGTCTTAGTCTTGTACCAGCCTCGTACCAAACTATCTCACCTTTAAGGACAAAACCTTGCCGCTGCGCTCTTTTCGCTATGTCCACATGTGTAAACATATACTCACCATCTTGGTAAGCATTCCGAATTATTATAGCCACGTATTTCTTAGACTGTAACACTCGAAAACATTGCTCTAGCACTCGCTCCATAGAATCAAGATATCCCTCATAAGATACAGCATTTGCTAAATCTCGCGGGTTATCAGAGCGCATATCATAATCAGTCTTTCGATTTGCAAATTCCTCATATTGCCCATTGCACATTGTTTTTGTTAAGTGCACATTATATGGCGGATCAGTAACGATAAAGTGAAAAGACTCATCATCAAAGGTCTTTAACACTTCGAGACAATCACCTTGAATTAACTCATATTTACGCAGGTTCTCTCCCTGAGAGTTACAAGTCTCGATTACTTGACTATAGATATCTACCCACTTTGGATTGATTTCTATCCCTACACATTCACGCGGAGGTGTTGCAATAGCAGCACCTATCAGCGTTCCGCCCACGCCAGCAAAGGGGTCTAGAACCTTATCATTTCCCTTTGTAAAGAACTCAATTAAGTGCTTCATCAACTCAGGCGGTTTATTTGCACCGTGCGCCTTGCGCATTACATGCGCGTACTTGCTAGAATAAGAGGTGGTAAGAAGCGTCTTTGTGAAATAGAGCCACTCGGCTCCAGTAAGCTCATTCAGAGCATTCTTAGCATGAACCGCGCCCTTGTTCCTGGACTCGTAATTGTTAACCCCATTCTTCTTAAAATGTTTAAGAAACAATTCGTTGAGAACGGGGCAGTTTTCAGCTTTGTCGCAATCAAAGCAATCTGTTACCTGAGCTTCGCAGAACTCTTTAGCATCCTCCACATCTTCGCTCAAAAGACCGAGTTGTTGGTCAAGGCTTTTCTCCATTCTTATCTGCTATCTCCCTTTTCATATTTTTGTATCTCTTTAGGTACAGCCTTCTGAAGTATCATTCCAGCTATAGCGGCAAAGCTACGACCCCAGTAAGGACTATTCTCCATCTCCCC
>SDBU01008203.1_pt1 | contig 11923 bp, 9 predicted proteins | sample 2277071 | NCBI WGS metagenome assembly SDBU01 (sample SAMN10397929, study PRJNA504765) | marine sediment metagenome | isolation source: marine sediment core GS08_GC12, 126 cmbsf | place: Arctic Ocean: Gakkel Ridge, Loki's castle | collected 2008
GGAGTGGATTGACGGAGACTCCGCAATCGGGTACAATTACCCTCGGCTGACACGCACTGGAATTGACCTCAGCCACTCGCCATTGTCTCATGCTGGGCCGTCTGTCGACGGGTTTATCGCTGATCGCCGTCCATTGGACTGATCGAGTATGCACCTGATTGTCACTCACGACAATGCCGATTTCGATGCGGTCGCATCCCTGTTGGGCGCCGCCAAGCTGTACCCGGACGCCCATCCATTGATTCCCAATCGCCTCAACCGCAACGTGCGCGACTTTTTGCATCTGTATTGGGAGGAATTCCCCTTCGTCAGACCCCACGAGGCACCCAAGGGAACGGTGGGCCGGCTGACGATGGTGGACAGCCAGCACGTTCCCTCCTTGCCGGGGCTGAATGACGAGACCCAGTTCCACGTCATTGACCACCATGCCCTGTCACCGCACCTCCCCGCTGGTGCTGTCACCACGCTGGAGGACACCGGCGCCACTGCCACCCTCATGGTCGAGGAGATCCAACGCCAGCACATCAGGCTCACGCCCAACCAGGCCACATTGATACTGCTGGGCATTTATGAGGATACCGGCTCTCTGCTCTACTCCAGCACCACCACGCGCGATGTATACGCCGCTGCCTGGTTGCTGGAGCAGTACGCTTCCCTGGAAGTGGTACGCCAATTTCTAAGATACTCCTTGAGCGAGAGCCAGCGAGACCTCTATAGACAGATGACCGACCACCTGGAGACCCACCAGGTCGAAGGCCACATCGTCATGATCTCGGCCGTCCAGGCCATTGGCTATGTCGAGGAACTGAGCACGCTGGCACACAAGCTACGGGACCTGTTTGAGCCGGACGCAATCTTCCTGGTGGTGGCCATGGACGATCATGTCCAAGTTGTGGCCCGCTCTACCAGTGACGCCATTGACGTGGGTGCCATCACCGCCTGCCTGGGGGGAGGAGGACACGCCCGGGCAGCGGCCGCGCTCATCCATCACCAGGATTTCTCACAAGTCCACGACCGGCTGCTCGATTTGCTCAACCAGCAGGTGCAGCCATCCATCACAGTGGACAAGATAATGTCTCGCGGCGTGCACACGCTTGCCCCCGCCGACACAGTCAAGAAAGCATCGGAGATGATGACTCGCTATGGTCACGAGGGGTTTCCGGTGGTGGCAGAGGGGAAGATTGTGGGCGTGCTCACCCGGCGGGAGATAGATAAAGCGCTGCATCACCAGCTGGGTGGAAGCGCCATTCGCCAATTTATGCACAAGGGGGAGTTCTCTGTCACGCCCCAAGACTCAGTGGACACCCTGCAAGCCCTGATGACCCGGGAAGGCCTGGGACAGGTGCCAGTCGTGGAGAACGGCAAGATCATAGGTGTCGCAACCCGCACCGATCTGATCAAACTGTGGAGCGAGAGTCCTCGACCATCACGGGCCACGGAGATATCCCAGCGGCTGACCGAGGCCCTTCCCCCACCTCTGCTGCATCTACTGCGCGAGGCAGGTCGGGTAGCGGGTCAGCAGGGAGCGTTGCTGTTCATCGTGGGTGGTTTCGTGCGTGATCTGCTCCACAACCCTAAACTTGGATTGGACGTGTCCTACCCCGACATAGACTTGGTGGTGGAGGGAGATGCCATCCGCCTTGCCCGGCAGCTGGCCCAACAGTACGGCGGGCAGGTACGCAGCCATCGCCGGTTCGGCACAGCCAAATGGCTCGTTGATGACAGCCATCAGCTGGCGAACAGCCGTCGTCCAGCCGCCTCCGGCAGCCCGGCCCATGATCTCCCGCTGCCACGTGCGCTGGACTTTGTGACCGCCCGCACCGAGTTCTACGAGCACCCGTCCGCCCTGCCGGAGGTGGAACGGAGTTCCATCAAACAGGACCTGCATCGGCGTGATTTCACCATCAACACATTGGCTATCCAGCTGTCGCCAGACCACTATGGAGACCTACTCGATTTCTATGGGGGGGAAAATGACCTACGTAAGGGCCTCATCCGGGTGCTACATAGCCTGAGTTTCGTGGAGGATCCCACCCGCATGTTGCGGGCCGTGCGGTTGGAGCAGCGTATGGGCTTTCGCATTGAAACCCGCACCGCCGAGCTGCTAGACCACGCATTGGATCTTCTGGATCGGGTCAGTGGGGAACGCATATACCATGAATTGCATCTCATCTTCCGGGAAACTGAACCGGAGTCAGCGTTGCGGCGGCTGGATGAGCTGGGCATACTCAAGCAGGTTCATCCCGACCTTTGCGCCGACAGCTGGGTCATTCGCCGCATCACCGCTCTGCGTACCGGTCTCAACGATACCCCTTGGGCGACGACACCGCTGACCGACGTGCACTATCTGGGCTTGTTGACGTTCCGGCTGTCAGACAGAGTATTACAGCAGGTCATCGTCAGATTGCGCCTCCGGGCTGCCGACGCATCCGTCTTGCGCCAGGTGCAAACGCTGAAATCACGTCTGGCCCAGCTTCAGCAGACATTGCGCCCCAGCAAAATCTACCGCTTCCTTGAATCCTTCACCAGCGAGAGCTTGTTGATCGGCTGGCTGGGGACTGAGGATGAAACCGCGCGGGCTCAGATAGGCCAGTTCCAGCGCGAGCTGCGCGGCATTGACCCCATCATTGACGGACACTACCTGCGGCGCGAGCTCGACCTGCGCCCCGGCCCCATCTATCGCCGGATTCTGGATGACCTGCGGTCGGCGCGGCTGGACGGCCAAGTGGTCACGCTGGCCGACGAACGGGTCTGGGTGGAACGCTGGTTGGAGCAGCACGGCAACGACGACTAGCAGGCACCTGCAATATCCTGGTTTCGCGTGCTGTGCAGCCCTGTGTTTCCCCAGGCCCCCTTAGTCGTCCAGCCATCTGGTGAACTTGCTGCGCGGCCAGGGGCTGGACATCCAGGAAGTATCTGGCAACGGCAGCGCCGTGGCCTGGCGCACAGTTAGCCAGCCGTGAGGCAACCGTAGTTCCATCGGCTTGCCTCTCTGGCTGACCCAGCGCAGTGCCCCCTGCTCCTCAGCAGCTTTTGCCAGCGCCAGGGTGGTGCGCACATCTCCTTCCAGGTATCGCAGCACTTCCTGCCGTTGACCGGCCGCCCACATACGGGGAGCGAGCGCGCCACTCATCTCGGGAGGTTTCCCCATCAGGCCCATTCCCTTCGCCACCTTATCCAGGCCCAGGGGATATCCCTGGAGACAGAAGACGTGGAACATCATGTCGACGTGGTCCACAGCCAGCTGGCGGCATTCGGCAAGCATTCCGCTCTCTTCGGCCAGGATGTCGAAATCGAAGCCGACACCGTTCCAGGTGACGAGAGTCTGGCCACGCTCGACCGCTCCCTGCAGATGGCGCACCATGTCTTGTGCCTCAGAACGCGCCATCTGGTCAGCGGCAGCGCCCGACGCTGTTTTGCCATGCCAGATCACCGGATCTCCGTCGTCGGACAGCATGCCGGCGCAGGTGATGCCCAGCGGGCGATACACCTTGAGGTCTCCGGCGTCGTCAGGAATGATCTTGGCGGTTTCAAGGTCGAAGGCAACGTACTTGTGCATCTGTTTCCCTTTCCGCGCGGTAAGTAACCGTGCTGTCGGCAGCACCCAAAACCGACCATATGGCTGCGTGTTCCTGCCGGAACGGTGATGGGTACATATGATCAGCGACAACCTGCCCATCACAGGAAAAACCAAACCCGGTCTTCTGTCAGAAGCCGGGTTTCTGGGTCACACTTTCACCGATGCTCCTGCAGGGATCAGAACTTGGCCGCCAGCATGTTCACCGACTGCGTGGCCAGCTGGATGAAAGGCTCGGCGTACAGGCCAATTACCAGTATCATCACGGCATTGATCGCCACTACCAGTCGCAGGGGGAATCCGATCGCCATCGGTTCTGTCTCACCCTCCGTGAAGAACATCTCCCGCATAATAGTGTAGTAGTAGTACAGCGAGATAACGCTGTTGACAATGCCCACCACCGCCAGCAGGATCATCTGGCGCTGGATGGCAGCACCGAACACGAACAGCTTGGCCATGAAACCGCCCGTCGGCGGAATGCCAATGAGGGACAGCAGAAAGATGAACATCGCGATTGCCAACCAGGGGCAACGACGCATGAGCCCGGCAAAGGCGGGCAAGTCAGCCGAACCGGTACGATTCTCCACCGCGATCACCACCGCAAACGCCCCCAAACTGGCGAAGAGGTAAACAAGCAGGTACAGAAGCAGGGCGTTCAGGCCGGTGGTCCAACTCTGGGCCTGCGGTGCCAGCGCAGCCAGACCGATGAGCATGTAGCCGGCCTGGGCAATGCTGGAATAGGCCAACATACGCTTGACATTGGTCTGCCACAGCGCCACTAGATTGCCAAGGAACATGGTAACGATAGCCATGCCAGCCAATACCGCCATCCAATCCACCTGGAAGTCTGGCAGGGCGGTGAGCAGAAAGCGTATCAACACACCGAAGCCGACCGCCTTGGGCCCCACCGACAGGAATGCAGTTACCGGCGTAGGCGCTCCCTCGTAGGCGTCGGGCGCCCATTGATGGAAGGGAACCAACGCAATCTTGAAGCCCAGCCCCACCAGCGTCATAATAGTGGCCGGATAGACGAGCCACCGCACTGTCAGCGAACCGGTGGCCAGGGCAGATGCAATACCGGATAGGTCAATGGTGCCGGTTGCGCCATAGAACAGAGAGAAGCCGTAGAGCATAATGGCCGAGGCAGTGGCGCCATAGATGAAGTATTTGACCGCTGCCTCCGAGGAGCGTGAGTCGTCGCGCAAGTAGCCCGTCAGCAGGTAGCTGACGATGCTGAGGAACTCGATGGACAGGTAGATCATTAGCAGATTCGTGGCCGCCGTTGCCAGCATCATGGCCAGCCCGGCAAACAGGAGCAGGGCGTAGAACGCGCCCCGGAAAGTTATCCGCGCCTGCACGTATTCTGCTGAAGCCAACGCTACCAGAGCTAACACCAACACCGTGAAGAGCTTGAAGAAGAGAGCCAGACCGTCCACCGCCATCATCGGCATCTGGTCTCCCCCGAAATCCTGACCGGTCACAAATGTCAGGGGGACTCCGTTGGCACCCGCCAGCGGCCAGACCACGATCGTTGCCACCAGCACCAGCAGTAGCAGAAAGGCAACCCAGGGCAGCCAACGCCGGCGCCCGCCGTCACCCGGCCACGCCAAGTCGAGGCCCAAGATGGCCAGCGCGGCGACAGCCATCACCAGCTCAGGTAGCAGCAGAAAAAGCAACTGATTCAGCGTCAAGGTAGATCCTCCATTGCAGCCCGCTCCATCCACGCCGGGTCCCCCTGGGACCAACCATCTGCCGGTGGCGCAGACCGACGAGATCCCGCATCTGGGAAGTCGTTGGGACCGCTACAACCTGCCCAAGATCGCCGTGGTAGTGGCGTTTATGATGTTCAGGATGGGCGCCGGATATACACCTATCGCCAGCATGAAGAAAAGCAAGGGAGCCATGGTAACGATCTCGAACCGGTCCATATCCAGTGAAAATGGCCAGTGAGCCGCATCGAAGATCTTGCCCCACTTCTCCTCGCTGAACTCGCCCAAAAAGATGTGCTGAATGATCTTCCAGAGAATGTAGGCCGCTCCCAGCACAATAGCAATCACCCCAATGATGGCATAGACGGGGATGATGGCAAAAGATCCCCGAAACACCATGAACTCGCTAATGAAGCCGGACAGACCAGGCAGCCCCAGCGAAGCCAGGGCGGTCATCAACATCACGCCGTAGTAAACCGGCATCTTGACGCTCAGGCCGCCGAACGATTTCAGGTCACGGGTGTGGGTTCGTTCGTAGATGATACCAACCAGGAAGAACAACCCGCCAGTGATGATGCCGTGATTGAACATCTGCAGCACTGCCCCATTCATGGCAATGGCCCGGCTGGTCAACATTGGATCCGTAACGTCCAGCGATGCCGCCGCGGCCGTCAGCCCCAGCAGGAAGAATCCCATATGACTGACCGACGAGTAGGCAATCAGCCGTTTAAGATCCCACTGGGCCATGCTGACCAGCGCGCCGTAGATCATGCTGATCAGCGCCAACACCCCGATATAGGGGGCGAACTGTTTGAACAGCTGCGGGAAGAAGGGCAGCAGGATGCGAATCATACCATATCCGCCCAGCTTGAGCAGCACACCGGCCAGGATAACCGACCCGGCCGTGGGGGCCGCCGTGTGGGCGTCGGGCAACCAGGTGTGAAACGGCCAGACCGGCACTTTGATGGCAAACGCCAGGAAGATGGCCCAGAAAGCGGCTATGGCCAGGGCCGGACTGCTAGCCAGCGGTCCCAGCTGCGAGATTTCCAGGATATTCCAGGTGCCGGTGGTCAGGTAAATCCCGATGAAGGCCAGCAGCATAACCACCGAACCTACCAGCGTGTACAGGAAGAACTTGATGGCCGAGTATTGGGGGCGGTCCTGAGGCTGACCCCAGATGCCGATCAACAGGAACATAGGTATCAGGCCAATCTCCCAGAACACGTAGAAGAGCACCAGGTCCAGCGACACGAATACGCCCAACATTCCCATTTCCAACAAAAGGAAAAGGACAAAGAACTCCTTGACCCGCTTCTTGATGGTATGCGACGAATAGAAGAGGCAGAGAGTCGTTAGCAGTGTCGTCAAGAAGACCAGCGGAAGACTGATGCCATCAACCCCCATCCGGTAATAGGCATCCAGGGTGGGGATCCATATGGCCTCTTCCACGAACTCCATTCCCCCACCGGTACCGGAATACATCACCCAGATCACGACAGATAACACCAGCGGGATAAGGCTGATGATTATCGCCAGCCACTTGAACTCCCGCTCCCGGTGGCCGGGGACAAGAGCCACCAGCACGGCGCCCAGCAGGGGAATGAAGGTGATAAGAGTCAAAAACGGAAAACTCATGGGTATGCTGCCTCCTTGACGTCAGAGATACAGGTATAGCCCCACCAGCATCAAGACAGTTACGACCACGACCAACAGGTAGTTTTGTACCCGGCCGGTCTGGGTATATCGTAGCCAGCGTCCTGCGGCGTTGAACGCTCTGGCTACACCTTCTACCAGGAAGGTGTCGATCACTACGTTGTCGAACACTCCTGAGATGTCAGCGGCCCACCGTCCGACTGCGGCCACCAGGTTGACGAAGGGATCTATGACCCACCGATAGTCGAAGTTGAAAACCTGGTCGGCCAGCCAGACGACAGGCTGGACGACAGCCAATTGGTAGAATTCATCGATGTAGTACTTGCGCTCTAGCAAGGTGAAGACCGGCCCCAGGTAGCGCTTGAACGGCTCCACTTGGCCGGCCTGGTAGTTTCGATAGAGGAGCCAGCCTGCCAGCAGTCCCGTCACCGCCAGAATGGTGGACATGCCAGCCACCACAAAGTTGAATTCCGTGGCGGCCACATTGACCAAGTGACTGGTCTGGTGGATATTTGCCATGAAGTGATGAAGGGGACTGCCCAGGAAAGGTGCATTGGCGAAACCGCCAACAAGTGCGAAAACAGCCAGGATCATCAGAGGCACCGTCATGCTGTTAGGTGACTCGTGTGCCTGCGCAGCCGCCTGGTGGCGCGGTTTACCCCAGAACACCAAAGCCAGCTGCCGGCCCATGTACAGGGCTGTCAGGAACACTCCCACTGTCCCAGCCAGCCAAATCAAAAGGTGGTGATCGATGACGCGTGCATGCTGCCAGCCCACAAATGCCTCGGCCAGAATCTCGTCTTTGCTCCAGAAGCCAGCGAACGGTGCCAATCCCACCAACGCCAGCGTGCCGAACAAGTAGGGCCAGAAGGTGCGCGGCATCCTGTGGCGGAGTCCCCCCATGTGCTTCATGTCGTTGGCATTGAAGCTCTCGTCCTCCCGAGTCTCCGCCAGGTCACCCGGCGGATGGTGGGACATAGCGTGGTGCCCATGCTCCATGCCGTGGATGACCGACCCGGCACCCAGAAAGAGAAGTGCCTTGAAGAAGGCGTGGGTCAACAGATGAACGATGCCCACTACCACCCCCCCCAGGCCCAGTCCCATCATCATGTACCCGAGCTGGCTGATGGTGGAATAGGCCAACACCCGCTTGATGTCATCCTGAGCCAGGCCGATGGTGGCGCCCAACAACACGGTAATGGCCCCGATGATCGACACCCAATACAACGCCGGCGCGCTGGCATAGTCGAACCCGGCAATGAACAAGGGCATCGTGCGCGCTACCAGGTAGACACCGGCTGCCACCATCGTGGCCGCGTGGATGAGAGCTGAGACCGGGGTGGGACCTTCCATCGCGTCTGGCAGCCACACATGCAGCGGGAATTGTGCGCTCTTGCCCACCGCACCGCCAAAGATGAGCAATGCGATGACCGTCACCGCTGGCACGCCCAGCAAAGTGAGATGCTGCAAGGCTGCCAATGTCTCTGGCTGAAACAACTCACGGAAGGTGAGCGTGCCCGTATAACTATAAAGTAGCGCGATCCCAGCCAGGAGGAGAGCGTCACCGATGCCGGTGGTGATGAACGCCTTCAGGCCGGCTTTCTTCGCCCGATCCACCTGGGCTTCGTCTATGTGATCCTCGGTGTTGCGGTTGCGGAATGACCAGAAGCCGATCAACAAATACGAACAGAGCCCCATCACCTCCCAGGAGATGAACGCGAGCAGGAAGTCTTGGGCTACCACCAAACCCAGCATGCCAGCCGCGAAGAGGGACATGTAGGCAAAGAAGCGAGCATAGCGGGGGTCCTGGTTAGCCTTGCCCAGATTCATGTACCCTTGCGAGTAAATGAAAATCATCAAACACACAAAGGGTACCATAAAGAGCATTGCGGCCGAGAGACCGTCCACCGCCAAGCCAATATCCAGCACGGATGTGCCGGCCGGAAGCCAGGGGATGGACAGTTGCCAGCCCTCCGCGCGAGTGTGCTCGCCTCCCGCAATCGTCGCCGCCACGATCCCCCATGCTGTCACTGTGGACAGGGCGATGCCGCCGATGGCGATGCCAGAGCTGAGGCGATTGTTACGATGGGTGAAGAGGATGATGGCCGCAAATGCAAAGAAAGGAAAGAGCGGCACAAAAGGCGTCAGGTTGAAGAAGAATCCCATGCGTTACCTCGTATCGCGAGCAGCCAAACAGTACATTGCGCTCCGCCCGTCCGATCCCTTACGTTAGAAACAACCTACGCCGATTTGAGACTGGCGAGCGCCAGCATGTGTTCACTGACTACCGTCTACTGAACATTACCAATGCATCATGTCCAATTCATCCACGACGACTGTTTCGCGCTGGCGGTAGGCGGCAATGATGATGGCCAGGCCAGCCGCCGCCTCCGCCGCCGCAATGGCAATGACGAACATGGCAAAGATCTGACCGGTGAGTGCCTGGGGAGTGATATAGCGCCAGAAGACCACCAGGTTGATGTTCACCGCGTTCAGCATCAGCTCGATGCCCAGCAGCACGCCGATGGCGTTCTTGCGTGACAGGGCACCATACAAACCGAGACAAAACAGGGCCGCAGCCACGGCCAGCCACCAATAGAGTGGAATGCCCATAGATTGTTACTCCGTTCCAGAGGATGCTATCCTATCCAGAAGATGCCTAGCCTATCCAGAGGATGCCTAGCCTATCCAGAGGATGCTATCCTATGTCTCCCGGGCCAGGATAATCGCTCCTACCAGCGCTGCCAGCAGCAACACCGAGATCACCTCGAAGGGGATCGCGTAAGGCCCCAGCAAGACCTGTCCCAGCTGACTAATCGACACGTTGGGCGACATCAACGCCTGCTCGTTGGCGACCGGCCAATCCACCTGCCCCAGCACCACCAACAGCACCACGAACACCAACAGCACGACCAGTGCCGCTATCCACCACTGCTCGTTTCGCTGGTGCTGGCGACGGGCCATCACCCCCCGTGACAGCATGATGGCAAACAGAATCAGGACCGCGATGCCCCCCACATAGATGAGCAATTGCACGACGGCCAGAAAACCAGCGTCCAGCAACACGTAGTAACCCACCACCCCGACCAGGGAGAGCACCAAGAACAGCGCGCTGTGAAACAGGTTGCGACTCGAGACAACTCCCAAACCGCCCCCCAGGGTCATTATGGTCAGGATGACGAAGACGAAGATTTTGACAATCTGATCGGCAGGCATTAGCAATACCTTCCCTCCCGCGTGAGGGCGTGCGGGATCTTCGACTACCAGCAATCAGCATTCAGGACTCAGTGTCTGGCATCACCCATCCACGCCAGCAACGGCGCGCAGGGCAGCCGAACGACTATGTCGGGCCGCCAACACAACCATCGCCAGCGATACCAGAATGACGACCCCATTGGCCGCCAGCATGCCCAACCAGCGAGTCGTCGGGCTATTCAGCACGGGGACCTTCAAGACGAACGCCACCGCCACTAACAAGAACAGTCCCACCGGCACCAAGAACTTCCAGCTGAAGTCCAACATATGGTCTATGCGGATACGGACCAGGGTCCCCCGTACCCACATCATCACAAAGACCAGCAGCGTCGTCTTGGCGAGGAAGTACACGAACCCCAGCAACACACCCAGGATGGAGGCCTCACCGGCGCCAGGGCCGCGCCACCCCCCCAGGAAGAGCGCGGTGGCGATACCAGACGCCGAAAACAGATGCATGTACTCGCCGATGAAGAACATAGCAAACTTCATCCCGCTGTATTCGGTGTGGAAACCCGCCACGATCTCACTTTCGGCTTCCAGAAGATCAAAGGGGCAGCGCCCTATCTCAGCGATTGAAGCCACGAAGAATATCAGAAAAGCTACCGGCAGCGTGAACAGGAAGGGGACATCCTGGGCTGCCACAATGGCCCCCAGCTGCATCGACCCGCTGGCCAGCACCACCGTGATGATCGCCAGCACGATGGGGATCTCGTAGGATACCAACTGTGCCACCACCCGGAACGACCCGATCAGCGCGAATTTGTTGTTGCTGCTCCAGCCTGCCATCAAGGCAGCCATCTCGCCCAACCCGCCGATGGCCACCACATACAGAATGCCTACCTTCAGGTCGGTACCGATCACCCCCGGCGCGACCGGCAGCACAGCAAATACCAGCACCGCCGCCACCACCGCCAACATAGGCGCCAGGTTAAACACGATCCGATCAGCCTTCGCCGGCGTGATGTCCTCTTTGGTCAGCATCTTGACGGCGTCGGCGAGGCCCTGGAATATCCCCAACGGCCCGGCCCGATTGGGGCCAATCCGGTCCTGGAGACGGGCCAGCACCTTGCGCTCCATGTAGGTATAGGCTACCACCAATACCATAGGTGCCGCAAAAGCCAGGAGCGCCGAGTACACCACATAGACGATAAGCCGGGCGGTGGGGACTGGCAGCTGCGGGATCAACGTTGTCAGCCACGAAATAGTTGCTTCCATACTCTTGTCCTCAAAGAAAGGGCAGCCGATAACTTGCGGTGATCAGCTGTCACATTCTTGAACATAAGTTGCCACGTGGGGGAATGGCCGCTGATCGCTGTCCGCTGATGGCGTCTTCACGACCAACGCAATGCGCCTTTCCGCCAGGCATAGACCAATGCCAGGGCCAGGATGGCGATGAAGATGACCGCCTCTATCAGCGCATATGCCGGGAGCTGGTCATAGGCGACAGCCCACGGCAGCAAGAACACAGCTTCGACAGCGAACACGACAAACATCAACGTGAAAATGTAATACTGAGCCCGGAACTGAACCCAGGTACCGCCAATGGTCTCCAGCCCACACTCGTAGGTGGACTTCTTAATGGGGTTTGGCTTCTTGGGGCGAACGAGCCAGGCGAAGCCAAGACCAGCGATGGGGAGGAGTGACGCAAACACGATTAACACGCCCACGAAGGCAAACTCGGAGAGCACTTTCTACCTCCTTGTAATGGTGCTTCTGCCATTGCTTGACA
>SDBU01008204.1_pt1 | contig 11922 bp, 14 predicted proteins | sample 2277071 | NCBI WGS metagenome assembly SDBU01 (sample SAMN10397929, study PRJNA504765) | marine sediment metagenome | isolation source: marine sediment core GS08_GC12, 126 cmbsf | place: Arctic Ocean: Gakkel Ridge, Loki's castle | collected 2008
CTCTTGAGTTGGTGATGTCTTACATGTATATCATGAACCATGTAATAATATTACTAATACCATTATATAAAGTTTTTTAACAAAAACCCTTTCTAAATGTAGTTCTAGGTTTTTACTAAGATATTAAAAGAAATTATTTTTTATAAGCTTCAGAAACATCAATACCTAAAGGACTGCCACGTTCATCAGCGCCACCCTCAATAACAATTTCTGAAGGAGAAGTAACCTTTCCATCATAATTTCGCGATGTATTACTCACATCAATAGCACCAACAACATCAGAACCTGCAGCATTAGCACCAACAATAATTCCGTTATATGGAATAATCTCATCTTTGGGTTCAATTTCATCAAATTCTTTTTCAAAAGTTAAAATTTTCATATCTGTAGGCTTTTCATATTTTGGAAAAAGATCTTCAAATCTTTCAGGAACTTTAATATCTTTTTGATAAGGTCTTTGTTTAGAAGTTTTATCCCTTATTACATATGGTTTAGAATCTTCAATAGTTTTTTCCAAAACACTTGGATTTTCAACATGATAAGTCTGAGTAGGAAGATTTTCTTGCTGAGGTTTTCTAGAGTTATAAGATAACTTTGCAGCAACACCTAAAGCAATAACAAGCAAAGTAAGAGTGCCTTTCCAAGCAAGCTTTTTCCAGTTCATAAAAAGCAAGAGCTAGATATTACTATATAAATATTCCCAAAACTCTTAAAAACCCCTTGTAAGTTCTTTGTTATATGCGTCCAAAACTTCCTATACCAGCTCGTAGGTTTATCATAGAGTTGTATAATTCTAAAACTATATCTTATACTTCAGATACTATGTTTTATGCTAAGATTGGTGAATTAGCTGGTGTTTCTGGTGTGACTGTTAAGAAATATGTTGATTTATTTAAAAAAAATGTTAATATTTTCAAAGATCCTGTAAAGCCTACACCTATTCGTAATCCTCCCCAAAAAAGAGTAGCTAAAAAACAAAATTTCAAGACTGATTATGAATATCAAGACGCCCAAGCTAAAGAAAGAGGTTATGAAGGAATGTCTCATTATGTTCAAGAAAGAAATAAAATCAAACAAAACCAACCAATTAACAAAAAATTAAGCAATTTACTTCAAGCAGAAACCAGCACTCGTAACGGTAAAAAAACCGAAGTTAGACTAGAACTAGGTGTTTCTCTTGAAATGTTTCATAGATACTTAAGAGGTACAGCTATTCCTTCACCAGATAAGTTAGAAAAGCTTTTCGAAATCTTAAATCTACCATACAATACAATAGACGATATTCTAGAAGAAGTTTTATAAACCCCTTCTAAAACCCGTTTTATATGGAAGAGCTTACAGCTTTTAGTTTTCTTAATAGAGACTATCCGGGTAATGTTGGTACAGTTAAGTATTTGATTAGAAGAAGCCCTCCTAAAAAGTTTTTTGCTTATCATGGAAGTTCTTTAGAAGCTCTTGTTAAGCTTATTGAGACTGGTTCTTTGCCGACTGGAAGGTATGAACCAAATAAAATTTTCTTAGTCAAAAAAAGTTTTCCTAAAAGCAATATTGATAAAATGCTTGAAGAAGTTAATAAAATAATGAAAGAACTTAATGGAAATGACGCAGAGCTTTTTGAAAAAAACAATTTCAAAATAGAAGCTCCTATTGATTTAGCTAAAGCATACGCCAGTGCTAATGCTCAAACTACTAGAATTTTTAAGAGAATGCGTGCACAAGATAGTGATTTTAAATTAATATATGCTTTAAGAAATATTCATTTAAGAGATTACGATATTCGTGGTGTTGAAGAACATACAGATTTTCTTAATTTGTTGGATCATTTTGGCAAAAAATATGCGTATGTTCCTAAAGAAGAAGTAGAAGAAGTTCCTAAAGAAGAAGTTCCCAAAAAAAGGAAAAAAAAAGTGGCTGATTTTAGAGCTGCTTTTAATAAGGATGTTTTGCTTAATATTCTTATTGCTTTTGCAGATCAAATTGCTGTTAAAGGAGTTCTTTTTTATTTGTCTAATAAAATAAAAGAAGATTTTGAAGTAAAAACTACTGAATTTTCAGGTTCGCATTATATTGATGCTCCTGAGGGTTTATCCTTGACGTATATTGATAAAATAGAGCTTTTATCTAAGTATGAAAACAATTTTTTTAACGATCCTATACCAACTGAAGGACTTAACCTTACTGGAAGAGCAAAAAGATTTATTCAAAAAAGTATAGATTCCCAAAACCAAAATTATAAACATCGGAATTCCAGTAAATAAGTGGAATTCCGACTGTGCTCAAAAACCGCATACTGGTTTTTGACAAATTGATTAAAATGCCAAGAAAAGAAGTTTCAGACAAACACAAGGCATTGTTTGCTCGTCTTTCAAAGAGAGGTTTGACTGTTACAGAGATTTTTAATAAATTGGATGGTCTTTATTCTATGTCAACCATTCGCACGCATACTAAGGCAGAACCTGTTTATGCAACAGCAAAAACTACAAAAATAACTTTCAAAAAAGAAATGTATTCTAAGGAAATTTCTGAAAAATTTGCTAAACTTTTAGAAGTTAGTATAAACCCTGAAACAGATTTTGCTTATACAGGTGCTTCTTTGGAATTTCTTTTAAACATTGCTGAACTAGGTTTTATGCCTCAGTCTGCTTTTCAAAATGCTGAACTGCGTTTTGTCATGAAAGAGTGTGCTGAAGTAGTTGAAGTTTCTAAAAATTTTGCTTATTTTAGTGCTCAGTGTGGTTATGTATTCCAGAGGTTAAACGCTGATTTTGAGGATTTTGATAAGATTTGCCAGTTAAAAAATATTAAAGACTTAGGTACTGAATCTTCTGATGAGAACTATAGTGATTTGCTTTTGAATCTAGTTGACAAGTATAGGCGTTCTGCTACAACTATTCTGAATTTTTGTGAAAAGAGTAATGAAGTGCCTTTTGATGGCTGTATTATTATTTTGTCTGAAAATTTAGCTAAAGATCACAAAGTTTATGATTCTTATAGTAATAAAGTTATTAAAGTTCCTGAAAAAGGCTTAAATCTAGATTACATTACTGGTATTGAGCCTTTGTCTAATCATGAATGGGATATTTTAAAGCAGTTTCAGGCTTAATTTTTTATAAAAAGAAAACATTACAAGATTAAAATGGGAAAAAAATACTTGGATTATGATAAAAAGTATTTAGATCAATTAATGGAGTTATACCTTTCTGGAGAAGATATGCATTGGAGTAATTTAATCGAAAAATATGGTAATCTTATTAAAAATATTGAAGCTCGTTTTGGCCTGCCCAAAGGTCTGGATTTAATAAAAACAATGTTAGAAAGTCAAGGTAAAAAGCTTGAAGCCAGATTATTAGATTCTGAGTTTTTAAGATATAAGAATAAGAAGCTAAAAATAAATCCAGAAGATATCGTTTTTTTCCTTAGTAAAGAGTCTTTCAGACCCGAATATAGATTACTAAAGCATTTAGGAAAAAATGGAACCAAATGCCTTAAAGATAAAGTTAATGATTCAATTAAACTGCTGGAATTTATTTTAAATAAATATGAAATTATTCCTGTTGAAAGCATTCAAAAAAAACATGAATTTCCTAAAGAATATGAAAATGTTATTTTAAAAGAATTGCAGGTTTTAAAAGAGTTTGAAAATAAAACAGCTATTCCTCATGTAGTTATTGATTATAAAATCTTAGCGCAAAAAATTAAATATATCTCTGAGTTAGAGAACGGATTTAAAGAATTTAATGAAAAGTTTTCTAAAAAAAGAATCAATGAAATGATTGATAATTATCTCCTTTTAGATAAAGTTTTAAAATCTAAATCAGAAGCTTCTTATCTTTTATTTAGAAATTATAAAGGTTTGATTACTAAATTAATATATAAAAAAAATCAGTTTGATTTTTTAACTCAAAGAAGTAAAACCGTAGGTACTTTAATGGATATTGCTAGAGATAATTTTTTAAGAGCTGTTAATGATTATAATCCTGAGAAAGGTAGTCTTAGTACTATTGTTCATATTTATATTTCTCAAAGAGTTAATGATTTTTATAGGCAGACTAAGAAACAAACTTCTTTGCACACGCCTATTCAAGATTGTGAACTTATTGATTTAATTTCTTCTAATGCAAAATTTGCGGATTATGCGTTAGAAAAAAAAGAATTTAATGATTTTATTTATGAAGCTCTTGAAAAATTAAATGAACGGCAAAAAGATGTTGTTTGCAAGTTTTTTGGCTTAAAGGATATGCAACAAGCAACTTTACATACTATTGGTGAAAGCCAAGGCTGTTCTCATCAAAATATGGGTATTATTAAGCAAATTGCGTTTGATAGGCTGAAATTCTATCTCAAAGACTTAGCAGATGCCTATAACCTTCTAGACTAAACTTTTAAATACTGCTCTTTTTTTCAGCGGTTTATGAAGCTTATATTAGCTTTAGTGGTGGCTTTAGTAGTGGTTTTTCCTGTAGCTTTAGCTGAATCTTATGTTAAGGAAGAAATCACAGTCCTCCCAGACGGAAAGTCTTATGTTGAAGGCTTTACTGATTTAGATATTTTAGGTGATTTAAAGCCAATCAATGAAGAAATTAATGGTTATACTGATGAATTAACTAATAAAAAAGGCAAGTTCTGGTTTTTCTCTTATCAAAGTCTTGAAAAGGCAGATGCTATTGTTTACTTGAAATTTCCTAAAAACACAGAAATCAATCAAGTTGAATCTCCTTTAGATGATTCTTTTTCTAGTGAAAATAACAGGCCTGTTTTAACTTTCAAAGGTGATGATATTCCTTTAGACATCAAAGTCAAGTATTCTTTGAAAAAACAAGCAATTTCTTTTAACTGGCTTTATTTTACTATTCCTTTTGTTGTAGCTTTTGTTGTTATTTTTTTCTTGCTTAGAAAAAAGTTAAAGAAAAAAGATAAAAAAGTTAAAGAGTCTAAGAAATCAAAACAAGTTATTGATGAAGAAAAGCTAAAAACTATTAAATTAACTTTAAATGAAAACCAATTAAAAATCTTAGAAGCTCTCATAAACAAAGGCGGTGAAGCTTCTCAAACTCAGCTTTCTTATCTTACTGATGTGCCTAAGAGTTCTTTAAGCAGAAATATTGAGCTTATGTCTCAAAAAAGTGTAATCTCAAAGTTTTACAGCGGCACTTCTAATTATATTAAATTACACCCTTCTTTATACAAAGAACAAGCAGATTCTAGCTAGTTCCACTAGATTCCACTTAGCGCTTATATACTGTCCAAGCCTATATATTCTTAGATTAAAACGATTAATACATTTTTGGAGGTATAAAAAATGAAAAAAATTTTAGTTTTGTTGTTGGCAATGATGTTTCTTGCAGCCCCTTTTGCATTGGCGCAGGATACTACAGATGACCAAACAATAGTAATTAATGAGGTAGATGATGAAGCACCTGTAGAGACTACAGATGAGTTAGTTAATGAAGCCCCTGTAGAAGATACTCTTACAGATGAAGCCCCTGTAGAGACTACAGATGAGTTAGTTGATGAAACACCTGTAGAAACAGATGATGAAGTTAATACAGAAATTACAGATCTTGACTTAACTGCAGAAACAGATATAGAAGTTGAAACAGAAACAGAAGTAGAAGATGAAGAAGAAACTGAAGTAGAAGGATTAGATGTAGCTACTGAAGAAGATGAAGAACAAGGCGGAACAACAGTTGGTTTGTTCAGAGCTTTTGACAGAATCGGATACAATATAGGTAGATTTTTATCAAAAAATCCTGAGAAAAGAGCTCGTGTTGCTGCTATGAGAATGCAAAAGCTTGAAGCTAAGAAAAGAATGTTTATGGCTAAAGGTATGTATGAACAAGCAGTAGATGTTGCTGAAGAGCAAGAAGGAGTTCAGGAAGATTTAGAAGAAGATATTACTGACCTTGAAGAAGCAGTTGAAGCTGGTGAAGTTCCAGAAGCTGTTTTAGAAGAAGTTAATGAAGAAATTCAAGAAGCTGAAGAAATGGCTCAAGAAACAGAAGACAGAATTGAAGAAGAAATTCAAGAAGCATCTTTAGACCAGGAAGAAATTGCTGTAATTGCTAAAGTTAGAAAGCAAACTAACACAAACATGAACCAAGCAAAGCAAGTAAGAGAAAAAGTTCAAGCTAGAGTACAAGCAAGATTTGAGAAAAAGGCTAACTCAGCGGTGAAGACTCAAGCTAGAGTAAAGGCAGAAGTTCAGTCTAAAGGACAGCAAGAAAATAAAGCTGCTGTTACGTTAGAATCTAAAGGCAACTCTGTCAAAACAGAAACCAAATCTACTGGCAAACCTTCAAGCAACGTTGCTGCATCTAAAGGCGGCGGCCAAGGTAAGAATAAATAATTTTTTATTTTTTTTTATATTTTAAATATATGGCAATGTTAATTTATAGTTTTGAAAAAATGAGAAAAAAACAATGACAGAAGACATAAAAGAAACAATAGAAGACCCAGACCCTTATGGTTTAAGGGATCAGATGAACGGTAAAACTTTTGATGAGTTTATGTTAGAGTCAGGTATTTTTGAATTACAAGATAAAGACAAGGAAAAACTTATTGATAATCTTCTTTTAGCTATTAATAATGAAATTCCTATGAAAAAGCGTATTGAAGAGTTTATTTACAAAGAAAAGTATGTTCTTAGACCGCAGATGACGACTGAAGGTAGTGAAGATTCTATTTATATTAGACCAAATTTTTCAAGTAAAGATAATAAAGAAAATATTGAAGGCACTAATTTAAGATGCAGTTTGAACTGTCCTGTTTTGTTATTAGGAGAGTCAGATCTTATTGCTCCTTTTTTTGAACATGTTTTTAGAGAAATGACTGAAAATGCTTTCAAATATTTTTTAAGTTTGCAAGATGAAATTATTATGCCTTATAATATAGATGTTTTTACAGCTCATGACAAAAAATTTTTAAAAGCTAAAATTAAAAATCCTGTTGTAAATAAAGATCATGCTCAAACATATTTTCAAAAATTATTCAGCACTCCAGATTATGATAAAAAAAATACTAGTGAAACTACGCAGGCAATTAGAACATTAAAATTAGAAAAAGGAGAATTTGCTTGGGGTGGTTTAGGTTCTTTGCTTATCAATCTTATGATTAAAGCTACTGGTGGAGAATTAAAGCCTTTTTACTGTACTGAGGAAAATGGAAAAAAGCAGACTTATATTTATTATCCTGAAGACAGAGAAATATTACCTTATCATAAAAAGATAAAAAATGATTTTATTAATCCAAGAGAAGAAACTGAGATTAGTAACAATTATGTTGAACTAATAGTTCAAATTCCTATAAAAAACATTATTGGTTTAGATAAAAAAATAGAAACAGCAGCAGCACAACTAAAGCAATAAAGCTGTTTGCACAACTTTTAAATACTCTCTATACTGATTTATTTCTATGTTTGAAAAAGAGATTAAAAACTGTTTAAAGAAGCTTAAAGTGGATATTCCTTTAGAAGTCCCTCCTAATCCTGCTATGGGTGATTATGCTTTGCCTTGCTTTCAATTAGCTAAGAAATTCAAGAAATCTCCTGTAGATATAGCTAAAGACTTAGCTAAGAAAATCAAGCTTCCTGAGTGTGTCAGTAGCATAAAAGCAGATGGTCCTTATCTTAATTTTTTCTTAGACAACACAAAGCTTACAAAAAAAATAATCTCTAAAATTTTAAAAGAAAAAGATAATTACGGTAAAACAAACTTAGGAAAAAATAACAAAGTCGTAATTGATTATTCTTCTCCAAATATTGGCAAACCATTTCATATTGGCCATTTAAGAAGCACTATTATAGGTAAATCTCTAAAACTAATCCACGAATTTCTTGGCTACAAAGTAATTGGAATAAATCATTTAGGTGATTGGGGTACTCAATTTGGTAAATTAATGTACGCTCATATTAAATGGGGGGATTCTAAAAAATTAGAAAAAAACCCTACTGAATATTTGTTAAAATTATATGTTCAATTTAATAAAAAATTGGAAAAAGAGCCAAATCTCCAAGACAAAGCCAAAGAGTGGTTTAAGAAGTTAGAAGATAATGACAAGCGTGCATTAAAAATGTGGAATCAGTTTAAATCTCAAAGTATTAAAGAATTTATGCGTGTCTACACTTTGCTAAATGTAAATTTTGATTCTTTTGCTGGTGAAGCTTTCTATAATGATAAGATGAAAGCTACTTTGTCTTTGGCAAAGAAAAAAGGCATTCTAAAAAAGAGTGAAGGTGCTTTAGTTATTGAATTAAACAAAAAAATGCCTCCGATGATGTTAGTTAAGAGTGATGGCGCAACAACTTATGGTTTGCGTGATTTAACAGCAGTTAAATTCAGAATAAATACCTACAAACCTAAAAAAATTATTTACGTTGTAGGCTCTGAACAAAACTTGCACTTCCAGCAGTTATTCAAAGCTTCTAAAAAATTAGGTTTTAAAACTGATTTAGAGCATGTTGCTTTTGGCATGTACCTAGACTCAGAAGGAAAAAAGTTTGCAACTCGTAAAGGCAAAATTTTGTTGTTAGATGAAGTTTTAAGGTCTACTATTGATAAAGCTTTCAAGATTATAAAGGTAAAAAATCCTATGTTAGACAATAAGCAAAAAGTTGCTCATGAAGTTGGCATTGGTGCTGTTACTTTTGGTGATTTAATGAATGATAGAATTAAAGATGTTGTTTTTGACTGGGATAAAATTTTGGACTTTGAAGGCGACACAGGTCCTTACCTCCAATACACTCATGCTAGAGCTTGCAGTATTTTAAGAAAAGTAAATCAAATTGGTATTAAGATTTCAAAAACTTTTAAGCCAGAAACATTATCTTCCCCTTCAGAGCAATTACTAATTAGAAAGCTTATGTGTTTTCCAGAAATTATTAAAGATTCTTGCAAACAATTAAGACCTCATCTTCTTGCTCAATACACTTTAGATTTAGCTCATAAATTCAATGAGTTTTATCAGTCTTGTTCTTGCATTAAAGAGCATAATAAACCTACAAAAAACGCAAGACTAAATTTAGTTCTATCATCAAAGCAAGTTATCCAAACTTGTTTAGAACTTTTAGGTTTAACTGCTTTAAAAGAGATGTAAATCAGATAAATTTATATATTTTGATGGATTTTGGGTTATTATGGATACTGATGTAAAAAAAATAATTGCTGATTTAGCAGACATCAAATCAGAATTACACGAAATTAAAGAAAATATGCCTAGTAAAGACATGTTTCTAAGTACTGAAGAAGCTAAGCTTCTTAAGGAAAGTTTTCGTAATGAAAAAAAAGGTGAATTAGTTTCTAGTAAAGAGCTAAAAAAAGAGTTAGGATTATGAGTTTTGAAGTTTCTTATGATAAACAACCTAAAAAATTTCTTAAAAAATTAGATAAGCATATTGCTGAAAGAATTATTGATAAAGCTGATGAGGTTTTTGAAAAAACAGCAGTGCCTTCTGATTCTAAAACCATATTTAAAGAACACGGGGTCTTTAGAATAAGAATTGGTGGATTCAGATTTCTTTATAGAGTCAATTATGAAGAAAAGAAAATAATTATTTTTAAATTAGATAAAAGATCAAAAATATTTTAGAAATTATGAACTTCTACAGCTTCTTTTATATTTTTCAAGGCTTCTTCTTTTGTATCTCCTTGTGAAATGCATCCTGGTAATGAAGGTACAAATGCAGTGTATCCTCCTTCTTTTTGTTCCTCTAATACTATTGTTATTTCCATTTTATAGTGTATTATTTTTATAATATATAAAATTATGTTTTAAAACTTCAACTTATGCCCAGTCTTCCCTTTTAATTTCTGCATTAATTTTTCTGGACTTTCGCCTTTTAACATTTTTATCATTTTTTTACTTTGTTTGTACTGTTTTAATAAGTCTCTAACATCTGTTGTTTTTGTTCCAGAGCCTTTGCTGATTCTGTCTATTCGTTCAGCATTAATAATATCTGGATTTTCTAATTCTTCTTTTGTCATGCTGTTCATTGAGTGTTTCCATAATTTCAGCTTCCCTTCTTGTACTTTTAACATATCTTTTGGTAGTGACATTTGTCCAAATCCTGGTATCATTTCCAAAACCTTTCCCAGAGGACCCATTTTTTTCATTGCTTCCATTTGTTTAAACAAGTCTATTAAATTAAACTCGCCTTTCAATAATTTTTTCTCCATGTCTTTTGCGTCTTCTTCTGTTATTGCTTCTTGTGCTTTCTCTAGTAATGCTTCTAAGTCTCCCATTCCTAATATTCTGCCAACAAATCCTTTTGGGTTAAATGCTTCAAAGTCATCAGGTTTCTCTCCAACTCCAATAAACTTTATTGGCGCTCCTGTTACTGCGCATGCACTTAGTGCACCTCCGCCTTTTGCAGTGCCTTCCATTTTTGTTACAATAACTCCTGTTATTGCTCCTGCTTCGTGGAATTTTTGTGCTTGTTCTTGTGCTGCTTGTCCTATGTCTGCTGAAATTATCAATAAAGTCTCAACAGGTTTTACAACATCGTGAATGTTTTTTAATTCTTCAATCAACTCGTCATTTAAAGCATCTCTTCCTGCTGTATCTACCAAAACAATGTCAAATTTCTTTAGCTCTTCTTCAAATTTTTCATAGATTTTTACAGGATCTTTTTCTTTTGTAGAAATAAATACTGGCACATTGACTGCTTTGCCTACTTGTTCTAGTTGTGTCATTGCTGCTGGTCTGTGTACATCTAATCCTAATAAAGCGATTTTTTTGCCTCTTTTTGCAAAATATTTTGCTAATTTCCCTGCAGTTGTTGTTTTTCCTGAACCAAAAAGACCAACCAACATTATTTTGTCTGGTTGTTCATCCTTAAGTATTAATTCTGCTTTCTCTCCACCCAGAAATTTAGTAAGTTCTTCATATACAATATTAATAAGATGTTCTTTCTTAGTAAGTGCACCAGGAGTATCTTCTTTTTTTATCCGTTCTTTAATATTATTAGTTAACTCAAAAACCAGTTTAACATTTACGTCTGATTGTAATAATGCTCTTTGTATATCCTTAACCAGCTCATTAATCAGTTTTTCATCTACAAAAAGGCTTTTGGCAATTTTCTGCAGTGTTCCTTTCAAGCTTTGTGATAGCTTTTCTAATACCATATGTGTAGAATTAACTATTAGCCTTTAAAAGCCTTACTGCAATAACTTGAATCCTTGTATCATCACTTTTTTGAGTTTGTTATAGGCTTCTTTTTCTTGTAATAAGTCTGCTAGCATCAGATATGGTATGTTCGCTTCTAAGTGTTTTCCTAAATTGTCTTTATCTGTTTGAATTATTTTTGTTAATTTGCTTATTTTGTCTTCTACGTTTAATACTCTAAGTCCTTGTATCATTACTTTTTTGAGTTTTTCATAGAATTCTGGTCCATATGATAATTCTGCATATTTTAGTGCTCCTGCTATTAATTTTACTTCGTATAAATCTGCCGCTCTAATAACAAAATCTTCTTTTTTTATTTCTGGCAGTACTATTTCATCTAGCTTTAATTTTTTCCGTTCTATTACTGTTGTGTCTCCGCTCATTGTTCTAAGTTTTCCTTGTATTTTTAACTGTTTTATTGTTTTTACTTTAAAAAGTTAACTATTATTTCTCTTTCTCTTGGCCCGTCTAGTTCTACTAGTCCTAGTCCTTGCCATCTGCCTAACAGCATTTTGCCTTTCTCTACAGGAATATTCTCACTAGGTCCTAGTATTGTTGCTTTGATATGCGCTGCTGCATTGCCGTCTAGTTTATCATGCTCCCATATTCCTTGTGGTATTAGTTTGTCCAAACAATTTATTATATCTTCACATAAGTTTGGATCACAGTTTTCATTAATTATTATTGCAGCAGTTGCATGCCTTACAAATACATTACACATTCCAGTAAAATCTTTAGGAATTAAATTTGCTACTTTGTCTGTTA
>SDBU01008205.1_pt1 | contig 11922 bp, 9 predicted proteins | sample 2277071 | NCBI WGS metagenome assembly SDBU01 (sample SAMN10397929, study PRJNA504765) | marine sediment metagenome | isolation source: marine sediment core GS08_GC12, 126 cmbsf | place: Arctic Ocean: Gakkel Ridge, Loki's castle | collected 2008
CCGCTTCTGCCTTTTTTTTCGGAAATTCAGAATGAGTAGCTGATAGAACATTTCATGACTCTGAAGCCCTTGTATATCTAGGCTTAAGGGCTTATCGCAGCTACAGTTCTGCTACCCCTAATACTGTTGGGCAAACCTATTTCGCGTTCATTTTTGAGAAACCTATTCATAGCTTTGCTGTGTATCAATCCTGGATTGCTACGGTGGAATGTGGCCTCGCCTCTATGGCATGATAGTCTTAGTATGAGCGACTCAGAAAGTAAGTCATCTATCTGTAGCATATCATTGAAGAAAGAAAGCTCGTGAAGGATGTGAAGTCCTGCTTTGACGATCTGATCAGTGGCGCTTCCCTGTTCGGGGTAAAAGATGTATACAGCTCCGTCGCCAGAAAAAGCTAGCTCCCACCCATCATACAAACGGGCAGTCCAAGTCGCCATACTTTGCAGGCGGCTTTTTATCTCCTGCATTTTTGAATCTTCAACAGATTCACTAATTCTACTGTGATCCTGAATGTCAAACTGAAGAAAGCCAAATATTCTATTCGAGCCGTCCTCTATACTATCTAACCATTGTGGTTCATACACTTTGCTCTCCCTTATTGACGTGACACTGACAGGCAAAACGTATTCGGTGGGTTTGTCTGGTTCGGACAAAGCTTCCTCAACCCCAGTAATACCATAATGTGTGATCGTGATATTGCCACCAAAGCTTGAACGCGCCACCAACCCCTCTCCGCAGAGGTATGTCACAATATCCTCACTTGAGCTTTCATCAAATCCTAATGTCTCACCAACCTCGGAAACCAACTTTGTTTCGAACTCATTGCCTCCAGTCATCTCATACAGCTTCCGAAGGAACTGGAAGCGATTCTTTCTGATCTCTTGTGCACTATAAACCGACCTCTTGGAGGAAATTGCGTATCCCGATCTTAGAAAATCTAAGATCTAGCCCAAATCCGCTATCAAGAGTTGTATAGCATCTCCGCTAGGGTGCTTCCGGTTTGGCTGTCGACGGCTTACATAACACAATTGGAACTGGGAGAAATCGAGAAGTTCTAACTGTGCTGAAGGCTCAATTCCAAGATCATCATGGAATACAGGTGTGTTGGGTATAGAAGCAATCTTGCTGCGTTCACGTATACATGCGTATGAGGCCACTGCGCCATCTTGGTAAGTACGGTCAGATGGCAACGCTTGTTTTCTAAGATCGGGATACGCAATTTCCTCCAAGAGGTCGGTTTATAGTGCAGAGGGTACACTTGCTGTCATTCTTAATGCCATAGTAGGAATTCCAGTTGTCCGCCCCGCACCGTACATCGCCATAATTCAGTAGTAAAAGCTCCAACATTCTCAAATCCATAATTTTTCCATGCCAGTGATCTGCCAGAAAGGGCAATATTCGCTGTTGAATTGGCTAATTCATGCCAAGAAATTGGGGTTTTCTCCAAATACTTGGCATGAATTATCAGATAATTATTGGCTATTCCTCTCAAAAGCTGTAGAATACCGCTACCATTAACTTTATGGCAATTCCGTGTCTGCTTGATTGCTCTCCATAATATCAATTATGTGCCTTGTATCTTTTCTACCACATTCATTGCGTCAATAGGGATAAACCAAAAGGGATAATCCAAAAGAGAAGAACCGAAACCACGACAGCAGGGGCAACAAAAACTATCGCAAACTTAACCCATGACTTAAACTTAACCCATGACTTAACCCAAGGGATAAACCAAAAGAGAAGAACTGAAACCACGACAGCAAAAGGAGCAAGAACTATCGCTAACTTAACGCAGAGAGGGGCAATCACAGCAGCAGCAAGAAGTATCCAAAAAAGGGCTAGACCCTCAGCGATGTGTTTCTCAATTCCGGTTAGACCCATTTTTATTTTCGTTTTTGTGTTTCCGCGGAAGTTTGTGTTTCCGAGGAAGAGCAAGGAGCGCTTGGAGGATAATGTCTCTCGCTTGCGTTTACAACCATGAGAAACTGTGCTTTCGCACGTCCAGTAGTCCAATGGTACACAAAGGTGTGTGAGACGGCTTTCAATATCTCTGAGGTAATTCTTGCAGAAATTCAGGACCTTGCATTGCCTGTGTAGGAGAAAACGCCAGACATAGGCTAATAGGGTACCTAAGACAGCAACTATGACGAGAGTGATATACTTTGCGGTTGAGGGCCCTATTACAAAGAGGCCCTTACCTTTTGGGAGCAGGAAGAAGTCGAAAACTTTATCGTCTAGGGAAAGTAATTTAATAAAGGCGACAACTACTGCGGTTTGGGCCGCTATCATCACTATTTGTGTGCGTTTGAAGTAGTTATCATTGTTGACTTCGAGGATCTTCATCACATGATTATAGGCCGCGAGATGTTTTTCTGTGGAAGTCATGGTTCACAGTCCTTTCCAGATAATGCTTCTTGTGTTTCTGAGTGATAGTAAATGGCTGGCAAGTTCTGTCATAGATGGATTATAAAACGGAGGGAATGGAAAAGCAAGGGTGTTCTGCATAACCTGGGGTTTTTTGCATAAACCCACGAAAAGGTGCATTAAGGAAACACGCTCCCGAAATGATCATGAATTCCGTCCTGTAACCATCTGATGTTTCATTACTTCTTAGATGATCTGAGAATCGAATTATGAGACATTTAATGAGACAAGGGTATCAGGCGAATTGATGTAATGATACATTCTAAGCAATTCATGTGAGAAAAATGAGACCTTCTTAATTTAGCATTTATGTGTTCTAAACCCGCATGGTCTTTACATTCTCTAAGTCAAGAGACGCCATCAGGAAAACCGAGCTAGTACCCCGTTTTCGGTCCTGAATTTCTTTACTGACACAACAACAATAGTCGGGGTAAAGCCGCATAAACATTGGACTAATTTTCCTTAGCGTGTACCACAGCATCAATTCGCCTGATACCCTTACTACCGACTATGGTTCTCATGAGAATTTCTCGGTCGCTCTATCGCTGCAATGATATCGTTTAGTGATTGGGAACGTGAACGCAACTTTGAGCTATCGAGGCCTAACGCATCAATAAAAGATACTGCGTCTGCAACTAGCAGTTTCCCAGCATGAGGAGTCAGCCCTTCTCCAGATTCAGTAAAACATGGTATTCCCTTCGAAATGCATAAGATAAATTCTTTTGTTGCCCCCGTGCTAAATTCCCAACCATCAATAAACCAGGCTTCGTTAGCATAACGCTCAAGAACTTCCAAGAAAAATATACCGTAATCTGCGCCTTTCCACTTATGTACTCTCAAGGGTCCAGGATCAATGACTGGATAGGGAAGTCGGCAGCGCAGTTTCTGTGCAAACTCAGTTAAGCGCTCTTGGTTCCTCTGACGAATATCGGCAACAGGATTACTGTATTTGGCTAGTGACTCGTAGAATAGACGCCCAGAATCAAGTGGTCCTGAGACATAAGCTGCTGAGTGAGGATTCAGCACTGAATCCAACAATTGCAAACATATTTCCTTAATTCTTGCTGCTTCTAGATCCACTTGCCCTCTTTCGATTCACATATCTGTAAAAAGCTACAGAGCCAGGTCATATTCCACATACTTCAGTAAGTGGACTACCGTGTCCATCGCCATATCCCTCCACTCGGTATCAGCTTTTGCAGGATCTGCATGGTCTGCTACACCGCGCACTACAGCTACCGGCACACCAAAATGTTGAGCGGCAGCGCAAACGCCACCGGCTTCCATTTCTACACCTAGCAACTTCGGCCAAGCGTTGATTAGTCTTTTCTTCCAAATTTCACTGCTCACGACCTCATCCACTGAAGCTATATCCCCATAATGGATCACTGGCCGCTTTCCTACTGGCCACTTTACCTCTTTGACTACTTTCTGTAACCAGGCGCTCTTTTTCTCAGAATTATACTCTAAATAGTCTTGAAGACGCTCGTCGGTCCGGTAAATCGCTGGACGGAATTCGGGAACGGTGATTCTACGTTTTGTCCGTATCTTTCTGGATGCAAGGTCAATAACACGACGCGCAATAATTATGTGACCAAGGTCCACCGCCTGCTCTATGAAGCCTCCAGCGATACCAGCGACTACAATTAGGCTTGGCTTGTGTTCTTGCTGACAGTTGTAGAGGAACCTCATTGTTTCCACTGCAGCGGGTACTCTTCCCATCTCGTTAGGGCCGAAGACGAGGATTTTTGTTGACCCCAGTTCTCCAGAGAAAATACGCTGTACATGATCGCCTTTAAGGCCGAGAAACTTGGTGAGGATTTCTCTTTCCATTGGTAGCGCAGCGAAAATTGCTACCGTTTCACCAACCTTCCGTCTTGGTGGTATTCTAATCCCTCTCTTACCCAAATCCCCCGTTTGGCTTTCTTCGCGAGCTTCAATTGCCGGACTAGAAATGGCTTTTAGGCGCCTATCAACAGCATCAAGCTCTTCAGCGGTCAGGTCTTTGCCATACGGAAACTTTATTGGTACCTCATATTTGTCTAGAACTGTTGTCTCTTTAAATACAGGGAGAATCTGTTTTGCTCCCAGCGTAAAGGCTTGAAGCAATTCCTCGTCTAGTTTGCTCTTACCTGCTATTTCGTCGAAGGCTATCCGAAAGGCCCAAAAACCATGCTTTGCTCGTAAGCTGATCAAAGACCAAGCAGACATGGACTGAACAATTTCCCAAAGCTTGACGCTCCTCAAAGCATCTCGAATAGCCTCATAATCGTGGCGGAGATCGCCGGATTCAAGATCAAAGCTTATACCACGGGTAAATGGCAACCGGGTCACTACTCGGAGTTTAAACTCGCGAATGTAGACATTGAAATAATGATTCTGCAACGCATGGCGCAGCAGTCGACAATCCATCCCAATATTATTTCCGATTTCTTTCTCAAGTATTGGCCATGTGACGGCGAGTTCATTTTCGCGGATCGAGCGCGGTATTTTTCGAATTCGCTCTACCTCACGGGGATCAATGAATGGAACTAGCTTTTTCCAAATCCCGCCTTTGTCTTGACCCTCTTCCCAGTCTCTCACTATCTCGTCTCCTACCCGCGATGAGCGTAGTATAAGGGACTGCGGGTATTTCTTAAGCAATACTCGACTATGTGAATTAAGTAGTGTGGGGTACATATCTCGGAAGGGACCGTATTCTTTCTGTTTCTTTTCAAAGTAAGCATCCAAATTTTCTTCTCTCAAGGGCATCCTTATCAAACGCTCCCAAAAGAACTCTTGGCATCTTGACAGTGCTTTTTGCACCAGCTTGTCATCAGCAAGAAATAGAGGTGGCATCACGCAAAAGCGACCACACAAGAACACTGCTACATTTACAGCTTCGTTCAGTAAGTCAACGTGAAGGTTCGACGATGTATTTGCGAAGAGACCATAAATCTTCCGACTATCACGATTGAGAAAATCCAGAAATATGTTATAGGACATTACTCCTCCAAGCATTCAGGGTTGGTCATCGCAAACATGGTCCTATCTATTTCTTTGTAGAGAGTCTGGGTGTCGCTGTCATTTGTAATCTGGTAATCAAATTTACACCCTTCCAATCCACTTTCGGCAAGGTGAAGAGCGTCTTCAACAGGGTCGAACTCTTGACCCCGTTGCCGCAATCTTTCAATGCGAATGTTTTGGGACGCATCTACCCTCCAAAGACGGAACCCTAAACCGCGAAAGTAATCGTAATCATTCTTAAAGCGCATACTGTCGAATACAATAAGTTGATCTTGTGAGACTTCGGATAAAGCGGCACACAACCAAATATTCTCATCAATAGCTCTCATTGCCTCAGTAACACGATTTAGGAGATTCTTTGACTCTGACTCGAAAAGCAATCTGCAAATCTGTCTGCAAGCTGCACCGCTACTGCGCAGAGCATATCCATATTTTAAAACTAAATACTGCGCGACGGTCGTTTTGCCAGCACCAGTATAGCCACAAAGAGCAATCTTGGGTAACGTCGTTTTTTGTCCCTCAAATAAATCTAGAAACTCTAGTTGCTCAGCTTCAAACGTCTCTTTTATGCCTTTTATGGAAACTCCGCGGTGCCGAGCTATTTGGCCAAGCAAACGTGAACGTAGTTCTTGATAATGTTCTCCAAGATGAGGAAAAAACTCGATGGCTTTCTGCGAGTATCTCAAAGTAAATCTAATGTGATCATCTTCTAAGTCTCCCTTCTTTTTCAGGATTACATACGTCAATGCTTGTATCTTATCAATGGCTTTTACGAAACGTGCCTCCTGAGTTGAAGCTTCTAAGAACTCAAATAAATCTCGCCTTTGCTCGGATTGAGCAAAGGCGGACAATTGTCCAAGATATGTATGAATTGCATCAACCTCGTTCATTTCCTTTTCTATGCGCTTGGCTTCATTAAAGGCGTGGCTAAACTTAATGCTTCCTCTTTTGCCCTTGCCGGTTGGACTTCGATCACCAGTATATATCTCCATCTTGTCATGAAGAATTGCCATTCTTATGCAGCGGTCAAGTTTTAGGTAAGGGAATTTAGGCCCAAGTAGCAATACTATATCTGCCACGTGCCAGCTATGTTCTGCCACAGTTTCCAAACGTGGCAACGGCTCAATACGCATGGCGTGCTCGGCTTCAAGAGTCTCGTCTCCCCAGAAACGCTGTCCAAAAAACCTTGGGATACTATATAACTTCATAGAGCGAAGCATAAGGTCTATATCGCGTTTGACGTCTTTTGTCCTCATATTAGTAATGTCCTCCATAGTCTACTAGTCTTATTATAGTATATCATCCTAGATGGAAGACCGGGAAGCATGTGGACCTTCCAGGGGTAGCAGTTCTGTTGCCACAGTCATCCAGACGTTGTTCCACCAATCTCTCATCCATGGTTCGAAGGCGGAGTATGGCTTCTCTTCCTGCTGCTGCTCTCTCACTCTTGAGTTCACGCGCTCCTTTTGTTTGCTCCTTTGATGTATCCCACACCGCGGTCACGGCTGATGACCTCAACCCCCAGGATGCTCTCTCAGCCAAGCAGCAAATGATTCAGCAGATTTATCTGGCAGCAAATCCACTGACCGATAGCCAGACGAACAGTATAGCCAACAAGTGGCAGATCCGCCCATTTGTGGATGTGAGCGAGATATTTACTGCATTCTTCCCCATTTCAATCCTATCAACACAAAGCTGTAATTTGGCGGGAAATAATACATCTGCTTGACATAAACTACATTACACAGTGGTTCTGATGGAATGTAATCTCTCAAAAATCTCTCCGGCCTATCAAACCTCACCCGTTATTGAATTCGCAGAGCATTTCATAACGTAATATCTACTACCACTTGTCCCTAAGCTCCCTTATCGCATCCTCTGGCGATAGATTAAGATAAAGTTCTGTCGTACTCAACCGATCATGCCCCAAAAGCTGCATAAGCGCCCTGGTGGATATCCCTTTCTTGATGCAAGTTACGCTAAACGTATGGCGCAAGACATGTGGAGTAACGGGCTTCGAGATTCCGGCCCTGTTTGCTATTCGCTTGACAGTATATTGGATAGTGCGCACGGATATGCCGAAAGTGTTCTCAAAGGCAAAGTGACGTTCCAAAACCAACCTCACACGTTCGGTCATCGGAATCACACGGCGCTTTGTTTTCTTGCCGTATGGATCACCTTTACCATAAATGACGAGCCGCCGTTCTTGCCACTGGATATTGGGGGTTAGGGAGTAACGGAGAAAAAAGCAACGATCTTTTTTGATGGTAGTTACTCGACCCGCTTGGTGACTGACTTTCTTGATAATCTAAAAAAGGTTGATGTGAGATGTTTTTGCCGTTCATTGGTTATAAAAACCAGCCTTTTTCTATCCCATAATTGGCTAGGATTTCGACCGTTTTCTTATCTATAAACACTGATAGCAAGCGGTTTTCCTGCTGATTTGCTATCATTTCCTCAACACAGAGGGAACCTATGGAAGATCAGGGGATTCCGGAAGATCGTTGTTTTTTTCTCCATTACTCCCTGATGCCCAGGATGGGTTTATTTACTCCCCTAGCTGTACTACCTCAGCAAGTGAGGCCTCACGTCTAACCCGATAGAATTTGTCATCAGATAGCTTCTCTATAGATTGCTGAATTTGCTCCCTCATCACATCCGATAGGTCTGGCCGCTTGAGAAGCTTATTGAGCGCATATGCATCTGCCATTTTGACGTCCAGACTCTCTGAATCAGCATGGAACGCCAATTTCTCTACTATCTTCTTAAATACAGTTTCGTCCCACGTCTTGTCTGATAATCTGGCCACACTTTGGACTGCTTGTGCGGCTATATCATCAATATCGAATAACAAAGAGAAAATTGTTAATTGAGATTCCAAATCAAGTTCCTCCAGAAACCTAAAGCCGTGAGCAGCGCTCTTCCTTATCTCGGCAGCTTTACTGTTGGCTGCTTTCAGTAGTAGTGTTATCAAAATGCCTTTTCTTTCATCTGTCTTGGATATATCATATATCTTCGCTAGTGCATATATCAAATCACCAACAATGTCTTCAAACCGCGTGAAAATCGTATCATATTCACTTCCGTTTTTACCAGTATCTATCCTACTGAGGCCATCTTCAGCCATACCAATGAATGAATCCCAGAATTTGCATTGCAATGGCTCATCGAACTCAGACAGTATTTCGATAGCTGTAATAATTATCTGCCTTTTGTGATCCATCAAATTATGTTTGTTCTCAAATGCTAAGATCATTTTCTCAACTAGTTCAACCTTGTATTCGTTGGGTATCTGCTTCTTTATATTTTCCAATGGGTAAAGCCAATCATAGAAGGATTTAGATCCTGTTTCGGAATATTCTGCCTGAGTGATTAACACCTTCATAATGCTATTCAATCCATGGGTGAGATCTTTCTCTTTTATCTTACCAAGCCGCGCTATGTAGCTCAATCGATATATAGAAACACCCGGTTGCTCTACTGAGCTTCTCAGAGCATCTACAAGCTTCTCCTTCCATGGGTTTTTAAAATGGAGCGAGAGGTTGGCCATAGATAACTCTATTTTTCCCTTCACTTCATCTGATTCTTCATTCTCAAGCCACTTCGAAAGGTGATTGCAGATTTTCTCCTGTAAACCCTCTGGAACCTTGTCTAAAAAGGCGTTGAAGCACTTCGCTACGTGTTCCCGTACGAACCATACTTCATGTTGGGAAGCCTCGATAAGTCTATCAATAGCCTCACTCATAAGTTGCTTTGGTATGAGTTGATGTGCTATGTATCTCTCAAGAGACTTTAGGGCGTTTCTCTTAACATCCCTGTTCCTCATGAAGCTGTATTCATCCGCAACTGAGCCTAATAACCTCTCTACAATATTCAACGAGTTATCGGGCAATATTTCGTATAGATTACCCAAAGCCGCTGCTGTACCAGTTCTTTCCATAACTGATAGTTCACTGTCTGATTTCTTCAATAAGTCTGTAAATATTTTCGTGATCTGATCAGGAGATATATTCTTCACAATTGAGCTACAAACACGCTCTATTTTATCAATTTCTCCCGACTTTATATAGTATTCCAAGGCCTTTTCATATTCTTGATGTTCAGAAGACATTAATGCTAGATTGCTTAGGAGGCCATAATCAAAAAGACTACCTGATTTTCTATATAATCTGTGTTCTCTGATTAAGTATCTATAGGCTTCTGTGTAATCTTTCTTCAAAATGTATCCAAGTGCCAAAGAGTGCTCTCTCTCTATTCTAGTATATCCATCATCAAATCGCCCTCGTGTTTTCTGCCGCCTTTCTCTATAGGACGAAGCCATGTTGCCCAATTCATATTCCATAAACATCAGATCCTGATAGATCAGCATCTCTTCAGCTGGCTTTTTCATGTCTACAGCCATCTGCAAAATCTCCTCATACTTCTTTACTGCCTCTTCTATAGATCTGTCATTTCTAAGGTTTGCGTATACTTTTGCCTTTCTAATATGCAAATATAGTGACGACTCATCATCAACGATACTCAAAGCTTGCTCAAGCGTCTCCTCTGCCACTACAAATTGCTCTCTCTGGATCAGGATTTCTGACCTTATGAGGGCAATATTACCTCTCTGACAAGATGCCAAATCCAAGCCATCAAGCTCATTTAGAATGTTGATTGCATCTTCTGACCTATTATTATCTTCGTACTTTTCCCAGTCAAAATACACATAAGCTAACCCTAGTTTCGACTCAAAAACACCATCATTGGCCAATTGTCTTTCGAATATCTCAATTGCTTGTCTATATAGTTCCTCGGCATTGTGGTACTCAGAATTGGTATAATGGCATTCTGCTAACTTTATCATAGCCTGAGCTAAACGGGTATCATTCTCTGTTCTCTTGGCTTCTTCTAATGCAAGCTTGAAATTCTGTCCTGCAACAAAAATGCTTCCTTGGTCTAATTCACGGAGGCCAACTTCCATATAGCTTTTATATGCGTCCTTTGTAGACATCGTATCTCGCCTTTCCATCAACCACTGAATAGTACCTAGAAAACCTCATATGATATCAAGAAATTTCTTTGATTTTATCTCTTCTGCCTTATCCTTCAGAAACTGTGATTTTATTATACAGTCTCCCATTACTTTCAGTCTCGAGGGTTGCGGTGTTCTCAACCCTATATCCGCTTTGTCATAGGGTGTGATTGTTTCTCTATAGTGTATCTCGTTCGATACGTTTAAGAAGACATTATATTGCTTTTCTTCGAAATACTTTCTCTGTAAGCGATACTCTTCCTTCAATTCCCACAAAGTCCAACTTGGAAATATCTCATATATCTCTTTTATGGGGTCTTGCCTAGCACATGGCAGATCAAACTGCACAGCTATCCCTCGTTGGGTTATTGATACGCTTGTAGTATAGTGGTGCTTGTACCAGTATATTTTTGACTCTTCGTCAATACGTCTGAGGATCATTTCATCATCATCTATACGCCTACTATCTATATCTAGAGCATCACCTATACGGAGAAGGCGAGAAATCATCTCAAGTCTAACTGTTTTTCCGTGCCTTTCGGTGCCGTCACTTAGCAATCGCGTCATCATATTTTTGTCTTCATCTTTGCTTGGATCCAGCCGGTGTCCTAAACATGTAACCGCTACATATTCTCTCAGGTCGTCAATCAAACCTTCGATTTTTACTTCCTCGTTATTGTAGCCTATCATCTTTGCATCCCTAACCATATGGTACGATAAAATATGATGCTCCTTTCTAATCACATCGATTATTTCTTGATTCCAGTCTGTCTGTTTTGAGAAATCCAGCTTAGGGTATTTGTTTTGGATATAGGGCAGGTGTTCAACATATTGGGCATGCATACCGAGATCATGCAGATAGCAGGCAGCTAGAAGAATGTATATCTCTATTTCGTTCATTTTCTCATTTTCCTGCTTCATGAACACCGCTACTAGTTTGTCAATGTTCTCCATAACTCTCTTTGAGTGCTCCACGCTGTGATCTGTAAAATCCTTTATAAGATAACTGTTCAGCCGTTTATGTGCCCAGCCTGCGAGCACATTTAGCATGTCTAGATATTCCTCGTTCTCTTTCTCAAGCGTCTTGACTAGTTCCAGTTCTTTGTCCAGGTGTTCACTCATGAGTTACCCAAAAGGCTATAAGCAAGTTTAAGAAGAGGTTGCCGAACAGTGTACCCCCTACTACCGACCCTACTAGGGGGTTTTTGCATATCCCCTCGAAAAAGTACATTAAGGGATTAAATGATCAGAGTGTAAACCGCCGCAGGATGAACAATGGCATTTATGTTGGCCTGTTCTGCCCTTTGTTTATGCGGCTATTGCTGCATCTGAACCAGAAGTTAACCGACATGGGGCTCAGAAAGTATACATTTTGAGATGGTCAAATTTCGTGTCTCATTAAATATCTCATAATTCGATTCTCAGATCGTCTAAGAAATAATGAAACATCAGATAGTTACAGGACAGAACTCATGATC
>SDBU01008207.1_pt1 | contig 11919 bp, 10 predicted proteins | sample 2277071 | NCBI WGS metagenome assembly SDBU01 (sample SAMN10397929, study PRJNA504765) | marine sediment metagenome | isolation source: marine sediment core GS08_GC12, 126 cmbsf | place: Arctic Ocean: Gakkel Ridge, Loki's castle | collected 2008
AAAGAAACTGCTCTTATTGCTGCTGTCTCATCTTCAATTAGTCCTTGAGTTAGAATCATCCTTTTCTTCCAAGTTCTGGTCCCAGCTTGAGGGGGTAGATAAACCCTTCTTTACTAAAGATTGCGCTATGTGTATTATCGCACAGCGGTTGGTCACCATTGGCAGGCGTCGTGGTATTGAGATACTGAGATACGCGGATGTTATTGATGTTAAAGGTAAACCAGGGAACTTTAGGGTTCGAGTCAGGAAGCGCGCAAGGTATGTTGATGAGGGGAAGTGTACTAGCTGTAATACTTGCGTAGAGAAATGCCCAGTGAAGGTTGACAGCGAATTTGAACAAGGCTTAAGCAAGCGGAAGGCTATCTATACCCTCTACCCTCAAGCAGTACCAAATGTGCCGGTGATAGATAAGGAACACTGCACCTATTTCTTGAAGGGCAAATGTCGGGCTTGCGAGAAGTTCTGCGAGGCACATGCTATTGATTTCGACCAGGAAGATGAGGTTATCGAGCTTGAGGTAGGTGCTGTTATCCTGTCACCAGGGTATGAGTTGTTCAACCCCGAAATAAAAGCCGAGCTGGGTTACGGCCGTTTCCCTAATGTCATAACCAGTTTGGAATTTGAAAGAATCCTCTCCGCAAGTGGGCCATTTTCGGGTGAGATTTTGCGTCCTTACGATAGAAAAAGACCTGAAAAAATTGTCTTTATCCAATGTGTCGGCTCCCGAGAAGTAGAAACTAATTACTGCTCTGCTGTCTGCTGCATGTATGCCACCAAGGAGGCGATACTGGTAAAAGAGCATCACCCGGAAACCGATATAACTATATTCTTCATCGACCTTCGTGCTTTTGGCAAGGGTTTTGAGGCTTATTATGAGCGAGCCAAGAAATTAGGAATAAGATATATTCGGTTCCGGCCCTCTTTAGTGGAGGAAGAGCCAGGCACAAAAGAGCCAAGGATTCTATATCAAAAGGAAGACGGGGAAATAGTTACGGAAAAGTTTGACCTTGTAATCCTTTCCTGCGGATTAAGACCTCCCTCTGGAGCTAGAGAATTAGCCGAAAAATTTGGCTTTGAGCTGGATGAATTTGGTTTCTGTCAAACTGGGCAGTTCAATCCGGTTGAGACATCTCGGGAAGGTGTATATGCGTGTGGTCTATTTACTGGGCCTAAGGACATTCCAGAGACTGTCGTTCAAGGAAGCGCCGCCGCCGCCAAAGCACTTTCGCTCCTCTCCACAGAGAAGGGTAAATTGCTAAAGGCAAAAACATATCCGCCCGAGAAGGATGTTAAGGGTCAGGAACCACGAATTGGAGTTTTTGTTTGTCACTGCGGCAAGAACATAGCCAGTGTGGTCAATATTTCTGAAGTTGTTAAATATGCCAAGACATTGCCTAATGTCATCCATACTGAGGATAGTCTTTTTGCCTGCTCAGCTGACACCGGGGAAAGAATTAAGCAGGTGATAGACGAATACAATCTGAATCGCCTGATTGTTGCCTCCTGTACGCCACGGACACATGAACCTTTATTCCAAGATACCTTGCGAGAAGCTGGACTCAATCCTTACCTATTTGAAATGGCTAATATTCGTGACCAGTGTTCCTGGGTGCACATGCACCAACCAGAGGAGGCGACAAAGAAAGCCAAAGATCTGGTAAGGATGGCCGTTACCAAGTCCAGGCTACTGGAACCATTGTATCCAGATTTTGTCGATGTCAACCATGATGCCCTTGTCATTGGCGGTGGCGCCGCCGGTATGACGGCGGCCCTTGAGCTAGCTGAACAAGGATTTGACACCTATCTCCTTGAAAAAGACGACCTGTTGGGCGGAAATCTAAAACGAGTGAAATTCCTTTGGAATGGTGATAACCCTCAGACAAAACTAGAGTCGTTAATTGAAGAGGTTCAAGACCATCCCAAGATTCATATTTATACCGGGGCGGAGATACTAAACTTTGAGGGTGCAGTCGGCAATTTTAGGACAGAATTCAGAGCTAATGGGGATGCCCATGCAATCAGCCACGGCGTCGTCATTGTCGCCACCGGGGCACAAGAGTATAAAACGACTGAATATCTCTACGGTCAAGATGAAAGGGTTATGACCCTGCTGGAACTGGAAGAGAAATTGACCAATGGTAATATTGGGGCAAAAACGGTGGTAATGCTCCAGTGTATAGGTTCACGTGAGGAATCACGGGGCTATTGTAGCCGGATTTGCTGTTCCCAGGGGGTTAAGAATGCATTGAAGATTAAAGAGAAAAACCCTGCTACCAATGTGTTCATACTCTACCAAGATGTGCGTGTCTATGGATTCAAAGAAGCTTATTACCGTGAGGCAAGGGAGAAGGGCGTGAGGTTTATCAGGTATGAACCTGATAAGAAACCAGAGGTCTCACGGGATAATGGTCAGTTAAAAGTAACGGTGCATGACCCTATCCTGGATGCCAAAATTAATATCAGCAGCGATCTTCTAATCCTGGCCGTAGCCACTGTCCCAAGAGATGGAAATAAAGACCTAGCCCAAAAACTTAAGCTTCCCCTCAATGAAGATGGTTTCTTCCTAGAAGCCCATATGAAGCTACGTCCGGTGGACTTTGCCAGCGACGGTATCTTTCTTTGCGGTCTGGCTCACAGTCCAAAGTTTGTCGATGAAAATATTGCTCAAGCGAGTGCCGCAGCGGCAAGAGCATCAACGATACTCTCCAAACAGCAGATTCAGCTTGAAGCAGCTATTTCAGAAGTGGTGGACGAAAACTGTGATGGTTGTGCCTACTGTATTGACCCCTGTCCATATGAGGCGATTACCCTGATTGAGTATATGAAAAATGGTGCCGTCAAGAAAACAGTGGAATCAGACCCGGCAAAGTGCCGTGGCTGCGGAGTATGTCAGGCCACCTGTCCTAAGAAAGGCATCTTTGTTCGTAACTTTGGACTTGACCAAATATCAGCAATGGTTGATGCTGCGCTCGGGACAGGATAAGAAGTGAAAAATGGCAGACAATAACTTTGAACCTTTAATTGTAGCCCTTTGCTGTAACTGGTGTTCATACGCCGGGGCAGATTTAGCTGGTATCTCCAGAATACAGTATCCGCCCAGTATACGCATAGTCCGGGTAATGTGTTCGGGCATGGTTCACCCTAATATAGTGGTTGATGCCTTAACCAAAGGGGCTGACGGGGTATTGATGTGTGGCTGTCATCCCGGGGACTGCCATTACCAAGAGGGAAATCTAAAAGCAGAAGCACGGGCGGAGGCGATTAAACTTATGTTGCAAGATTTCGGTATTGAAGAGGAAAGGTTCAGGCTAGAATGGGTTTCTGCCTCCGAAGGGGGAAGATTCGCTCAGGTAGTAACCGAAATGACAGAGGAAATCAAGCAATTAGGTCCTAGCCCTTATAAAACCTGATGGGGAAGAATTAAATGGAGCTAGCGCGAGTATTTAACGGGAAAAAATTTATGTGGGATGGGAAAGTGTATGCTGTTGAAAAGGAAAGGAGGGAAATCAGCAAAAAATACAAAGACGATGGGTTTGAAGTTGAGCCGGTTGAGGAGGGAGACCAATACTTCCTGTTCACGCGAAGGGTTGTCAAGGAAGTAGTAGTTGAAGGAAGTCCAACATAAAAAGGAGGGAAACAAATATGGTGCGTGTAGCTGAAGAATGGTTGGCGACATGTGGTGGCTGCGAGGTAACAGTCTTAGACCTGGGAGAGGCACTTCTGGATTTGTTACCGAAACTGGAGTTTGTCCACATGCCGGTCCTGATGGACCATAAATACTACGGGCAAACGGGAGAGGAAACGGCGTTAGAAATCCCAAAGGCGGATGTGGGGATAATAAGCGGAAGCATACGGACTGAGGAGAACAAGCAAATCGCTGAAGAGATGAGAAAGAAATGCAAGACGCTGATTGCCATAGGCTCCTGCGCCAATTTTGGTGGTATCCCGGCGCTGGCGAACATGTATCCTACTAGCCAGATATTTGATAGGGTTTACCGGGAAACCATAAGCACCGAACCAGCCGATAATCCCACGGTCGATATCCCACCACTTACGGATCGCGTGTACTCAGTGAGTGAGGTGGTAAATGTTGACATAGGTTTGCCTGGTTGCCCAACTACTCCTGAGCTAGTCGCCGAGGCTTTAACGTGCCTCTTAGAGGGAAAACCCTTTTCTCTGGCCGAGCGGAGTGTTTGCGATGAGTGCTTGGTGAAAAGGGAGAAAAAAGCGGTCACCAAACTAAAAAGACCTTTAGAAAAGGTTGAATTCACTCCAGGGCAGAAGTTTGAGGAGATACGCTGTTTTATGGAGCAAGGTTTTCTGTGTCAGGGACCAGCGACAAGGTCTGGCTGCGGTGGTGCAGAAAAAACTCCCCGGTGCATAAAGGCATATATGACCTGTCGCGGTTGTTTTGGCCCGATACGGGCTGGCGCCAATCCCATGGTTGACATGATGGGCGCCCTGTCTTCAATCGGTCTTGACCCCAAAGAGATAGAAGACAGGATGGCAACTTTTAATAGGTTCATAGGTGTAGTAGGTCGCTTGAGGCCTCTGCCGGCAAGGTAAAAAAAGGAGACGCAAGATGAAACAGATTGTTATTCAACCGGTTACACGGATTGAAGGTCATGCCAAGATAATTATTCAACTCGATGACCAAGGAAATGTGGCTGATACCAGGGTAAGTGTTGTGGAACTGAGAGGGTTTGAACGATTCGCCATCGGGAGACCGGTAGAGGAATTGCCTCGCATCGTAACTCGTATTTGCGGGGTATGTCCTTGGGCACATCACCTGGCTTCTTCCAAGGCGTGCGATGCTGTCTTTGGTGTGGATATACCTCCAGTCGCCAAAAAGCTCAGGGAGCTTGCCTATATGGGGCATTTTATTCACAGCCATGTGCTACATTTCTTTATACTCTCCGGCCCCGACTTCGTGATGGGACCTGATGCTGATTATTCAATAAGAAATGTATTCGGTATCATCCAGAAGGTTCCCGATATAGCCAAGCAGGTAGTCCGGGCAAGGTACTTGGGGCAAATGATGACCCAGGTTCTGGGTGGAAAAGCTATCCATCCTGATGTTTCCGTTCCCGGCGGCTGGAGTAAACCCGCTACCAAAGAAGAGATTGAGCAAGTAAAAGAGATGGCAAAGGGATGCCTTGATTTTGCCATTTTTGCCATTGATTTCGCCAAAAAGGAGATTTTCCCCAAGTATCTAGATGTGGTTAAATCACTGGCTAATATTGAGACTGGTTTTCTGGGAACGGTTAAGAATGGTGAACTGAACCTCTATGACGGGGACCTCCGCATGATGACGCCTGATGGCAAATACGAAGATTTTCCTGTTGAGAACTATTTAGACTATATCGGCGAGCATGTGGAACCTTGGACATATGTCAAATTCCCGTACTATAAGAAAATGGGGCAATTCTCTATGGATTTGGCTAATCCGGTGGGCATATACCGGACGAATGCCTTGGCCAGGATTAATGTGTGTGACCGAATTCCCACACCGCTTGCCCAGAAGGAACTGGAGGAGTTCAGAGGTAACTTCGGTCGCCCAGCCCAGTTAACCTTACTCTATCACTGGGCAAGGTTGATTGAAACACTCTATTGCGCCGAAAGGGCTATAGAGCTTTTGAATGATCCGGAGATAACAGACCCCGGTACGTGGAAGGCGGTTACACCTCGTGCTGCACGCGGCGTTGGCGTTGTGGAGGCGCCTCGGGGAACACTTATCCACGATTACGAGACTGATGAAAGGGGTATGGTTAAGGATATCAACATTATCGTGGGAACAACTCACAATAGTGCCCCGATAAACATGTCGGTCAAGAAGGCGGCTATGGATTTAATTAAAAATGGGGTATATGACCAGGGGTTACTGAACAAAGTAGAAATGTCAATCCGTGCCTATGACCCTTGTTTTTCCTGTGCTACCCATGAGCTTGATGGCCGGATTGCGGTAAAGATAGACATCCTGAATGCTTCGGGAGAAACGGTTGATACCTTAATCAATTGATTATGAACTATGTCCCTGAGTGTTACCAGAAATCTACGCTTATACTGGGCTGTGGCAACACACTATTTGGTGATGATGGCTTTGGCCCGGCGGTGATTGATTACCTGGAAAAACACTATGAGGCCCCCAAAGATGTTTCTATTCTTGATGTAGGGACAGGGGCCAGGGAAATACTTTTTACCATTACTCTTGCCGAGAAAAAACCAGAGAGGATAATTGTTATTGATGCCTTAGACTGCCAGAGGGAACCAGGCGAAATCTTTACCATACCCGTTGAAAATCTCCCCGAAAAGAAGATTGATGATTTTTCCCTTCATCAACTGCCCACCTCAAACCTATTGAAAGAACTGAAAGATTTGTGCCATGTAGAGGTGATTTTGCTGGCCGCCCAGCCAGAATTTGTGCCGGAAACGGTGAAACCGGGTTTGTCTAAAAACCTTCAAGACGCCGTTCCAAAAGTTGGCAAATATATAGCAAGAAGGTACTTTTAAACAATGCATGAATGGCATATAACTGAGGAATTGTTAAACCAGGTTTGCATCCAAGCGGAAGAGAACCGAATCAACAAGTTAACAAAGATTCAGGTCGAATTGGGTGAAGATAGTCATATAACGGAGGACTCGTTACGTTTCTGCTTTCAGTTGTTGAGTGAAAAAACGATAGCCAAAGAAGCAGTGTTAGAAATAAAATCGTCAGCGGGGAATGCTTTGATGCTGGTATCTTTCGCAGGAGAGTAACAGGGTGATGGCAAGTATCTCTATGAAGCGGAGAAGGATTGATGAGAAGCGCTGTTGAGAGAGCAGAGGTGGGTTCATCTATCGTAGTGTGCCCGGCAAAGGTGGCAGGTGTTGAGCTGGCTAGAGCCAGGATTATTGTGCGGGGTATAGTGCAAGGCGTTGGTTTCCGACCTTTTATCTATCGCCTGGCTAATGACCATGAACTGAAAGGTTGGGTGCTCAACTCTACCGAGGGAGTAGTCATAGAGGTCGAAGGCTCACCAAATAGGTTACAGGAATTCATCGCTGATATCACACTCAAAGCACCGCCACTGGCGGTAATTGAAAAGGTCGGGACCAGCTTCCTGCCCCCTGTTGGCTTCCAGTCGTTTATTATTCAAGCTAGCCAGGAGCAGGAAGATAAATTCGTATTAATCTCACCTGACATTTGCCTTTGCCCAGATTGCCTCAGGGAGCTTTTCGACCCTTTAAATCGGCGTTACCGCTACCCATTCATTAATTGCACTAATTGTGGCCCACGTTTTACCATTATTAAGGATATTCCCTACGACCGACCAAAAACCACGATGGCAGTATTTCAAATGTGCCCCAGCTGCGAGGAAGAATACCATAATCCAAGCGACCGCCGCTTTCATGCTCAGCCTAACGCCTGTCCCACTTGCGGCCCCCGAGTTTGGCTGGTCAACGGAAGAATCGCCAGTGATAGCTTTGCCGAGGGCGATGAGGCTATTCGGATGGTGCGATACCTGCTTAGCAGAGGCGCCATTGCCGCCGTGAAAGGGCTTGGTGGCTTTCACTTAGCCTGCGATGCCACTAATGATGCTTCAGTGTCGCTCCTACGGGAGCGTAAATGCCGAGTGAACAAGTGCTTTGCCATCATGTCTCTTGATTGTCAGGCAGTAGAAAGCTATTGCCATGTCAGTGATGCCGAGAGGCAGCTTCTTGAGTCGCCACAGCGACCCATTGTGCTATTACGCCGTAAGGCAGACTCACCCATTTCAGCTTTGGTCGCCCCCAATAACTCCTACCTAGGCGTCATGTTGCCTTACACACCTCTACATTACCTGCTTCTTGAGAGGAGAAGAGATGAGACAGAAACTCTGGCGCTGGTTATGACTAGTGGCAATATGAGCGAGGAGCCCATCGCCATAGGTAATGATGAAGCATTGGAACGTCTTAGAACGCTAGCCGACGTTTTTCTGCTCCATGACCGTGATATCCACGTTCGTTGTGATGACTCGGTAACCCGGGTATTCGAGGGCAAGGAGGCTATTATTCGACGCTCGCGGGGCTATGCTCCCTTCCCGGTGAGACTCAGCTTCGAAATGAAACAGATTCTCGCTTGCGGGGCCGAGTTAAAAAACACCTTTTGTCTTACCAAGGAAAATTATGCCTTCCTTAGCCAGCATATTGGCGATATGGAAAACCTCGAGACCCTAAGCTCCTTTGAATCCGGGCTCGAGCACTTTAAGAGGCTCTTCCGGGTCTCGCCAGAGGTGATTGCCTATGACCTCCATCCTGAGTATCTGGCCACAAAGTATGCCGCCCGGTTAAGGCGTGAAGGAGCCAAGGTCTTAGGCACAGAGGTGCAGTTTGTACCCGTACAGCACCATCATGCCCATATTGCCAGTTGTATGGCAGAGAATGGAGTGCAAGAGCCGGTAATAGGCGTCGCCTTTGATGGCACCGGCTATGGAGAAGATGGGCAAATCTGGGGTGGTGAGTTTCTAGTGGGTGATTTTCAGCACTTTGAGCGCCGTGTCCATTTGAAGTACGTTATGCTGCCCGGTGGCGAGGCAGCAATTAGAAAGCCATATCGTATGGCTATCAGCTATCTGTATAATCTTCCGGCTGCTCTAACCAGTGGCCTGACCCTGTTTAGCCGTATCGACCCTATGGAACTTGAGATTGTGAGAAGACAAATTGAGGGAAGGATTAACTCTCCTCTCACCTCCAGCTGCGGTCGGCTTTTTGATGCTGTTTCTTCCTTGCTGGGCATATGTGACATCATCACCTACGAAGGACAGGCAGCAATTGAACTGGAAATGCTCGCCGACGAGAGTATTGAGGATGGGTATCATTGGCCCCTCCCAAGGGGCAAGTTTCCTATCGCCATCAATCAGGAGCCCATCCTTGGTGATATCATCCACGATTTAAAGGCTGGTGTTCCCATCGCGGTTATTTCTGCCAAATTCCATAATGCTGTCGCCGAGATGGTCTCTGGGGTCTGCTGTCTAATCCGGGAGCGAGACGGTCTAAGTAAAGTGGCACTCAGTGGGGGCGTCTTTCAGAATATTTACCTACTTAAACGAACACTGAGTCACCTCCGGCGACGGGGCTTTGAGCCGTATATTCATCACCAAGTGCCCTGTAACGACGGAGGTATTGCTTTAGGTCAAGCAGTGGTTGCTAACGTCAAAGTTACCAGCCCCAAGTTGAGAAGGAGGAGCGTCCATGTGCTTAGCGGTGCCGGTTAGGGTATCAAAAATAGACGGTCTAAAGGCAATGGTAGAGCTGGGCGGGCTGGCTCGCCAGGCAAGCATAATGCTTGTGCCTGATACTCAGGTGGGCGATTATGTTCTCCTACACGCTGGGTTTGCTATTCAGAAGCTAGATGAGAAGGAAGCAGAGGAAACTATACGCCTCTTTGCTGAGATTGCTGAGGGGGTGGAACCAAGTGAGATTTATTGACGAGTTTCGCAATTCCGCTGTAGGTCAAGGTCTTTCGATGAGAATACAGGAGAAAAAGACACGGCCGGTTAATCTAATGGAGGTGTGTGGTACCCATACTGTTGCCATCTTTAAGCACGGCATCCGCCAATTCTTACCTGAAAAGGTTAACCTGCTTTCCGGTCCCGGGTGCCCGGTGTGTGTAACTCCTAACTCCGATATTGATGAGGCTATCGCCCTTGCTCAAGATCCCGGCGTGACCCTAATTACCTTCGGTGATATGATGAAAGTGCCGGGAAGTTACTCTAGCCTTCACCAAGTTAGAGCTGCCGGCGCTGATATTAGGGTAGTCTATTCTGTTCTGGATGCCCTGAGGATAGCTGAAGATAATCCTCGTAAATCAGTGGTCTTTTTTGGTGTTGGCTTTGAAACGACCGCCCCAACTATGGCTGGAGCCATCCTCGAGGCAGAGCGGCTGGGGATTGACAACCTCTTTTTTCTCTCTGTCCATAAATTGATACCACCGGCGATGAGGGCTCTGCTTGATTCCGACGAGGTACGCATTGATGGTTTTATTTGTCCCGGACACGTGAGCACTATCATCGGCTCACAGCCGTATGAATTCATTCCCCGAGAATATGGTATCCCCTGTGTTATTGCTGGCTTTGAACCGTTAGACATACTGCAAGCGATTGATATGCTATTGGAGCAGCTCAGTACCGAAGAACCACGAGTGGACATTCAATACCGTCGTGCTGTTCGCAAAGAGGGGAACCCCGTAGCCCTAAAGTATCTGAACATGGTCTTTGAAGTCATCGACGCTTGCTGGCGGGGGATTGGCATCATCCCTGAAAGTGGTTTGAAGTTAGCTCAACAATACAAACGGTTCGATGCCAAGTATGCCTTTAAAATTGTCCCCAGGCCTCCCAGGGAAGCGGTAAACTGCCGCTGCGGTGATATACTGCGTGGTGTGTCTACGCCGCCGGAGTGTCCCCTTTTCGCTAAAGCCTGCGTACCTGAACATCCGGTAGGCCCTTGTATGGTTTCAACTGAGGGAACTTGCTCTGCCTGGTATCTTTATGGGGAGGAAGCCAAGGCCCTAGAACAAGCAGGAGAGCTGTAGCAAGCAACATGCTGTAGGCTTAAGTCAATTGCAGGAGTAAAGGACATGCCAAAGTCGAGAATAATCCTGGGCCATGGTAGTGGCGGCAAGCTCAGTCACGACTTAATTGAGTCGTTGTTTCTGCCTTCATTTACCAATCCTATCCTAGAGACCGGGGATGACTCCGCTGTCTTTCCGTTGAGGGACGGTGATGAGACTCTCCAAGAACGGCTATCTAAAGAAGAGATAGCTTTTACCACTGACTCGTATGTAGTGAAACCTCTCTTCTGGCCAGGAGGAGACATTGGTAAGCTGGCGGTCTGTGGCACTGTCAACGACTTGGCTGTGGTCGGTGCTATTCCTCTGTATTTATCGGCTGCCTTCGTTATAGAAGAAGGACTCCTAATCTCAACTCTGCGCCAAATTGTGACTTCAATGAAAAAGGCGGCTGAGGAGGCTAGGGTAAAGATTGTGGCTGGTGATACCAAAGTAGTTGAGAGAGGTAGCGCTGATGGTCTCTTTATCAATACCGCCGGTGTAGGTTTGCTCCCCGGAGGAGTGAAAATCTCAGGCAGCAATGCCCAACCAGGGGACATGATTATATTGTCAGGCATCATTGGTGATCACGGCATCGCCGTCCTCTCGGCGAGAGAGGGCTTGGTTTTCAGCAACAGCTTTAAGAGTGACGTTGCCCCCCTCAATCATATGGTAGGAGCCATGCTGAGGACAAGTCATAAAATCCATACCATGCGTGACCCTACCCGGGGTGGCCTTGCCACTACTCTCAACGAGATTGCCCTGCAGTCGAAGGTTGGCATCCGGATTGTAGAGGACCAAATTCCTATCCGTGAAGAGGTAGCTGCCGCTTGCGAGATACTAGGCTATGACCCCCTCTATGTGGCTAATGAGGGTAAAGTAGTCGCCTGTGTTGCGCCTGAGGACACCGAAAGAGTGTTGCAAGTGATGCGAAAGACACGCTATGGCCATGAGGCTGTCATTATCGGTGAGGTGCTGCCCGAGCCCAAGGGGAGAGTCGTGATGAAAACGAGAGTTGGCGGTACTAGAATAGTTGATATGCTAGTAGGCGAGATGCTGCCCCGCATATGCTAGTTAGGTCTTTATGAAAAGGCGGCATAAGCCAATGTGGGGCCTTCCAAGGTAATGTGGGGTAAAGACAATGAGATTAGGGATTTACTGAAAACGGCTTTGGCCGAGATCGACAGCATTAACACACTGGAAGCATTAGACGTCTACGTTCGGAAAGCTTTGAATCCACTCCTAGAGGAAATAGAGGGAATGATTTTCAAGGAGGAAAACATATGGCACGATGAATTGAAGCAGCTGGTAGCCATGCTACTGATACTTTCAAAGTTTAGGACACACTTGACATA
>SDBU01008208.1_pt1 | contig 11919 bp, 9 predicted proteins | sample 2277071 | NCBI WGS metagenome assembly SDBU01 (sample SAMN10397929, study PRJNA504765) | marine sediment metagenome | isolation source: marine sediment core GS08_GC12, 126 cmbsf | place: Arctic Ocean: Gakkel Ridge, Loki's castle | collected 2008
AAGATGATTAACCTAATTTTAATTAAATGGAGGTATTAGAAAGTGATTAAGAAAGGTTTATTAATAATTCTTATTGTTGCCTTGTTAGTAACTATAAGTTCGTTTGGGGTATTTACAAAAGAATTACCCAAGGAAATAGTTATAGGTTGGACACCGCCTGATATTACCGGAGTCTTTAGAACTGCAACACATTACTTCGAGGTAGGTGCTTACGATGCTTCTCTTAATGGAATTACTACCAGTATCCTCTATCGGGCTCCGGCCTCACATATTGCTTTTGGGGATCAGGTGGCAATTATCGAAGACTTTATTACCATGAAGGTAGATGTAATTGCTATCTCGCCTATAGAAGTGGAAGTGATTATTCCTACTATTCGTAAAGCCAATGAAGCAGGTATCCCGGTGATAATTGTTAACTTATTGGAACCTATTGCAGGAGTTGAGGTAGCCTCTTATATTGGTTTCGATAATGGCGAAGCAGCTGAGGTTTCTGCCTATACCGTACTGGATTATTATGGTGGACCGGGCGTGTTAGGTACGGGGAGAAAAGTTACAGTTGAGCCAGGGGAATACCTTGATCTAAAATGGTGGCAAGACCTATATGCTACTGTCACCGCAGAAGAAAAAGCGGCTATAAAAGCAACCGGAACCATTATCGAGGGTGTTGCTGGTGGTTTCTTCTCTACAGCTCGATTAGTCGGTTTTCACAAGGTAATTGATGAGTATCCAGGTATCAAAATAGTGGGCACCTTGGCAGCAGACTGGAACCGAGAGAAAGGTATCAAGGCTGCGGAAGATTTTCTTACTGCCAATCCTAAAGGAACGCTTGACTTTATGTGGGCAGCGTCTAATGAGATGGGAATGGGTGCAATGTTAGCTGCTGAGGCTGTGGGCAGGCAAGATGAGGTGGCAATATTCACCAATGATGTTACACCGGAGTCAGCGGAGAGGGTGCGTGAAGGAAGAATGGTAGCAGAAACAACTCATGGATTTGCGGATTGGGGTTGGTATGGAGTCGAATATGCGGTTAGGGCAGCTCTGGGATTAGATGTTCCTTCGATTTTCGACATCAGGCCCAGGACAATGTATAAGGAAAATGCGGATGAATTTTATCCCGAACCAAAACTTGAGCCTATAGACTGGGATGCAATCAAGACTGAATATCTGGCAAAATAAGTTATGGCAAGAGGGGGTCCTTATAAAGGGCCTCCCTCTATGCCTTTATAACAAACTTAATATAAGTTGATTCCTATAATCTGTTTTTTTGTACTTTTAGTGTTGTATCTCTTATAAATATGAGATTTTTTAATTTTTCGATAATGTTACTGTAGAGAATAAGTTAACGGGAAACTTTCCAATATAGAACATTGCTAAGTTCCATAAAAAATAGATAGTTACTCGTTTATCTTGTGGACTTATAATAGTGCAGTATGCTTATTTTTCTGAAAGGAGAGGAAGAGGATTGCCAAGAGAGCCTTTATTACAATTAGAAGCCATTGATAAAAGTTTCCCGGGTGTTCATGCCCTTGATCATGTGGATTTTGAACTTTATGAAGGAGAGACCCACGTTCTTTTGGGTGAAAATGGTGCTGGTAAATCTACCTTAGTGAAAATCCTTAGTGGTTCTTTACCCAAAGATAGTGGCCGTATCATCCTCCGGGGTAAACAAGTCGAAATAACCAGCCCTTATCATGCTCGTTCATTGGGAATCGGTATGGTTTATCAAGAGTTGAGTCTCATCCCCAGCCTGAGTGTAGCTGAGAACATTTTTTTAGGTAGATTGCCCAGACGTAGGTTTTTCTTTATTGATTGGCCAGAAATATATAAAAAGGCTCAACAAATTTTGAAGAGACTGAACTTAAATATTGACTATACCGTGCCTGTAAGGAATCTTGGTCTGGCTGAGCAACAGCTCGTAGAAATCGCCAAAGTTTTGTCTTTAGATGAAAAGATTTTACTCTTCGACGAACCTACATCAGCTCTATCAAAAGAGGAGCGGCAACGACTTTTTAACCTGGTAAATGAATTGCGTGAACGAGGGATCTCTATTATTTATATCTCTCATCACTTATCCGAGGTTCCCTTAGTGGGTCAGCGAGTAACTGTTCTGAGAGATGGGAAGAAGATTGCTACACTACCCGTGAATGAAGCCGACGAGGATACTATTATTAAGATGATGGTGGGAAGAGAACTTAAAGAACAGTTTCCCAAAGAGGAAACGAGCCCTGGTAAGCCTATCTTAAAGGTGCAAGGCCTGGAGATAAAAGGTGCCCTTCACCATGTGGACCTCACCTTACACAAAGGGGAGATAGTGGGTATTTTTGGTCTGCTAGGAGCTGGGTGTACCAGCCTTGTCCGTGCATTATTTGGATTGGAAAAGATTGATAGTGGTAAAATTCATATTAATGGTAGAAGTGTTACTATATCTTCTCCTGAAAAGGCGATCGGGTTTGGATTGGGTTATCTCACCAGAGATAGAAAAGATGGCCTCATACACCCAATGTCCGTACTGTCAAACATAACTTTAGCCAGTCTGAAAAGAATCTCGCAGTTAGGTCTGCTCAAGCACCGAAAAGAGCGGCGAGTAGGAGAAAAATACGTCAATGAACTGCGCATCCATCCTCCTGACCTGGCTCGAAAGCTCATCTATCTTAGTGGTGGTAATCAGCAGAAAGTTGCCTTATCCAAATGGTTGTGTAGTGGATCGAAGATTTTGATTTTTGATGAACCTACACGGGGAATCGACGTAGGAACAAAAGCCGAGATTTTTCAACTTTTTAATCAGTTGACCAAGGAAGGAGTAGGAATCCTTATGATATCTTCTGAGTTACCAGAAATTTTAGCTATGGCTGACCGTATTTTCGTAATGCGTAGAGGAATTGTTACTGCAGAATATCGAAGAGGAGAGACAACACAGGAGAAACTGTTAAAGAGTGCCAGTTAAGATATAAAAATATTAGGAAAAAGTGAGGAATAATTATGGGTAAACAAAGAAAAAAACTATCTACTATAAAAAATAATCCCAAGAGCACGATACCCTCAAGAGCGCCTTCGGTAGCATCTTTAATAAATCAGTGGCTATCTATGGGGGGTGAAGTAATCAAGAAAATTTTGCTAAAAGGGGGTCCAATTGTAGCATTGCTTTTCCTGATTATATATCTTTCTTTTGCTACACCGTATTTTTTTACTGTGAATAATTTTTTGAATATAACCAGACAATCTTCCATCAATGCCATCCTTGCTATAGGTCAGACCATAGTTATTATTGGTGCAGGTATAGATTTATCTGTTGGCGCTGTCCTTGCTCTCTCAGCTTCAATGTCTGCGGTAGCAGTATCATACTGGGGACTCAATCTGGCATTTGGTATACTTTTAGGCCTGGGGGCGGGGGCACTAACGGGATTTATAACCGGTGTCATCATTACCAAGGGAAGGATACCCGATTTTGTTGCTACGTTGGCTATGATGACTACAGCAAGAGGTTTAGCACTAATTTTGACGCAGGGCCTGCCGGTTCCCTCACACTTCACTGCCCTCAAACTTGTAGGATATTTACCCGCAGGACTAATCTGGCTGGGTAGTGGTGACGTTTTAGGTGTACCGATTCCGGCTTTAGTTATTGTGATTATAACTATCCTGGGCTGGATGATTATGACCCGTACTACGTTAGGCCGGGCTATTTATGCTGTAGGGGGCAACCGGGAAGCTGCTAGAATTTCAGGTATCAGCTTTGTGCGCACCAAAATCATGGCCTATACTATTATGGGACTACTGGCTGGAGTTGCTGGTATTGTCCTGACCGGCCGTCTAAATTCAGCCAATGCCTTAATGGCAGAAGGAGCAGAATTGCAGAGCATTGCTGCTGTAGTCATTGGTGGAACAAATCTCTTTGGTGGTGAAGGTGGTGTTGTCGGTTCACTCATTGGCGCGTTTATAATGGGTACACTGGGTAACGGTTTGAATTTGCTCAATGTCTCTGCTTTCGTACAGCGAGTTATTCTGGGTGTAATCATTATTGGTGTCGTTGTTTTTGATCAGTGGCGAAGGAGACGATTTGCTGTCTAAAAGTTAGATATTTATTCTGATTTTCGCAAATTGCAAAGTAAAAATGGAAAAAATTGATTAATCATTCAAAATAGAAGAATTTCAAAAAATGAAGAGAAAAGACGAATAAAGAAAAAGTAGAATATATAGCAAATAAAATACCTTATTACTTAAGGTAGAGGAGGTTAATTGAATGTTTTCCGGAGGATACCAAGGAAAGTACTTAAGAATAAATCTGACCAATAGAACAATAGAAGAGGGAAAAATTAATCCTGAATGGCAGAGAAAGTTTTTAGGCGGACGCGGTTTAGCGGCAAGATTTTATTATGATGAAATTAGTAATGATATTAAGCCATTATCTTCTGATAATAAATTAATTTTTTTTACCGGACCATTGACTGGCACACCAGGACCAGCGACCACAAAAATAGGAGTGGCTACTAAATCTCCTGAAACCCGACAATATTTATGTTCAAATGGTGGAGGATTTTTTGGCCCGCATCTTAAGAAAAGTGGATATGATGGCCTTATTATTGAAGGGAAAGCGAATAAACCTGTTTATATCTTGATCGAAGATAATCAAATTAAAATTGAACAAGGGGGAAATCTTTGGGGAAAAACCACCAAAGAAGTTAATAAAAAACTGAAAGAGAAAGTAGGAAGAGAAGATCAGATTCTTTCATGTGGCCCTGCAGCTGAGAATAGAGTTAGATTATCATGTATTCAAATTGGTGAAAGGAGCATCGGTCGTGGTGGTGCAGGAGCTGTTATGGCTTCAAAAAATTTAAAAGCTATAGCTGTAAAAGGGACTGGTGAAATAGCTGTAAACGAACCTAATAAATTTAAAGAAGTTATGAAAGATGCTATTTCTTATGTACGTAAAGGCAAAGCCAATCATACTAAATATGGCACTGCTCAATATACCGCTATTATGAATGAACTTGGCTGTTATCCGACACGCAATTTCCAAACAGGAGTATTTGATGGGATTGACACTATATCAGCGGAATATATGAAAGAAAACTTCTTTATAAAAAACCAGGCCTGTTTTCGGTGTCCAGTTGCCTGTTCCCAGTTATGTGAAGTTAAAGAAGGCAATTTTAAAGGAGCGAAATCAGATCCAGAATATGAGAGTATTGGTACTTTAGGAGCTGTTTGTGGGGTTAGTGATTTTGCGGCTATTATCAAAGCAAATGAAATTTGTGACGAGTTAGGAATAGATACTATGTCTGTTGGTGTTATTATTGGTTTTGCAATGGAGTTATTTGAAAGGGGATATATTACCAAGAAAGATACTGGTGGACTTGAGCTTAAGTTTGGCAATGGAGTAGCTATGGTAAATATGATTGAAAAAATAGCGAAAAGAGAAGATATTGGGGATTTATTAGCAGAAGGTATGTTAGGTATCGCTGAGAAAATGCCAAAAATGCAAAAATATATGATGCATGTAAAAGGGCTACCCTTAGCAGCTTATGATCCAAGAGGTTTCTATGGCAATGCATTGACTTATGGAACTTCAAGCCGAGGTGCTTGTCATAATGTTGGTGGGTGGAGTATTCGAGATGAACTTTTATCAGATAAATATGACCGTTTTGCTGTTGAGGGAAAGGGAAAATTAATAAAATCTATTCAGGATACCCGAGGTTATATAGATTCATTAGGTATTTGTACCGTAGTTAGAAGCGGATACGGTTTTACTGATAAACCTCAAGGTAAAGTCTTAGAATATTTAACCGGTTATGATTTTACTCCAGAGCTTATGACTATTGGCGAAAGAGTATATAATTTAGAAAGATTAATCATCAATAGAGAAGGTAGATTTAGGAAAGATGATATGATTCCAGAACGATTAAGAAAAGAGAAAATGCCAGAAGGGCAAGCAAAGGGGCATGTTGTCAGTGATAAAATCTACAATACAATGCTTGATGAGTATTATGAGGCTCGAGGCTGGGATATGAATGGTAGACCCACTAAGAAAAGATTACGCGAATTAAGTATAGATGATATTTTAACTTGAAAAGGTGAGTTATTTTGAAGATTAAAGTAAAATATTTTTTGAATTTTAAAAAAATTAGCGGACACTCAGAAGAGGAATTATTCTTTAAGAACGATAAAGTAAACGTGAAAGATGTTTTTAAAGTGCTTAATAATAAATATCAGATTGAATTTGAGAAAGTTGTGCCCAGGGGAATAGTTATGGTTAATAATAGGTCAATTAATCAACTGAAGAAAGAGAATACGATTCTTAAGGATGGCGATGAACTAGTAATTATGCCTATGATTTCAGGTGGATAGTCTATAGAATTAATTAGTATTGTAACTTTTATTTAATGATATTTTGTTATCAGTTTATTTGGGTTTAGAAAAAGGAGGTTTGTCTGTATGAAAATATTAATTACACCTCGCTCCTTTGCTTCGTTCTCAGATAAGCCCTTAAAAATGCTTACAGGAAGGGATTATAAAATAAAAAGAAATAATACCGGTAGACCTTATAAAAAAGAGGAGATGTTAAAACTTATAAAAGATGTAGATGGGATTATAATTGGAATAGATGGATTAAGTGCTGAAATAATTGAAGAAGCAAATGAATTAAAAGTAATATCCAAGTATGGAATAGGTTTGGATAATATTGATATAAATATGGCAACAAATAAGAAAATTGTAGTAACGAATACTCCCACAGCTAATGTTGATGCTGTAGCAGATTTGACTTTTGGGTTGATATTGAGTTTGGCGCGAAGAGTTCCTGAAGCTGATAGAAAAACAAAAAGTGCTAAGTGGGGAAAAATTATTGGTAAGTCAGTCTGGGAGAAAACAATTGGAATTATCGGTCTTGGAAAGATAGGCAGGCAAGTTGTTAAGCGAGCTAAAGGTTTCGAAATGAATATTCTTGCTTTTGATATAGTTAAAGACAAAAAATTTGCACAAAAATATGGTATTAAATATGTTAATTTGGAAAAACTTCTTCGAAAATCAGATTATATCACAATTCACAGTCCTTTAAATGATGCTACACAAAACATGATTAGCTATGAAGAATTAGAAAAGATGAAAAAAGATGCATTTTTGATTAATACTTCACGTGGCGGAATAGTAGATGAAGAGGCTCTTTATGATGCTCTCAGGAATAATAAATTAAGAGGAGCAGCTTTAGATGTCTATAAAAATGAACCTCTCCAAGAATCTCCTTTGAAGGAATTGGATAATGTAATAATGACTCCACATATTGGTGCCTATACCGAAGAAGCTATAGAAAATATGAGTATTCAAGCTGCACAGAATTTAATTGATGTTTTAGAAGGAAGAGAACCTCAAAATAGAGTTAATTAATATCCCAAATCTTCCCGGTGAATAAACGGTATGCCGATCCAAGAAAATTTTTCCCTTTAGGGTAAATGCTGAAGGGCTTTTTTATTTTTTATTTTTTTTCAGAAAAAGAAGGGTTTTTTGAGGATTTGTTGAATTATAATGATATATAGTTTTTTAAAAGGAAAAATAAGTTTTTGATTTTTAGATAGGCTGGTTTTTATTTAATAAAAAGACTAAGGGAAAAAATCTAGAGGTGAATTGAGGAATGGAAAAAACACTGGTGTTAATAAAACCTGACGCCTTTAAAAGGGGCCTTGTTGGGGAAATTATTTCGAGATTTGAAAGAGTGGGACTAGGTCTGGAAGAAATGAAAATAGTAAATGCTACTACTGAAATTGTGGGAAAACACTATCCTGATGATAAAAATTGGATTAGATCTGTTGGTAAAAAAACCGTAGATGCCTATAAAAAATATAATTTAGATATTACAGAGGATTTAGGTACTGATGATGCTCTGGAAGTTGGTAAATTAGTCAGAAAATGGCTGATTCAACATCTAACTTCAGGACCAGTAATTGCCCTTATCTTAAGTGGAAACCATGCTATTGAAGTTGTAAGAAAAATGGTGGGGAATACGTTTCCTCTTTTTGCGGAATTGGGTACAATAAGGGGTGATTTTTCGATGGATTCACCTTACCTTTCAATTAAAGAAAAGCGGGCTCTGCAGAATTTGGTTCATGCCTCAGCATCCATTGAGGAGGCGAAACGAGAAATTTATCTTTGGTTTGAAAAAGTCGAAAATTTATTGAGCTAGTACAACATTTCACTATCTTAGAGGAAGAATTTTAACTTATTGTTTTTAAATTGTAAATTTATTAAATAAGCAGAATTCCTGAAAAAAGGAGGTATAATGATGACAACATTTTTAATGTTTGGGAAGTATTCATCAGAAGCTATAAAGGGAGTAAGCGGTGCACGCACAGTGGAGGCTAATAATCTTATTAAAAAAAATGGCGGTGAAGTAATCTCTCAATATGCTCTATTAGGAGAAAATGATTTGCTTTTTATTGTAAATTTTCCTAGTGTAGATGACGTAATAAAATCTTCAGCAGCCCTGAATAAATTAACCGGGATTTCATTTAATAGTGTCCCGGCAATAACGATAGAACAATTCGATAAGATTATCGCTTAGATGGGTTTTGATGAATTGTATTAAAACTTGTTAAGTTTTTTTAGTTTAGCACAAAGTAGAGATAATGGTTAATGTACTAGCTCAATAAAAATTTTTAGTAAGAAAGTTTAAATTAAATCAAAAAGAAGAGAAATAAAATCTTATGGAGCAGAATGTCAAGGTGTAAAAGGATCTTTGCAAATATCTGATAATATATATACTACTGATGAGATGGGGAGATGGATAAAAGAATAAACTTAATTGTTTGTCCTATTTATATCTTAAGTTAGTGTAAACTTTAGTGGGGTAGTTAGAAGAAAAAATATTATATGTTAATAATACTTTCTATATGTTAGCAATAAGACAAGTAACAAGAGAAGGATTGTAATATCTTAAAAAGTGTTGTTAGTTAAATTTCAAAAGTGGACTATTTAAGAATCAAAAGTGGACTAAATTAAACTCAATATTTCTCTTAGTTACACACTTTAAAAATGGGCCATCTTTAAAGATTAAAAATATACTATATTTTTTTCTATAGATGTAAATAATTTATTAGTTAAAAGTTAAAACCGGATTAAATTTAAATCAGAATTTTTAGCTTTTTGCATACCTAAAAAATTATCTTCATGCCAGAATCTTACTTCCGATACACCGGATTCTTTATCCGGTACAATCCGAAGTTGTATTCTCTCATGTAATGGCGCACCAGGTACTTTCAATTCTAAATTATTGATAGAAATTTTACGATAAGAATTTACCATCCTGTCGACCCTTAAACAGAAGATATCCTTTGTTGATAAGAATGGAGGCATTATCCTAAATTCTCTAAAAAGAGTTCTTTTCTCTCTTATTGCTCTTTGAAATCTAATATAAGGTATCTCCCCGGTAGTAGAATGAACTATCCTGTAATTGTATCTTTGGACCAGATTATTCAAGATTAATTGGGCCTCTTTAATATCCCTGATATTCTCTCGGTAACAGGTCCTGACCAATCGGTCCTGAATCCACCTATAGGGTCTTTCAATCTTCCCCTTGGCCTGGGGAGATAGCGCATAGCTTACCTTCACCCTACAGTCCTCCAAAACCTGTTTCCATTGCGGATTAGCCTCATCGGTAAGTCTGTAGTGGTTTCGCCAGAAGGAATCTCTACCTTGTACAAAGCGGAAAATAGAATGGCTATCTACATAATAGGCCAGAGGAAACCCATATTTTAATAAAACTGCCTCTAAGGCCAGGATATGTTCCCAGGTGGTTTCTCTTTCCACCAGGACAGCATACAGGATAAGCCTGCTGTAGTCATCGATTGAGGTAATCAGATACCATTTATCAGAAGCATAAGGAGCAAACAGGTGATGAGAGGAATCATGTTGGATAAGTTCTCCCGGGTAGTTAGTTATTACTTCTCTATCATGGGCATTTCTCTTCGGCCTTAAAAAGTAAAAATTATTTCTCTTGGCCCGGTCGATGATGGTAGGCAAAGATACCTTCTGACTATATTTTTGTTCTAAAAGATCTTTGATGTAACTGTAGTTATACCACTTAATCGGTACATCTTTTGTTTTGATTAAATCCTTTTCGAGCTTTAGTTCTTTTACAATATTTCTCTCGATATCCGGGTTTATCTTTCGATTAATGGTTTTCCTTTCATACTGGATAGAAAAACTATCTGGATCTTTACGATATTTTGCTAACAATTCAAAGAATCTACTTCTTTTGATATGAAGAATTTGCAAGATATAATTAAGCTTGATTTCTTTTTTTGAATATTTTTCAAAAAGTGATTTAACCTGATCATCGGTAAAGTTTTTGTGTAATTGCTTGGACATAATTTAGAACCTCTTTTCTCTTTAGAATTTAGTTCTAGATTACATCTTTTTTACTATTTTGGGTTAGTCCACTTTTAAACTTTAAATCATTAAAAAACAGTCCGGTTTTGATTTTTAAATGACATATCTTAAAAAGTGTTTGACAAGAGTTTTAAAAAATGTTATAGTCTCTAAAAGTTGATTTACTTAATAGACCATAAAGGAAGTGCGGTAAGATGAGGCTTTCAAAAAAGTGAGAATATGCTTTAAGGGCAGAGTGTGTCTTTTGATGATGTGTGTAAAAGAACTAAGAACAATTTGGAACAGAGCTTAATTTACCGCATATAAATTTTTTTATAATAATAGTCTACTTAATAGATAGACATTGTTTGCAAAATAATAAAATGAACGACTCATTTTAGAGGTATTACGTGCAATATAAGATTATAAATACAAGAGGATTGTTCTATTTAAGGATAGAAAGAGATTTTTTATTTAACATTTAAATTGACTTAAAACACTGGAAGCAATGAAGGTGCTGTCAAGAACGCCAGAAGGTTGGTTGGGAAGAAGGGAGTGATGGTTATGTTATGGATTATGCCTAAGCCCTCAAAAGGGCAGTTAGAAAGGGTTAAGGAGTTAATTTAAGAACAGTTAGAGTTTAACTTTAACATTTATTTCTACTGAAGAAAAGGAGGAAAAAAAATGTCAGAAAAAAGAAGATTGAATACGATAGCGATACACGCCGGTCAGGAAAGTCCGGATCTAGCGACTGGAGCAAGGGCAGTGCCAATTTACCAGACAACATCCTATGTCTTCAAAGACACTGAGCATGCAGCAAATCTTTTTGCGCTTAGGGAATTCGGGAATATTTATACCCGGATAATGAATCCAACAAACGATGTCTTTGAAAAGAGGGTTGCTGCTTTTGAAGGAGGCACCGGTGCGTTGGCGGTAGCATCGGGGCAGGCTGCCCAAATTCTCACCCTTTTGGCCATTACGCAGGTGGGCGATGAGATTGTTTCAGCAAACAATCTCTATGGAGGAACATATCAGCAGTTTCACTACACCTTCCCCAAGTTAGGCAGAAAGGTGAAGTTTGTTGATTCTACGAAACCGGAAGAATTCAAGAAGGCGATCACTGAAAAGACGAGGGCGATCTATGCCGAAACGATAGGTAATCCCAAACTGGATGTCCCCGATTTTGAGAAACTGGCTAAAATCGCTCATGAAGCAGGGATTCCCTTTGTTGTGGATAATACCGTAGGTATTGGATTAATCTGGCCCATAGATTATGGCGCGGATATACTTGTTCTTTCAGCGACCAAGTTCATAGGTGGGCACGGGACATCGATCGGTGGTGTGATTGTAGATTCGGGTAAATTTAATTGGGATAATGGTAAATTTCCAGAGTTTACGGAGCCTGACCCAACTTATCATGGATTAAAATACTGGGAAGCTTTTGGGGATTTTCCCGACCTGGGGAACATCGCCTTTATCATTAAGGTAAGGGTGCAGTGGTTGCGGGATTTGGGCCCGGCACTGAGCCCTTTCAATGCCTTTTTGTTCCTTCAGGGATTGGAAACTTTG
>SDBU01008209.1_pt1 | contig 11918 bp, 17 predicted proteins | sample 2277071 | NCBI WGS metagenome assembly SDBU01 (sample SAMN10397929, study PRJNA504765) | marine sediment metagenome | isolation source: marine sediment core GS08_GC12, 126 cmbsf | place: Arctic Ocean: Gakkel Ridge, Loki's castle | collected 2008
CCCCCTGTTCATGTCTGTGATTCTCTCTGAACATCAACCCACCTCAAGTCGAATAGTCTCCAACTCAAGTTTATAGCATAGCTAACTCAGCTTCAATACCAAGGCCCTCGACCTTTTTGCAGGAACGCCATTCATGATTATCATGACTATTTTCGTTATTCTTCTCACAAAGAGTTGTGAATACTAGATGAACGAAACAAAGTTACTCAGAACCATACAGCAGGCTTTTCAATCAGGAGAAACGCATCTCGACCTCGAAGGTAATAAACTAACCACACTGCCACCTGAAATATGCCAGCTTACCAGCCTCACTGAACTCGACCTCTTTGATAATGATCTGACCACGCTGCCACCGGGAGTGGAGAAGACGCCTGAGGGGCGGTGGAGCCTATTGACAAGTTATTGGGCCTTTGGCGGAATGTTTGTAGGTTGTGGCATCGTATTGATGGTGTGGTTGGTCAGAGGTTTCGAGGTCCCCGCGGCGACCTATCCAGAATATGACGCCTGGGTAGGCCTCGGATTGGATTGGTAGAAAGACGACATTGGTAATTTGCGCATTGACGGAAGGCATCATGATACTCTGGCTGATAAGCGCGTCAAGTCCTTGGATGCTTTTCCTATTTGCGGCTATTTACGGCTTTGGCTACGGAGGTCATGCGCCCCAACTCCCGGCATTGGCTGGAGAAACTCTAGGGCTACGTCATATGGGAGCGATAGTGGGAGCAGCTTCTTTCTTCTGGGGAGTAGGTGGCGCTTTTGGCGCAGTCTTGGCCGGCCACATACTTGACATTACTGGGAGTTATGGCAGCGCTTTCATAGTAGGCGCCGTAGCTATGCTCTTGGTAGCGGCAATGGGTTGCTTCTTAAAAACGCCGGAGGGAGAGAGGAACCTCCGATAGCTGATACCATTGCATGAGGCCCAACTGCTTCGCTGGCCTCCGTGCCCTCTTGGGAAAGAAGAACGCAGAGGTACGCTGTCTACAGCCACCGATGAATGGAACTCCTCTGACCAAGGTTTCCCGACCTACAGCTTCACAATGGTGAATCTGCGTGCGGAGTTTAATCTTTCGCCTCTCACACCGCCAACCAATGCGTTCCCGTCGGAGCTCTGCATGTTAGCCTCAGTGCCATCTACAACATTTCGGCACAAGCAAAACGAACGACCGCCTGACTCCACTAACCAAGTGACCGATCGGCTTCGGTATGGGAACTGCACCACAGGCCGCAACGTTGCCCGCTGTTGAAACTCTGACAAGCTTGGGTAATGTTAATGTGCGGTGAGCTAGACCATGAATTGAGCAGAGAATTACGGGAACTAGGCGTCTTGTGGTATAATAGACACTGGCGCAGTCCTCTGGCAAAGCCAGTCCGGCTGCGCCGTGACCTTTGGTTCCGACCCATAAATAGCGCAGAACGGAGGTCATGGGACTTAGCACTATGAGTATGACTCTTGTTGAACGAATACTAGCCAAGAAAAGCGGTCAAGCAACAGTCAGGCCGGACGAGATAGTCGAGGTATCTATAGACTTGGCGATGACACACGATGCCCTGGGTGCCCACACCATTGCCAGATTTAATGAGCTTGGTATCAAAAGGGTTTGGAACGCCGAGAAGATTGTAGTCATACCGGATCACTATGTGCCCAACAAGGACATTGATACGGCAAAGAAGTGCCTCAACATAAAGAAATTCGTAATCGAACAGGGGATAGAGAATTACTACGAAGTTGGAAAGGGAGGAATATGTCACCAGGTGCTGGTTGAGAAAGGTCATGTTCTTCCCGGAACAGTTGTGGTCGGTACCGACAGTCATACCACTACCTCAGGGGTAGCGGGAGCTTTTGCTACTGGCATCGGCGTTGATGAGATGGCAGTAGTCTTCAAGACTGGAAAGCTATGGGAGCGGGTCCCGGCGACTATCAAGATAAATGTTGAAGGTAGACTACACCCTCCCTTGACGTCGAAAGACCTGATGCTCGTCATACTGAGAAGGTTGGGAGTCAGCGGCGGTCTGTTCAAGAGCCTTCAATATTCCGGTTCTACAATTCGTGAGATGAGTATTGAAAGCCGCATGGTGCTAACCAATATGGCAATAGAAGCCGGTGCCACCAATGGGATCATCGAACCAGACCAGAAGTTGCTGGATTATCTGAGCAGACGAACAAGCCAGTCGTTCGAGGTTGTGGAGAGTGACCCTGATGCCGAGTATGCCCAGATTATCGAGTTTCACACTGACGAAATTACCGAGCCCATGGTTGCCGTGCCACCAAAGCCAACTAACGCCGTGGGGGTGACTGAGGTCGCGGGAACGAGGATTGATCAGGCTTTTATCGGCTCCTGCACCAACGGGCGCCTGGAGGACCTCAGGGTTGCTGCCAAAATACTCAACGGTCGGAAAGTACACAAGCTCACCAAGGTTATCATTATACCGGCCTCACAGGAAGTATACCGGGCTGCGGCAGAAGAAGGATTACTGTCAACATTTGTGGACGCAGGGGCTATGGTGTCGGCGCCTACATGCGGACCGTGTATGGAGGCACACATGGGCATATTAGGACCGGGTGAGGTTTGCATAAGTTCTGCCAATCGTAATTTTCAGGGCAGGGCTGGGGATGTTACCGCACAGATATTCTTGGCGTCTCCAGCGACTGTTGCTGCGTCCGCCCTGACCGGGGAAATAACTGACCCACGGCCACACTTCGAGGGAGGTAACCGGTGAACATTAGCGGTAGAGTGTGGAAATTTGGCAAAGACGTTGATACTGATGAACTCTTCGCCGGAAGATTCATTATGGGCGGTGACGAGACCAGTGAGAGCAGCTATCAGGACTTTGTCAGCGCTAGCGGCCTGAGTGATGTTCAGCATCGCGAAAACGTGCCGCCGAATTTTCTCGACGAGGTGCAGAAGGGTGACATTATAGTTGGCGAGGAAAACTTCGGTATTGGTTCCAGCAGACAGCAAGCTGCTGAAACGCTGAAGTTCAAGGGCGTCCGAGCTGTCGTCGCCGACTCAATACACAGGATATTCTTCAGGAACTTCTGGAACCTGGGGTGTCCGGCCATAGATTTGCCCGGGATTTCGCGTGAATTCGAGACCGGGCACGATATCGAGATCAACCTCAGGCAAGCGCGGGTAATCAACTTGAGCACGGGCAAGGAGTTTTCGCTGCGTTTGATAATCCCGGTGTGGTTCATCGACATGGTAGAAGCCGGTGGCTTAATCCCATATCACAAGTCACTCAAAGGTTGAATCGGCAGGTAAGTGGAATATACCAGGGACTTGACAAAGTAACAGACCCGTCGGCTGCAAGAGTAGTGACAATATCCGGTAAGCGTTGAACAAGGGAACGGAATCGATGTTCACCCTTGTTTTGCCGCATCAGTAATCTCCTTGAATTCTTCATCCACATACCTGCCGGCTGCTTCAGGTTTCTTCACTAACAACAATACTTCGCCAAATGGCGAAAGTCGGTATATCTCAATTAGCTTTTCTCACCAATCCAGGCTTTCTCTCCCACGACTCTTTGCTACTCAAACTAGCCCGATTGGGGGATTGCTTAGTCAGGTGTGGTGAATTACCATGAAGATAGGGTAATTGGTAACGGGCATGAGTGGTTTATGACAGAAAAGCACCAGATAAGTGAAATGCTGACAATAAGGCAGGTAGCGCGCCTACTTCATGTCCACACCAACACGGTAAGGCGCTGGAGTAACAGTGGACTGATAAGGGCATACCGCATCAGCCGCCGTGGTGACCGAAGATACAGGCGAGAGGACATCGCTCGCTTCCTGGCCGAGTTCAATGTAGACAGCGCCGATCAGAGAAAAGCTGGTTCAACCTAGAGACAAGCTCTGGCCCAGGCCATGGTCGTGGCAATCAATCAGACCTCTGCCTTCCACGTTGCCTGCACCACGCACCATCGGAAGGAAATCACTCGTGTTTTCCTAGATTCTAATCACACCATCTATCGGTGCGGGTTCGGTGTAGACCAGCCAGTTTTGTCAGCTTTACCAAACAGCCAACGACAGCTTGCTTAGTGCAATACACAACTTAGTGGCCAGGTTCCTTCGCGGCATACCAGCATTACCCTCGGTAATGTGACAAATCGGCGGATTGTTGCGCTCAACTCTTGCCGATTCGGAACATCTTAGTACCGCATGTTGGACATGTCCCCTGAGTCGCCGGCTTGCCATTCTTCATGGTGATAGCCTTGGCGTCTTTCATTTCCCTCTTCGTGCGACATTTCATACAGTATGCTTGCATTGACTTCGCCTCCCTTTTTGTCTGAACGATACACCATTATATCCACTAATGTCAATAGCTGACCTGAATATGATGCTTACCAAATCTTCACTGGTCTCCGTGTGTATTTACGCACGATTTGTGCCAATAATGCAGCTTCTTCCTTTGAATCTTCCATCTTTTTTTTCAACCTTTCTTTCTTACCCAAATGATCTTCTCCGACAGATAACCTCCAGAGACCGTTGTCAGTTGCCGCATCCCCGGTTATTGCTGTTTCACTTACCCCGTTGGTATCTTTTCCCAGACTTTCCCCTGAAGCCTGTTGACGCAGACTGAGATTCTAATGCATACCCGGTTGAAAGACGTTCCGTTCTTCGTAGTGGCGAAGGGTCAGCCCCTGCCAACGTTGCTTCACTGTCTGCACTCCAGGAATTTGATAAATTCGCGTCGCTGGCCTATCATTTAGCAGACCGGTTAATTATGTCCCCATTAAGGAGTCTGGATTCATTACCGATGGTGAAGATGGTATATCGAGTCCTGCCAATAATGCCATTCGGCACCAATTGCTATCTGGTAGCCTCCGATAAAACACGTGATGGCATGGTTATTGACCCCGCCGGTGACGCCTTCAGAATACTGAACAATATCTCTGAGTTGAATCTTAGAATCAGTCTTATAGTAGCCACCCATGCTCACCCGGACCACATTGGAGCCATTGCACAGGTTAAGGATGCTACCAAAGGCAAATTTGCTCTGCATGCTGCCGAAGAGGGAATAATCCGGGACTACGTTCATGGCCAGTTCTCCATGTTTGACACTGTATCCAAGCCGCCACCACTACCGGACAGACTACTTCGAGACCGTGATTCCATAGAGCTGGGAGACCTTGTCTTTAACGTTTTTCATACTCCGGGGCACAGCGCCGGTGGTATTTGCATCGCTGGATATGGCATTGTCTTCAGTGGCGACACCCTGTTTAATATGGGCATTGGCCGTACCGATGGCCCCGATGGTAACTATGATTTGCTGATTGCGAGCATACGCAGTAGACTCCTCAACCTGCCGGACCGGACTGTGGTCCTGCCCGGACATGGCGCTAAAACTACTATTGGCTGGGAGAGACAGCATAATCCCTTTCTTCGCTAATACCACCGGCAACCTCGGCCAACGAAATGAGGCCAGAATGGGGATTTGCATAATGCGCAGCATCCAGCAACTAGCTGGGCTTATTTAGTACCACTCATGATATAATATCAATGATTGTCTTAGGTTGCAGGAAATATGATGCGAAGTGAAAATCAGTTACTGAAGCTTTACTCTAGCCCTCAGCTCAAAGAGCCTTTTCTGGTAGCGGCAGGACAGGGTACTGCCAATGTGGGACTCACCACGGTGAACTACCTCAGGGAGAAGCTAGGGGCAGAGCTTTTCGCTGAGATAGAACCAGGTGATTTCTTCACACCCCCCTATGGCTTTGCCTTTCGAGATGGGTTGATCGACATTGTTCCGATAGAACTGGGCGAACACGCACCACAAAACAGGTTCCACTATTGGAAGTCAGGAAACGACCACGATATCATATTTTTCACCGGGAATGCCCATCCTCTGCCAGGCAAAGTTCCAGAACTGGCCGGATATGTACTTGGTATCGCCCAGAGATTTGGACTTCATACGTTATATATGCCAGGCGCATTTCTCACTGATATCCATCACTTGAGGGAGCCAACCATATACGGATCAGCGACTAATAACAGGCTACGGGAATACGTGCGTAGCTACCATATACCAGCCGCCCCACCGATGAACATTGCACACAATCTAAACGCCTGGTTAATGGGTATGGCCAAAAGCAAGAGCATCGACGCCATAGGGCTGATCACTGAAATACCAGCATATAAGCCTGAAGACAATAATATCAGGGCATGCCGGGCACTGGTCAAGGTTTTAGTCCAAATGCTCGACATAGGGGCACTGGACCTCTACGACCTGGATAACATGCTCGCCGAGGAAGACACGTCGATCGAGCAGCGGCTCGCTCAGCTTAGAGAATCTACCGATCAGAGAGCAACTGAGTTCCTCCGCTACCTGGAGATGCTGGAGAGTCGCGACCAGGAAATGTCCAAAGACAGGGGTATGCTCCTACCTGTCGAAATAGAACTGCCAGAACCACTGAAGTTCATCGAGGAGCTCTATACTCAGGCAAAGAGGGATCCCAACAGAGTTCAGGAACTCAGACTGGCGATTCAACAACTGGAAAGCTCGGACCGACTCTTGATACTGAGGAAATATGGGGATCAGATTATGAGTTTCTTGGGCTATCAGGTGTGACGGATGTAACTGGTGGGTGTTTGAGCCGGGTATGTGTTTGCCAATGTTCGCCAACTCGACAATTATCTCTTGAAATAGACAAGGAGTCTCTATGTCTCACGAAATGGACGTGTCATTTCTGGACAGGCCGGAAATCCTCCAGGTAATATTCCCCGTCGCTTACTCACCCTTCTTTCCCGATGGCCATTTTCGGTCCTCCCTTTCTAACGCCGCTAGTTATTCGATAGAGGTCGAAAAGCATATGAAGATAGACTGCGGGTATTGGGTGAGTGGTAAAGACGCGCCCTCTATACTCTACTTCCACGGCAACGGCGAGACGGTGGCCGACCATGAATGGATTGCCCCCTTCTATGACCAGCGCCGCATAAACCTATTTGTAGCCGGCTACCGGGGCTATGGTTCCAGTGACGGAAAGCCCACCGTTACCAACATGCTCACCGATGCCCACGCCATACTTGCCGGCTTCCAGGAAATAGTCACCAAGGAAGGCTTCAACAGAAGTGTTTTTCTCATGGGTCGCTCCCTGGGCAGTCTGCCCGCCATCGAGCTTGCCCTTCACTATCAGGACGACATTTGTGGATTGATAATAGAGAGTGGTTCGGCTAATAGTCTCCGCAGGCTGTGGACATATTTGGGAGACAGCGAAAAGAAAGCAATGGTGAGTGAGGACAACCTATTCTTAAACAAGGTGAAAATAAGACAGGTGAGCAAACCAACGCTGATTATCCATGGAGAGTACGACCAGATTCTGCCGGTTGCTGAAGGACAGGAACTGTACCAGAACTCCGCAGCCGAAGACAAGAGGCTCCTCATTATCCCCGGTGCCGACCATAATAGTATCATGGGTGTCGCCCCGGACCTCTACTTCGGCGCAATCGAGGAATTCGTTAACACTCATCGTTGAGTGGTCAGAGTAGCCAGACAGCATAAGACAGAAAGGGAGCGGAAAGCTAATGGTGGAATATATGCTGTGGAGAGAGTGCCGGCAGTCATTATTATTGAGGTGAATGCTGACCCAACTCCCCTGACCGAAGAGGGAATTTCTGATTACTTGATCCAGGGAAAAACTGGTGAACTTTTGCCGAGAATGGTCGAACAGGTAAAGAACTCGAGGACGTAGCTATTTCCACTTCCTCGACTAACAATGCTGGAGGCATGCCGATGACTGTAATAGTCTACTCTAGCCCTACCTGACCCTACTGCAACATGGTGAAGGAGTTTCTTTCACAGAGAGGAATAGGCTTTGAGGAGCGTGACGTTTCCAGAGACCCGTCGGCCGCTCAGGAGCTTGTACGAAGTACGGGGCAGATGGGGGTCCCGGTCACAGTCATCGACGGACAGGCAGTAGTCGGGTTTGATCGAGCACGGCTGGAGCAGCTACTGACCCAAACTCAAATGGGCCAGCGGCCGTCATTTGGAGCTGCGATTGCTGACGCCACCAGGATCACGGCGCAGCAGGGTTCGGGAATAACGCCCGGAGCTTATATTGGCCGAGTTAGACCCGGCTCAGTCGCCCAGAGAATAGGGTTGGGGCCAGGCGATATCATCACCGAATTCAACATGCAGCGCATTGCCAACGCCAGTGATCTAGAGCGTGCCCTGTCCAACCTGAATAGGGGCAGTCGCCTGTCACTGGTCTTTCTCAGGGGCAACAAGACAATGACCACCGAAGGGACACTATAGGTAGCTCCGACCTGGAACCCAAGCGGTGGGCCACGATGGCGGTGGTATTTCGCAGACGAGCCCCTCCAACCGGAATCACTCCAGTTACCGGGAAAGCGGTTCACCAAATGGTGCGGCGGACAGTGCCATTGTCACAGAGTGGTGTCCTGAGACTAAACGTCACCAGTGGATAAGGAGATAAGCGTGAGACTGGTCAGTAACCTGTATTCCTACGTATGGCAAGGAAACGACAATAATTGCAATTCCTATGTGTTTGCCAACGCCCTCAACAACAGGCACGTGGTCATCGATCCTGGCCACACTACGACACCCTCTTACCGAGAGCCGGGTTTAGGCAGACTGTTCAAAGAGATGGAAAAGGATGGAATAGAGGCAAAGGCAATAGGACTGGTGATCCTTACCCATGCCCATCCCGACCACTGTGAAGCCACCAACGTGATTAGAGAACAGAATAATGCGCTGGTGGCGTTGCACGAGGCGGATGAACAACTCTACAGAACGTTAGGCGGAAAGGTGGACATCTACCTGGAGGAAGGAGAACTCAAGCTTGGTAATCAAAGCCAGACGAGGCTTAACATCTACCACTCGCCTGGCCATTCCCCAGGCCACATAACCATCTACTGGCCGCAGGAGAAGGTTCTCATCGCTGGAGACGTCATTTTCTACCACAGTACCGGAAGAGTAGACCTCCCCGGGGGCGATGCAAGGCTGCTCAAACAAAGCATCGAGAGGCTATCCCGTCTCGAAATCGAATACCTCGTCTGCGGCCACCCCTATGGTCATCCCGGGATCATCACCGGTAAGGAAGCCGTACAGCAAAACTTCGATTTCGTCAAACGATACGTCCTGTTCTAGGAGGATATTGTGGGAGAAGAGAAGATAAAAAGCGCCCTCGAGATAGCTATGGAGAAGGTAGCGAAGATGCCAAAGCTCACTCCACAGGAGATCAGGGAGCAGAAGGAGAGAGAATATAGGCCCCGAGGGGAAGTAATAGCCAATAGGTATCTGGTAAATGCCCTTAGAGGGACAGACCTGGAAATCGAGTTGGGCAAGTATCAAGGCGAGGAAGCGCAGATAGTGCGGAAGGCCTTTCTATCAACCATGTGCCACTCGATTCAGCTCGACGACGCTGACAAGAGCCGGAGAGCAATAGACGGAGTACGAGCTTCCGGTATACATATTGACCTTGGGGAGATCAGGCAGGAGTTCGAAGAGATCTCCAGTGCGTTTAATCGTGCCCAGGAGAAGACGTGCCAGACACTTGAAGCATCACAAAAGAAGATATTGCTTGGGCTGGGGATTTCGGGTTCTGCTGTGAGGCCCAACGTCAAAGAGAACGAAGACTGGCAAAATGAGTTACACAAGATGCGCCTGCCGTATGACTTGAGAATAGACAAGCTCAAGGAAAGACTACTGCGTGACGTCGAGAGCTAAGACGAGTTCTTCACTTCAATCAGTCTTGCCCTCAACTCCACTTCTGCAATTCCACTGTGGAAAAGGGCGAGAGGATGGTAGATTTCGGTAAGGCAACCTGCCTTACAGACCAGTACCTCAGGTGGAACCACTTGGAGTACTGGGACCACAGCCAGTACCCGAGGAAGAGGTGGTGCCGAAGCTCGAGAGCAGTCTCCTGGGAAACTCCTTCCCGCACTCAGGGCATTGTATTTCGCTATCGCTGTCATTCATGCTGCGAAGAAGCTCGAACTTCTCACCGCATTTTGTACATTGGTACTGGTAGATAGGCATCGTTACATTTCACCTATGACCCGCTATGATGAATTGCATTATCATAGTAATTATACAGGCACACCCAATTCCCGGCAAACAACATTTGCTGAACACCAGGGGATGGGTGCCAACTACGGTATTGCGCAGCCGGGTATCAGACCTCTATCTGCGATCCCCAGGAGTCGGTTCCTTCCTGCTTCAGACAGGCCAAGACTACTCAACTCTTTCTCAAGAGTCTCCAATGTGCCATAGCCACCAACATAGCCGTTTACCCGGGCCACTGCTGTTGAAGATGTGAAGTCCTCAGTGGCTGGGTATATAGCACGGAACTCTGTCACTAAATCTGGCTCCTGACGTAGATAATACTTCTGATGATAGTCTTCGGCCGGGTAAAACTCTGAAAAGGGAATAATCTCGGTGACGATATCGCGCCCTGATTTAGACTCCTCACGCTCTCTGGTCTCTATGGCCAGCCGTTTCTGTTCCTCATTGTGGTAGAACACGATGGACATATACTGCCTGGACCAAGACTGTACCGTCGGGTCGTGGCTGTCCCAGAAAACGGCCAACAGCTCATCATATGTAATTCTGGTGGGGTCGTAGTCAATCTGGATCGTCTCAGAATGGCCATTCAAGTTGTAATATGTAGGGTTGTCGGAGGTCCCCCCGGCGTATCCCACGCGGGTGCGAACCACTCCATCGATACTCCCGAACCGGGAGTCGGGCCCCCAGAATCAGCCTAAGGCGAAAGTAGCCGTTTCAGTCCTGCTCGACGCCGCCGCGTCTATGGCCGGTATTGCCCTGTTAGGTACAGGCCCATCGTTTGTCAGATCCACTGTCTTGTCCTCCTTCATCGGACCAAGGAAAACCGCCAGCGAAATAACTCCAACCACAAATACGCCCAGTAAAGCCACTCCAGCTGCTCTGCTCCAACTTGCCATCCGACCTTAGCCCTCCGCAGTACTCATGAAGTCTAATGCCACGGAATTGATGCAGTAGCGAAGCCCGGTAGGTGGTGGACCATCTTCAAACAAATGTCCCAGATGGGCACTACACCTTCGGCACATCACTTCTACCCTTGCCATGCCATGGCTGGTATCGGTAGCTCTTTCAACGCCTGGCTCTGATATCGGCGCCCAGAAGCTTGGCCAGCCGGTACCGGAATCGAACTTTGTTTCTGAACTGAACAGGTCACTGCCACAGCATACGCATTTGTAGATACCTTTTTCTTTCAATTTGTAGTACTTGCCGGTAAATGGTGGTTCAGTTCCCTTCTGGCACGTAACCTCATATTGCTCTGGTGTAAGTAACTGCCGCCACTCCTCATCAGTTTTCATTACCCTGTCAGGCATGTTCTCTCCTTCCGGTTCTCTCCCCCTGCTCTTCACCGGTTCGTTGCTCACTTCCACCTACGTCTGGGAACCCATTGCCGCCCCGATAAACAGCCCTATTACCGCACCAAGAATCGCCCCTGACCAGGGGTTTGCCGTTATTCCTCAGGTGCTTCCAGCGCATTTCCCGAAATACCCGATTCCACCACCAATCACCGCTCCAGCTATCAGTCCAATTACATAATTCATTCTGGTTTATCCTCGGTCTCCGTACCCGAATAGGGCAGCGCCAGGCTTTCCTTCGACCGCTGCCCAACCGGGGTCACACCATCCACCTATAGCTCTTTATCGAGGATCTTGCTCTTCAGCGTCTCCCATTCGTCCAGTCTGAGAACACACAGATTACCTTCTTCACCAATTTCAACATGGTCCTCAGCCAGCTTGACTACCGGACAAAATGAACCGCAAGAGCACAGGGTTACGATCTTCACAGCTACACCTCCTTTTCAAATTGAGGCCGTTTAGTTTTGAAAAGCCCCATTTTTAGCTTCAAGTCCAGGGCTTTTCAGCCTCATTTTTATTCCTTCACCCCCAGCTACATGGTAAAATT
>SDBU01008210.1_pt1 | contig 11917 bp, 10 predicted proteins | sample 2277071 | NCBI WGS metagenome assembly SDBU01 (sample SAMN10397929, study PRJNA504765) | marine sediment metagenome | isolation source: marine sediment core GS08_GC12, 126 cmbsf | place: Arctic Ocean: Gakkel Ridge, Loki's castle | collected 2008
GCAGGCAGTTTGGCAAGGATTAGTACTGCGGATAGAACTAGTATTTTGTTTATTTTATAAGAATTCATCGGATTATGGTATGCTAAAATTTATTTCAAAATATTCAATAAATGGTAATGTATATTAGTAGTGTGATGCAGATACAAATAGCGCTTGTTTCATAAAGACTGTATATCTTTGATATCTAATAGATCCAGCATCTTATTCATAAGATCGTTCCTTCGAAATGGTTTTTGTAACGTTTCCACACCTGATTTTCACGATTGTTTAACCAGCATGCTTTCCGGCCCATAACCGGTAATAAATAAGAATTTAACAGCAGAATCGCTCCGGACGATTTAGAAGGCAATAATTGAACCATTACTTAGAAAATGAATCATTTTTATCCGTCCATTGCCCATAAATCAGATCATCAAAATAGAGTGCCAAACGATGTGACCACCATATATTTCTGATAATCAATCGTACCAGATTGTGGAACCGGTTATTCCGATGAGAAAAAGGACAGATCGCCATGCAAATTCCGCAGTCAGTTCCTGTTTGGCGCCAATACGAGTAGCAATGTTCCACATTGGTGAGCCATTTTTCAACTCCGTGAATAATTTTCTGCCCTTCAAATGCAAGTGCCTGCGCTGGACAATTCTTGGCACATTTTTTACATATCTGACAGAATGCCTCGGCTCCTAAGGCTCTCGGCTCATCATATACTAAGGGAAGGTCAGTTGTTACCGCCCCGATCCGAACCCGGCTGCCATATTTATCAGCAATCAGAATATTATTTCGGCCTAACTCTCCCAAGCCGGCTTTGACTGCCAGCGGTGGCAGGATCAAATCATAATGGGCATCATATTGTGCCTTAGCAGAATGACCAGTCTGCAGAAGGATTGCTTCCAACGTCCGGGAAATAACCGCTGCCCGGTGATACTGGCGAGCTGACTCCAGAATTGTATCGGCTTGTGGTGCCTTCTGCATCCGGTCAAAATCCATCTCAACCAGAAATACAATGGCAGTAGGATGATCCGGATTTATCGGTTGCCCATAGTTCTCATCAAAGCGGCCCCTGTGGCTATAAATAAAAGCCTTGACCAGATCTGTGCATCCAACTGCAACCGCACCTAATTCATGGGCAAGTTTTATAATTATATTTTTGGGTTTTTTTATAACTTTCAGTTCTCGTACGCTCTGAGCGACAAAATCCTGATCAATTTCAATATTATCAATTGCAGCAAAATAATTCCGGGCTCGTTCAGATTTTTCCGGATCGTAATATTTCCCTTGCGGACTCATCAAGCGCGGCATCCCACGCAAACGATCATCAATTTGCTTTAATTCCGGTCGGCGGGTATAATACTCCTGATAGGCAGCGGTATCTTTGCGCCGAGCCATACGGGCAAACATGGTATCCCGTTCATCCACTTTACAATCAGGTAAATGAAATTTCATTGGCTTTAGCGGTTCTGATTGAGGTAAACTGAAATTTATATATCAGCTATCGAATCAACACCATTTTGCGAGTCTGGGAGTATTCCGGTGTCTGTATATGCGCCAAATAAATACCGGCCGCAACCTGCTGAAAACTGTCATTGGTTCCATCCCAAACAACTGAATATTCTCCAACCGATTTAGTTTCTTGTACCAGGATTTTTACAGATTGCCCAAGCAGGTTATGCACCGTCAAATTTACAGTTGTGCGACTGGCTACCCGGTATTCCAGAACGGTCGTCGGATTAAACGGATTGGGGTAATTCTGGTTTAGACTAAATTGTGCCAGAATACCTTTTTTCCCATCCTGATCGGCTGACATACTGATAAAAGTCACTTTGAAATCATCTAAATAGATTGTACCGGCATCTTTTTTTGCATCATCAATTTCCACCAGATAGATTCTCTTCCAAGTGATTGGAAAACTCAGTACGGCATTGGGATTACCCCAGTGTATTATGGCGTCATCGAAAGGAATTTCCAGATAATGCCATTCCCCAGTCCAATCAATCCCCGGAGCTGCATCGGTAAAATTTAACAGAAATTTTTCACCGTCCGCATCCTGAAATTCACCCCTCAGCCAATGCTCACGTCCATCACCGTAGACATAAATTCCAATCGCCTGAGGTGTGCCTGATATGGGTATCGAACAATTGAGATATAAGGCGCTGGTTCCGCCGGTAGTAAGGCTGTAATCCAATCGTCCGGCTGTGGGAACCGAAGTAGCAACCGAATCATCCACCATAAAATTACAGCCTGCCAGGTTTACGTTAACACCTGAAAGACTCCAGTTGGTAATAGTAGTAAAATCGTCCACCACAACATCCAGGGAGATCCCTACAGAAACAGCACAGCTACCAGCGATAGCGTGATAAACTGCCCATACAAATCCGGTTCCGGGGTGGGTCGCCAGAAAAGTGCCAGAGTTGGAAATCTGTCCGATCGAATCGGTTGCTGACCACGCATAATCAGTAACCGGCATTGTTATAAGATTACCATATGTATCCAGAGCGTGAGGAGTAATGAGTTGCTCCTGCCCCACTTCGAGAATTACAGGTGCCGGACTCAATTCTATTGTAGCAATATCGGTCACATACACATGGGATGAATCGACGACCGAACCAATCGCAGCGAAAATATAGCCATCTCCTTCGACTGTACCGGCTGTAAATCTGCCGCTACTATCAATAGTACCAATTGCCGGATTACAGGACCAGGTAACAGAGTCGCTAAATATGGGGACCGGATTGTAATGCTGATCAAATCCACTTACGCTGAATTGAGCCTGTGATTCAACAATCACATAAGCTTCTTCCGGACTTGTGCTGAGGATTGCCAGGGAACCCGTTGGCGCCATACTTATTACCATCAATGCGTTTGCGACTGAGCGCTCTCCACCGCCATCAGAAGGACTATTTACTACATTCCCCCTCACAACCATCGTTGTTGATCCGCCACCATCCAGGTTTATTCCCTGGGTTACACCCCACTCCAACATATAATTCGCCAGTTCAAACAGCGACATACCCGTGCTGTAGCCTGCCTGACGCCCATCCACTGTGAAAAAATATACTTTAGTCGAATCCTGATTAAAGCCCACCGCTGTTCGGGGATGACGATCGTGGGCAAAACTATAACTTGTTCCTTCCGCATCCCACTCCACAGTAGCTATACTGTTCCTGATCAGGCGCGGCATACCGCCGATCATTTCAACCAGGGGCGCCGTAATGGGCGGCATATTCAGGATACAGGTTAATGTATCACCAATGAATACCTGTTCATTCAAGAAGGTAGCGGAAATTCCATGCCCGGATAATACAATCCCATTACTCGGAATTGCATTATTTCCATGTTCGCCGGTGGTAATACTATCCTTATTGGTAACCACTACCTGTGTGGTACTGTTAACAAACTGCTGATCATTAATATACAGAGCTATAACTTCCGTACCCCAATAATTGGTTTGGGAAGTAGCACCAAAATAGTCGTTATAAACGATGAGATTATCGGTCGCCCGGGCAGTATTGACATTAGTAATCCCGGTGCTGGAATCATTGGCTGCAATCAACTGACCAGTGAAACTGACGATGTCAATATAGGGTTTTTTATCTATATCAATGGAAAAAGTGGAGCGGGGATAGGGCTCTTTGAGTATTTCTCCTTGAATTATCTGCGTACCAATAGGAATTCCACCGGTGGCATAGAAATCACCATTGATTGCACCCACCACCCGGTGACCCTCAGCATCATTACGGGCTGACATGGCCGAAGTACGCTCATATCCGCTAACATTGTCGCCCGCCTTCACCGTTTCCAAATGGATCAGTGAATCGGTTAAGTCAATTTCCAGCACCTGCAGATGCCAGGGTCCCGCTGCCCGATATTCATGATGATGAATAATTCCCGGTCCTGCGGGCTGGCTTGCGATATAATCAACCGGTTCGGCAATCAAACCAGATGAAACACTCAATACAATTGCAACTGTATGCTTAAATGTTATTTTCATTTTCTTATCCTGTATAATTTCTTTATCAGCAGCCGATGATTACCAGTGAATTTAGCTCGGCAATAGCAATAAACCGCAGTTACATCGTACATTAGCTGTAATCTTCAACACCTTTTATGGATCAGGAAACGCACCAAACAATGGAACCCGTCTATCTCGATTATAACGCTACAACACCGATTGACCCACGGGTGGCAAAAGTTATGCTGCCTTTTATTAATCAGCATTTTGGAAATCCCTCCAGTAGTCATGCTTACGGGATTACCGCCCGCAAGGCTGTTAATATTGCCCGGCGGCAAATAGCTGATTTATTGGAATGTTCACTGGATGAAATCATTTTCACCAGCGGTGGTTCGGAAGCCAACAATTATGCCATCAAGGGAGTAGCTGAAAATTATCGTGAGCGCGGCAATCATATCATTACTTCGGCAATTGAACATCCCGCTGTCACAGAAGTATGCGATTATCTCGAGACCCGGGGTTATAAAATATCCCGTCTACCGGTTGACAAACATGGCCTCATCGACCCGGCGCAGGTGGAAGAAGCCCTTACGCCTCAGACTATTCTGATTACGATCATGCACGCCAATAATGAAGTAGGTACAATCGAACCACTGGTCGAAATTGCAGAAATTGCTCATCGCCATGCTGTATTGGTCCACAGTGATTGTGCCCAGTCACTTGGCAAAATACCGATGACAGTGGGAGCATTGGGCGTCGACTTATTATCAGTTGCCGGGCACAAATTGTACGCGCCTAAAGGAATCGGCGCTTTATATGTCCGCAATGGCGTGCAGCTGGGAAAACAAATTCACGGTGCCGATCATGAAATGAACCGACGGGCCGGAACCGAGAATGTGATTGAGATTGTTGGCCTTGGCAAAGCCTGCGAGTTGGCCGGTGACGACCTGGAAAAAGTAGCGGCTCATCTGCGCAAGATGCGCAACCGCCTGGAAACCGGATTGAAAAAAGAGTTCCCCCAAATTCGTATTAACGGCCATCCGGAAAAACGATTGCCAAACACCAGCAGCATCAGTTTCCCCGGAATGGAGGCCAACACTATCCTGGCTGAACTGGAAGCGGTGGCCGCCTCCGCCGGAGCAGCCTGCCACGCCGAGCAGGTGGATGTATCCTCCGTGCTGGAAGCAATGGCCCTGCCCCTGGAATATGCTATGGGCACGATCCGTTTTTCGGTAGGGCGTTTTACCACCACCGATGAGATCGACCGGGCAATTGCCGAAATATCACGAGTCGTAAAACGACTCCAGCCGGCCGACTCCGTGATAATTGAAACCGATTCAACTGAAAAAATTCGCCTGACCAAATACACTCATGGTTTGGGCTGTGCCTGTAAACTGCGCCCGCAGTTGTTGGAAGAAGTACTACAAAAATTGTCCATGCCAAAGGACGCTAATATTTTAGTGGGCACCGGCACCGCTGATGACGCAGCCGTCTACCGCATTGATGATAACACGGCTATTATTCAAACGGTGGATTTTTTCACACCGATTGTTGACGACCCCTACCAATTCGGCGCCATCGCGGCTGCCAATTCATTAAGCGATATATATGCGATGGGCGGCAAAGCTCTGTTTGCCCTGAATGTGGTCGGCTTTCCCAGCCAGCGCCTGCCCCTGTCAGTATTAGAAGCAATCTTGCTGGGCGCCCAGGACAAGGCTGCCGAGGCGGGGATCGCAATTATCGGTGGGCATACCATAGATGACACGGAACCGAAATTCGGGTTGGCCATCACCGGTACCGTCCATCCCGATCGAATAGTGACCAACTCCGGGGCTCATCCCGGCGATGCCTTGATTCTCACCAAACCGATCGGAACGGGAATTTTATCCACTGCCCTGAAAAGGCAGTTGTTAAGTCACGAACAAACAATATTACTGGTCGAAACAATGTCAGCTCTCAATAAAACCGCTGCAGAAGTGATGCAGAAAGTCGGTGTGACGGCCTGCACTGATGTCACCGGTTTTGGTCTACTTGGTCATCTGCTGGAAATGATGAAGGGCTCTGGTCTAAGCGCTGAAATTGATTCAGCGGCAATCCCCTTTTTACCGGGTGCGGTCGAACTGGCAACTTCCGGTATAATTCCCGGCGGTACCCGCGATAATCGTGACTACACTAATCCTTTTGCAGAATATGCCAATAGCATTTCGGAAGTCCATCAATTATTACTCAACGATGCCCAGACTTCCGGTGGTCTGCTGATCGCAGTGGCTCAGGAAAAAGTCGGGGAATTGTTAAAACTGCTTGGTAATAACGGAGTTTTAGCAGCCTGTCAAATCGGAGAGACTGTCAGCCGGGACGCTAAAACAATAATCATCAAATAAGATTTAATATTTCCACAGGAACGATTCTCCGGAATTGTTCCTGCCGAAATAGAGGTACTATCGATCTTTTCAGATTAGTAATCTTTTAGATCAACTGGCCACTGAATTGTGCTATATTTTTCATGGCATTCGCTGTTTTTTCACAAGAAATTAGCGTCTGTCTGCAAACCACTGAAAGGTAATAACATGAAAATCAACTTTTTTTCCAGACGTCCGCGCTTGGCCGGGCGATGCACGGCTCTGTTGGTTTTACTGATAATATTTTGCTGGAGTTGTAAAGATATGGATGTTAATGGAAAAGCTACTTTAATTGTAACTGATGCCAATATCTGGACGGGAAATCCGGATCAACCGCACGCAGAAGCACTGGCGGTTATTGGAGCTAAGATTTTGGCAGTTGGCAATAATAAGGAAATCACTAAGCTGGCAGCATCGAAAACCAAAATTATTGATGCTCACGGACAGTTTATTACTCCCGGCTTTAACGATTCTCATCTGCATTTTCTGAGCGGTGGTTTTAACCTGGCTTCAGTGCAGCTTCGTGCTGCTGATTCTAAAGCTGAATTTATTAAACGTGTTGGTGCCTACGCTAAAACTCTGGAACCCGGTACCTGGCTTACCGGTGGTGACTGGGATCATACCCTGTGGGGTGGCGAGTTGCCTACCAAAGATTGGATCGACGCGGTTACACCCAATAACCCGGTCTGGATCAATCGCCTCGATGGCCATATGGCCTTAGCTAACACTTTGGCATTACAGGCCGCGGGCATAGACGCCAATACGGCTGATATCGACGGTGGTACCATTGTGCGCGACAGTGCTGGTAATCCTACCGGGATCCTTAAAGATAATGCCATGGACCCGGTTAACACCGTTGAACCGGAAGCGCCCGATTCATTGAAATTCCGCGCTTTGGAAGCTGCCATGGATTATGTTGCTCAGCACGGTGTTACTTCCGTTCAGCATATGGGCACCTGGGATCACCTGCGAATATTTGAGACCTTTCATAAAAAGGGGCTCCTGCGCACTCGTATCAGCGCCAATGTACCGCTTGGTACTTGGATGCGCCTGCAGGCGAAAGTTACTCAAGAAGGTCCGGGTGACGAGTGGTTGCGTTTCGGCGGATTGAAGGCTTTTATGGACGGTTCCCTCGGTTCGCATACAGCGGCCTTTTTCGAACCATTTATAGACACTCCACAGGATAGCGGTTTGTTAGTCAATGATCCGGAGGAACTGTATTCATTAATTCAAAGCGCGGACGAAGCAGGACTGCAGATCATGGTTCATGGCATAGGTGATCGGGCTATTAGTATTCTCCTGGATCTCTTTGGCCGGACTATTGGAACCAACGGTATCCGTGATCGACGATTCAGGATCGAACATTCTCAACACATCCATCCCAAGGATTTCGTGCGCTATCGTGATCTGAATGTGATCGCCAGCATGCAACCCTATCACTGCATCGATGACGGCCGTTGGGCTGAGCCATATATAGGCTACGAACGCTGTAAAACCACTTACGCATTCCGGTCCCTGGCTGAGCATGGCGTAACAATGTCATTTGGCAGCGATTGGTATGTAGCCCCGCCGACTCCCCTGGAAGGAATCTATGCAGCCGTAACCAGACGTACCCTGGATGATAAAAATCCCGGAGGTTGGATACCGGAAGAAAAACTAACCGTTGAAGAGGCCTTACGTGCCTATACGATTGATGCAGCCTATGCCTCATTCGAGGAAAATATCAAAGGCCGCCTGGAAGCAGGTAAACTGGCCGATTTTGTGATCATCGATCGAGATCTGACTACGATTCCACCGGAGACAATTCGTGATGCTGAAGTGGTAATGACAGTGGTTGGTGGAAAGGTGGTTTTTGAGAAATAATCATTATGGCTACCATCCGCCAGCTGGCGGATGGTAGCCATTCAAATAAATGGTAACCTTCCGGGTTGAATGGTGTACCCTGGAAGGTTGCTGAATACAGTTATATTTAGCTTGAATATCCTAAGATCTAAATGGATATATTTTAAACCTTTTTATAGTAGAGCAACCGTTTATAGGAATTATTTTCAACTTGCATTTAACATTTTCAGGAGTATTAATAATTGGTATCTCGAATGTTAGATAACCATCTAAATGATCATTTTTCCCGATAATCGCATTTTTATTTTTCCCAATCAAAGATGGCTGAGTACCAACAATAACATCCAAAGTTGTATAATCCTTTTTCGTCCTCGTGGTATCGATATAATCATACCAATTTGAGTAAAAGTATTTCATTTTATATTTTATTTTACCGTTAGCAATTGAGGTGCTATCACCTTTATTCTGCAAAGTAAAACCAATTTGAAGATACAATTTAGGTAAGGGGTTTTTAACACCCTGCATGACCAAAGTAGGATCGACCGGCTTTAGAAAAAAGGTGTGATTTCTTTTTGGATTTATTTTTAAGGATAATCGTGGTCTTTTCCACCAAGAGTTTATAAAAGCACCAAATACTGTCCCCACTAAAATAGAAACAATTACGATAATTATATTTTCTGCGGTTTCTGACATAGTTAGGTATCCGTTTAATTCTTTTAAAATTTCAATCATCGTCTCAAAGAAATTTAAGCATTGTTTTTTTATGAATTAAACCATAGTTAGATAGTTCATTGTATCATAACTCTATAAATATAAGAAAAAAAATACTAGTAAAAGGATGCCATCCCTCGGAGGGATGGCATCCTTCCAGATAACTACTAACCTTCCAGGTTTCAAGATGTAACCTGAAAGGTTGCTATTAATCATCTAATGTAATTACATTGTAACTATGAAAGCACAAATAATACGCATCGGGAATTCTCGCGGAATCCGCATTCCCAAGGTCGTCATTGAGCAATGCCAATTTGATAATGAAGTGGATTTGGAAGTCAGCAATCAAAAATTGATTATCAGTTCCGCGGAACATCCCCGAGTCAACTGGGATAATCAGTTCCGGACTATGGCCGATAATCAGGATGATCGGTTGCTGATCAGCGATTCAAGTTTAACCACAACCTGGGATGGAGAGGAATGGGATTGGTAGTCAGCTGTTTTGATATTTTCCTGGTCAATCTGGATCCAACTATCGGTAGCGAGATAAAAAAAACACGACCTTGTCTGATTATTTCACCGGATGAAATGAACCGTAATATCAATACCGTAATTGTAGCCCCGATGACTACCAAAGGAAAATTATATCCTTCGCGAGTGCCGATCAAATTTCAGGACAAAACAGGTAAAATCGTGCTCGATCAAATTCGCACAATCGATAAAATTAGACTGGTGCAAAAACTGGGGCAGATTAGCAAAACCACCCAGCAAAAAGTGCTGTCAACTTTGAATGACATTTTTGCACCCTGATTTTTTAGGGATGGCATCCTTTAAAAAATATCAGGCTGATCTCGTCGAAACATGCTAACTATCAATATTCACCATTCCCCTGTCATACAACCAAGTGCAGAACAGGTAACAAACTAATGAAAAAATTCATCCTTCTGCTTGCACTGGGCTGCAGAATATTTTGCCAGGAACCAACTATTCTTTCTGATAAAGTTTTTGAATATCAGCCCGATAACCATAAAATCCACGACTGGATCGAAAACCAGGGTATATTCATAGAGAATCCGGCACAACTGGAGAACCTCTTTTATCTCATGAATGTTGAACACGAAAACCGAGTGATTCACGTGGGTTATTTCCTGGATTGGAAAAATGAGTTCCCCGATTTCGGACGAACCTTTAAAACGACGCCTAAAAAAATACTTGTCCAATTTTTCCTGCCCCTGGTTTATACCAATTTTCTCTACATCCCTAATAGCGGCGGACTTCAGCAAATCAAGTTCGGCAAACATGACGTGGAAGGAATCTATGCGAAGTATTCATACGATGATTCAGTCCTGACGGAATTACTGGAACTGCGGTTCGAGTTACCAGGTCATAACGAAATTAAAGTACCCAATGAGAAACTGGAAATAACTATGGATGACGTGAGCCAGGACATGGTTCCCTGGATTAAAGTAGCTTCCTGGAATCATTTGTTTGCTCCGCCAGAGAAAAACGACCGGACCAAAAAGTTCGAGGCCAAACTTTTCCCGAAGGACAAATGGCGGGAATACAACATGGACCGGAAAAGAGCCGAGGTTGGTAAAAAATATCTTAGCCCGGAATAAGCACCGAACCTGACTGGCTTAAATAACTGGTAACCTTCCGGGTTGCAAGATGTAACCTGGAAGGTTGCTAAAAAAGCATGTTAAATAAATTAAAAAATATAGTAGAACAAACAGACACAAGAGCGGGTCGTACATTTGATCTAAGTGCAATTCAAACAAAGTATGTCGAGTACCATTACTAATATAACCCGAGCACTGACAAATGGGATTATTGTGCGTGCCCAAAAAGTACTTTTTTGTCTGGATGCAGCACAAAAAGATCCGTCACCGTTGGCAACCCATGACCTTAGTACATCACTACGCCGATTATTAGTGTCACACCAGGTTACCAGCCAGCTATTCAATTGGAAATTATTCCGGAAATATAATCGTAACCGGATACAAAAATTTCGATTACAATTAGGAGCTATGCGCGATATCCAGGAAATGTCGTTGAAGGTTCAGGCTCTACAACCTGCCAATAGTGCCACACAAACCTTTGCAAACCAACTAGCCCAAAAGGAAACCACCGCACGGCCGGTACTTATTGCAGCGATTAAGAATTTTGATCGTTCACCAGTGCTCTCCCTGTCCCAATTAAACAGTGAACAGAGCTACTTTCAATCTGTTCCGGTAAACTTGATCAAAATGTTTTTAATAAAACACCATGAAAAGGTAGCTGCAGTGTATCAAACAGCAGTAACAGGGCGCGACGATGACGCCCTACATCAAATGCGTGTTCGTTATAAGCGGTTACGCTATAGCGTAGAATTACTCGCACCGGTATTAGTCAATGTAGCCCACGAAAAGTTATTGTATTTACGCACATTTCAACAGGTAATGGGTGAGGCTCACGACTGGTTAATAATAGATAAAGCTATCAAGGAATTCGCTTTAAACACGAATCAAACCGAAATGGATCAATTAGTGCTAACGATTGAACAATTACGGTTTGACGCGCACCAAAAAGCCCGCGAGTACCTCACTGCCGAATGGGATAATTTGCAATTTTTAATCAGTTCAATAACATTTAAATAATTCTCAGATCGTTAATCCTTGGCAGTTGATACCATAATATATCTAAATAGTTTAACAATTGTATTTGCTTATTTAAATTACTCCTTTTAACTTATTGAGTGACTACTCAATCACAAATTGATAAAAGAGCCAAAATACTGGACGCCGCCCTGCACCTGTTTGTTGAACAAGGCTTTCATGCCACACCTACTTCGGCCATTTCCAAAGCTGCAGGTGTCTCGGCCGGTATTTTATTCCACTATTTCAAGACCAAGGAAGAACTAATCTACACCCTCTTCCTGGAGACTAAACTGGAATTCTACCAGGTGATGATGACCGGCCTGGATAAGGTCAAATCGCCGGAAGGAAAATTCCGCCTGATCTGGTCCAATATGTGGAAT
>SDBU01008211.1_pt1 | contig 11917 bp, 7 predicted proteins | sample 2277071 | NCBI WGS metagenome assembly SDBU01 (sample SAMN10397929, study PRJNA504765) | marine sediment metagenome | isolation source: marine sediment core GS08_GC12, 126 cmbsf | place: Arctic Ocean: Gakkel Ridge, Loki's castle | collected 2008
GTTCCGGGGGCGCCGATGAGGGAGGTAAGGGAATGGCGTTAAAAATCTGAATAGTAGCGAAGCCATTTCAGTGAATTTACCCACACAAAATGGAAGAGAACCATTCAGGTTAACAAGTCGTTGAGAATATGAAGAGCAACCTGTTTGGCCCGCTTCCCGCTCTCTTTAGTCGGTCCGACACAGGACGGACAGCCCTCCCGGCAGGGACAAGCCGTGATTGTTTTTCGGCATCGGTCCAGCAGATTTTTTCCAAGTTCGAAGAGTGACGGACTCAGGCCGATACCGCCCGGATAATTATCGTAAATGAAAATGTTTGGTTCAAAATCAATGTTTGAGAAGTCGAAGGGTTTATCTTCATCGGGTATTTTGAAGGGGATGTTTCTGGGAGGTATAGATCTTCCCGAGGAGTTATCGCCGACCGAGACACCTACATCATGAATATCACACATCATAAATATCGGAGCGACATGGTGCATGCAGTAGGAGAGGCCGAACAGGCCGTTGATTCTCTCCTCTGAAGGGAAAGGCAGGGAATGAAAGAGTTCGGAGGGAATGGTCATCCAATAAGCCGTCGTGTGCATCTCGTTTTGTGGGAGGCTCAAGTCTCCGGCTCCAACATTCTCCATGGTAAAAAATTTTATTTTCTTGAACCCAACGACTTGAGTGGCTATATGCACTTCACCATGAAGAATCGGGAAGCGGTTTAGAAATATTTTATCGAATTCATCCAAAATCTTGATTTTGGTATAGTCAATGGCGTCCGTGTAGTAATCGATATCCGTTTTTTTGACATAGGCCTTTCTTTGGTCAAAATCTAATTTTTCAACATAGTATTGGATTCCTTCGCAGATATAGATGGCCTTAGGATGGAGAGTCGTCAAAGCTGAGCCATAGTCCACTTCGGCGATCACCGTTGCTTTTTCGGTCGTGTCCACCACGACAAAATTGTCCGAACTGACGCTCCTGAGATTGACTCCGTCAGCCGGATAGGCTTCAGAAATCCAAAACCATTTTTTTCCCGAATGATGCACCATCTTTTCGTCTTCGAGAAACTGGAGAATTTCATCAGTTTCCACCTGTCCGAATTTATCTCCGTCTTCGAAGGGGAGTTCAAAGGCGGCACATTCGATGTGATTGACCAGGATAGAAAGGTTGTCCGGATTAATCAGGGCCTTCTCAGAGGGTTTGGAGAAAAAATAATCAGGATTATTCACGATGAATTGATCCAAAGGAGCGCTTGAGGCGACGAGTACGGCGGCGGATTTTCCGGTTTTCCGGCCTGCCCGGCCCGCTCTCTGCCAAGTGCTGGCAATGCTTCCCGGGTATCCGGCCAGTACCGCCACATCCAGGCTCCCGATATCGATACCCAATTCCAAGGCGTTTGTGGCGACGACGCCTAAAATGTCTCCATCCCTTAATTTTCTCTCGATTTCGCGTCTCTTTAGGGGAAGGTACCCCCCTCTGTATCCGCGGATGAGGCCTTCCTTTTGGATGCCTTTTTCAATGTCCTCTTTGAGATAGGTAACAAGAATTTCGGTGATAAGCCGGCTCCGGGCGAATACAATTGTCTGCAGGTCGTTTCTAAGAAAAAGAGCGGCCACTCGGCGTGATTCATTGACATAGGACCGGCGGATGCCAAGAAATTTATTGACGACCGGGGGATTGTAAAATATGAAGTATTTTTCTCCATGTGGGGATCCATTGTCCGTGATGATGGAAACAGGTTCTTCTATGGTTTTTTCCGACATTTCTTTTGGATTGGCAATTGTTGCCGTACAGAGGATAAACTGAGGGGATGAACCGTAAAAATTTGCGATTCTTTTCAAGCGTCTAATGATATTGGCCAGATGGCTTCCGAAGATTCCACGGTAGTTGTGCAGCTCGTCGATGACGATATATTTCAGGTTTTCAAAGAGTTTCATCCATTTTGTGTGGTGGGGAAGAATTCCCGCATGGAGCATGTCCGGATTAGTGAGGATGATGTGTCCCCGTGTCCGAATAGCCTTTCTTGCATCCTGAGGGGTATCTCCGTCATATGTAAAAAGCCTCACTTCCTCGGGAAGTTTTTTGATGGTTTCATCCAACTCAGCCCTCTGGTCCTGGGCGAGGGCTTTTGTGGGGAAAAGATAGATGGCTCTTGATGATGGATTCTTCAAAATTGAGTCGAGCACGGGCAGGTTGTAGCAGAGCGTTTTTCCCGAGGCCGTCGGAGTGACGACGGCAACATTTTTTTGATCGTGGAGAAGCTGCCAGGATTGGAGTTGATGTGTGTAGAGTTTTGAAAAACCTTTGTCCTGGAGAACTTTGACCAGGGCCGGATGGACGTCTTCAGGATATTCCCGGTATTGTCCCTTCTTTACAGGGATATGCTTGATCATGGTGATCGAGTCCGTGTAGAGATTCGATTTTTTCAGAGTTTCGAGGGCTGCGATGAGTTGGCTATCTTTGCTCATTTTCTTGTCCTGTACCTAATCGTATGCATAATTTATCTTATCTTAGTATGTGTTTTAGAGATCGTCAACGGTATCTGCAAATTACACAAGTCCATGGTTGTTTGAAAAGAAGGGTGTGTTAAAATAAAAGGTTATGCTCGAAGAAATTAAGATCCTGAAAGCCGCTCAGCACAACTTAAAGAAGATCGATGTCACGCTGCCGCGCAATAAACTGATTGTGATCACCGGGCCGAGTGGATCGGGGAAATCTTCTTTGGCCTTCGACACTCTTTTCGCCGAAGGTCAGCGGAGGTATATCGAGTGTCTGTCCGCGTATGCCCGTCAGTACATCGTGCAGATGGAAAAGCCCGAAGTGGAAGCCATTGAAGGCATTTCTCCTTCAATTTCCATCGATCAAAAGACAATCTCCTCGAATCCCCGCTCTACTGTAGGGACGGTCACCGAAACGTATGACTTTCTCCGGCTGCTTTTTGCCAGAGTCGGAATGCCTCACTGCCCCCGATGCGGGCGCAGGGTCAGTACCCAAACATCCCAGCAGATATTGGAGAGAATTTCCGAATCTTTCCTGGCGGAGAAGGTGAAAATACTGTCTCCGGTTGTCAAGGGACGAAAGGGGGAATACCTCCGTCTGTTTGAAAGAATGCAAAAAAAAGGATTTATACGAAGCCGGATTGATGGGCAAATTCGAGAGCTTGACGAGGACATTGTCCTTGAGAAGACGAAGAAGCATCATATCGAGGTCTTGATCGATGAGATCGATGTGAATCCTTTATCTACAGATCGATTGAAAGAAGCTGTCGACAGGGCTATAGAGCTGTCGGAGGGAGATCTTCTCCTCTTGAAAGAAGACGGAAAAGAATTCTATTATTCCTTGAACCTCCTCTGTCCGTATTGTGAAATCAGCCTGCCTGAACTGGAGCCTCGATCCTTTTCTTTTAACAGTCCCTATGGTGCATGTCCCAAATGTCAGGGCCTTGGTTTTCAATCTATTTCTGATGAATGGGGAGATTCGGTACTATCAGATGAGCCCTGTTCTCGATGTGAGGGGAGCCGGCTCAGAGAGGAGAGTCTGGCGGTTAAAGTTGGCGGCTGTAACATTTTTGAGCTGAGTGACCTGCCTGCCGATAAACTCATTGAAAATCTATCGTCAATGGAATTTACGGCCTCCCATAAGATCATTGCCGACAAGATTTTGAAAGAAATTCTGCCTCGTCTTCGTGTGATGAAGGATTTAGGCATGTCCTATTTGCAGTTGACCCGTCCGAGCTCCTCCCTTTCCGGAGGTGAGGCCCGTCGTGTTCGCCTGGCGACACAAGTGGGAGCTAAGCTGAGGGGTGTTCTCTATGTGTTGGATGAGCCTACCATAGGGCTCCATCAGAGTGACAACAGCAAACTCATATCACTTTTGAAGGAAATCCGGGATCAGGGAAATTCTGTCGTTGTGGTCGAACACGATGAGCAGACTATTCGTGCGGCAGATTTTTTGCTCGATCTCGGGCCTGGTGCCGGAGAGGAGGGAGGATGGAAAGTGGCGGAAGGAACCCTTGCTCAAATCCTTTCTTCCTCAGACTCTTTGACAACAAAATATTTGACAGGAGAGAGAACCATCCCAGTTCCAGCCAAGAGGAGAAAACCCAAGGGGTGGCTCACTATTTTGAAGGCCTCCGAACACAACCTTAAGCAGATAGACGCCCGAATTCCCCTTTCAGTTTTAACAGCGGTCACGGGTGTCTCGGGTTCCGGAAAGAGCACGTTGGTCTATGATATTTTATTCAAAGCTCTCTCAAATATTCTCTATAAGGCCAAACAGAAACCTGGTAAACATGAATCCATCCTGGGTATAGAACAAATCAACAAAGTGATCTCCGTTGACCAAAAAGCTATCGGCAAGACACCTCGTTCAAATCCGGCAACATATACGGGGGTATTTACGGCCCTGAGACAGCTGTTTTCGATGACACAGGAAGCAAGAATACGCGGGTATTCAGCCAGCCGTTTCAGTTTTAATCTGGATGGAGGGCGCTGCGAGGAATGTCAGGGAGCTGGTGCAAGAAAAATTGAGATGCATTTTTTGCCGGATGTCTTTGTCACTTGTGAGCGGTGCCGGGGCGATCGATATAACCGGGAGACTCTTGCCGTCCAGTACAAAGGGAAAAGTATTGCCGAATATTTGAGAATGACAGTCGATGAAAGCTATCCGCTTCTTAAGGCCCATCCCCTCCTCAAAAGGAAACTGGAAATCCTCCGTAGAGTGGGACTGGGATATATCCGGCTCGGTCAACCGGCGCCGACTTTGTCAGGAGGGGAAGCCCAGAGGATCAAACTAACAAAGGAACTCGGACGAAAGAACACAGGAAACACTCTCTATCTTCTTGATGAACCCACTACAGGGCTTCACTTCGATGATGTGAGAAAACTCTTGGAAGTTTTGGCAGAACTGGTAGAGTTGGGAAACACGATTGTTATCATTGAACACAATCTTGATGTTATAAAAGTTTCCGATTATATTATTGATATGGGACCCGATGGAGGAGAGGCCGGCGGCAATATTGTTGCCCAAGGCTCTCCGGAACATGTGGCTCAATCCAAGGAGTCCCTTACAGCCCCATTTTTAAAGAAGGCTTTATCACAAGGGTATTGAAACGATGGCATTCCAAAACATCTTAGGCAACTCCAGAGTCAAGACAATCCTGTCTAAATCGCTGCAGAGGAACAGAGTCCCTAATTCTCTTCTCTTTACCGGACCTGAGGGAGTGGGGAAAAAGGAGATGGCCCTGGTTGTGGCCAAGGCCCTCAACTGCTTGCAAAAAACTGAAGATTCCTGTGAAGAGTGCACATCGTGTGTAGCAATAAATAAGAAAATATTTCCAGATGTTATGGAGGTGTCCCCTCAGAAAAATGTAATTAAAATTGAGCAGATGAGACTCCTGAAATCCACAACTTATCTCAAACCCATGGTGGGGAAAAAAAGGATGTTTATCATTTCAAATGCCGAGAAAATGAGTGAAGAGGCCTCAAACTCTCTTTTGAAGATTCTGGAAGAACCCCCGTCCTTTTCTCATATTTTCTTGCTCACGGACAATCCTTATCTGATTTTACCTACAATTAAATCCCGCTGCCAAATCCTGTCTTTTGCTCCTGTTTTCAAGGAAGATATAGAGAAGGTACTGCTGGAAAAAGGGTACGGTGCAGAAAAATCCCGGGTTATATCTCTGGTGGTTCATGGGAATCTAAGATATGCCCTGAGCTTAGATTGGGATGATTTACAGGAAAAAAGACAAAAAGCTTGGCAGGTTTTCCATGGCCTAATAAAAAAAGAAAATGCGTCTGTATTTTTAAAGGAATTCTCATCGGCCCGTTTTCTGGGAAGGCAGGATTTGGAGCAGATTCTAGAACTCTTGTCCTCTTTTTGCCGTGATATTGTCGTGTTCAAAGAAGAAGGGGATTTGAGCCACCTTATGAATCCTGATTATGAACAGGATTTACAGGAGACATCCGGGTATCTGAGTTTAGAACAGGCCCTGGATATCTTGAGTAAAATAGACTATAGTCTTTATGCTTTGCAGAAAAATCTTAATGTGAATCTTCTCATGAGTTCTCTGTTTTCGTACTTTATGGATAAGCATTATGTCTGAAATAATATGTGTCATGTCGGAACGATTTCGCCGAGTTTACCGAGCCAAAAAGGGAGATGAGGATCTAAAAAAGGGGGATATGTGTATTATTGAGATTGATTTGGGAGAAGAGCTTGCAGCTGTCATTCATTCCCCTCGTTTAATTTGTGAGATGCCCAAATCTTCCCAGGATGCTGTGAAAATCGTTCGTAAAGCCTCCATTGAGGATGAAGAGAAATTTTGCCAACTCCAAAAAAAAGAGGAGAATGCGTTTGCATTTTGTCTGGAAAAGATAAAGTTTCGGAACCTGCCGATGAAATTAGTCAAGGTGAGGTATTTTTCTAATGAAAAAAAAGGAATATTTTATTATACGGCAGACGGCCGTGTCGATTTTAGACAGCTAGTTAAAGATTTGGCTAAAGAATTTAGAATGCGTATAGAAATGCGCCAAATTGGAGTTCGGGATGAAGCTAAGATGGTCGGTGGATTGGGTGTTTGTGGACGTCATCTCTGCTGTGCCAGCTTCATGAAGAGCTTTGAGCCTGTGACTATTCAGAAGGCAAAAAAGCAGAAAATTGTAATAAATCCCACGAAAATATCAGGATTATGCGGTCGGTTGATGTGCTGCCTCGCATTTGAAGATGAAAGCCACGGCCGGCTTTATTCCGAAGAAGAAAAAGCCGAAGAGGCGTAAAAAAAAAGGAAACTAGAAACTAGAAACTAGACAGAGGATATCCGGGGAGGATATCCTCTTGGCGGAATGAAAAAGGGGGCTTTATAGGTGTGAATCGATTTGAAACTGCACTTTGTTTGAGGCAGCGATGAGGCTTCCTTCCTGAGAAAAAGCCTTCACTTCCCAGGAATAATTTTCGCCGGCCTTCATGAGGTCTTTCACCTCCTTAGGGAGAGAGATGGACGCACCTGTTGTGGAGGCACTCCACAGGAGGTTATCTTTGTAGATGTAGATTTTGTATTCTACTCCCTCACCTAGATTATCCCACCTGAATTCTGAAGGGATAGTTTGAGTGTTTTTGACCGGAGAAAGCAGAGCCAGTGAACCACCTCTGACAGAATGGCTGTCCATTACAAATTGAGGGGTTGGAGATTTGAGATTAGGGGCAACCCCAATAAACACGACAAGAAGGGCGCAGGCTGAGATGGCTGCCATGGTCCATTGTTTGGGTGTGAGAAAGGAGAACAATCGTTCAAAAACTGAATTTTGTTTTCGTGCTTGTGTCCGTATTCCTTCGGTTTCTGTTTCTGTTTCTCTTCTCTGGTCATGAAAAATCTTGTTTCCCTTGGATTTGATAACCGAAATCAGGGAGTTGCGTTCTTCGATTTTTTCGAAGCAGTTGGGGCAGTTGAAAAAATGGATTTCGAACATTTCCTTTTTTTCTTCTGTCATCCGGTTAAGCAAATAATCGTCGATACGATTTTCAAAATTGCATTCTTTCATATCCATCACCTCTGTATTAACATCAACCCATTAGTCGATTTGAGCGTAAACAAAATTGAATAAATATTCATTTTATCACCATTTTTCTTAGAAGTTTGTGGGCATAGTTCACACGCTCGCTGACTCGTCTTGGCGTGATGTTTAAATGAACTGCGACTTCTTCACGGGAAAGATCCTTATAATAGTAAAGGAATAAGACTTCTTTGTACTTTGGCTTAAGCTGTTCCAGCAGCTTAGCCATGTGTTCGGCACGCTCTTCATCTTCAACATCTTGGTGAGGGTTGGAAAAAGGAATGGGTTCAGGGGCATATTTCAGGACTTTGCTCTTTCGCCGGATATAATCGATGATCCTCCGGCTTGTGATCGTGTAGATGAAAGTCCCAATCGATGAGTCTCCGCGGAATTCCGACTTTTCTAATTTTTCGATCACATTGATCAAAACTTCGTTGACAACATCTTCCCATTCGGGAGTGTGAGCTCCGATGGATTTTTTTACTTTGAAGCTTATGATGGGCCTGAACTTGGCTACGATCTCATCAATGTTGAGCGGTGGGTCATGTTTCCTCACAACATTCTTATTATATAAGTTGGGATGAGGGGAAACAAGAGTGCCGTTGGTTTGTAGTCTCATGGTCTTTTACTTTTATTAATTTAGTCGAAGATACGTTGGGAAAGTTGAAAAATATATTTCTCAACTTGTTTTCAATCATCACGGGGTCCTTACGACTATATTTGAGAGAGATAAGGAGAATAGTCATGGAAGAAACAAGACTGATAAATGATGAGCGAATTTGTCACCTCACCAATGAAGAAAAATTTTTCTCATTAATAGAGCAGCGGTACCGTGAACAGGGATATGAGCTGCTGGAAACATGTGGTCCCAATCAACATGCATAAAAATTTCACGAACTGAAATTTCCTTCCAAACAAAATCCGGCTAATTTCCCCTCCGTGTGACAGCCTCAGCTAAAAATTCGGCAGTGTGTCTAATATCATATGTGTCTTTATCCCCTTTTAGAGAAGCCTTGAGTTGAAGCAGACATCCGGGACAATCCGAAGCTATTGTCCTTGTCTGGTTTTCAAGGATTTTACTTTTCTTCTTCTGCCACATTCGAGATGAAATATCGGGATTTTTCATTGAAAAAACTCCGCAGAATCCACAGCAGGAGAATGGCTCCTCTTCTTCTATGGGATTGTAGCCTGAACCCCTGAGAACGCTTAATGGCTCGTCTTTTATTTTAAGATCATTGAGATTATGGCAGGGGTGATGGTAGAACACATCTTTTTTTCCATCCGTGTTTTTCGTGTTCTCTGAAACCGGCAAAAGTCCTTTTTTAACGAGAAAATCTGAGAAACTATAGATTTTTTTAATCCAAGGAGAAAAAGCCGGGTCCAGTTTGGGGTAGGTCTTTGTCAGCATGGCCGTGCCGGTAGGACAGATAGTAAGGATGTAGTCAGGATTTTCTTTCTTGAAGGAGTCCCAATTTTTCTGGAAAAGCGTTTGGACATCTTTTATCTGTCCAAGATGGAGGCTTGGAGCCCCACAACACATTTGTTCTTCAGGGATGAAAACTCGATAACCGTAAAATGAAAGACTGGATAAAACCGCTTCCCGGAGTTCGGGGAAAAAATTTTTAGTAAGGCATCCTTGAAAGAAATAAATAGTCTTTCCATTATTCCTAGACTTGGGGTCATTGATTTTCCTTCTGCTGATGGCGGGGAAGTTTTTGCCCTTAGTCCAGGGAAAGGGAAGCTTTTTCAGGTAGCCATCCTTTATCCAGAGTTTTTGGAGAACATTCAACAATTTTGCTCCAAATTCAGAGGCGGCCTTGTTTCTGAAAAACATTGAGAGGGTCTTTTCCCAAAAAAAAGCCCCCTTTTTTTCTTTGAGTTTACAAAGAAGTTCGCCTGCAGGAATCCCAACCGGGCAGAATTCTTCACATTTCTTGCAATCAGCACAAAAGTCCAGCAGTGATTTTGACAGTTCAAATGAGTCCAAAACTTCGGTGAGGAGCAGACCTATCCCTCCAGGATAGACTGGCCCTCCATACACATGGCCGCCCAAGGACAAAAAAACTGGACAGACCAGCATGCATCCCCCACACTTCAGGCAGTAGAGTGTCTGATTCAAGTCTTTGTTTTTACGGACTTTAAGCCTGCCGTTATCAAGGATGATGATGTGGACTTCCTTAGGTCCATGAACCCCTATGATGAGCTCTTTTTCGATGTCTGTAGTGCGGCTCGGCCCTGTGATGAACGAGATATAGGATGTCATTTTCATCCCGGAGGAAGCAGCGATAAGAGTTTTAACCATGGCTGTTGCTTCTTCCAGGGTTTCGACAAATTTCTCTGTCGTCACGATGGCGATATGTATGGGCGGAAGAGAGGTGACCAGTCTAGCATTTCCTTCATTGCTGACCAGGACGAGCGTTCCCGATTCGGCGACAGCGAAATTTGCCCCGGATATCCCGATATCCGCTTCTGAAAAATATTTGCGCATCTCCCTGCGAGCGAGCTTTACGATGCCCTGGGCATCGGGAGCGACTTCTATGCCCAATTTCTGACTGAGGAGCTCGGCGATATCTTCTTTTGTTTTGTGCAGCGCTGGCGCTGTGATATGGGAAGGTCTTTCTCCGGCCAGTTGGACGATCCATTCTCCGAGATCTGTTTCGACCACCGTGTGTCCCCACTCCTCCAGATGCCTGTTGAGTTCAATTTCTTCGCTCACCATGGATTTGGATTTAACAATCAAACGGCTGTTGTTGGACACGGTTATGTTTTTTATGGCCGTGAGAGCTTCCTGGACATCAGAAGCCAGGTGAATGATGGATCCGGATTTTTCCGCTTCTTCCTTGAATCTTTGGATAAGTTCGGGAAGCCGCATGAGGTTTTTCTCTCGAATTTTCCTGGCATTGTCTTTATACTTGTCCCAAGGTATGTCGTGCCGTGTCCGGGAAAATTTTGAAAAATGCTGGGCAGAGGCTTTTTCCAGGGCTTTCTGGAGGGTTTCGGACTCGAGGGCCTTCTTGGCCTCTCTTTTATGTTTTTTTCTCGAGGACAATCATTCCTCCCCGTCCAGCTGTCTCATGTAAGCGTCACGGTCGATTAAAATTTCTCTAGGCTTGCTTCCTTCTGAGGGACCGACTATACCTTCCTCTTCCATCTGATCTATGATCCTGGCTGCCCGAGCATATCCCAGTTTCAATTTTCTCTGTAGATAGGAAGCCGATGCCTGCCCGGTATGGATGATCAGCTGCACTGCCTTATCAAAAATAGGATCTTTTTCGCCAGGGTCTTCTTCGACATATCCGACGGGGCTTTTGAGTACCCGCACAATTTTTTCATCGAACTCAGGCTCCCTTTGTTCTTTAACAAACTTGACGATTCTATTGACTTCAGGGAGAGTGATAAAAGAACAGTGGAGGCGGAGAATACGGGGATAATTAGGGGGCATGAAAAGCATATCTCCTCTTCCAAGAAGCTGTTCGGCACCGGCAGAATCGATGATGATGCGCGAGTCGATTTTTGAAGGGACACGGAAGGATATGCGGCAGGAGAAATTATTTTTAATCGTTCCTGTGATAACGTCAGTTGACGGTCTCTGTGTAGCCATGACAAGATGGATTCCGACGGCTCGTGCCAGTTGGGCAAGGCGGGCGATGCAGTACTCGACTTCCTGGGCGCCAATCATCATCAATTCTGCCAACTCGTCGATGATGATGACAATATAGGGGAGGGGCTTGAGGTTTTTCTTTTCCTCTTCTGTCAGTTTTCCTTTGTCTTCCTTGAGAATTTTCTGGACGCGCTGATTGTATTGTCCGATATTGCGGACGCCAATTTTACCAAGCTGTTGGTACCGGGCATCCATTTTTTTTATCGCATCCAGTAAGACTGCCTCTGCTTTTTTTGGATTTTTGATGATAGGACATAAGAGGTGAGGGATTCCCTCAAAAACGGAAAATTCCAGTCTTTTTGGATCGATCAAGATCAGTTTGACTTCATCCGGAGTGGCTTTGTAAAGGATGCTGCAAATGATGGTATTAAGGGCGACACTTTTTCCCGTTCCTGTAGCTCCTGCGATGAGGAGATGAGGCATGACGGCGAGGTCCGTGATATAGACTTCGCCATGAATGGTTTTTCCCAAAGCAATGGCCAATTTGGAGGGGGACTTGACGAACGGTTCCGATTGAATAATATCTCTAATCCTTATGAGCTCCTGCCTGTTGTTGGGGACTTCTATTCCAAGAGAAGATTTTCCGGGAATCCTTTGGATCCTCACGGCTTCGGCTCTTAGAGCGAGAGAAAGATCTTCGGCGAGGTTCGCGACCTGGCTGACTTTTATTCCAGGATGAGGAAAAAATTCGTATGTGGTTAAAATAGGGCCGGGATGGTAC
>SDBU01008212.1_pt1 | contig 11915 bp, 14 predicted proteins | sample 2277071 | NCBI WGS metagenome assembly SDBU01 (sample SAMN10397929, study PRJNA504765) | marine sediment metagenome | isolation source: marine sediment core GS08_GC12, 126 cmbsf | place: Arctic Ocean: Gakkel Ridge, Loki's castle | collected 2008
CCTCGATCGAAATTGTTGGGCGTATCGCTCTTGCAGATTCCCGATCGCGGCGGCGTCGGCGACGTATCCGAAAGTGCCGGGAACCTTGAACTCGAATCCCCCTCGCCCTCCCCTACCTCCAAATTTCGAGGAGATCCACCGAAGGGCTTTCCCGGTCAATACGTCGTGCTTCTCCGACCGTCCGTCTTTTCGTCCGTATCGCCAGTTCATCGCTTCGACTCCTTCATTGTAAACGACACACCCTTGTCGTCGTAGAGTCGCCAGCCTTCGTTCTGCATCTTCGCGATCGTAGCCCGAAGACCCGTCGGCATTTGTTCGTCGGGGTCCGCTCCCTTCGGATAATTCCAATCCTCGTAGCCTACGTGGATTTCGAGAAACACCGTCCGGCTGTACCCCGTCATTCCGCTCGAACGATCCGGCACGTTCAGGTGAATGATCGACGAGATCGCGAGCGTCTTCGTGCCGTATCGAATCTTCTCGCCAATGCGCGGTCGAACGTCGAAATTGAAATCGACCTTTATCCGGTAGACCTTTCCCTGCACGCCGAGCGATCCTCCTTGGGAGGTCTCGATTCCGACGATCGTATAGATCAATATTGCTTTAGTCATGGCGTCGTTCCTCTATTATCATTTCGAGTTTCGGGGCGAGGGCTTGGGCCGAGAACGGCTCCATGAACGTCCGGTAGATCGGGTGTGCGCGAGTCCCTTCGATTCGTTCAGCGAGGCGTTCGAGATCGTCTTCGACGCAATTATAGAACGTCCGAGGCTTCCCCCATTCCCAATTCAGCACCGCGCCAGCCGCCCCGCAAGCCATCCCCTCGGCGACTCCGTAACAGAATCCTTCGTGCGAAGCGACGGAGACGGCGTGCGATTTGTCGCGCCAGAAGTCGACGATCTCGCTCCGGTGCGTGAGAATCTTTTGTTCGACGAACGGTCGGAGTTCGAGTGTGATCGTTCCGCCCGATCCCTCCTCGACGTACATCCGACCAAGCTCGACGAGTTCGGCGTAGAGGTGCGGGTACAGAGGATGCGGATCCGGAGACGTCCGGATCGTCATTTGATAGTCCTTCGGGAGGAGTCGCATCAAATCGATCGCTCGATCGAGACGCTTCCTCGGCTGCACGTTCGCGGTCACGATACCGAGGTGCTTCGAGCCCCTCGCGACGAGCGGCCACTCCGAGAGATCGACCGCGTTCGGGAGGAAGAATTGTTTCGAGAGAGGGACGCCGACCTTGCGGTTGAAGTCGTCTTGCGCGTCGGGATTAATGAACCAAACCGCGTCGACGTTCTCCCACGGGATTTTCTGGATCACGTTGCGACGGATCTCCCAATCGTGAATTCGAACGATCGTGAAGGCGCCAAGGTGTCCGCCAGAGAGGATGTTGATCGCGTGACTGTTCGCCCACTCGATCCAAACCACGTCGTATTCCCCGGCGGCGTGTTGGACTTGTCGATAGTCGCGAGTGACGGCCCGGGAGTGAGTGAGGTGCGAGAGATACGGCTCGGCGAAATGGTGAGAGTTTGGCTGACAAACGAAGAGGAGTTTCATCCTTTACGGGCTTCCATGAGTTGAGAAATAAAATCACAAACGTCTTCCATACATCCCTTCGACAATACGATTTCCGTCGTTGGGAAAAAACAATATTGACGCCACGATCCATGCCATTGCACCACTCCGAGCGCGCCGCCGCTTCTTTTATTATGACACCAATAAACGCTCGTGCTGCGCTTCGAAGTGTGAGCGTTTGTGAAATGGATATACTCGTACTCGGTTCTCATCCGGTTTCTCGCCGTCCAATTTCGATTTCGACTTCAAGAAAACGCTCGATCTGTTCGATTCGATATTCGAGATCGGCGAGCTTGCTGAGAACTACGTGAGTCGGACTGTCGTCGAGATCGTCGCTGACCATTCGTTCCCTAAGATCCATTTCCAGATATTCAATTCTTGATTCTCGACTCATTCCGTTGGCGTGATATCTTCCGTGAGGGCTTGGATGTCGACCGCTTGATACGGACGTCCGAACTCATCTTTGCGAAGATAGCGATCGAACTCCGGAGCGCGTTTGATTTTGACTTCCGATGATCGGAGCGTCATAGTCTCGACGCCGCCTACACGCCGGAAATATGCCATAGCGTACATCCGAGCGACCGACGAGTGGTGACAGAAAAACAGAACCCCGTCACCGACGTAGGTCGGAGAGGTCGCCTTCCAAGCGTGGTGCGGGGTTTTCGGAAACGACATCGTGACGACGGTCGTCCTCATGGTCCCTCCGCGCCTTCCAACTTCTCGATCCGGTCCGCCAATTTATCGATGGCCATCATCGCTTCGGCCCATGCCCGCTTGTTCGCTCGGACAACTATGTCGGCTGCCCGGTCGAGTTTTTTTTCTTCGGCCGATTCCTTCGTGTATCGAAGGCCGACGAGACTAATAGTCACGGCGAATGGTTTTCCGGAATCCCTGATGGATTCTGATTTGAACCACATCACTCTGCAAATAACGGCTCCGCACACGACGTCGCTTTCGAAGATATAGGAGTTCATTATTTTGATGAACGCTTCCTCGTCGACGTCTCCTGTGTATTCGCGTTTGCCGCTCGGGACCGGGGAGATATTTATGCCGAGAGCTTTGGCTACATCAAAGAGTTCGGTTGACATAGCCTACATGCCGCCGTCTTCGTCGGGTCTCGGATGATCGCCGTCCTTTCGTCTGGCGTCTTCCTCCTCGGTACTGCCGTCACCACCGTCGGGAGCGTCTTTCGGCTTCGAAGGCTTGGGCTTCTTCGGCGCGCCGTCACCCGGCTTCTCGACTTTCCCGATCGTGCCGTCCTTTTGTCGTGCGGGTTCCTTCCCTTTCTTGGACCCGCCGGCGATAATATCGCCCTCGGTCTCGCGCTTGGCGTTCTCCTCTTCAAGGAGTTCGAGTTGAATCGCATGATCCGACGGAGTGAGCGGCTCCTTCTTTACGAGTTTACGGAGCGTCCCGAGCCCTCCGAATTTGTTGACGACGGCGTCGTCGTCGAACGTCCAATACTGACGGACCCCCTTCTCGAAATTTCGAACGAGTTGGACTTCGACGGTTCGATTCTCTTCGCCTCGTTGACAGGCGTTCTTGATTCGATTGATCTCTTTCGCGACGCGATCGAGGCGGGTCTTGTACCCAGACAGTGACTCCGTTTTCTCGGCTTCGATCTCCTCTTTTTCGGTGATCGAGATTACGAGATCTTTGAGTAGGACGTGGAGTTCGGCCGACGTGAATTTGTGGGTGATGCCGGTGTGCATGACGTCCGGCTTCAAGGGATATTCTGGCATGGCGGTGAGTGTTTGGTAAGTATGGAAACCCGGCGGGGTATAGTAGGATTCGAACCTACGGATTGAGGATTCCTCCCCGTTCGTACCCGCTCTACCGCGTCCGGCTCGGCTACACCCGTTGGGTCATGTTGAATCCGAATATAGGAATCCGATCACTTCGGAATGTAACTCTCGGAGCATCGACAGTTTATCGACTCCTCGGGAGGGAGGGAGAGGTCGTGAGGATGCATCGGGCGGTGGCTCTTTAGGTGATACGGGCGATTGAATGCCCGGCGTTGCCCGTTGAGCCCGGGATAGTCGGACGTGGCGTGCCGATCGCCGGTGCCTTTCGGCCCGGTATTCCATTCCTTGTCGAGCTTCAATCCGGTCGCCGCCGCTCCGGCTCGCGAACCGATATTCGAGGCGCGCATCACCTCGGTCCTCGCGATCGCCCTCGCCCGGTACGCTTCGAGCCCCTTCATCTTCTTCAGGAACTCGACCTTCAGCCGCGAGATCGACCACCCGTCGACGATCGCCCTCGCGCTCAATTCCTTTGCGAATCGCACGACGGCGGCGTGAGAGGTTCCCTCGACGGCGGTGATGAGTTCCGAGCCTTCATTCCGGATCCATTCGATCGCCGCCTTCTCCCATGCCTCGACGAGAGCCGGGTCGGCTTTCGTGAATGACTTCCCGCCGGTGAGGCCGTCGTAGACGCGCTCGGCGAAAAACGGATAGACGGTCGCGTAGGTTTGCTCGTAGGTTTTGGTCGGGTCGTAGAGCTTCTTCGAGGCGGCGATGATTTTATTCCGCCACTCGATCGGCGTCTTCGCCGACACGGAGGCGACGAGCTTGCGGGTCTCCTTCTGGAAATCCGCAAACCATAGCCGCGTAATCCGATTGATAAAGCCGCGCCGGAGTCGATCGATTCGCTTCGCGTAGATCTTCGGATCTCGCGTATCGAGCCGAGTCGTACGGGCTCTCAGAGCGGCGAGGTCGATTCGCGCCGTTCGGGATCGGTTCATCTTACGCGCACAAGTCCTTTCTCTACTTCCGTAAATCCGAGTCCGTCGGTCGCCGTGATCTTGATCTTCCATTTCCCGGCGATCGGGAACGTGAATTGCACCGAATAGATACCCGAGGCGAGCGTGAAGTCTCCGATGTTCTTCGTCGTCGTGTCTCCGGTTGGAGGAGTAAAGACCGCCACGAGGGCGGCCGGTACTACATCGGCTCCGTCGACGTCTTTCGGATGAACCTTGAGCGTCTTCGTATCTCCCGCGTCGACCTGACCAGTTGAAATGTCGAGCGTGATAGCCATTAAACCGTCGCCGGCATCGTGAGCGAAAGCGCCGTGAGGTTGACGGTCTGGCCACTGGAGATCGAGACGTTGTCGATCGTAACGTCCTCGGCTCCGGTCCCGACTGTCAAGCCCGTAAGCTGTTCATCCGGCGTGTCGGTAGCTTCAAAGAGCCGGGCGAGGTCCGCGTCTCCGGCGGCGACAGCCGTTACAGAATCCGGTAGGCCGGAGACCGCTTGTACGCCGGCGGCGCCGGCGGCCCATGCGATCGTGAAGGTCGCGAGCACGACGACTCCGTCAAGTATTTCTAGCCGGTTGAAATTCGCAACCGCGTCCGCGATCATCGAGATCCGAACCGCATCATTGAGGTCTGCCATAACGTTGAGGTATTGATTTTTAAGAAGCGCCGTCGTCTAACGAGGCGGCAAGAATGTTCTGATCGGCGAGTGCGGTATCGAAATCCAATATAATCATATCTTCGCGAGTTCCGTCGGTAGGTCAATCACCGTCACGATACTCGGTCCGAGCGTCATATAATCGACGAGATCCAGCGCGAGACTGAGTTGGTCGACGAGCGTCGAGTCGATCGAGTCTATCATATTCCCGCCGTAGAGCGTTCCCGAAACCGAGAGAGAGCCGAGCGTGATGGCGCCCGAGAGGTTCGCCACGCGCCCGAGGTTTCCGGCGATCGTTATTTGACCGAGCGTAAGCGCGGCGTTTATCGCCGCCTCCCTCGTGAGCGTGCCGGACGCGACGAGTTGACCGAGAGCGATCGCAGCGTTCACAGAACGGCCGCTCCCGAGAGAACCCGAAACGTCGAGTTGAGCGAGAATGAGGGCGGCGCTGATCTGCGCTTCCCGGTCGAGCGTTCCGATTAAATCAAGGGATGAGAGCGTAAGCGCGGCCGAGATCGAAACGCCGGTGCTGAGGTCTCCGGAGATCGAGACTTGGCCGAGCGTGAGCGCGGCCGAAAGGGCGGCGTCCCTCGTGATCGTGCCGGCGGCGACGAGTTGACCGAGAGCGATCGCGGCCGAAAGGTCCGCCTCGCGTTCGACCGTCGCTGAGATTTCAAGAGAACCGAGATTCAGCGCGGCTGAGAGGGCGGCGTCCCTCGTAAGCGTACCGGAGGCGACGAGTTGTCCGAGCGTGATCGCCGCATTGATGGCCGTGTCCCTCGTGAGCGTTCCCGAGACCGAGAGAGATCCGAGCGCGATCGCCGCATTTATCGAAGCGACGGTCTGAAGAGTCCCGGCGACAGTGAGTTGGCCGAGCGTGAGCGCAGCCGAAAGCGAAACCCCGACGTCGACGTCTCCGGATATCACTACCTGACCGAGCGCGATCGCGGCCGAAAGGTCCGCCTCGCGTTCGACCGTACCTGAGATCGTGACTTGGCCGAGAGCGATCGCGGCGTTTATCGCCGCCTCCCTCGTGATCGTGCCGGCGGCGACGAGTTGACCGAGAGCGATCGCAGCGTTGAGGGAGACTTCCCTTTGAAGTGTGCCGGCGACGGTAAGCTGGCCGAGCGTGAGGGCGGCGTTGATAGCAACGTCGACGTCCGCCGCTCCGGAAACCGAAAGTTGAGAGAGCGTGAGCGCGGCGTTCAGCGATCGGACGTTCAAGAGCGTCCCGGCGATCGTCGCTTGACCGAGCGTGAGGGCGGCCGAGAGCGTGACGCCGACTCCGACGTCTCCGGAGAACGTGACCTGTCCGAGTGCGATCGCGGCCGAAAGGTCTGCCTCCCGTTCGACGGTCGCTGAGATCGAGACCGAACCGAGTGCGATCGCGGCGTTTATATCGGCCTCGCGAACGAGAGAACCCGACGCCACAATCTGACCGAGTACGATCGCGGCGTTTACGGCCGCTTCGCGGGTCAGCGTTCCGGACGCGACGAGACCCGAAAGAGTTAGGGCGGCATCAACCTCGACATCAACCTCGACGTCACCAGCGATCGCTACCGAACCGAGAGTGATCGCAGCGTTGACGTTTCTCTCATCCGTGTACTCGATTACGAGTCTTGGATCTTGTGTCGTCCCGGCTGTTTCGAGACCCTGCCAAGTCGCGCCATAAAGAGTGCCCGCACCTACCGGTTGATAATCTCGATCCCGACTTATTTGCCAACCGAATGTGCATCTTCCACTGGGATCAATATTCGAAATCCCCGCCGCGTTGAGCGTGATAACGTTGTAGGCGGACGTGCTAAACGAACCGCTTGCGACCGTTCCGTAAGACGTGGTGCCGATCAGAGTCCAATCACCGATCGCGAAACTAAGATCATTGGCGGGCGAAGCAATTACGCAGTAAAGAGTCCAGCTTAAACTTTTAGAAAACCCGTAGATATCGAGCGTTGCACTGTCGACAGATGCCCCTCCGAGCGCAGACGTATCGAACGTCATCCCGGCTCGCGCAAATTCAAACGTTGGACCCGCATACTCCCTTGCGTAGGCGCTGTCCGTCGTAGAAATAGCCACAACCGCATCGGCCGGAGTGAGATAACATCCATCGAAGGTCCCCGCTTCCTTGTACAAGGTCGCGTCATGGGAAGGATATACCGTTAGAGTTGCCATTAGCCTCTATCTCTCGTTCGGGAATCAACCTTGATCTCCTGTTCGGGAATGGGCTTTCGATCGACGTCCTTCGCGATCTCGCCGTTCAGAAACTTCCTCAGTTCATCGTCGGTCGAGATTCGTCCGAAGTCCTTCGGCAGATACAATACCTCCGCGTTATCTCGGGGATCAAAGAGCATCGATTTAAGATGCCAGAGATCTCTACGCGTGAGCTTCTTACTAATCAGGAAAGTGTTTTTTTCTGGATTGTATTCACCCTCATAGAAAGCGATTTGCGCCGCATCGATCACGCCTTCATCGTCGCGCCGGATCCAGCGGAATTTATACTGAGTATCCATCTACGCGAGCCCGTTCATTTCAATTCCTGTGGAGGCCAGAAGCTCGGCGAGGATTTTCGGGTACTCTTTCAACTCCTCGATATCTCCGCTCGCCGCGACTTCGAGAGGGATCGAAGTGATCGGGACGAAGATCACGTCGCCGCCGTCAACATTTTCGTATCCAACGGCCGCGCGTTTCTCGTTGATCGTGAGGAATTTCGCGGCTTCGAGACGCTCGTACGCTTGCTTGATATCGGTTTGGATGGCGACGATTTGATCGGCGTCGTAATCGAGGAAGAGATCATCGCCGAATCGCCGGACCCACGACGCATTCCAAGCGCCGTACATGAAGTCGGTGAGAGGGAGAGCGCGATCCTGATACAGGGCGAGGCGTGCTTCCTGATAATTCGAATACGTTTTGTTCGTCGCGTCGCCGAGGATCTCGGGCGGAACTCCAAAGACGATCGCAATCTCCCGGGCCGTGAGATTGATTATGTCTCCCCAATGGAGCTTCGCCGCGTCCATCGAGAGTTGATGGTATTGAAGATTCTTTCCCGAGAGCGTGACGAGGCGGCCGACGTTTTGCTCGCCGGCGACGTCTTCGGCGTAGGCTTCGTGGATCGCCGCCGCCCCGGTGTCGTCGAATTCCCCGGTAACGAGAGCCGGAGGTATGCCGGCGTTCTTGAGGAAGTTCAGGTTCCAGCCGCGCGCCTGATTATTGAGATCGATCGATCGAACACACGCCTCGACCGGCGAGAGGCCGCGCAAGGGATTGATCGGGTCGTAGAGTTTATTGAAAAAGATTTCTGTCTTGAGAGGGTCGGGAGAATATTTGAAAGAGTCGGTCGAGCGGCCCCGGTATCGCCACGCCGGGATCGGATTCGTCGACGTCCCTCGTTCGGGCGTCAGTTCATGCGCCGGCAGGACGTAGAGTTCGTTCGGCGCTTTCTCGTCGCCTTTCTCTCCGATCGGTTCGGTGAAAATCTCTCCGGCGAGTAGCATCGACAACCCCCACGCCGTGACGAATTCGCCGTACGACGTTTGATACCATCCGTTCGGCCGCGCGAGAAGATCGAGGATCGGGTGCGCGGTTATGATTTCGAGCTCTCCGGAGACGGCGAGTTGCTTCACCGCCATTCCCCTCGCGATCGCCGGAGTGGCTCCGGTGATGAGAGAGAGTTGGCTCGTCTTCTTTCGGACGGCTTGGAGGGCGGCGGTTTGCAACGACCAATTCTTCGCCGAAAATCCTCGGATCGAGGTGTCGAGATTGTATCCGGACTTGTACGCTTTCTCGATCGAGGAGCCTCCTCGGACGCGGTAGAGAACCGGCGGAGGATCCGCCATTGCCTTCACGAGCGCATCGCAAGCGGAGTACATATAGGGGTTTCCCTTGTACCCCTCACGTGCAAACAGCCGGACGTCTTGCTTCGACCACACCGGACCGCCGAATCCCACGTTGACGACGGTTCGAAACGTCCGGCTTTTTCGACCGAGCCGTAATACGAAAGCGGCGATTCGCCGGAAGGCGTTGTCTTCGGTTTGGGGTTTCGACTGAATGATGGATGCTTTCATTGTTCTCGGCTCCTACCGGCTTCGTGGTATTCGGATACTTCCTGCACCGCCCGTGAAGACCTTCGGCTCGATCATCAATTCCGTGATCATCCACACGAGGGCGTCTAATCTATTCGGAGACTCCTTTGTCTGGTCTGGCACCCACGAGGTCATTTCCGCCTCCATTTCGGGAAACGCGCCGACGTGGTGAACTAGATCCTCCTCGTAGAGGGCTCTGACAGGCTCCGCTCGAACAGCTTTCCCGCGAGATGCATGGACCATCTTCACAGGCGCGCGCTTGGAATGTACGCGAATATTTGCTTTGACGAGATCGCCTCCGAAATTCGACTCGGCGACAATCACATCCGCTTCGAGTTCCTCGTAGATGAATATAACCATTCGGCCCCAATTCGACGGCCCCGCCGGACCGGGTTGTGTCCCGTCGCGGAGGACGTAGGCGTGCCCGTTGTGCCCCAAGCCTCCCGCCACGATTCCGATTTCGTCTCCGCCGCCTGACGGATCGACGCCGACGACGACTCGCCGGAAAAGGACTCCGCCCTCTTCGTCGCGAGGAAGCTCCCCGACGTCGCACCTCGTCTCGTTGAGGAGCGCCCGGGTCCACATGGCGCCCTCGCGTTCCTCGACTTCATTCTGGCACTCCTGCAAGAACGTCGCGAGCCCTTCTCGATCGATATACTCTTGGCACTCCTTGATCCCCATGCCTTCCCAGATCGGCTTCCCTCCTGTGATCGACGTCCGGTGCCGGCCCTTCTTCGCGTCCCAAACCCGCTCGGTCTTCAGACCCACGATCGCCGGGAGCGGACCGGAGACGATTCGGTTCGTCATGTAATCGGCCCGGCCGAGTACGAGTCGAGCGACGACACCGTCGGGGATGATGAGATTTTGAGCGACGACGACCATCGAGTTCGGCGTGCCGGCGCCGAGGATCGAGGACTTGATCGTCGTTTCTTTTTTGCGTGTGATCGCTCGGCCGTCGTGAATACCGTCGACGTCGTCGAAGGCGATTCCGTCGGGAGGTTGGCCTTCAATGAGGAGCCCTCGGCCGGCGACGTTGAGGCCGAGCGAGTCGATAACCCCGCCGCCCTCGGTCCGGAGTCGAGTCTTGTGCCATCCGAGCGACGACTTGTACCGGTTGACGGCTCGGTTCGCGTGTTGTGGATAGTAGCGACGGACGGACGGACGCTCGAAAAGAGCGGCCATATTCTGGATCTTGTCGTCGGCCTGACTTTGCGTCTCGCAGTTATAGAGCCAGTATCTCCGCGTTCCTCGGAGGATCGTCGAGACGATCACAAGTTGAAGCTGGGTCGTCTTCCCACCCTTGCGTGGCCACGCCGCGATGTATTCGTCCGGCGACGAATCCCATTTCACATCCCAAGCCCAATCCCACATTTCGGCGTGGTGCTTTCCGAAGGGCTTCGGGGTCATATCCGGAAACACCTTCTTATTCCAATCGCGCCAATGCAGGTCGGCGAGGGGATCGGGGTATCGAACGAAGTCTCCGGCCTGTTCGAGCCGGGTCGATCGTTCGAGCCGGTTAATCGAGACGGCTTGACTCCACCAACTTGGCCTCAAACTCAGCTTCGATCTGTCCGAGGATTTTGATGTCAGTGACATTCCGGTAAAATATTTCGAGGGTTTCAGCGAGGAGCGCCGTCTGTTCTTCGGCGGTGATGATCGCTCGCATATCGACGATCGCTTTCCGCTCGGATTCGACGAGGGACTTCTTGAGTTCGGTGACGCGAGAGATCTCCATGAGGCGCTCGAACTCGGTCGAGCCTGAATCGATGAGAGCGAAGATGCGGTCGACGTACCCGGCAAACGCTTCCTTATTCGGCCTCGCCTTCGCAACGAGGGCGAGCTTTCGGAGGCGGCTCATTTCGCGGAACGTCTGGACAGTTCCGAATTCGTCGAGGTTCCCGATCATCTCCCAGAGTTGCACATCGTAGAACGAGATCTCGCCCCGGAGGGACAGGAGTTGAGGATCGGAGCGCGACTTCTCCATCTTCGCGATCAGCCGACGGGGTCCAACCTTACAGTCCCGGCCGTGTTTGAAGTTCGGGTTCTCGGCTCCTAGCTTGGCTCGGCCTCCGTGCCCGGGCGTGCAGCACCGCTTCCTCCCTTTCCTCGGAGCCTTCCGGCACACCCCTCCGCACTTTCTCCAATACCCACAGACCGCATACCCTTTTTCCTTCGACACCTTCGCGATGAGGCGGTCGACTATTTTCTGATTTGGTTTCGGAACTCTTTCGGGCATTCATCCATGGGCGATCGTTCATCCACAGCCGGGGCGGAACTTACAATCCCGACCTGACGGATCCTATCCTGTTTTCTTTTTTACACTCGGCGCCTATATTGATTCAGCGAGTCGATCGTCGTCGCTGTGAAGGAGCGATACAAAATGATGAATTTCGGCCGGGCCTGACTCTCGGAGTGCCTTCACCACTCCGGCGGTTGGGCTTTCTTATTCGGCCCTGTATGCAATTCGTAAAAGTCCCGACCCACCTCCTCGACTCGGATCTCTCCCCGGTCGAGAAACTGATATGGATGGCGGTCAGAAAAAGGCAGGGACGCAACGAGTGGTGCTTCGCGAGTCGTCGACTCATTGCACAAGATATCCACGTCAGAAAGGCTACGGCCGTCGACGCGATCCGAGCCCTCATCGAATGCGGCTGGCTCGTCATAAACGAGGAGAAGCATCTCCAATGCGCCGGGGTTAAACGGACGCCACAGTCACAACTCAACCTCGATTTCGAACCTTCAGCCGGTACGGTGAGCGTACCGCAACCGGACGAGAAATCGGTACGGTCAGCGTACCGACCCGGTACGGTGAGCGTACCGCATCGGAGCGGTGAGCGTACCGCATCGGTACGGTCAGCGTACC
>SDBU01008213.1_pt1 | contig 11913 bp, 10 predicted proteins | sample 2277071 | NCBI WGS metagenome assembly SDBU01 (sample SAMN10397929, study PRJNA504765) | marine sediment metagenome | isolation source: marine sediment core GS08_GC12, 126 cmbsf | place: Arctic Ocean: Gakkel Ridge, Loki's castle | collected 2008
GTCAGACCGGTCTTGGACGGGGCGGGACGCCCCTTGGTAGCAGTTTTAGCAGTTTTTCTCTTGCTATTGAGGGGCGTCCTCGCCCCGGCCTCGTGGTCAGACCGCTCTTGGGCGAGGATGCCCCTCGGTAGCAGTGTGAGCGCATGAAGTAAGTGCAAAGTAAGGAGTGACTATGAGAGTTGACGGACGGAACAACGACGAGATCAGGCCGGTGATCATCACGCCGGACTACGTGCAGTACCCCGAAGGCTCAGTCCTGATCGAGATGGGCGCCACGCGGGTCATCTGCAACGTGACTGTGGAGGAAAGGGTGCCAGGTTGGCTGCAGAGTCGCGACCAGGGTTGGGTCACGGCCGAATACGCCCTTTTGCCCCGCTCCACCCACGTGCGCACTCCCCGCGAGACCAGGGGGCTCAGGGGGCGCACCCAGGAGATCCGCCGTTTCATCGGCCGGAGCTTGCGAGCCGCCGTCAACCTGGAGAAGTTAGGCTGGCGTACCCTGATCGTGGATTGCGACGTCATCCAGGCCGACGGAGGCACCCGCGCGGCTTCGGTTACGGGCGGCTATGTAGCCCTGGCCATAGCCCTGAATAAGCTCATCCGAGGCGGCCTGCTTCCCCCCGATGTCCTGAGAACGCCTGTAGCCGCCGTCAGCGTCGGGGTGGTGAATGGCCAAGCGGTGCTTGATCCTTGTTACGAGGAAGACTCCGTGGCCGAAGTGGACTTCAACGTGGTCATGACCGCCAAGGGGGAATACGTGGAGGTGCAAGGCACCGCTGAGGGCCAGCCCTTCGCCCGCGAAGTCATACACGAGCTACTGGATTTGGCGGAGAAAGGCATCCAGGAGATCTTTGGGCTGCAAACTGAAGCCTTGTCGAGAGGAGGCTAAAATGTCCTTCGGATACCATCGTCGCATTTTGCGCGTCAACCTGACCGACAGGCAAATCACCGTCGAGTCACCCGACGACGTTTTCTACCGCCGCTACCTGGGCGGCGCGGGATTCGTCGCCTACTATCTGTTGAAAGAAGTACCCCCAGACACTGACCCCTTGGGGCCGGAGAACAAGCTCATCTTCGCCTGTGGGCCGCTCACCGGCGCGCCGCTGGCCGGCAGCGGACGCAACGCCATCGGCGCGCGGTCGCCCCTCACCGGCGCGATGGGTGAGTCGGAGGTGGGAGGATTCTGGGGAGCGGAACTGAAAGCGGCCGGCTTCGACGCCATCATCGTCAAAGGGCAGGCCGCGTCGCCCGTCTACCTCTGGGTGCACGATGGCGAAGCAGAGCTGCGGGATGCCGCCCACCTGTGGGGACTGGAGAACAAAGCGGCCCACACTGCCATCCGAGAAGAACTGGGCGAGAAGCGGGCTCGTATCGCCCTCTGTGGCCCAGCGGGCGAGAAGCTGGTTCGCTACGCCGCCATCCTGGCCGATCTGAAGCACGCGGCTGGACGCACTGGCCTGGGCGCGGTGATGGGCTCCAAGAAGCTGAAAGCCGTCGCCGTCCGAGGCGCCGGCAAGCTCCCCCTGGCCGATCCCGCTCAAGTTGGCGCGCTGGCTCGCTGGATGCGAGATAACTACCGCGATCTGATGGGCCAATTCCCCGACCTTGGAACCGGCGTCAGCACCGTCCCCTACAACCAGGACAGCGCATTGCCCGTGCACAACTTCCGCGACGGCCACCTGGACGGCGCCGACGTCCTGGGACGCGAGGGCCTGGCCGAGCACGTCGTCGTCCGCATGGAGAGCTGCTACGCCTGCGTCATCAGTTGCAAGAAAGTCGCTGCTCTGGACGAGCCGTACCCAGTGGACCCGGCTTACGGCGGCCCGGAATATGAAACCGCCACTGGCCTGGGCTCCAACTGCGGCGTGACCGACGTCTACGCCGTAACCAAAGCCAGCGAGCGGTGCAACGCCCTGGGGCTGGACAGCATCTCAGCCGGAGGGACGATCGCCTTTGCCATGGAATGTTTCGAGGAAGGGCTGCTGACGGCGGAGGATACCGGCGGGCTGGATCTGCGCTTTGGCAACGCGGAGGCCATGCTACAACTGCTGGAGTTGATCGCCGCTCGCCAGGGCATCGGCGACCTGCTGGCGGAGGGGAGCAAACGAGCCGCGGAGCGAATCGGCGGGGGCGCGGAACGGTTCGCCGTCCACGTCAAAGGGCAGGAGTTGCCCTACCACGATCCCCGCATCCAGCACGGCCTGGGGCTGGGCTACGCTGTCTCCTACACCGGCGCCGATCACTGTCACAGCGCCTTTGACACCAACTACGAGCATGAGGCGGGCATGGACAGCGTCCGCAATCTGGGCGTACTAGAGCCGATGCCTCCCACCTGGCTTGGCCCAGAAAAAGTGCGGGCCATCATCTATGGCGGCCTGCGCCCCCACCTGGACAACTGCCTGGGCTTGTGCAATTTCTTGCCCTATCGAAACGACCAGGTGGTGGAAGCAGTGCGGGCCGTGACTGGCTGGGACACCAATGTCTGGGAGCTATGGAAGGCCGCCGAGCGGCTGGTGACGATGGCCCGCGCCTTCAACGTGCGGCAGGGCTTCACCCCCACCGACGACCGCCTGCCGCCTCGCATGGCAGAGCCCCTCGGCCCAGGCGCGCCGATAGACCCCGCGGCTGTGGAGGCCGCGCTACCCCTCTACTACGAGATGATGGGCTGGGATCCAGTCACAGGAGTGCCTCGCGCTGCCAAGCTGTACGAACTGGGCATCGGATGGGTCACTACTTTGTTGGAGTAAGGTGCCAGGCACTTCCGCAAAAGTCGTCTGATCCAAAGCCGAAGCGATTGCAGAGTGATTTTGCTTTGAAATCTCGGTGAAAGTGCCTGGCACCTAAACACTCACGTCGAAAAGAGAGTGAAAAATGGCCAAAAGTCTAACTCCAATGCGCCACCAATACTTGCAGATCAAGAAACAGTACCCCGACACCATCGTCCTCTTCCGCCTGGGGGATTTCTACGAGAGCTTCGACGAGGACGCGAAGATCGTCGCCCAGGCCTGCGACATCGTCCTCACTTCGCGGCCCGTGGGGAAGGGCCAACGGGTGCCATTGGCCGGGGTGCCCTATCACGCCGTCGAGGGCTACATCGCCAAGCTCATCAAGGCGGGGCACAAAGTAGCCATCGTGGAGCAGGTGGGTGCCCAGCCCCTGCGCGGTCTGATGCCCCGCGAGGTGATACGGGTGGTCACGCCGGGCACCATAGTGGAACCAACGCTGCTGGAAGAAAAGAGCAACAACTACCTGGCTGCCCTGGTAATAGAGGGCAACAGAGCAGGCATCGCTTACGCAGACATAACCACCGGCGAATTCGCCACCACGCAACTATCGGGCGACGACGTCGAACAGATGGCAGCGGAGGAACTAGAGAGGCTGCGGCCAGCCGAGTGCCTGATCCCGGATACTTCCAATCTCCAATCTCCAATCTCCAACCTCCAACCTCCAATCTCCAATCTCCAACTTCAAATCTCAAAATACGAGAGTTGGCGCTTCGAGCTGGGCAACGCCCGCCAGGCTCTCCTCGATCACTTCGAGGTGGCCTCACTGGCTGGCTATGGCTGCGAGGGGTTGCCCCTGGCCGTGCGCGCTGCGGGGGCCATCGTCCAGTACCTGCGGGAGACCCAGAAGGCGGCCCTGGCCCAACTGAGCGATATGCGAACCTATTCCACCAGCGAGTTCATGACTCTCGATGCGTCCACCCGGCGAAGTCTGGAACTGACCCGGACCATCCGCACCGGCGCGGCCAAGGGATCGCTGCTAGGCGTGCTGGACGCCACGGTCACGGCCATGGGCGGGCGATTGCTCCGCCAGTGGCTCAACCAGCCGTTGCTGGATGTGAACAAACTGGAGCAGCGGCTAGACGCCGTGGAGGCCCTCTATCAGGACACGCCGACCCGAACGCAGGTGGTGGCCCTTCTCAAACAACTGGCCGATCTGGAGAGGCTAACCAGCCGGGCAGTACAGCGCATCGCGGTACCGAGGGACCTGGTGGGAATTCGCAAGAGCCTGGAGAAAGTGCCGCAAATTCGAGAGGCGTTATCGCAGCTCAAGGGAGCTGAAGGTGATCATCCCTTGCAGACCTTGCTCTCCCAACTCGATCCCTGTGAAGAGATAGCCTCCCTCATCGGGGAGGCCATCGTGGACGACCCACCAGCCACGCTGGCCAGCGGGGGGGTGATCAAGGCCGGCTTCTCAGCGGAACTGGATAGCGTCGCCACTGCCTCCAGAGACGCCAAACGCTGGGTAGCCAATTTGGAGCAGACCGAGCGAAAGCGCACGGGCATCAAATCCCTCAAAGTAGGCTATAACAAGGTCTTCGGCTACTACATCGAGGTAACAAAAGCCAACCTGGCGGCTGTGCCCGAAGAGTACATCCGCAAGCAGACCCTGGTAAACGCCGAGCGCTATATCACTCCGGAGCTCAAGGAGTACGAATCGCTGATCCTGAACGCCCAGGAGCGCATCCTCGACATCGAGGCCCGCCTCTTCCGCCAGGTCTGCGACCAGGTGGCTGCTGCGGCCGAACGGCTGCTTTCCACCGCCCGTGCCCTGGCCCGCCTGGACGTCTACGTGGCCCTGGCAGAAGTAGCCATCCGCAACAACTACGTCCGCCCCGTCCTGACCGATGGCCACGAGGTCGAGATCATAGCTGGCCGCCATCCGGTGGTGGAACTCACCCGGCGGGAGGAACCCTTCGTGCCCAACGATGCCCGCTTCTCCCAGGAAGAGGGGATTCTGATCATCACCGGCCCGAATATGTCCGGGAAATCAACTTTCCTCCGCCAAGTGGCCCTCATCGTCCTCATGGCCCAGGTGGGCTCCTTCGTCCCCGCCGACCAGGTCAGGATGGGGCTGGTGGACCGCATCTTTACCCGCATCGGTGCTCAGGATGAGATCTGGGCTGGCCAGTCAACCTTCATGGTGGAGATGATCGAGATGGCCAACATCCTCCACCACGCGACCAACCGCAGTCTGCTCATTCTGGACGAGATCGGGCGGGGTACCAGCACCTACGACGGCATGTCCATCGCCTGGGCGGTGGTGGAGTACATCCACAACCACCCGCGCCTCAGGGCCAAGACCCTCTACGCCACCCACTACCACGAGTTGACGGAGCTGGCCGACATCTTACCCCGGGTGCGCAACTACAACGTGGGCGTGGCTGAGGATGGCGACAAGGTGATCTTCCTGCACAAAATCGTCCCCGGTGGCGCCGACCGCAGCTACGGCATCCACGTGGCGCAGTTGGCGGGCCTGCCCAGGACCGTCATCCACCGTGCCGAGGAGATACTGGAGGAACTGGAGCGCGATTCCCATAGATCGCCCATAAGGCCCAGGCGCATCGCCGAAATCCGTCAACTGGCCCTCTTCCCCGAGACCAGCCTCATCATTGAGGAGCTGAAGAAGCTGGATGTGGAGTCCATGACCCCGCTGGAGGCGCTCAACAGGTTGTACGAATTGCAGCGAGAGGTGGGGGGCGATTGAAAAAGGTCCGCTAACCTAGCGGAGCCGACGGAAGATGACGGAGTCAGCTAGGAGGAGACAATGTTATTTCAGAATGCTTCTGAAATGATCACTTGGTACAATAAGCTTTGCCTTCATTACAATCTTGTCGCTGATGCAGTCTATAGAGAATTGCGTAGAGCAAAGGCACCCTTTTCTCCCGAATATGAACCGTATCTTATCGCAACTCTTATTGCTTTTGATATGGGTCGAATGATGGGGAGCGGGCCTGCTAATAGATACGATGTCACAGCCGGTGGCTTTGCCGCAAGGCTTCGTAAGAAATTGACTCAAGTCGAGCCATATCTTCAACCGATTATTCACCATACTCTTTTTGAGGTCGATATCACCGGACATTCCGACGACATTATAGAAGCTTACAATGTACTAGCAATGGGTGGTGAAGGAGGGCTACACGAGAAAAAGAAGAGTTTCCATGTAGGTGCCACAAAGATTCTGCATTTTCTTAATCCAGAACTGTTTATAATCGTGGACAGCAAAGTTGCCAACGTCCTAAAAAACATGTGCGGTATTCCATACAGGGTCTCAACTCAACCGGGGTATTCCGGTGAACTATATGTTCGTTCTTTGTCAGAGGTAAGGAAACGCACATCTGACTATGGGGCCAAGCGTTTTCGTTCGCTAGAACCCGACACACCGCTCATGCGAGTTTTTGATAAGCTCGTTTTCGCCTATAGTGCTAGTTCGGCGGATAAACTACGATGAGTGAACAGCAGCAACTCCAAGCAGTCGGCGGTGTTGTCATACTTGTAGCAACATCACACAGCAGGAGGAGGCCATGCCCACCATCAAAGTCATTCTCAACCCCGTCTCAGGGCGGGGAGCTGGCCAGCGGACGGCGGAGGTCGTCCGCCATACACTGACGGAAGCGAAAGCGACGTTCGAGATCGTCGAGACGACGGAGCCACTCTCGGCCGTAGCTCAGGCCGCGCAGGCGGTGCGGGAGGGGTGGGACACCATCGCCGTCGCGGGCGGTGATGGCACAGGCAATGAGGTGCTCAACGGCATCGTCGAAGCCAGCCTGGGCACACCGGCCTGGGAGGCTGGAGAGCCCGCTGCAAGCGCTATGGGCCTCATCCCCATCGGCACAGGCAACGACTTCGCCTGGTGCATGGGCGTGCCCATCGGCGACGTGGCCGCCGCCTGCCGCGTGCTGGCCGCCGGGAAGACGCGGGTGGTGGACGTCGGCCGCGTGGAAGATGAGCTGGGAAACGTGCGCTACTTCTGCAACAACTTCGGCGCGGGCTTCGACGCCGCGACCACGGTGGAAAGCTACAAGCTGCGCTACCTGCGCGGATCCCTGGTCTTCCTGGTGGCGGTGCTGAAGACCATCTTCCTGTACTACAAAGCTCCCCTGGTGACGGTGCGTTACGACGAGCAGGAGATAGAGTTGCCGCTGCTGATGGTCTCGGTGGCCAATGGCCGCCGCACGGGAGGCATGTTCCTGATCGCCCCGCAGGCGGTGCAGGACGACGGCCTACTGGATCTGTCGCTGGCCCGCCAGGTGAGCCGCCTGGGCATCTTTCGCCTGATTCCCTACTTCATCCGCGGCACCCACGCCACGCAGCCGACGGTGACGGTGGGTCGGACGGCGCACATCGTCATCGCCTCGGAGCAGGACTTGCCGGTGCATGTGGATGGGGAGATCATGCGCACCGACGCCCATCGGCTGGAGGTGAGCGCGCTGCCGCGCCGTCTGCGGGTGGTGTGTTAAGGAGTAGAGAGAATGTTGATAGTTCGTCTACTCATAGCCGCCGTGTTCGGCTACTTCGTCGGCTCTTTCCCCACTGGCGTGTTGGTGACCCGGCTGCTGGGGAAGCCAGACCTGCGCTCCAGCGGCAGTGGTCACACCGGCGGGCTCAACGTCTCTCGCCTGGCTGGCATCGCCTGGGGTGTGGGTACCGCGCTGGTGGACGTGAGCAAGGGAGTGCTGGCCGCCTGGCTGGCGGTGAGACTGACGGGGGCCTCATGGGCGCTGCCGGTAGCGGGCACAGGCGCCGTGGCCGGTCACTGCTGGTCGGCCTACATTGGGTTTGCCGGGGGGATGGGGCTGAGCACGCTGGGGGGATTGCTCCTCTGGCAGCAGCCGCTGGTGTTGCCCATCGCCGTGGCTCTGTGGGGGCTTGGCTACCTCCTGCTGCGCAACAGCCGTTCGGCTGAGCGCTCACGACGAAGCCCGCGGGCGGTGCTGTTCATGGGCGTGCTGATGGTGCCCGTCTTCTGGTTGCTGGGCAAATTCGGCCACGCATCGCCGGAAGCGGTGGCGCTGGGCATCGGCGGAGTGGGGGTGCTCTTCGTCCGCAACCTCACCCAACTGCACCTTTACGACCAGCGAGCGGCGGCTGAGTAGCTGGAGCTTTTTTGTAAATGGCGGGGGCCCGGTGGATACCTTTTCCGCCGGGCTTTGTTCTGAAGGCTTGAGGACGAGGATCCGAACCTCGGCCGAAAATCATAATTAATGAGGAGGATGTTCATGACTGTTCCTGTTGCCCTTCAACTGTACACCGTCCGGGAAGCCCTGGCCAGGGATTTTGCGGGGGTGATGAAGAAAGTCGCCGACATCGGCTACATCGGCGTGGAACCCATCTTCAACCTTCCTGGGACGACGACCGCGGAAGCCGCCAGGCTTTTCAAGGAGCTGGGACTCGAGGCGCCGAGCGCTCACACGCCGCTGCCCGTCGGGGAAGACGCCAACATGGTGCTGGACTTCATGGCCGCGATGGGCTGCCAGCGCATCGTCTCCGGGAAAGGGCCCGACAGCTTTGAGACGATGGATCTCATCAAGCAGACCTGTGACCTGTTCAACGAGGCCCAGGCGGTCGCGGCCGAAAACGGCCTGGAGTTTGGGGTTCACAATCACTGGTGGGAGTTCCTCCAGGTCGAAGGCCAGTACGTCTACCAGGTGATGCTGGAGCACCTGGATCCAGCCATATTCTTCGAGGTTGACACATATTGGATCCAAGCGGCTGGTGTAGACCCAGCCAAAGTGGTGAAGGAACTCGGCCCGCGCGCACCATTGCTGCACATCAAGGACGGCCCGGCCGTCAAAGACGTACCACAGGTCGCCGTCGGTGATGGCGTGCTGGATTTTCCCGCCATCGTCCAGGCCGCCGAGGGTGCAGCGGAGTGGCTGATCGTGGAGCTGGACCACTGCGCCACCGATATGATGGAAGCCGTCGAGAAAAGCTATCAATACCTTGTAGCAAGAGGCTTGGCCCGTGGAAACAAAAGTTAAGATCGGCATCATCGGCACGGGGGACATTTTCGGGGCCTACGTCAGGGGATGCCGCGTCTTCGACATCCTCGAAATCGCAGCCTGTGCCGACATTGACCGCCGCAAAGCGGAGGCAAAGGCTGAGGAATTCGACGTCCCCTGCGTTTGCTCGGTCGAGGACTTGCTGGCTGATCCAGAGATACAGATCGCCGTCAACCTCACCGTGCCCAAAGCCCACGCCGAAGTCAGCCTGGCGGTCATCAGCGCTGGCAAGCACGTCTATTCCGAGAAGCCCCTGGCCGTGACCCGCCAAGACGGCCAAAAGGTGCTCGCCGCTGCTCAAGAAAAGGGGGTGCGGGTCGGCTGCGCGCCAGACACCTTCCTGGGCGGTGGCCAGCAGACGTGCCGCAAGCTGATTGACGATGGCTGGATTGGCGAGCCGGTGGCGGCGGTGGCATTTTTGCCCGGTCACGGGCACGGCCCTGAGTCCTGGCACCCGAACCCGGATTTCTTCTACCAGGTGGGGGCAGGCCCTATGCTCGACGTGGGGCCGTATTACATCACTGGACTGATTAACCTGTTGGGGCCTGTCAGCCGGGTGACCGGTTCGGCCCGCATCTCTTTCCCCGAACGCATCGCCACCAGCGAGCTGCATCGCGGACGGAGGATACCAGTCGAGGTCCCCACACACGTTACCGGCGCGCTCGACTTTGTCAGTGGGCCAATAGCTACGGTTATCACCAGCTTCGACATCTGGGCCGCCAACCTGCCTCACCTCGAGGTCTATGGCTCAGAGGGCACGCTCAGCGCGACCGATCCCAGTGCTTTTCACGGCTCCGTCCTGATCCGTCGGGCTGGTGCCGAAGAATGGAGCGAGATGCCGCTCACCCACAGCTACCAGGTGGGCCGGGGAATCGGCGTGGCGGACCTGGCCTACGCCATCGCATCCGGCCGGCCCCACCGGGCCAGCGGCGAGCTGGCGTATCACGTGCTCGATGTCATGCAGGCCTTTGAGGAATCATCGGAGACCGGCCGGCACATCGAGATAACCAGTCGTTGCTCAAGGCCGTCCCCCTTGCCACTGGGGTTGATGGAGGGTGAGCTGGACTAAACTCAATACTATCAGGAGGATAAAAATGGAGACCAGACCTTTTGGCAAAACCGGGGAATCGTTCCCTATCCTGAGCTTTGGCGGACAAAGGATTGTGGATGAGCACAACTGCACGGAAGAAGAGGCCATCGCCATCGTCAACACCGCCATTGACCGGGGCATTCGCTACTTTGATACCGCCTGGATCTACTCCAATGGGCAGGCAGAGACCCGCCTGGGCAAGGTGGTCAAACACCGACGGTCGGAGATGTGGATTTCCACCAAGACCTGGGACACCACCCGTGATGGGGCCCGCCGCCAACTGGAAGAGAGCCTGACGCGGCTGCAGACCGACTACGTCAACGAGTGGCGGCTGCACAACGTGTGGGACTACGCCCGCCTGGACGAATTCACCGGCCAGGGCGGGGCACTGGAGGCAGCCGTGCAGGCCCGCGAGGAGGGGCTAGTGCGCCACATCAGCATCAGTTCCCACACCGACCCGCAAATCCTGATCGAGGCGCTCAACCGCTTTCCGTTTGATAGCACCCTCATCGCCCTCTCCGCGCTGGACCACTTCATCCTCAGCTTCGCCGAGGAGTTCCTGCCCGTCGCCAACGCCAAAGGGGTCGCTACCATTGCCATGAAAGTGCTGGGGCTGGGCAGCCTGACCCACGAGGTGGAACGCTCCCTGCGCTACGCCTTCGCTCTGCCCGTCAGCACGGTGATTGTGGGGATGGAGACCATGGCCCAACTGGAGCGTAACCTGGCCATTGCCGAGGCCTTCAAGCCGATGACGGACGAAGAGCGATTGGCCTTCTTCAAGGACATCATCCCGCTGGTCCGGCCAGACAAAATGCGTTGGAAAGCGACTGACTGGAGCAACCCGACGGAGTGGGTGCCGCGCGGCCGGGGATTGCGTCCTTGAAAACTCCTGCACAGAAGAGATGGTGGCCCGATGCTGAAGCCATCGGGCTGAAAGAGCAAAGCACCCTGAAGGGCGCTCGATTTTAGGGCGCTTTTAGCGCCCTTTGTCCTGTCAGCCTGGGGGTTCAACTGCGTGGAAGAGGTGGCCGACCTTGAAGTTTGACCTGATCGCTTTCGACGCTGATGACACCTTGTGGCACAACGAGCCCTTGTATGTAGAGGCTCAGGACAAGCTCAAAGTACTGCTGGCGGGTTATGCCGATGGGGAGACGGTTGATCAGTGGCTCTATGAGAAGGAGATGGGCAATCTCAAATACTATGGATACGGCATCAAGAGCTTCACCCTTTCCATGATCGAAACTGCCGTCGAGTTGACAAAAGGGAAGATACAGGGAGCAGAGATTCTGCAGATCGTTGGCTTTGCGAGAGAAATGCTGACTTCCGAGGTGCAACTGGTTGAGCACGCGGAGGAAACTGTTTGCGGATTAGCCAGATCACACGAGCTGATGGTCATCACCAAAGGCGATCTCCTCGATCAGCAGTCCAAACTTTCACGGTCAGGCATCGGCAACTACTTTCGACACGTTGAAGTTGTCAGCCAGAAGACCCAGAGCACTTACGAGGCGCTGCTGACCAGGTACGGGATTGAGCCGCAGCGATTCCTAATGGTGGGCAATTCGTTGAAATCAGACATCCTGCCCGTGCTTGCCCTCGGTGGGTACGCGGTGTACATCCCATATCATACCACCTGGGCCCATGAGACTGTAGACTGCCAACGCGCCGGGCATGATGGATATTATGAATTAGAGCACCTGGGTCAATTACCCCAGTTGATTGAACGGCTAGGCTGTGGTTAGTTGGAACTGGTGTGTCTGGGAGCTCAAATGTCAGTGACCCTCACTCATCGTATCGTGATCGCGACTCTGAAAGGTTTGACCGGTCTCCTTTGCCGCATAGACGACGCGCAATTGGCGCGGGTGCCGGAGCGGGGACCGCTGATCCTCGTCGCCAACCACGTCAACATCCTTGAAATGCCCATTCTTTATACCCGGCTGCAGCCGCGTCCGGTGACGGGTTTCGCCGCAGCCTATCGGTGGGAAAAGCTTTGGACACGATGGCTATTGAACGTGTGTGGGGCCATTCCCTTGCGCAGAGG
>SDBU01008214.1_pt1 | contig 11913 bp, 11 predicted proteins | sample 2277071 | NCBI WGS metagenome assembly SDBU01 (sample SAMN10397929, study PRJNA504765) | marine sediment metagenome | isolation source: marine sediment core GS08_GC12, 126 cmbsf | place: Arctic Ocean: Gakkel Ridge, Loki's castle | collected 2008
GGAATGGGCATGCTCAAGGTTTACGTTACCGACCCGCCACCCCCTGATATGGAGGAGGTTCTAGTCACGATAAAAGCCTTGGAGGTTCACAAGGCTGGAGGCTCCTGGGAAACTGTAGATGAAGACACACACCAGTTTAATTTACTGGACCTCATAGGAATACATGAGTTTCTGGCTAGTAAGGTGGTAGATGCCGGGAGATACACACAGATTCGCCTGGATATAGAAGAAGTTAAAATTAAAGTTGTAGGTGAAGAGGACTACCATTATGCTAAGGTACCTAGCGGGAAGATAAAGCTCGTCGGGGCATTTACGGTTCCAGAGAACGGAGTAACAGAGGTTACTATTGACTTCAACGGAGAAAAATCTGTACTTGTCACCGGCAATGGCGAGTATCACTTCAAACCGGTGATTAAATTGCTGGTATCAGAACCGTTCAGCTTCGATACCTATCCTCATGAAGGGGCCGACGCCAGTGTAATATGGACTGATGAAATCGATCCCGGAAACTACTCGGTAAAGCTCTACGTAGGTGATGGCGGGGCAAATATGGTTGCGGTAGTATTTGAGGTTGATATTGCGCTGCAGGATATTAACACCCTTTCATTCCAGAAGTGGGTATCCGCTTATGGTAGCAGCGGATGGAATCCTAGCGTTATCCTTGGCATAGATGCTGACGGCGATGGTCAATACGAGGCACTTGATGACCTTGGCTGGCACTTTACTCACAATCCAGCTGATTTGGGTGATGATGCCTTCATTGAGGGCGAGTTTCCCACCGGGCTAATTGCAACAGATACCGATTGGGTAGCTGTGGATGCCATCACTGAAATGAAGTGGTGGGGAGCCGATGCCAGTGGTAATGTTTATCCAACTGCAGGTTATGTAGCACTAAATGCCACTGATGGCTTCCAGGAGACTGTTGCTGGTGTTATTGACCCTACCGACCATGTAAAAATGGTTAAGATAGTAATCGGTGGCTCTGGTAGTTGGATGGATGAGACTGCCTACGTGGATGACGTTGTAGTAGCTGGTCCCTAGTTAAAGGACCATTACTCAAGTTTAAATTATGAGGGAGGGAGTCCGTAATGGGACTCCCTCCCTTTTTCCTTAGCTTGTTTTGTTCAACCATACGACAATTTTGCATAATTTTGAAAATAAGGGCCAAATATGCTATGGTCTATTTAACAGGTGGCGACGAAAATAGGTCAAATAAAAGAGCACCTGATTCGTCAAAAAGAGGACTTTATTCTTAGAGGATTTACGCTCAGAACGTTTCAAATTTGGGAGAAAATTAGCACCTGACTTTTAATCAGGGTGTCACAGGTTCGAGACCTGTACGGCCTACAAAGCTAAATAGACCGCCCCTGCCGGGGAGTATTGAAGAGAATCAGGGTGTCAAGACACTAGGTCAACCGACACCCTGATTTTATGCTTTTATTGCCAAAATATCAAATAACAAAGGACTAAAAAGGTTCCTTTATTGATTATTTCATAGTGGGAAGCTGGAATATCATTCTATGAGCAAAATCGTGAAAAGTAACCAGTGGGAAAGGTTCTTCGACGAACACGCTCCAGTTTATATGGACAATTCATTCACGAGAAGCACAGTGCAAGAAGTTGACTTTGTCCTTAAGGAGCTAAAACTTCCACTAAGGAGTTGTATCCTGGATATGGACTGCGGAACCGGACGCCATACAGTTGAACTTGCCAAGCGGGGATATCAGATTACGGGAGTCGATATTTCTGCTGGTATGTTAGCCGAAGCAAAGACATCAGCTAGACAAGCTAAGATGGACGTAATATGGGTGCAAGCTGATGCGGTTAATACACACCTGCCAAGAAATTTAACACAGCTATATGTTTGTGCGAAGGAGCCCTCGGTCTATTAGGTACCAATGACGACCCTGTTGAATATGGCCTGAGTATCCTGCGTAATATCCATACTGCCCTCAAACCAAGGGCTAAACTCATTCTGACCACAATAAATGGGTGTCGGTCTATTCGCCAGTATAACAAAGAGGATGTAGAGAGTGGCCGATTCAACCCAAACACTATGGTTTGAAACCGAGTCTGTAGAATACGATCCTCCTGCAGGCAAGAAGAGTGCGTTAGTTGGACAGCGCGGAGATGTACCAACCGAGCTTGTACTACTCTTTCGCCTAGCGAGGTTCGTAGTAGAAAATATCTGGGGGGCACCACTGGCAACTGGGGACATCGTCAGCTTGAACTCGACGAGATGGAAGTGATGATTATCGCGAGCAAAGTAGCTAATGATGCTCAATAGGGCTGTGAATAGGAAGCAAGGGTTGATAACTGCAGAGTTATTGACCTGAAGCGTTCGTTTTCCCAGAGCATTCGTTCTGGTGGGATGAGGGATAGGAGATTAAGCTCTTTAGAGTCACCAGATTCTCGATGTGGCGCCCCACCAAATAAGGAAAATAACCAAGGCTGAATCTTAAGGCGTTGGCTACTCATCTGAGGCTGGGCAAGCCCCGTTTCACGACGTGGTGCTTCTGGGGTAGGCCCGAGATTAAGGCACAATCTTAGTTGCAAAGGTTAATATAGAAGAGAGGCTGATTTTTTACTATAGCTAAACCGATCGCCAATAGATTCATCTGCTGACTTTGAGCATTTCCTTTTCTACGTATATAACTGTATCCGCACGAATTGGGATTTATCTCATTCAGCTCTGGTATATTTTGGACCAGTACTAAATTACTACCGTTTTGACCCATTTGGGTGATTTACATGGTGGCTAAGGTAAGTTATAAATAGTTAATATCATTTTAAGGACGTTTAAGTTAGGATACTGAAATGTTTTCCCAGTCAAGGCGAATCACGTGAAGGAGGCTAGGCAGAATGGTTACTCTTATTAAGAAGATTCTACTTCGCATCAAATGGATGATGCTGTCTCATCGTGAGCGATACGTCTACTTATGGAATAGGGGAGGCTCACTCCGACACCCAGGGTCAACACTTCACCTTCAACCCAATATTCGCTAAACGTGAACGGCAAATAGGTAAACAATGGAAGTACAATTCAAACAAGGTAGGGGTTCCAAGAGAGCGTCTTGCATATCAGATAAAGTTGTCTGTCCAGTGAAGAGGGATGCCAAGATATGCGGTGGACTCGGAAATGGTATTCTCTTCCTACTAACTCCCGAATGGTTAAGGGAATGGGAAGAGGAAGACGAAGCAGTTAAACAAGTTGTCCTAGAAGATTCATGCGGATTAGGGGAAAACCCTGCATAGTGTTACGAGTAATCGAGCTTCTTCTATTAGGCAATGTGTTAGTGCTTGAGATTTTCATTCTTCGGATTTTTTGATGGGTTATGAGGCTCTGTCAAGTATATGGTAGAAAGTCTTCTTAGATATACTAGCCTTAACGGTATGTATTGACAAAGGTATTGGTGGCCGGTATAACACGCATATCAGATGGATAGTCTTCAAAGAGGAAATTCCTAGTTTGCTCTTCTATTAAGGTATAACTAGAAGAAGAGGATAAACAGTGAGTTAGAATGAAAGAGTACATTTTTGAAGGAGATTTTCTTGAAATCGGAAAGCAGAAAGGGACTATATATCGTCAGAATGGCATGGATCTTAGAAATGTCAGGATCAACCAAAAGCTATTTCAAGCCCAGTTAGACGTTTATCAGGCATACTATCCTGAATTGATTGAAGAACTTGAAGGAATTGTTTTAGCGGGTAATTTTGACAAGAATAAATTGATATATACTATCATCTGTGATGAGATTCCTTGGTATACCAAAAAATTCAACATAAATAGAGCCTGCACTATCTTTGGGCATAAGAACCACAATGGCACGTTTGTCGGCAGAACTTACGATTGGGTTCCATTTACAGAAAAAAATTTTGGGGTATATAAGGTTCTTAATCCTCAAAGGAATTCTTTTTTTGCTGTTACTGACATGAGGGTAAGTGGGGAGGTTGGAGAGGAAATCTTGGTTTTTACTGCGGATGATGCAATAAACGATAAAGGTTTATACATTGGTTACACTTTTGCCACATGCGATAAATGGTCTTATGGTCTATCTTATCCCCATATGATAAAACTAATTGCTGAAACCTGCTCTACCGTTGAAGAATCATTGGAAGTGTTTGAAAATGTTCCACTTTGCTGTCCGAAAAATTTCTTCATTGCGGATAAGAATGGCGATATGGCTGTTGTCGAACATACCTCGAAAAGATTTAAGGTTCGATATCCACAAAATAATGTCTTAATTATAACCAACCACTATGTAGATCCTGAATTAATGAAAGAAGATATCGTACTCGATATATGGCCTCGTCATTCCACCTTTATTAGATATTACGAAGCCCTTAGAGAAATCTATGAACGTAATGGTGAAATCGATGGCTACTTCAATTATGAAGATATAATGAAAATCATAGTTGATAGAACTGCTTACCTTAGTAGAGATTGGCCCCCTCGTACCAGAGCGGATGGTGTCAGAGGATATGGCACCAGAACAATCTGGTCTCTGGCTCTTGAGATGCAAGAAGCTAGATATAAAATATATTGGGATTTAGTAGGTAAACCTAAGAGCAGATCTATTGATATTTAGCAACTGTGATACACGGCAAGTTCTAATGCTGATTCAAATGTCTTATACAGTGTATTATGGATACAAATATCTGTTAAACAGTCCATACTTGATTGTGCTTGGATCTGAGGCTATTTTGCGGACCAAAACTTGAAGTTAACGAAGCACATACAATATAGTTCCACTGACAGCCATTGAAAGGAAGATGCCTATCGCCAGCTGAGTCAGAGTGTGTTCATGAAGCCGATACTTTGCCCAGCTGCTCAATGGAATAGCCGCAAATGTCACGAGAAAAATCGACCCCCAAGTTACTACCGTCATGATTACCAAGATTGTAAGCGCTGCCAAGTGATAACTAATCCTGTAAAACACAGTAAATGAAGCTATGATCAGTGAACTTGCCAGCAAGGCTATAAGCGTTTCAAGTAGAGGTAATGGAGCCTCAAGAAATGCCAGAATAACTACACATGGTAGACCCAATAAAATACCTATGATCAAAATATCTCTGGGGTGCTGCCTGAGGAAAATCGTTGGGTTTACTATAGATCTCGTGTCACTCTTGTTTCTGATGATCCTCATGTAAGTGTAAGCGAGCGGTAACACCACAAGGAATAGAATCAGTATCATCACCCAACCAACTAATACACCCACGTTACTTGACTCAGTCAAAGCAATCGCAAACAACACTAGTACGCTGAGGATACACGGATTCGTAGCTCTAACAATCACTCGGGCTAGACGGGTCGATCGGGTTATCTTATTCTCCATTGTTCAAACTTAGATTAGTGTCAAAGATTCACTCTATTCTACCTTAGTTGGAGTCGCGCGGTAAAGCACTCTAAATATCATTGATTATGAAGTCTTACAGCTAATAACTGGGCAAAAATAACCTGGAATTATCACGACCCGGAGGAAGGCGGTGTCCACGTACCGACCCTTGAATAAAACAAGCCGGGATTTCCCATTTCGACCCAAGTTATAGTCTCCTACTGAGAGTTTGTCAATGTAAAAAGAGGAAGTTTTATGTTCTAGTACACAATACCTTCCCAGAGCTAATTTAATTTCCGATAATGTGTTTACAGTGCATAAGTTAGGAGGTTATTTAGAATGATTATTGGCTTTAGAAAGATGATTACTTCCATTGGAAAGAAGGATATAATATATACAAAGAAAGAGAGATTTGTGGATAACTGTCCGTTATCTCCTTATTCAAAGATATGCCACCCAAGTTGTAATTGGTGGAGCGGAACAAAATGCATATATCCGGCACTATTATGTAGAAAGGCCTCTCACTAATACCGTTGTTTTCTGCTGTAGGTGTGGTTGGGTGTTGGTGACAGTGTAAAGAAAGAAAGGTAATATTAGAACCTTAGTCCCAGTTGTTATGTTAGTCTAAGGATAACAAAGAGGGCACAAATGGCAAGGAAACTCAGACCATTGTGGAAAACTAGAGACACGGGTATAATAACCACCAACCACATAACTCACTGAACTGCTTGACGCCGGTGGAATTAACGAGAAGATGATATGAAAAGAACCCGTTAACATAAGTTGAGCAATCAGTGTGGAAAATGGGAGGTGCCTCATCGCTAGTAATACTATGATAGGGCAAACTCATACTTAAAAGGGCTAATCCGCTAATACTAAAACAAGGGCACTGCAAATAGTAAAGGGTATATTAGGCAATATAGAATCAGATATCGGAATTTACAATGAGACAGAAAAGTCGCTCGCATAGAATTGTGTGTTACCTGGCAATTACCTTAATTATTATGGCGTCTCTTTTTTTTGTTGATCCTATTACCACAGCAGCTCAAAGTTTAGAAGAGTATTTCCAGATTAATTATGGACCGGTTAGTTTCAGTAAGGATGAAATTACCGGAGATGAGCTTTTCTACGCTACAATCAACGTTGAAGCTATTTGTATCAAAGACTTGCCGATATCCGCCAGTCAAGTAAGCGTAACTGGCCGCGTTGTAGGTGAACACAAGCTGAGTGGCCGCGTGACAATACTAAATTCAGGCTATACCGTAGCAATAAATCCCTTTCCGTCTAAAGAAGGTTATACTATTAAAGTAGACGAGGTTGTCCCGCTGCAATTCCCTGACCAAGCTCAATCAGGTGACTACGATGTTATCGGTGAGTTTATCGAAGCTGAAATTACCATCGAAGATGGGAGGTTCAGTATTACTCAACCTCTTCCTGAGCCCCAGGCCATTGGCTCAATAAAGTATATTTCTCCAAATCGTATAACAGAATCTGCATCTGAATCGACTAATACACCTGAGTCAGTAGAGAGTCCCGTTACCCGGTGGGTGTTGCCAATAGCTATAATATGCGTTGTGCTAGGGATACTTCTCGGTTGGTTCTTAATGTACTTACGGATGTCAAAAACAACTAAATGATAGTAAAACAAGCCTCGAAACTATAAATTACTCCTCTTTTCAAACTTGAACTAAGTCGAGAAAGTCTCTTGTTTCTTCAGTACCAGCCTCTACTCCTAACATGGTACTTGATTACTTGTCAGATCATTCAACCACTTCTAAATTCCAAGAAACTGCGATACTACAGACAAGTGGGATAGTCGGCCTTGGCTTCCTCAATCTCGGTCTTGACCCTCTCCAAGAATCTCTCCGACTTCTTTCTACCTTTACTCCCTCTTCCTCAACCTTATTAGTCTTCTTACTATATCGAGTCTCTGGACAATTATGCTACAGAGCATCATATAGGTTTTATCTAAATCAGGACTTCGGCGCCCAAATTTTGTTGAAAACCAAACAAGCATGTTGAATGAATCTATATCATTATAAACCTGCTGTAATTCATCTCTCAGGTTTGCCGGTAGGTTGTTAACCTCATGTTGCTGTCCATCCCATACCTGTCTTTCCAGAGGAAGTAGTTTTTCCCTCAACGGATGACTAGCTATGGTGTGATTATGTTCGATTTCAGCTAGTAAATCCGGTGCTATAAAATTAGGCTGTTCTTCGCCCAGGGGATCTGTTTTAGGCTTCTTGGGGATGAATAATGAAGTGAGAGTGCTCAGGAGACTGGCGTCACGCTTCAAGATAAAACGAACATATAGATAGTACAACAGGATACCGATACATACTCCTAAGACAGTAATAGCCAGGAGAATCAACACTACTTGCCACCATTCCATACCGGTGCTCCTCTCCACAATGTTAGTGTAATATGCCTTACACTATTATTAAAGATGACTAGGCTAATATCATTTTACGCTACTGTTGACAAATATCAAATACCTACCGGCTAAGGCTTACCATCACTCAGAGACCTTAAACATTTCGTTAAAGTTTAATAGATTTAGTCTGGTAAAGACAATTTAGCTGTTTAATTGTCTCCTGTGGGATTTAATCACTGCTGCTGACGGTGTGCACTTCGATCATGCATATATCTATCGAGCAGCATTATTTGCATGATATCACATAGAATTTGATTGTTATCAGCTTTACAGGATAAATGGTCTTTCCACAGCCGCCTTATTTGCTTGGGGTCAAAGCCAAAGGGATTATCGTCATCAATCAAATCCAGAGTGCGCGAACAAAAGTCTTTCGAGCCTGTTCTTAACCAGTAGTCGTAAGTTCTATAGTCTCCACTCTTGAACAGGATTCTTCCATGAGATAACCACTGTACAATTTTCTTCAATCTGGATAATCCTAGATGGAACAGCCTTTTAATATAATAGAGGCCCCTGGAGACATAGTTTGACTTCTGTAAATTGCGGTTTTCTGCTTCTATTCTATTAAGAGCGGGGAATCTAGTCCTCAACACTTTTTCCAAGAAACCCTTGTCCGCTAATATGTCAAAAGGGAGATGTATAGCAAAGTCCACAAGGTCTTTGTCAAGATAGGGATCGCTTAACGGCAAATACCAATTCCCAAAATTGGTAAAAGGTCCCATAAGGTTTGCGATTTGTCCGAATCCCCAAGAACGCTGCATATGACGTATAGGCAAGTCAGGGAGGTCCGTAACCATTTCCTTAATCTCCTCCCTTCTCCATTTCACAAAGTTTTCGCGTGCTTGTTCCCGAAAGGCCAACTTAACCTGTTTGGATTTATCTTTTTTTGCCGACCTCTTTATACTATACTCAGCAAGTTCATCTTTGGTTTTTATTTTTTCCATCTGTCGCCGAATACCCTCGCCGAATTCTACACCCCCCATATAACCAACGAGGTAACAGTCATGAGTTAGTGCTAACTTATCAAATGCAGAAATTAAATGTGAGTCCCTTATTCTTACGTGTCCATCACCATTGACTATGATTTCATTTGCATATGAAGATATCTGGGTATCAGGAATTTCAAGGAATTGATATTCAACACCGAGCGTCGCGGATACTCTTTTCCCAGTCTTATCTTGTATACACCCTGGCGCTCCAACGGTGTAGAAAACCAGATGTTTATTTGTACGGTCACACAACCCTTTGCAGTAACCCGCAATAATCCGTGAGTCTATCCCCCCACTCAAGAATAGACCTACAGAATCAGCATCCTTGATTCTCTGCCAGATGGAATTGGTAAACAAGTCATCGAACATTTCTAGAAGATTGTTTTCGGTATCAGGTTGCTGTTTTCCATGACCGGCATCGTACTTCCAGTATTTCTCTACTCTGCCCTCATTTCTTTGGTGGTCATAGATAAATACGCTTGCGCCGGGAAGAATCTTAATGTTTTTGAAGAAAGTCCTGTGGGAACGTGGATGAGAGAAAGTAAACAATTCATAAATGGCCTTCATATCATAATCCAAATCACTCTCCATATCGCACAATAACCCTTTAATATCAGAGCTTAGAGTAATTCGATCTTCGGTTTCACTATAGTAGATCTGCCTCAGACCAATTATATCGGTAGCCACGATCGTCTTCTTGGAACTAGTGTCATGAATTGACAATGCGAAGTGTCCAGAAATATGTTGTAGAAAAGCTATCCCATATTTCTGATATTGATCGAGCAGCACTCTAGGGATACCGTTTGCAGGCTCCGATCCAGACTTACTGGTATTTTCTCGGTCTAAGTACACGTCTCCATAAATTACAATGCCAAGTCCTTCTTCCGGCAGGTACAGTGACTTTTTCTCGAGTCTGTTTTTGAAATCAACTACTCCAAGGTATGCATTCTCAAATCCCATCTCGGATGTCCCGAAACAATCCTTATTATTAGCTAACTCTTCCAAGCAGCCTTTGTTATCATAATTTATTCTTACGAGTAGACCCGGCATTTCGACTTCCTCCGATTATCTATCTTAACAGGTTTGTACATGAGTGTCCTCTGCCATTGGCAAGTATCATTATGTAACAATTTAGCTGATGAAATCAACTATATCAAAGCAGATATTTGGAGAGTGGTCTTAAAGTCACCGCTTATTTAATAGAAGATGTTAGAGGTAATCCGTATTGATTGATTGTGTGAAAGGTAATTTCCCATACTAGTCAGCATCCCTGCGATCCTTTTAATGGCGATTGGATGAGATATAGGTAGGAGGTTCTGCAGAATTTTCTAGTTGCCCCTCCACTACCGCACTTCGTAATTCCTTTATTATAGGGTTATTACTATTTAATAATTTTGCCAACAATCATCTCGGTAGAGGGGCTTTCCGATAATCGTCTTGTTAAATATAAATCCAGTTTTGTGAATAATGGACCAACCAAATGGGTGATTTTATCTACCGTTCTTACTATTTTCTCCCACCAGATATCAAGAATAATCTTTTGTAGTACTGCATTAGAAATATCCAACGGGGCATGCATCAAATAATGAACTGGAAAACGGCTGATTATCTCAATACCATTATGCTCTAAAATGTTAATATAGTCCTGTAACAGCCTGCTTTTTTGAAAGTAAATTACGTAAGGCCTCTTCTTAGGGAATATATCAGTTATTAAAATATATCCATTTTGAGAGCACAACCGACTAATGTTTTGAATAGCCTGGCCAAATTTAACATCATCAGTAATATGATACAACACGTCGAAGGCAGTGATAATGTCAAACTTTTGCCCTAGAAAGGGTGCGTTATTAATTAGTGTTGTCGAAGTTATGTCTGCTTCATAGAATTTATATTCTGGATATTGGGCACTGACATGTTTTATACACACATCCGTAATGTCAATACCAACCAAATCGCTGACGCCTAAACTGCGCCATATGTCGACATAGAAGCCACTTCCACAGCCAATATCTAATACTCGCATATCCGACGCATTAATACTGTATGTTGAAATAACATTCTCTAAGGCTATCCTCTTTAATTTGTACTGATATAAATTGAAGGTATTACTGAAATACGTGAACCCTGAGCTTCTTAGACTAGGTTCATTTCCATGGCGGTTTAGCCAAAATACCTTAGGATCATATCTTCTTATTATCTTCTTTCTCAACAGCTTTGTCTTAAATCCCATTTCTTCTTACTCGACCGCCATAATTCTGACCTTGATTTCACTTCTATCACTTTTCGACTTTAGTATAGTAACATCTGTAACCAGAGTGGCAATCACGTCATCACCCTATAATTTCCTCTTGCTTATGTTTCATCCTATCATTAACTGTGGTTATTATGTAAAGCTAATATGCAAACCCAGATCAACTCACTTCTCCTCAGCTTAACAAAAAAAGAGGCTATTCGCCCCCCTTTTCCTTATTTCAATAGTCGAGTAGGTTAGGCTCTGCGGGGGACAATAAACAGCCAAGCAACTACGCCAGCTATCACGCCAGCAATGATGCCACCGATAATCCACCAAGTGCTCGCTTTGGTAGCTCCCGGTGGTACCTCAGGCAGTACTACCCCTTCTTCAACCGTAAATGTCTCAGTAAGGCCATTAACATCCACGGAATAAGTACCAGCTGTATCTGCGTATGTGGTGAAGGTTACCTGCTGGCTAGTACCACCGGCTAGGGTTACCTCCTTAGTAGCAATCACCATATTATCTATCTTCAGTGTTACCTCATAGTTACCACTGAGGTCGCCAGTGTTATTAACGAGTACACCGATGATCACACTCTTACCGATATCGACCTCAAAAGGTGATATGAGCAAGCTATCAATAGTGAAATCGGCTGGAGCCAGTGGCACTTCGGGTTCATCTGCGGGTTCATCGTCGGGTTGATCTTCGGGTAGTATTCCCTCTTCTGCAACGGTAAAACTTCCCCTAAGACCATTAACATCTACTAAGTAATCACCAATTCGATCCTCGGTTGTGGTAAAACTTACCGTCTGGCTACCGCCGCCTGCCAGGGTGATGCTCTTAGTCTCAACTACTGAAAAATTCACCTTCAGGGTTACCTCATAACTACCGGTGAGGGCACCAGTGTTACCTACAAGGACACTT